>ERZ795062.157-NODE-157-length-62175-cov-13.295798_pt1 | contig 62175 bp, 46 predicted proteins | sample MGYA00375146_ERZ795062 | MGnify/ENA primary metagenome ERZ795062 (study PRJEB30191, sample SAMN05720281) | activated sludge metagenome | isolation source: Anaerobic digester | place: USA | collected 2015-07-16 ...
GCCTCAACCAAAGGCGCGCCAGTTGCAGGGTCATTCAGGACATCGCCTTTTGGATTCAGAAGGCTGCTCAATATAGTGTTGTCGAATGCGACCGTCACAAGGAGGACTCGCGTTCATTGTGCAGCCGGCTGCGCTTGCTTTGACACCACCATATCAGGCCATGACTGCAGGAGTTCGGGTGACCCGGACCGGGTTGGAAACGGCGTGGCTGAAGCCATCGGCTTTATCTCGATCCGCGAGCGGCCTTTTGCTTTGGCGATGAACAGCGCCAATTCGGCATTCTTCACGGTATTGTCTGTAGAACTGGAAATTGCCGCAATGCCGACGCTGGTCGAGACCGGGAAGCACTCGTTGGGGGCGGCCCCGCCAACTTGCGCGAGCGCCTCGACGATCGGCATGCACGATGCCTCTGCAAGGTTTGGCGTCATTCCCGGCATAATCACTCCGAAGCGTTCGCCGCCTACTCGCGAGATGATATCTTCGCTGCGGGTCATCGATTGAAGCAGTTCGGCGAATGCCCGAAGGAGATCGTCGCCCGCACCCTGGCCGTAACGCATGTTAAAATTCATGAAGTGATCGATGTCGAAAAGCGCCAGCGATGCACTCTTGTCGTGGGCAACCAGGTGGTCGAGCATCGCGACGAACGCGATGCGATTGGTCAGATGGGTAAGCGGGTCGGTAAATTCGGCGGCGAACAGCCGCTCTTCAAGCGATCTGCGCCTTGCTATCGAACGCATCACCACCAAGGTACCATTGATCCGGCCGTGTACGTCTCTCATTGGACTGATTTGTGTTTCGAACCATTGGGCCCGGCGCTGGTTGTCGGCCGTGGGCAGTTCGAACCAGTCATTACTCTCCGCGCCCGCGATCACCGCGCGGTGCCTTTCTTTGATGAACTCGCAATATTCCGGGAGGACGAGGTCGCGCAAGTGCGGCCCAATCAGGGTTGAGGGTAAGACATACCCGAGTTGCTCCAGCCCCCGCGAGGCCGAAACCACATAGCCCTCGCGATCAGTCTTGAGGATGATGTCCGTCGATTGATCTACCAGCATACCATAGAGCGCCAAACGCTCCTGCAACGTGAATTCGACCCGCATTCGATCGTCTCGCCCCAAGACCGCGCGCCCAGGCAGGATTACCTGACATGGCCGAGTGGCGGTCGCCCCACAGAATGACCCCGCGTCCGGTAAGACGGGGGTAGCTGAAAGTTAGGTGAGTTAGTTAACTCGACTAATATTCAGCTTATAATTCAAATCTTTAACCATGATTCGGGGCGATGAAAAGTGGCTAATGCGCGATGAACCGAGTCTTGGCGTTTTCGGGCGGAATCATAGCTCAATCGATACCCTCACCCGGGCTGGATCCACAGCATAGGCCTTTGCCACAAGGTTGCGTGCCTGGCTGAGCGCTTCTGCCAGCGCGCTGACATCGCGGCCGCTCACCAATTCGTCCTCGGTCACTCCGAGGCGCTCGGCAAGTGCCGGGATTCGTTCCGGAGTAGGTCGCGACTTGCCTCGTTCCCAGGACCAGACCGTCGGCTTGCTTACCTTCAGCAATGCAGCCAGTTCGTCGAGAGTCAGGCCCTGCTCCTTGCGCAGCCGGGCGATGCGGACCGGCAGGGTATCTGGCTGGTCGGGGAGCGGAGCGGAGGCTTGCTGCGCACGCGTCTCCAACGCATCCAGTGCGGGGGCGGGGATGGGCGTGTCGAACCTGCACCCATAGAAATTATCGTCCGTCCATACGACTTGAGCAGAAGTGGGACCCATCTGGGGTAGAGCGATCTCTATTCGCTCTGCTTCGGCCAGCGCGACCGGGCTTTCGATCAACAGCCCGGTGGTCGAGATGTTGTGAATCAACACCCTCCCTCTCTGGCCGGATGCCGTGGAACTTTCGGATTCTATCCGCAACTGGCGCCGGAGCGCGCGCGGATGCAGGTTATTGACAGGGAGGTCTTCGAAGTAAGCAGGTATCGGCATGGTCTGGGCATCTTCCTCGTGCCCAGATCACTTACGCAGCGGTTAAGATGGAGTTACCAAAGTGCCTGGTCAGGCCAGACCGCAGCAGAATTCCGATGGCTCGCGTGGGAGCAGCAGGTAATCGAACCTTCGGTCCTGTTACGCGAGGCAGCATTTATCGAATAGAGCGCTGCATCCCGGGGGGGGGAGCTTGAATCGGTGCTGTCATCTGTGGATGGCCCCTGCGCTGCAAGAGGGTTTCTGGCTTGATGATTTGATCTGACAGGGTGCGGTCGTTTAATCGTGCCCCCGTCAAGGGTGATTTGAGGCGCGGTTATGCGTTCTGCGATCGGCTATCGCAGATCCGATCATCAACTCAATTTACCCCTTGCAGCGCAGAGGCCATCCACAGATGACAATTCCGGCCGGCCGCCTGCTGCCGGTCAGTGTGCAGGGGTTGCCGCGTAGAACCTGAGATTGTCGATCTCCACCCACGCGCTTGCCGAGGCGTCGCGCCGGGCGACAAGCCCGACCTGCAAGAGATCGTCCCCGCGCCAGACCCTTGGCTGGTCGCGCCCTGGGCGAATCGGTTTGAGGGCAGCAAAGGGCACCCGGACTTCGCTCCATTCGGGCTTTCCTTCGACGGTAGCGGTCCATTCACCCGCGAGCGTGGCAACGACGATCTGATAGTGACCCGCGCCGCGCAATTCGGCAGAGATGCCGCTGAAGGAGCGCGCATCGACCGGCTGGACCGATCCCCGTCGCAGCGGAACCAGGACGCCACCTTCGGCCTGATCCTTGGGCGCCATGCGGGCGGCGATCGAAAGGGCGCGCCCCTCCGGTGTGCGGGGGACGATGTTGGCGACAACCACTGATCGTTCCACGCCGCCGTCGATATCCGTCAACCGCAGCGTATCGAGCAAACTGCGCCCGTCCGCCCGCTCGAAATCATCGATCAGCTCTGCGGCCGGAGAAGGAGGCAGCGAAGCGGCGAAATTGCCTGGCGGCAGATCGATGCCCGGGCCCTTGACCAGCCGGCCGTCAATCAGCACGCGGTCGATCCTCCGCACGTCCGAGATGTTGTCCCAGGGCTTTCCGTCGATCACCACCAGGTCGGCACGCTTGCCCACCTCGATCGTGCCACGGTCCTGGCTCAGCCCCAGCGCCATCGCACTGCGCGATGTGCCGGCCAGCAATGCCTCCCTTGCGGGCAAGCCGGCGCCGACCAGCAGTTCCATTTCCCGAAGCGATGCTGTGCCATGCTTCGCCCCGCCGATCCCGGCATCCGTGCCCAGCACGATGGGCACGCCGGCTGCGTGGAGCATGCGCAGGTTATGCTGGGCAAAGCCCCATTTGCGCAAGCGCTGCCGCACTACGGGGTCGTCCATCCTGGCCGCAGCGGCATCGCCCGGTTCGTAGATCGCGAGCGTCGGCGCATAGGCGGTCCCGGCCGCCTTGATCAGCGCAACACTTTCGGCGTCGATCTCCTTGTCCTGCAGGCTGTGGGCGATCACGTCGGCGCGCGCCTGCGCAGCCAGCCTGCCGCGATCGACGGTGACCGTATGGGTCAGGACCTTCTGGCCATGCCTGTGCGCCTCATCGACGACCGCCTGCAGGGTTTCCAGGTTCATCGATGTTTCTTCGGGCAAGGTGCCATAGCGCCAGCCGTCGGCGAAGGCCTTGATGAAATCCGGGCGATAGGGCTGCAGCGCGATGACTTCGCGCCGGGCGCTGTCCGCCGTGGCGACCCATTTTGTGGTGTTGATATCGCCCCAATCGGCACCATGCCCGCCTGGCGTGCTCATGCGGGCGACGTGGAAGACATGCGGTGCCACAAGGGTCCCGAGCCACGCCCGGCGCGGTTCGAAGGCTTCGGGTTGCTGGTGAAAGTCGTTGACCGTGGTCACCCCGCTCATGACATAGGCGCTGGCGATCTGCGGCAGGGGCGCTGGCGAACCGTTGGGCGACCAGTGGGTGTGGACGTCGAAGAACCCCGGCAGCAGCGCCTTGCCATCGGCCTTGATCACCACGGCGCCCCGGGGAACCCTCGCCCTGGGGCCGACCGCCGTGATGCGATCGCCGCGAATGATGACGTTGCCCCGGAAGGGTTCCCGGCCAGTGGCATCGAAAATGACCGCATCGGTGATCGCCACCGCGCGGTCCCCGGCCCGTTCCTTGGCCTGCGCCTCGCTTGCCGTTTGCGCCGCCGCAAGCGCCGCAACCACCAGCATTCCTGCGACAAGTCCGGATTTGCCAACCTCCAAAGCGCTTCTCCCTGAACTTGTCCAATGGGCCTGATGGCAAAACTCTATTCAACCGCTTGAGTTTTGTAAATGCTGCCGTTACGTGAATGGCAAGCGTCTCGGCGCCGGAATTCCAGGAAGGCTCGCTTCGTCCAGCGACGGACGGGCATCGGGTTCAAGTTGCAGTACAGGGGGTTTCAATGCGCCGCAGTTCACGTTCCATCCGCAATCAGGTGCTCAGCGCCGCCTCGCTCATCGGCCTGATGGCCGCGCAACAGGCCTTCGCGCAGGAAGCGGCCCCGACTGGTTTGGATCAGGCCGCCAGCAGCCGCAATGAAGCGGACATCGTGGTTACGGGCAGCCGCATCGCCGGGACGAAGATCACGGCGGCGCTTCCGGTTACCGTGGTTTCGAGCGAGGAAATCGCCGCGACCGCGTCCGTTTCCGGTGACGAACTGTTCCGCACCCTGCCGCAGATGGGTGACGTGCTGTTCAACAGCACCAACGGCCAGACCAGCAGCAACTTCGCGCGCGGCGACGTGGGCTCGGTCAACCTGCGCAATCTGGGGGTCGGCAACACGCTGGTGCTGCTCAACGGCCGCCGCGTGGTTGCCCACCCCAGCAGCCAAGCCAACACCGAACTGGTTCCGGTGCTCACCTACAATACCAATGCCATCCCGACGAGCGGCCTCCAGCGCCTGGAAGTGCTGCGTGATGGCGCCGCAGCGCTTTACGGCACGGATGCGGTGGCGGGCGTCGTCAATACCGTCCTGCGCGAAAACATCAACGGCGGGTCGCTTGATGTGCAGTATGGCGGCGCCGAAGGCACCGGCCTGCGCGAATTCAACGCCAGCGGATTCCTGGGCACCGATCTGGCGGGAAGCCGGGGCAATGTTTCCCTGTTCTTCTCTTACACCGATCGCACGGCGCTCAGTTCGCAGGATCAGGACTTTACCCGCAGCTCCGATCGCCGTTACGAATTCGTCGGCACGAGTTTCGAAAACAACAACACGCTCGACCGGCGCAGCACGCTTGGCCCGTGGGGCGATTTCGCCACGATCGGCTTCAGCGGCGCGGTTCGCCAGGGGACGACCGCGGTGACCAGCACCGGCGGCATCTTCTCGGTCCAGCCCACGGCCAATGGCGGTTGCCAGGTCCAGCTCGCCGGCGGCATCTGCATCGATGACGGCACCCGCGCGACTTCGGCGGCGGATCGCAATACCCGGTCGGACGGACAGGCCAACTACCCGATCTCGATCACTCCCCGCCTCAAGCGGCTCAACCTCTTCACGACTGGCCACTACGACCTGAGCGACAACGTCACGCTGTTTGGCGAGGCGGGGCTCTATTACGCCAAGACCAAGAGCATCCAGGACAGCGTGTTCAGCATCGGCTCTATCCCGATGAGCATTCCGGCGTCCAACTACTGGAACCCGTTCGGTCCGGTGACCTTCGCCAATGGCACCGCCAATCCCAACCGGCTTGCCAACCTAAATGTTCCGGCATCGGGCATCGCGGTTCGTCTGACCAACTACCGCTTCGCCGACATGGGACCGACCGAGGTTGACGTGGTCAACAAGCAGTTCCGCCTGCTGGCCGGCCTGCGCGGCGAGGCCCTGGGCTTCAGGTGGGAAACGGCAGCGCTCTATTCCGAAGCGACGGTGGTCGACGAACAGGACGGCATCAGCGCCACCAAGTTGCAGCAGCAGCTCGCGCTGTCCACGCCGGATGCCTACAATCCGTTCAACGGCGGCAATCCGAACGATCCGACCGGCCTGGACACTGCTCGCAGCAGCCAGGCCGCGCTCGATGCGATCCGGATCAACACGGTCCGCAAGGGCAAGACCACGCTGGCCCAGTGGGACTTCAAGGCGTCGCGTCCCGATCTGCTGACCCTGCCGGCCGGCAATGTCGGCATGGCTTTCGGCGCCGAAGTGCGCCGCGATACCCAACTTGACGATCGCGATGACCGCGTCGACGGCACCATCACCTGGACTGATACGGTGACCGGCGTCGTCCAGCCCAGCGACCTCTATGGCGTCAGCCCGACCCCGGACACCCGGGGCACCCGCACCGTTGCGGCGGCCTATCTGGAATTCGCCGTGCCGGTCGTTTCGCCCGAGATGAACGTTCCGCTGATGCGCAGCCTCGAACTACAGCTGGCGGGCCGGTACGAGCACTATTCGGACTTTGGCAGCATCGCCAAGCCCAAGATCGCCGCAGCCTGGGACCTGCTTGAGGGCTGGCGGGTTCGCGGATCCTGGGCGCAGGGCTTCCGCGCGCCCAATCTGGAACAGACCAACGCCACCCTGGTGACGCGCGGCAACACCCGGACCGACTGGGTGCTGTGCGAGGCCGACCTGCGCGCGGGCCGGATCGCCAACTTCACCCAGTGCGGCAACGCCTCGTTCGTCGCGACCGCGCGGCGCGCCGGCAATCCGAACCTCGATCCCGAAACCTCGACCACCTGGACGGTCGGCACGGTCCTCCAGCCCTCGTTCCTCAACACCGGGCAACTGCGGACCACCTTCACGGCCGACTACTGGGAAGTCCGGCAGAAGGGCCTGGTCGGCGTGTTCGGCGAAGGCAACGCGCTGATCGTCGACTATCTGCTCCGCACCCAGGGGCAGACCAATCCGGCAGTGACCCGCGAAGCCCCCACCGCCGACGACATCGCCCGGGTGGCCGGCACCGGCCTCGCCCCGGTCGGGCGCATCCTCTATGTCGATGACCTCTACCAGAACCTTGAGCCGCAGAAGGTGCGGGGTCTGGACTTCAGCTTCAACATGAGCCTGAAGGACACCGGGGTCGGCAATTTCAACCTTACCCTCAACGCGTCGCGGATGCTCGAATACTCGCGCAGCCCCTCGCCGGGGATCCAGGCGCTGCTCGATGCGCGGGCGGCGGGCAAGATCAACATCGGCACCAACATCCCCGAAAGCGGAAGCCTGCTGGGGATCGACGGGATTCCCAAGTGGCGCGGTTCGGCTTCGCTGATCTGGTCGCTGGGCGGGTTCCAGGTTGGCAGCTTCGCGCAGTACACCGGCCCCGTCACTGATGACGACGTGACCGACGCGACCGGCGCGAACTGGGCGGTGAAGGGCCAGGTGACGGCCAACCTCTATGTCCAGTACGAATTTGCCGAAGGCGCTCTTGCCAAGACCCGCATCCGCGTTGGCGCGCGCAACCTGACCAATGCGCGTCCGCCGATCGAGTCTGGTTCCTACGGCTATCTGGGATCGCTGTATCAGCCTTACCAGCGGTATTGGTACGCCAGCCTCCGCAAGGAGTTCTGAGCGCGCGGGCATCCCCCTGCGGCAGGTCTTGCTGCGGGGGGGCGCCGTTTGAAATGACCGAAAGCCAGGAAGGCGTGCGTGTGAAACGGAAGCTTCGATCTGTCCTTGGGCTCGGTGCCCTGGTGCTTGCGATAGGTGCCGCTGTGCCACTTGGTGCGGCCCCGACGGAAACGCCCGCCCTTCCGGCCAAGGCCGCCGCCCCAGCGCCCTATCCCAGCACCTATCGCGCCCGGCCCGAGCCAGACACGGCGATTGTCAACGCCTCGATCCTGACCGCCACCGGCACGCGCATCGACAACGGCACGATCCTGATGGCGCAGGGGCGGATCGTTGCAGTTGGCCGGGACGTTGCGGTGCCCGCCGGGGCCCGCACGATCGACGGCACGGGCAAATGGGTAACCCCCGGGATCATCGATTCCCACTCGCACCTGGGCGTGTTTCCCGCGCCCGGGGTCGATGGCCATGCCGACGGGAACGAGAACATCGATCCCTATACCGCGCACGTCTGGGCCGAGCATTCTGTCTGGCCGCAGGATCCGGTGTTCACCAAGGCAAGGGCTGGCGGGGTCACCAGCCTGCTGGTCCTGCCCGGTTCGGCGAACCTGTTCGGTGGCCGGGGGGTCACGCTCAGGAACGTGCCGGCCGTCACTGTCCAGCAGATGAAGTTCCCTGGTGCCCCCGCGACGCTGAAGATGGCCTGCGGCGAGAACCCGAAAGGCCGCTATGGCAGCCGTGGCCGCGCTCCGGCGACGCGCATGGGCAATGTCGCCGGGTTCCGGCGCAGCTGGATCGATGCGGCCGAATATGCCCGCAAATGGGATGCCTACGAACGCAAGCGTGCCAAGGGAGAACCCGCCGAGGCCCCCAAGCGCGACCTTGGGCTGGAAACCCTGGCGGGCGTCTTGAAAGGGGAGATCCTGGTCCAGAACCACTGCTACCGCGCGGACGAGATGGCAGTGATGCTGGATGTCGGCCACGAGTTCGGCTACCGGACCACGGCATTCCACCACGCCGTCGAAGCCTACAAGATCGCGGATCTACTGGCCACCGAACAGACTTGCGTGGCGACCTGGGCGACGCGCTGGGGCTTCAAGATGGAAGCTTTCGACGGGATCGAGGAAAACGGCGCGATCCTGGCCTCGCACGGGGTCTGCGTGGCGATCCATTCGGACGAACAGCGCCTGATCCAGCGGCTCAATGTCGAAGCCGCGGTGGCCTTGGCCGCCGGACGCCGTGCGGGCATCGCGATTGCGCAGGAAGAGGCGATCAAGTGGATCACGCTCAATCCGGCCCGGATCATGGGCATTGCCGATCGGACCGGCTCGCTGGAACCCGGCAAGCTGGCCGATGTCGTGCTGTGGAGCCGCAATCCCTTCAGCGTCTATGCTGTGGCCGAGAAGGTCTTCATCGAAGGCGCGCTGGTCCACGATACGGAGAGCCCGGGATCGATCTACCGCAGCGACTTCGAGGTCGGCCAGCCGGTGGGAGTGGAATGAAATGAAGAGCAACCGACTGGCGCTTGTCCTTGGAGCACTGCTGGGGCTTGCGAGCCCGCAGACGGCCGCGGCGCAGACCTTCGCCATCACCAACGCGCACATCCTGACCCCCGGACCTGTCGGCGAGGTCGAGCAGGGCACGATCCTGGTGCGCGATGGCAGGATCGGTGCTGCCGGGCGTGATGTCGCGGTCCCCTCTGGGATTGCGATCGTTGACGCCAGGGGAGGCTACGTTACCCCGGGCCTGTTCGCCGTGAACACTGCGCTTGGGCTGGTCGAGGTCAGTTCGGTCGATGGCACGCTGGATGCCCGGACGGCCAGCTTGCGGATTAGCGCGGCTTTCGATGTCCAGTACGGGCTTAACCCGGCATCGACCCTGCTACCGGTCGCGCGCCTGGGCGGAATTACCCGGGCCGTCGTGATGCCGGACCATGACGACAGCAACAAGGAACGGGAGGCGCCGTTTGCCGGCAAGGCCGCGCTGATCTCGCTGGGCGAGGGTGGCAACATCCTTTACCGGGCCGGGACCGCCATGGTGCTTGAGCTTGGCGAGGACGGCGCTGCCCGCCTCGGCGGATCGCGCGCTTCCCAGCTTGGCCAGCTGCGCGAAATCTTCGCGGGACTGAAAGGCCGGTGGACGCAGGACAATGCCTGGGGCCTGTCCGAGGCCGACCACCGGGCGCTTGCCCCGGTGGTCGGCGGCAGGATGCCGCTGGTCGTCATTGTCCATCGCGCCGCCGACATCCGGCAGGTTCTTGGGCTGGCGCGCGATTTCCGGATCAAGGTGATCCTGAGCGGCGCGGAAGAAGGCTGGCAGGTGGCGGACGAGATCGCGGCGGCCGGGGTGCCGGTGCTGCTTAATCCCACCTCCAACATCCCTTCAAGTTTCGATCTGCTGGGCGCTTCGCTGCGCAACGCGGCAATCCTGCACCGCGCGGGGGTCGTGATCGCGATCAGCGGCAACGATGCCGGACACCGCGTCCGGGACATGCGCTACAACGCCGGTCTGGCGGTGTCACGCGGCCTGCCGCAGGCGGCCGGGCTCGAAGCCATCACCCTTGCACCGGCGCGCATCTTTGGCGTCGCCGACCAGCTCGGATCGATCGAGCCGGGCAAGGTCGCGGACCTGGCGATCTGGGATGGCGATCCGCTGGAAGCGCTGAGCGAGCCGGTCGCGGTCTATGTCAGCGGCAAGGCGCAACCGATGGAATCGCGCGGAACGCAGCTTGGGCAAAGGTACGCCAAACGCCCGGACTGACCCGGCGGGGGGAAGCTTGATTCTGGCAGTGCCGAAGCAGGTGTACCGGCTGGCCGGCGCGCCATCCAGTCCTTCGCCCGGTGTCACGGGCTGTCCTCGCTCAGGTGGATCAAAATCGGAGCCGATCTGGCCCCGGCCATCGCCCAAATTCAAGACATGTTCGGATGGAGCAGCAGGTAATCGACCCTTCGGTCCTGCTGCGCCTCCCGGTTACAGGGTGAGCACCCGCCCAAGCTCTCATTCTGCTGGACTAATGCCAGCCAATCGCCATGTGTCGGGCTGGCCCCGACGCTGATACTGAGCGCCTGGCCATGCCCCCGGACGCTCCGGGCTCTGGGTGGTGGGAGCGGTCTTGTCAGGGCAACTTCTACAGCGCGAACTAAGGCCTGCCCACAGGATCTCAGGCACCTGCCCCGGACGCAGTTCTCCACTAAGCAAAGGCTGCCGTTCGGATCTTGTCGCCCTGCCGTCAGGCCTTATGCCTGGAGGGCGTGCGCGGGTCGGGTTGGTCGAACTCATCGCCCGCACCCGATCGATTGGCGCATCGGCAATCATCGAGGGGTTCGAGCTGGCGCTGACGCGGGCCGCGTCAGACGGATCGAACCGCTAGCGGCGCGTTGGTCGCACGGGCAGCGCCGGACATTGTGCGGGCCCGCCAATCCGTTGCGCCATTTCCCTCATATCCCCGGCTGATCTGCCTCGTGGTCAGGAACCCTGCCGCTTCCTGCCAGTTATGCGCTGCGCACTGTCGTCCCGGCAAAGCCGTGCGGCAGGTTCCTGCACGCATCCGCTGCAACTCCATCAGCAAAGGTCACGACATGGCAACGAAGAAGACAGCGCGGGAAGATGGCAAGCTGCCGGGCCAGTCGCCGAACAAGGAACCACCGCTGCCAAAGGGTGCGCTGCTGCCATCCAGTTTCGCGGAGCCGCAGGGCAACGGGGGCGAGACGCATCAACAGGCCGCTGGCGAGGACACCATCATCACCACTCAGCAGGGCGTGCCAATTGCCGACGACCAGAACAGCCTGCGCGCGGGTCAGCGAGGTCCGACCCTGCTCGAGGATTTCATTCTGCGCGACAAGATCTTCCACTTCGATCACGAACGCATTCCCGAACGCGTGGTGCACGCCCGCGGCTATGGCGCGCACGGGGTATTCGAGCTGACCGACAGCCTGGCGGATGTCACCACGGCAAAGGTGCTGAGCGAGGTCGGCCGGGAGACTGACGTGTTCGTGCGGTTCTCGACCGTCGCCGGGCGCGCCGGCTCGATGGACCTCGCCCGCGATGTGCGCGGCTTTGCCGTCAAGTTCTACACCAGCCAGGGCAACTGGGATCTGGTCGGCAACAACATTCCGGTCTTCTTCATCCAGGATGCGATCAAGTTTCCCGACCTGGTCCACGCGGTGAAGGAAGAGCCCGACCGCGCGTTCCCCCAGGCGCAGTCCGCCCACGACAACTTCTGGGATTTCGTCAGCCTGATGCCCGAAGCCTGGCACATGATCATGTGGCAGATGTCGGACCGGACCATCCCGCGCTCGTTCCGGACCATGGAAGGCTTCGGGGTGCACAGCTTCCGGCTGGTGAACGAGGCGGGAAAATCGACTTTCGTCAAGTTCCACTGGAAGCCAAGGCAGGGATTGCAGTCGGTGCTGTGGAACGAAGCGGTCAAGATCAATGGCGCCGATCCCGACTTTCATCGCCGCGACCTGTGGGATGCGATCGAATCGGGCGACTTTCCACAATGGGATCTGGGGGTGCAACTGTTCGACGAGGATATGGCGGCCGGGCTCGATTTCGATCACCTCGATGCCACCAAGCTGATCCCGGAAGAAGTCGTGCCGCTGCGGATGGTCGGGACGATGACGCTCAACCGCACGGTCGACAACTTCTTCGCGGAAACCGAACAGGTGGCCTTCTGCACCCAGAACATCGTGCCGGGGATCGACTTCAGCGACGATCCACTGCTGCACGGGCGCAATTTTTCCTATCTCGATACGCAGCTCAAGCGGCTGGGCAGTCCTAACTTCACCCACCTGCCGATCAATGCGCCGCGCTGTCCGGTGATGCATTTCCAGCAGGACGGGCACATGGCGATGGTCAACCCGAAGGGCCGCGCCAATTACGAGCCCAACAGCTGGGGCGCCGCCGGTGGCCCGCGCGAAGGCGGCACGCGCGGCTTCGCCTCCTTTCCCGCGCCGGCCGAGGGGGCGAAGCAGCGTGTGCGTTCCGAAACCTTTGCCGACCACTACAGCCAGGCGCGGCAATTCTATCGCAGCCAGATGCCGATAGAGCAGAAGCACCTGCGCGATGCTCTGGTGTTCGAACTGAGCAAATGCGAACGTGTCGATATCCGCGCCCGCGCCGTGTCGCACCTCGTCAACATCGACGCCGAAATGGCTGCATTGGTGGCTGACGGATTGGGGATGGAAGTGCCGCCCGCCGCAGTGGCGGCGCGGCCGACCCTGGACCTGCCGCCGTCGCCGGCGCTGAGCATCATCGCCAACGGGCCGCCGAGCTTCAGGGGCCGCAAGCTGGGCATACTGCTGACCGATGGTTCGGATGCGGCGATATTCAAGGCCCTGACCGCCGCGATCGACGCCGAGGGGGCCGTATGGGAAGTTGTCGCGCCCAGGATCGGCGGCGTGACATTGGACGACGGAGCCATGATCGCTGCGCGGCACAAGATCGATGGCGGTGCCTCGGTGCTGTTCGATGCAGTGGCGGTTCTGCCCTCGGCCGAAGGGGCGGAACGGCTCTCGACCGACGCACCGTCCAGGGACTTCGTGTCGGATGCCTTTGCCCACTGCAAGTTCATCGGCTTCGGCAAGGGGGCGTCAGCCCTCTTCGCGGCTGCCCGCCTGCCTGAAGAGCTTGATGCCGGCTTCGTCCCGCTTGACGACAAGGGGCACGTCGGCGGGTTCGTTGAACAGCTTTCGCAGCTTCGCTTCTGGGCGCGCGAGATGAAGGTTGATCTCGATGCGAAATCCGCAGCGAAGCCGCGCAAGGGCAAGTGAACGCGGCCTCCACGCGGCCCGGCGACGGTTCATCGGGATCGCTTGTCACTGCAGCGCGGCGGCGGCCTGCCTGCCCGATCGGGCAGTCAGCCTGCCGCGCCTGCCGGGCTGTATGCGGCGAGGAATGCCTCGACGGCGAGCTGGATTTCCTTTTCGATCTCTTCCCGTTTCAGACGCGGGGCTGCGCCCAGCAGATGCCGGTAGAACCCGCCCGACTGGCATAGCCCCAGGAAGTGCGAGGCGGCTGCCCGGGGATCGGCGGCACGCAGGCGTCCCTTGGCCATCTGCAGGCCGAGCCATTCTTCCGCCCGCTGCTGGCCGCGCTCCGCGCCGCGCTGCCACAGCATCTGGCCCAGCTGGGGGAAATGCCCCGCTTCACCGACCACCACGCGGTGCAGGGCAATCACTTCGGGGCGCAGGATAGTCTCGAGCGTTGAAACGCCCAGCGCGATCAGGGTTTCGGCCAGGTCCGCGTCTTCCGGCAGATCCATCCGCAAGGCTTCGCCATAGCGTTCGATCTGGTCGTCGACCACGGCGGCGAACAGATCCTGCTTGTTGCGGAAATAGCTCCACAAGGTGGTCTTCGATCCGCCCAGCGCTGCGGCAATTCCGGACATCGAGGTCTGCCCATAGCCGTGGCGCAGGAACGCCTTGCGAGCCGCCGCCACGATCGAGCGACGACGAATTTCCTGAGGATTAGGAACCTTGGCAGCCACGATCGGCGTACTACACGGTATCATTAGGATTGACAAGCGGGCCTGCCAGCGGCCAAAGGCGTACCATGCAGTACGGTTCATCAACCGGCCGGCGGCTTGCCGTCCTGGCCTTGTCCAGCGCTCTGGCGGCGTGCGCCGTCCCGCCCGCGCCCCGGCCCGCCGCACCCTTGATGTCCCCCGGGGCGCTGGGCGACGTCCAGGGGTTATCGGGCGAAGCAGCACGCTTCCCGGAGGACCGCTGGTGGACCGCCTATGGCGACCCCGGACTGGACGCGCTGATCGAGGAGGGGCTGGGCAGATCGCCGGACATGGCGCTGGCCGCCGCGCGGATCCGCGCCGCCGATGCCGTGAGCGAGCGGACAGGCGGTGCCCTGCTGCCGACGCTGACCCTGGACGGCGCGGTGGGCGGCGCCAAGCAGAGTTACAACATGGGCATCCCGGCGCAATTCGTGCCCCGGGGCGTGATCGAAACCGGCAAGCTGTCGGCCACGCTGGGGCTGAACCTTGACCTGTGGGGGCGAAACCGCGCCGCGCTGGCCGCCGCGCGGGGCGAGGCCGAAGCCGCGCGGGTCGATGCCGCGCAGGCCCGGCTGATGCTGGCCAGCGGCATCGCGCTCAGTTGGGGCAACCTGGCCCAGCTGGGCGCCAGCCGCGACCTGGCGCAGCGTTCGGTCACGGCGCTGGAGGGGATCGAGCGGCTGACCGGGCAGCGGGTGCGCGCGGGGATCGACAACCGCGCCGACCATGAACTGGCGATCGCCCGCCGCGCCGGGGCCGAGCAGGCGCTGGCCGCGCTGGACGAACTGATCGCGCTGGAACGCAACCGCCTGGCCGCGCTGGTCGGCGCGGGGCCGGACCGGGCCGATCGCCTGCCCGCGCCCGCGCCCGGCCTGCGCCCGGTGGCTGGAGTTCCCGCCCAGCTGGCCGCCAACCTGCTGGGACGGCGTCCGGACATCGTCTCCGCCCGGCTGCGCGCCGAAGCGGCAGGCGCACGGGTTACCTCCGCGCGGCGGGCCTTCTATCCCGACATCAATCTCAGCGCAGTGGCGGGGCTCCAGGCGCTGGGGCTGGGCAATCTGGTGGATTCGGGATCGACCTTTGCGAACTTCGGGCCGGCGATCAGCCTGCCGATCTTCGACGGCCGGCGCCTGTCCGCCAACTACACGACGGCAGAGGCCGGGTATGACGAGGCGGTTGCCCGCTATGACCAGACCCTGCTGGCGGCCTTTCGCGAAGTGGCCGACACGCTTGATTCGCGCCGCGCCCTGGACGCGCGGTTGCTGGCCGCGCGCACAGCGGCGCAGGCCTCTCAGGAAGCCGCGCGGCTGACCCGGCTGCGGCATGAGCGCGGCCTTGCCAACCTGCTGCAGGTGTTGGCCGCTGAAGACGCCGCCCTCGCCAGCCAGCGCGCGCTGGCCGAACTCGATGCGCGGGCCTTCCTGCTTGATGTGACACTGGTCCGGGCGCTGGGCGGCGGGTTTTCCGCCCCGGCGGCGGACACGGAGCAAACCGACCGATGACTGATACGATCCTTCCCCCCGCCGACACTGCCGAGACCGATCCCTCCGCGCTGGACAAGCGCCGCAAGGCCCTGCGCCTGTTCGCGTTTCTCCTCGTCGTTGCCGCCGCGATCTGGGGCGCCTGGTACTTCCTGACCCAGGCCGGGCGCGTCCACACCGACAACGCCTATGTCGGCGCCGATACCGCCGTGGTGACGCCGCTGGTGTCAGGCGCGGTCAGGGAAGTGCACGTGGGCGGCACCCAGCAGGTCGCCAGAGGCGACGTGCTGGTGGTGATCGACGATGCCGACGCCCGGATCGAGCTCGCCAATGCAGAGGCCATGCTGGTCCAGGCGCGGCAGCGCTTCCGGCAGGCGCAGGCTGCGGGCACGTCCTCCGCCGCGCGGGTCGATGCGCGCGGGGCCGAAGCCATGCAGGCCCAGGCCCGCCTGGCCGCCGCGCAGGCCGATTTCGACAAGGCGCAGGATGCCTATGCCCGCCGCCAGCAGCTCGCCGCGAGCGGAGCCGTCTCGGCCGAGGAAGTTTCCCAGACCCGTGCGGCCTGGCAGGCCGCGCGCGCCGCGCTGACCCAGGCCCAGGCCGGGCTGGCGGGCGCCGCCGCGCTGCGCTCTTCCGCCAGCGGCGACCTTGCCTCTGCCGCCGCGCTGACCGCCGGCTTCACCGCAGACACCGCGCCGGACGTTGTCGCCGCGCAGGCGCGGGTCGAGCTTGCCCGGCTCAACCTGGAGCGCACAGTGATCCGCGCCCCGATCAGCGGAGTGGTGACCAACCGCAACGTCCAGGTCGGCCAGCGGATCAATGCCGGCGCACCGCTGATGGTGCTGGTGCCGCTGGACGCGATGTACGTCGACGCCAATTTCAAGGAAAGCCAGCTGCGCGGCGTGCGCCCTGGCCAGCCGGTCGAGCTGACCAGCGACTTCTATGGCAGCAAGGTGGTGTTCAAGGGCACGGTCAAGGGCTTTGCCGGGGGCACCGGCGCCGCCTTTGCGCTGATCCCGGCGCAGAACGCCACCGGCAACTGGGTGAAGGTCGTGCAGCGCCTGCCGGTGCGCGTCCAGCTCGATCCCGCCCAGCTGAAGAAGCATCCGCTTCGGGTCGGCCTGTCGATGACCGCCACGATCGACACGCGCGGCCAATGAACACCCAGCCGCTCAGGCCCCTGACCGGCACGCGGCTGTGGATCGCCGCGTTCGGTCTGGCGCTGATCAACTTCGTGGTGATCCTCGACACCACCATCACCAACGTGTCGGTGCCGCACATCGCGGGCGGCCTCGCGATTTCGCCGTCGCAGGGGACGTGGACGATCACGTCCTATGCCGTGGCCGAGGCGATCACCGTGCCCTTGACCGGCTGGCTGGCCGCGCGGTTCGGCACCTATCGCACCCTGGTGGCATCGCTGGTGGGCTTTGCCCTGTTTTCGGTGCTGTGCGGCCTTGCCCGGACCATCGAACTGATGGTGTTGCTGCGCGTATTGCAGGGGCTGAGCGGCGGGCCGCTGATGCCGCTGACCCAGACCTTGCTGCTGCGGATCTTTCCGCCCGAAAAGATGGGCGTGGCCAACGCGCTGTGGGGCGTCACGGCCATTTCTGCGCCGATCTTCGGCCCGATCGTGGGCGGCTATATCAGCGACAACTGGAGCTGGCCCTGGATCTTCTACATCAACCTGCCGGTCGTGCTGGTCTGCCTGGGAATCATCGTCAAGCTGGTCGGCCGTTATGAAACCGCGACCGAGCGGGTCCGGATCGACGCGATCGGCCTGGTCCTGCTGGTGCTGTTCGTGGGCTGCTTCCAGCTCGTGCTGGACCTGGGGCGTGAGCATGACTGGTTTGCCTCGAACATGATCACGGGCCTTGCGATCACCTCGGCCATCGCCTTTGGCGCCTTCGTCATCTGGGAACTGACCGATCCCCATCCGGTGGTGGACCTGCGCGTGCTGCGGCACCGGTCGCTGTGGGTCGGGCTGATCGCGATGGCGCTGGGGTTCGGCGGGATGTTCGCGATGATCGTGCTGGTCCCGCTTTGGCTGCAGTCCGTCGTCGGCTACACCGCCAGCGAAGCGGGGCACGCGATGGCGTTCGTCGGCGTGTTCGCGGTGATGATGGCGCCGGTGGCGGGCAAGGCGTTCGAACGGTTCGATCCGCGCATCCTGATCACCGGAGGAATGCTCTGGCTGGTGCTGGTTTCCGTGCTGCGCACCCAGTGGAACACGGACGGCACATTCTGGGACTATTCTATCCCGGAGCTGCTGCAGGGCTTTGGCATGCCGTTCTTCTTCATTGGACTGATGGTGTTTTCGCTGTCAGCGGTGCCGATGAACGAGGTTGCCTCCGCCGCAGGCCTGCTCAGCTTCATGCGCACGATCGCCGGGGCGGCGGGGACGGCGCTGTCCACCTCGATGTGGGACAATGCCTCGCGCGAAGCCCGCGCCAGCATGACCGGAACACTGAACGGAGCGGACGGCACCATCGCCCAGCTCCAGGCCGCAGGCATGGAGCCAGAGCAGGCTCGCGGAGTGATCGAGCGACTGGTGGAGGCCCAGGCCGCGACCATTGGTGCCAATCACGTATTCGCGGTTTCAGCCGTGATCCTGTTCATCGCCGCATGGATGGTCTGGCTTGCTCCGCGCCCCAGTTCCGCGCCAGGCCAGGTCGTGGCGGGGCATTAGCGCGCTGCGGCCCGGCGCGCGCCGAGACGTTTCCCCGCCCGGCTGCTTTGAAGGTACTGTCAAAGCGGACCTTTCGGCTATCTCGGACCGGGAAGCACCAAGTATCGGCAGGACGCGATCACGGTCTACCTGCGGGCTGTATGGGTGAAGACCGGAGAAATCCTGTCATCGGTGGTGGTGCGCAAATCCATCGTCTCGGTTGGCGTCGATGTCAGCACCTACCGCTTCATCGCGTTCAAGGATCTGCTGGAGATCGAAGGCGGGACGACTGTCAACGAACCGGGGGTGGTGGCGCTGGAGCAGGCGGTGGGGAAGGCAACGCGCGAACTGATCATCGATGGCGTCCGCAACGGGATCTGGAGCTTTGCCGATCCGGCGACGCGGCCACGATCCGGCAGGACCGGTCCCCCGTCTCGGGAAACCTGGCCGGGATCTACCAGGACGGGGAGGGCATGGCGGGCACGATCGTCCAGACTGGCGACAACCTTGTCGGCACCGTGACGCAGACGGCGAACCACGGCACGGCGACCCTTGCCCAGTCCGGGCCGACCTTTCGCTGCAGGTGATCCAGACGCCATCCGGCACCGCGCTGTCCAACGGGGTGCTGATCGGAACGGACCTGACCTTTCATGCGGTCGAAGTGACCCAGTCGAACGGGGTCCTGTCGGTCGAGATCCGCTAGCGTCCCGGCGCCGGATCGCAGGGCGGTTCGCGTTGGACTGAAGCTCCCCCGCAGGCTAGGGCTGGGGCGACAACGCATGGAAGAACGATGACCGGATCATTCACGGCGCAGGACGCGCAAGATCACTTTGCCCATTGTGTCCAGGTGTTTGGTGGCATTCCCGCGACCTCGCGGCGGCTGGGCATCGACGAGCGAGCCATCCGCCGCTTCATCAATGGGGAGCGGCCGATCGGCGCAGGCCTTCTGCAGGACACGGCCAAGGCCTTGCGGCTGCTGATCGCGGAAGCGACTGCGGCCGAGGCGCAGATCGCCGCGCTTGCGGAATCCTGACCGAACGCTGATCCTGACCGGCAGGGCCATCCAGCGGGCTCAGACTGCGTCGATGCTCCGGTTGATCTCTTCGGGCGAAGGACGCGCAAAACGGCCGTCGGGGAAATAGCCCGCCATTTGCCGATCGAGCAGGGCCTGGCGGCGCAGCGTCAGATAGGCACGCGTGCGCGGTTCCCGGTTCCAGAGCGCATCGTAGCGCGGGTCGGCGCGCAGCGAGGCTGGCAGCGGCGCAACGCCATAGGGGGCGGCGGCAGGCCAGTAGAGCGAATGGCCTGCCAGGGCGCGGGCCAGCAGCGCCAGCGACTTGTCGGTCTGTCCCGCCCAGGCATATTCGAGACCGCAAAGGAACAGCAGGTCGACGCTCAGCCGCCCATGCGACGCCTGGTTCGTGGCAGAGGCGGCATCATCATAGGCGCGAACGTCGGCATCAATCGCGGCTACATAGGCGGCGGAATCGCCCCTGAGTGCGGCCGCCGCTGCCGTGATCCGCTCAAGCAGCCTTGCCGCGGCCTCCGGCAGCTTCGCGCCGGCGTGCAGCGTCCTTACCCGGGCAGCCAGCCGGTCCAGCGCGAAGGCATCGCCGTCACACAGGTGAACGGTGTAGATCTCCTTGATCAGGAAGATGTTGCCGGGGGTTGCCGACAGCTCGATGTCATAGCGCCGGAACATGTTGCCGCGATCGCCGACGACGCACAGCAGGCGTGGCAAGGCGATCCGGTGCCACAGGCTTTCGGGATCGAGCTTGAAGACGATCTGGGCATGGCGCAGCCCTTCTACCGCGCGGCCGATCGTCCTCAGCATATAGGCGAAGGACCAATGCGCCTCGATGAAGCTGGGGCTGAGCATCAGCGCCTTGCGGAACAGGGTTTCGGCCTCTTCCCAGCGCCATTGGAAGCGCCGGTAGTAATCGCCCAGCGCGGTGAGCGCGGCCGGATCGTTGGGATCGACCGAGAGCGCCCGGTCGACATAGGTGATCGCATTCGCGGCGCGCTGCTGCGATGTCAGGTTCTGCCCGGCGAGAGCGCTGGTCCAGCCGTTGCGGACCAACTGCGCGATCAGGAGCAGGGCGCCGGGATCGTTCGGGTCGATCGCCAGGGCATCGTTCGCGGCGCGGTAGGCGGAATCACCGGCAAGCCTCCCGCCGGCTTCATCGCCGACCATTCGCGCGGCCCGGCTCCTTTCCAGGAAGTCCTGTCCTTCCAGCACCAGGCGATAGGCGCGCGGATCGCGCGGCACCCGGGGGCGCGGCGGCATGGTCATCGCGGTCGATACCCGGCCCAGGATTTCGCGCAGGATCGTGGCCGACAGCTCCTGCTGCATGGCGTAGAGATCGGCTGCGTCCCATTTGCCGGACTGCGCCAATACTTCCCTGTCGGACGCCAGGTCGAAGATCCGGACAGTGCCATTCAGCCGCCCGCCGCTTTCCCCCACGGCGCCGGAGACGACGAATCGCGCGCCCAGCCGCGTTCCGATCGACCGGGGCGACAGGCCCTGGTCTGCCGTGGTGCGGGACGAATCCTCGGCAATGATGCGCAGTCCCGCCACGCGTGACAGCTGGTCGCGGATATCTCGCGGCAGGGCCACGGCAAGGAAGCTGGCCGCATGATCGGCGCTCCGGTCCTCGAAAGGCAGGACCACCACGAATGGAGGGGCAACCGCTGACGCAGGCTTGTCCCCCCAATCGCGGCGAAGGCCGGCCACTGCTGCCGCAGTGCCCATGGCGAGCCCGATTCCCAGCACGGTGCGCCGTTTCCAGTGCCCCGTCCCGGCGAGAGGCGGCCCCGGCAAGGCCGGCGAGGGAGAGCCAGCGCCGGCCGGTTCCACCTGGCGCGGAGGTCGCTCCGCTGGGCCGGGATCGGCGGGGCCGGAATCCGCTGGCCGGTCAACGGGCCGCACTTCCGCGATGAAGCGGTAGCCGCGCCCATAGATGCTCCGCACGTAGCGGGGCTGCTTTGCGTCGTCGCCAAGCGCGCGCCGCAGCTCCTTGATGACCGAGGTCAGGGTCGCTTCGGAAACGATGACGTTGCCCCACACGCTGTCAAACAGCTGGTCCTTCGTCAGCAAGGCCCCACGGCGATCGATCAGGACGCACAGCAGGCAGAATGCCCTGTGGCCGATCCTGATCGGCCCTTCAGGTCCGACGAGGCGTTCGTCGCCGCGATCGAGGACGAAGGGGCCGAACGCTATCGAGGACTTCGATCCATCGCCGACCATGTCATTCTCCTGAATGAGCGGATCGGATAGTAAAGAAACCGGCAAGATTCAAAGATCAATTCTGGAAACATTCTGGAACGGGCCATTTCTCAAGATTCAGGACTTGCAGCCGATCTACCAGGATCACCGGAAGGCACGGATTCACTTTGGCGGGTCCGGAACACGGGGAAAAATCCATGCGCAATCTGTTGTTGGCCGCGGCGATGTCCGTGACGTTAGGGGCGGCGACAACGACCGCGCAGGTCGCCGCGCCGGGGACGTCGCTGGCGGAGGATCAGGCCGCGACCACACCGCTCGGCGTTGTCTTCACGGCCCCCAAGGCCTGGGCACTGCGCCGGGGCGAGCGGTTCGTCGAAGTCACCGCGCCCGAAGGCAACCTGAGCATTGCGATCGTCGATGTCGGGCCTGCGGTCGATGCGGCCGCCGCGCTTGAGGCCGGCTGGAAGCTTTATGCCACGGCGGCGCCCCGCCCGGTCAAGGTGCTGACCCCGCGCGCGCCCCGCGACGGCTGGGAGGAACGGCGGGTCGCCGACTACGAGACTTCGCCCAATGACCGGCGCATCATCACGGCTTCGGCGATGCGGCGCGGCACTGCCTGGACGGTGATGATCGCCGATGGAGCGGAGCAGACGTTCGAAAAGCGCGGCGCCGCCGCCAACCTGGTCTTCAGCAGCGTGCGGCCTGGCGGCTACACGCGGGAAAGCTTCGCCGGGCGCACAGCCAACCCGATGACGCCGGAGCGGATTGCCGCGCTGCGCGCCTTCCTGGAAACCGGCATGCGCGAACTTGGCGTTCCTGGCGCTTCCTTCGCGCTCACCGATCGCGGCCGAACCCTCTATGCCGGCGGGATCGGCGTGCGCGAAATTGGCCGGACGGAGCCGGTCGACGGCGATACCGAATTCATGGTGGCGTCCAATACCAAGGGGCTGTCGACCCTGCTGCTGGCCAGGCTGGTCGATGAAGGGAAGCTGCGCTGGGATCAGCCGGTCACTCAGGTCTATCCCGGCTTTCGCCTCGGCAGCGCGGAAACCACGGCGAAGGTGCTGGTCCGCCACCTGGTCTGCGCCTGCACCGGTTTGCCGCGCAAGGACATGCAGTGGCTGCTCAACACCAGCCCTTCGACCCCTGCGTCCGATACTTTCGCCCAGCTTGCCGCGACCGAGCCGACCAGCGGCTTCGGCGAGGTCTTCCAGTACAACAACCTGATGGCCTCGGCTGCCGGCTATATCGGCGGCCATCTGCTGTATCCCGGGATGGAACTGGGCCGTGCCTATGACCGGGCGATGCGGGAGAAGATCTTTTCTCCGCTCGGCATGAACGCGACGGGTTTTGATTCGGCCGCCGTCATGCGCGGTAACTGGGCGCGCCCTCACGCCTATGATCTTGATGGCAGAACGGTGGTTTCGACCTCCGAGGGCATGCGGCTCAATGAATCGGTCATGCCATACCGGCCCGCGGGCGGGGCCTGGTCGAATGCGAACGACATGGTTCGCTATGTCCGCTTCGAACTCAACGAGGGCAAGCTGGACGATGCGCGGCAGTGGGTATCGCGCGATAATCTGCTGGAACGGCGCAAGCCCGCCATTTCCGCTGGCGAGGACGAATTCTACGGGATGGGTCTGGAACAGAATCGCCACTGGGGCGTGACCGTGGTCCATCATGGCGGCAGCCTGGGCGGCTACAAATCCGACATCATGCTGGTGCCCGATGCCGGGATCGGCGCGGTCCTGCTGACGAATTCCGACCAGGGCCAGGCCTTGCTCGCCCCGTTCATGCGCCGCTTGCTGGAAATCCTCTACGAGGGCCAGCCGGAGGCAGCCGCGATGGTGACGGCCACTGCGGCGCGCTACAAGGCGGAGTTCGCCAAGGAACGCGAAACGCTAAGCTTCCCGGCGGATGCGGCCGCGACCGCCAGCCTCGCCCCGGCCTATGTCAACGCGGAACTGGGCCGGATCACCGTCGACCGCAGCGGCCCGGCGCCCGTATTCCGGTTCACATCGTTCAATTCCCCGATGGCATCGCGGCGCAACCAGGACGGCACGATCAGCTTCGTGACAGTTGAACCGACCGTCTACGGCTTGCCGCTGGTCGTCGCGGACAGTGGCGGCAAGCGGCAGCTGATCGTGCGCGATGGGCAGCACGAATACCGCTTCGACGAGACGCGCTGAGCGGCTCAACCTATTGCCGCGGCATTCGGCCGCGCTCACGGAAGATCGACATTCCAGAAACAAGGGGCTTCATCAATGCGTCTGTTCCTCACTTGCACGGCGATAGCCTTCGCCGCTTCGCAGATTTCTGCACAGGTCAGGACGCCGGATCGTCCGGTTACGGATCCCGGTTCGCTTGATTCGCCCGCCAGCCCGGCAGCGCGGCCGGTCCCGCTTGACGATATCGGGATCACCCGCTCGCTTGTGGATGCCGCCTGGAGTGCGGACGGCAGGCAGATCTTCCTGGCCACCAACCTCTCCGGTCGGATCAACATCTGGAGGATGGATGCGGCTGGAAGCTGGCCGGTCCAGATCACGCGTTCGGACGAGGCGCAGACGGGTCTGGCCGTCTCGCCCGATGGCCAATGGATCTATTTCTCGCAGGATGTGGGCGGCAACGAATATCCGGACGTCTACCGCGTGCCGACCGGCGGCGGTGACGTGGAGAATCTCACCAATACGCCCGATCAACGCGAGGACGGCGTGCTCGTCGGCCCGGCGGGTCTTGTCGCGATCTCCACCAAGCTCAAGTCCGAAGGGCAGGGCAACCTGGCCTTGATCGACGCGGCCGGCAAGGTCAGGATGCTCACGGACGAGCGGGATCCGCAGTTCGCCTGGACTGCCGTGGCCTGGACTGCGGGCGGCAAGGCGCTTGTTGCCAACCGCCTGAGCGTCGACGGGACGATCGGCGAAGTCTGGCACATCGACGTTGCGAGTGGTGCCGCAACCCGTCTGCTTGGCGCTGCGAAGACGCTCTACAGTGCAAGCGGAGCCTCGCCGGACGGCACCACGCTTGCCGTCACGACCGACGAGACGACCGGCCAGCCCCACGCCGGCGCCTACAGCGTTGCCGGCAAGAGCTGGCGCTGGCTGAAGCCCACTCCCTGGGAACAATGGAGCGACGCCGTGACCCCGGACGGTCGAACCATGATCGTGCGGACCAATGACAATGGCCGCACCACGCTTTCGCGGGTCGATCTGGCCAGCATGGCCGAAACGGCGCTGGCATTGGCTCCGGGCCGGACCCTGACCCTGGGGCGCCAGGTATTCTCGCCCGATGGCAGGCGGATGCTGGTCGGGCACAGCCGTGCCGATGCCCCGGCATCGCTTTATCTCTACGATCTCGCTGCCAACCGCGCGGAGCAGGCCGTGCCGCTCGCAATGGCAAGCCTGACTACCGCGACCCTGCCCAGGTCTCAGGTTGTCACCTACAAGAGCTTCGATCGCACTCTGATCAGCGCGATTGTCACGATGCCCTTCAACCTCAAGCGCGACGGGTCCAATCCGGCGATCGTGATTCCGCATGGCGGCCCATCCGGCCAGGCCGAGGACGGCTTTTCGCGATTTGCCACGGCATTCGCGACCCGGGGCTATGTTGTCATCCAGCCCAATTTCCGGGGTTCGACCGGCTATGGCAAGGCATTCCAGGCGGCAAACTTCAAGGATCTGGGTGGGGGCGACCTCAAGGATACGGTCGCTGCCAAGAAGTTCCTTGTCACCTCTGGCTATGTTGATCCCAAGAAGGTCGGCATCTTCGGCGGGTCTTATGGCGGCTTCATGGCGATGATGGCGATTGGCCGGACGCCAGACGAATTCGCCGCGGCGGTCCAATGGTATGGCATTATCAACTGGCGGACGATGTACCGCGACCAGGACACACAGCTGCAGGCATATCAGCGTACCCTGATCGGTACGCCGGATGAAAACCCGGCCGTCTATGATGCGGCATCGCCGCTCACCTACATCAAGGCGGCCAAGGCCCCCTTGCTCAGCATCCAGGGCGAGAACGACATCCGGGTGCCGCGCGGCCAGGCGCAGGAAGTTGCCGATCTGCTTGCTGCGAAGGGCAATGTCGTGGAGACCGTCTTCTATCCGGGCGAAGGCCACGGCTTTCAGAAGCGCGAGAACCAGCTCGACTCGCTCAACCGCACGATCGCCTGGTTCGACAAGTATCTCAAAGGCAACTGAACACCTTTGCACCGATGAGTGGGACCGGTGGGCAGTGCGCGATCCCGATCGCGGACTGCCCAAATGCCGGTCGGATCAGGCGAAGCGCTGCTTTTCGGTGACTTCGAACTGAACAACCTTGCCTTCGTGCACTGTCAGCAAGACCTGGCCAAAGCGGAGCTTGTCCAGCGCCTGTCCTACAGCGGCAAGGGTCATGGCATGACACTCGCCAGCAGGTGCCGGGGCCGGTGGTGAAATCGAGAGTCGGGCTTGTTCGGCCATGGTTCGGTTCCGGTTTTCAGAGGGGCTCGACCTGGGGGAAGTTGCCCCCTTCCGCCGGCGTTTCGGGCTCCGGGGGAAGGGGGCTTTTCGCCATCGGCATGCTGCACGGCGCGGCAGCCGATGGGGAAATTCCGCCGCGCAGGGCGGCACTGCGGCGCATCAGGCGGACTGGTAATCCCGGGCCTTCTCCTTGCGGGTCGTGCGGCTGGAACGGCCGTCGATGCCCACCGGCACTTCGCCCTGGATCGTGGCGCGGCGCAGGGTGCGGCGCTGCAGGCCGAAGTCCGCCACGGCCCGGTGCTGGGTCGAACGGTTGTCCCAGAAGGCCACGTCACCGGCCTGCCAGCGCCAGCGCACGACGTTTTCCTCGCGGGTGATGTGGTCCTGGAAGATGGCGAACAGCCGCTGCGAATCCGCCTGGTTCAGCCCGACGAAGTTCTTGACGAAGTGGCCCAGCAGCAGGCTGCGCTGGCCCGACACCGGATGGACGCGGACCACCGGGTGTTCGGTTTCGTAGACGGTCGAGGCGAAGACGTTGCGATGCCGATCCGCACGCGCCTGCTGCGCTTCGTTGTCCTTGCTGGTGCCCAGCACGGCGGCATAGTCGTAATCGTTGCTGTGCACCGCCCACAGGGTGTTGGCCTGCTGGCGGAGCGGTTCGGGCAGGCTGTCATAGGCCGTCTCGCCATTCGCCCAGACCGTGTCGCCGCCGGCTTCGGGAATGGTCAGCGCGCGCAGGATCGAGCCCTTGGGATAGGCGTCCACGAAGGTCACGTCGGTGTGCCAGCTCGAGGCGGCGTAGCCTTCCCTGCTGTCCAGTTCGAGCAGGTATTTCGAACCTTCGGCGACCGGCACGGTCGGGTGCGCCACGGGATCGCCAAGCAGCGCGGTGAAGGCCTCGTGCTCCGCATCGTCCAGGTGCTGCTGGCCGCGGAAGAACACGACCTTGTGGCGCACCACGGCCGCCTCGATCGCCTGGACGGTCGCGGCGTCGAGATCGCCCGAAAGGGCCACGCCGCGAATTTCCGCGCCGATCCGGCCGGTGAGCGGGACGATGTCGAGCGGGGACGAGGCGTCGCGGGCATTGGGGTAGGTGGGAACGATGGTAGCCATGTCAGTTACTCCGGTCTTGAGGGGTTGAGAGAGGTCACGGGGGGTTATTCGGCCGGCTGGAGCGCGGGAGGATCGTTCTCCAGCCGGGCACGAATTTCGGAATGGGCCCGCTCGCCAAGCGGGAAGCCGATCAGCAGCGCTGCCGACAAGGCATGGGCGAGTGCGGGGCCGAGCGCGAAGACCAGCAGCAGGCCCTGCAGCGCCTCGGGGCTGTTCGCGCCGGTGGGATCGAAGCCGAGCCAGCCCACCAGCGGCAGGGCGATGCCGACCGCCAGGGCGCCGCCCAGCTTCATCGACACGCTGAACACCGAGTAATAGAGCCCGGTGCGCTCCTCGCCGGTGTCCAGCCGGTGCTGGTCGGCGACATCGGCCACCATGGCCCGCAGCATCAGATTGCCCGATCCCTGCGACAGGCCCTGCGCGAAGGCGAGGAACAGCATCAGGCCGAAGCGGTCGGGCGTCACGAACAGCAGGCCCAGGTTGATCGCGGTCTGGATCAGCTCGGCCAGGATGGCGGCGCGGGTCTTGCCCAGCGCCATGCCGATCCGTTGCCAGATCGGACCGGCCAGCATGCCGAACGAATACTGGAACAGGAAGAAGCCGGCGGCCCATTCCGGGCGCTCAAGGTACACGGTCACCACGAACAGCATCAGCGCGGTGCGGATGCCCTGCCCGGTGGTCACAGCCACGTCCGAAGCCAGTACCCGCAGCAGGAGGGGGTTGCCGAATACCGCGCGCAGGTTGCCGCGCAGGTCCGGTCCGCCCGCGCCGCTCTGTGCGGGGCTATCGGGAAAGGCGGTCAGCGTCAGCGCAAGGCCCGGTATCGCGGTCGCCAGCACCAGCAGGCCAAGCAGGGTCAGGCGCAGCGCATCATCGCCCGGGCGAAACTGGTCGAGCGCGGTCGGCAGCAGCAGGGCAAGGACCAGCGCGATCGAGGATAGCAGGGTGAACAGGCCGGAAATCCGGGTGCGCTGATCATAGTCGCGGGTAATCTCGCCCGACCAGGCAAGCAGGATGGTCGAACTGGCGGCCGCGCCCAGGTAATAAAGCAGCACCCCCGTCAGGACCCAGGCCGTGGACGGCGCAGCGGGAGGGAAAAACAGCATCGCGCTGCCCGCCATGAACAGCAGCCCGCCGCCCGCGATCCACGGCCGGCGGCGGCCCAGCCGGCTGGTGGTGCGGTCGCTCAGCGCTCCGATTGCCGGGGCAAGCAGCGAATTGAGGACCTGACCGATCAGGAAGATCAGTCCCAGGGTGGCAAGCGGGATGCCGTACTGCCGCGAGAAAATCGCCGGAACGAAGGCCAGGATCGGCTGCGCGGCGGCATGGACCGGCACTGAAAAGGCGGCGAAGCGCAGCAGCCGTCCGGTCGCGGGCGGACTTTCCGGTGCGGATGGGCTGGTGAAGGGGGAAGCCTGCATCACCCGCTCCTCACAGCCTGGTGCGCAAGGTGAAGCCGTAGGTGCGCGGCTCGCCAAGCTGGCCGGTGATCACCGCGGTGTTCGCGGCGGAAAGAGTGGTGAAATAGTCCTTGCCCAGCAGGTTCCTGGCCCAGATCGACAGATCCCAGCGGCCATCCTCGGTGCGCAGCCCGATCCGGGCGTTGGCAATGCCGTAGGCCGGCACTTGCGCCCAGGCCGAGTTGGACGAGGACGTGTTGAAACTGGAGCGGTGCGACCAGTCCGCGCTGTAGGTCAGCGCGAAGGGATGGTCGCCCAGCGGGATGTCGCCATGGAATCCTGCAGACCAGGTGAATTTGGGCACGCCCGGCAATTGCTGGCCGGTCAGGTCCTGGATGCCCGACAGGTTCAGCCGTTCGACCGCCTGCGGGGCATTGGCATAGTCGCGGTAGGTCGCCTCGGCATAGGCGATCGAGGCGTTGACGCCGAAGTGATCGCTGGCCCGCACCTCGAGATCGGCCTCGAACCCGCGCGAGCGGACCTTGGGGATATTGGCGATGTATTGGCGAAGGTTGACCGTGCTGGGGATCTGCTCGGTGATCGCGGTCTGGTAGTCGCCGATCTCGGTCCAGTAGAGCGCACCGTTCAGCGTCACGCGGCGATCGAGGAACTGGCTCTTGAAGCCGAGTTCGAAGGCATCGACCTTTTCGGGCGCCACGTCGGGTGACACCCCTGCCGGAAGGTTGGTCAGGTTCAGGCCGCCCGATTTGTTGCCCCTGGCGTAACTTGCGTAGAGCAGCGCATCGGGCGCGACTTTCCAGCTGAGCGAAAGCAGGCCGGACAGGCTGTTGTCGGTAAAGGCAGTCGAATAGCTGCTCAGCGGATGGAACTGCGCGCGGATGGCATTCGCAGCCGCCGCCTGCGCCGTGGTCAGGGTCGACAGGTCGTTGCCAGCGGCCCAGAACTGGCTGAACGCGCCCTGCTTCTTCTCGTGGGTGAAGCGCAGGCCGGCGGTGAGCGTCAGGTTGTCCGCCAGCTTCCAGTCGGCCTGCCCGAAGGCGGCCAGCGTGCGGGTTTCGGGGGTCGAGAGCGAGCCCGCCTCGAACCCGTCCAGGGCGGCGTTGGCGACTGTCTGGTTGGCGGTCGGCAGGTTCCACAGCGCCGCTGCCGGGCCATAGCTGACGGCGCCGTAGCCGCGCACGATCTGCCAGAAGTAGTAGAGCCCGGCGACATAGCTGACCGGGCCATCGCCCTTGGAGGCCAGCCGCAGTTCCTGGCTGAACTGGCGCTGGCGGTTGGCCTGCTGGTTCTTGGTGACAACCGGCAGCGATGTTCCGTCGCCGTCGTTGGCCGGATCCCAGTCCCACCAGCGATAGGCGGTGATGGCGGTCAGGTCTGCACCGCCCAGATCCCAGTCGAGCTGACCCGACAGGCCATAGCTCGCCATGTTCGCCTGGTAGTGGCTGTCCGCCTCGCCCAGTCGGTCGAACGGGCGGAAGGCTGGCAGGGTGTAGCCGGGGAAACGCGCGGCCCGCGCCGCGAAGTTGTTGGGGATGGCCGCGCCGTTGGCATAGGTCGTGTGCTGGTCGACGAACACCGTCAGCGCGAAGTTCTGCCGCTGGCGCGAATAGTCGCCAATTACCCGCAGCTCGACCGCGTCGCTGGGAGTGAACAGCAGCTGGCCGCGCACGCTGGCGTTGTAATAGTCGTTCGCGGGCGCCTTCTGTGTGACGTTGTAGAGGAACCCGTCGCGGCTGGTGATCGCGCCAGACAGCCGCACGGCGAGCAGATCGGGCACCAGCGCGGCGGAGCCAGAGGCGCGGAACTGGCGGTAGCCGTAATCGCCGATCGACACTTCGCCGGAGAATTCGGGCTGGAAGCTGGGCTTGCGGCTGGTGACGTTGATCACGCCGGAGGTCGTGCTCTTGCCAAACAGGGTGCCCTGCGGTCCGCGCAACACCTCGATCCGGTCAAGGTCGACCAGGTCGAACTGCGACGTGCCGACGCGGCCGTAATAGACGTTGTCGATGTAGAACCCGACGCCGTTTTCCAGCCCGTCGTTGGTCAGCGCGACATTGCTGCCAAGCCCCCGGATGTTGACGTTGGTGTTGCGCGGATTGAAGCTGAACACCTGCAGGCTTGGCACCTGCTGCTGGATCTGGCCAAGGCTGTAGTCGCCGCGCCGTTCGAGACTGGCCGCACTCACCACGCTGAGCGCCACCGGCACGTCCTGCGCGCTTTCGTCGCGGCGGCGGGCGGCAGTGACGACGATGTCGACAATGCCGCTATCGTCTGCCGCCTCGGCCGCAGCGGCTTCGGCTTCGGCCAGGGCCGGGGTGGCCGCCAGCAGTGCGCCGAGCGCTGTGGAGGCAAGGGCGAGCTGCCGGATTGCGGGAACTTTGCTGAACTTGAACATCGAATAATCCTGAATCTTGTTGATTTGCGCAGGCGGTGGCTCCGCGCTGGACACGAGCCGCAGGCGGGCATTCCCGCCGCACGGGTGCCGAAGGGTGGAACGACGCGCGGCAGGGGGCCGCGACGCTGCTGACGCGCGAAATGTCGGGCTTGATAGCGACCGGCCCTGTCCGGGAGAGGGTGGGCCTGGCCGGTCGCTATCGCTCGGGATCGGCCACGGCGCTGGTGCGCGGCGTCAGGGCCGGAGGGAGGAGGAGATCCCCGGCTTCAGACGGCGCGCGCAGGCGCTCATGGCACGCCGGGTGCCGTCAGGAGAAAATGGAGTGCATACGCATCGATTCACCTCATCGTTTGTGAGGGGAACACGACACCTGGCGTTATCGCCCCAGCATCGCGCGCTTTAGCTGTTGGTTACGCGGAGCAAGCTGCTTCCCGATCAAAAGCCGCGGTCCAGGCCCTTTTGCATGCCCGGACGGCCTGAACGCCGTTGTCCCGAGCGGGTAATGTCTACTTACTCACTTGAGAATGTCTGAGTCAATCATAAGCTTTCCTTTAGCGGGCTGTAGCCAGCCTTTGGCGCGATCCTTCGCGGTTGGCGGCAGCCCGATTGACAGCCCTTCGCCAATATGTACACTGATCACATTAACGAAGCCGCGATCGGGGTGATGCGCGGATTTGAGGAGCTTGACGATGCCGTTCGAACCCAGGGCCGGGCAGTTTTACCGCATGCCGATCTTCTTCGGGCCCACGCCCGGTCCCCGGCAGTGGCCGGAGGGGCGGACGTTCGATTTCAGCAAGACCCCGCGCATGAAGATGCTGGGCGTGCGGATGCTGACCAATGCCGACCAGCTTAAAGCCATGCTGCCTGACCGCTTCGAGCTGCGCGGGCCGCCGGTGGTGACGGTCGAGGCCAATTACATGACCGAGATCGGCTGGCTGGCGGGGCGCGGCTACAACCTGTGCGACGTGAAGTTCGAGGTGACCTATCACAGCAGGAAGGGGCCGGTGCACGGAACGCTGGTGCTGGTGCGCTGGGAAAACCTGTGCGACCCGATCCTGAGCGGACGCGAGGAACTGGGGCATAACAAGCTCTACTGCGAAATCCCGGAACCGCGCTTCATCGATGGCCGCCATTCGGCACGGATGTCGTGGCTGGCCACCCCGTTCCTCGATCTGAGCGTATGGGACCTTGCTGCGCCCAGCGGCATGTCCGGCCCGCCCGCCGATCCCGATTACCAGGGCATGCTGTCCTGCAAGTACATCCCCAAGACCGGGGAGTGGGGCGAGGCCGACGTCGAATACGTCACCCTGTCGCCGCGCGGGCCGATGCGCGAGAAGATGACCGTCGAGCGGTTCGAGCTGGGGCAGGGCAGCTTCCACTTCTGGAAGTCGAGCTGGGAAGACCTGCCGACGCTCTATCACATCGTCAACGCCTTCGCCGAACTTGAGAACCACGGGTTCCAGGGGGCGCACCTGGTGGAAACGGTCGGCGGCTCCAGCATCGCGGAAACCATCCGGATCGACTGACCGTGCTGGCGCGCGCGCCAGCCGCGACCGCGCCAGGCAAATCGAGAGGACACAGGATGCCTGTCACTTACCTCAAGCGAGGCAAGCCCGAAGCCGAGCGGGCGGATGAAAACGCGGAAGTGCGCGCCGTGGTGGAGCGCACGCTGTCTGACATCGAGGCGCGCGGCGACGAGGCCGTGCGCGAGCTGTCGCAGCGTTTCGACGGACTGTCGCGCCCCTCGTTCCGCCTGAGCCCATCCGAGATCGAGGCAGCAATCGCCCGCGTCTCGGCGCGCGACATGGCGGACATCCGCTTCGCGCAGGAGCAGATCCGCCGCTTCGCAGAGATCCAGCGGGCATCGATGAGCGATGTCGAGGTCGAGACGATCCCGGGCGTGATCCTGGGCCACCGCAACATTCCGGTGCAGTCGGTTGGTTGCTATGTGCCGGGAGGCAAATTCCCGATGGTCGCCTCGGCGCACATGTCGGTGCTGACCGCCGCGGTGGCGGGAGTGCCGCGCATCGTCGCCTCCGCGCCGCCGCACAAGGGCGAGCCGCATCCGGCGATCGTCGCGGCGATGCATCTGGCGGGCGCGCACGAGATCTACGTGCTGGGCGGGATCCAGGCGGTTGGCGCCATGGCGATCGGCACGGGCTCGATTGCTCCGGTCGACATGCTGGTCGGTCCCGGCAACGCCTATGTCGCGGAGGCCAAGCGGCAGCTGTTTGGCCGCGTCGGCATCGACCTGTTCGCTGGACCGACCGAGACCATGGTGATCGCCGACGAGACGGTCGACGGAGAGATGTGCGCTACCGACCTGCTGGGGCAGGCCGAACATGGTTACAATTCGCCCGCCGTGCTGCTGACCAATTCGTGCCGCCTGGCCGAGGACACCATGGCCGAGGTCGAGCGGCTGCTCAAAATCCTGCCGACCGCCGATACCGCGGCGGCGAGCTGGCGCGATTATGGGGAGGTGATCGTCTGCGACAGCCACGAGGAAATGCTGCAGGTCGCCAACGAGATTGCGTCCGAGCACGTCCAGGTGATGACGGACCGGGATGACTGGTACCTGACAAACATGCACTCCTACGGCGCGCTGTTCCTGGGGCCGCGCACCAATGTCGCCAATGGGGACAAGGTGATCGGCACCAACCACACCCTGCCGACCCGCAAGGCGGGGCGCTATACCGGCGGTCTGTGGGTGGGCAAGTTCCTCAAAACCCACAGCTACCAGCGGGTCACCAGCGATGCGGCTGCGGCGCAGGTGGGCGCGGCCTGTTCGCGGCTGTGCATGCTGGAAGGGTTCGTCGGTCATGCCGAGCAGGCCAACCTGCGCGTGCGCCGCTATGGCGGGCGCGAGGTGGCCTACGGCGCGGCGGCCGATTGAGCAGGCGCGGGGGCACCCCCACGCCCCCGCGCCGCAGCGCTTAGCTGCGCCACCTCAGGCGGTCTTCGGTCAGCTGATCGACGCTTTTCACGCCCATCAGCTTCATGCCGCGCTCGATTTCGTCCTGAAGGATGCTCAGCGCGCGCTCGACGCCGTCCTGCCCGGCGGCGGCCAGCGCGTAGAGGTAGAGGCGACCGCCGGAAGCCGCCGTTGCCCCGGCGCACAGCGCTTTCAGCGCGTGGGTGCCGCGCCGCACGCCGCCGTCGCAGATGATCTCGATCCGCCCGCCGACCGCGTCGACGATCTCGCGCAGCTGGTCGAACGGAGCGCGGCTGCCGTCGAGCTGACGACCGCCGTGGTTGGAGATCATGATCGCATCGATTCCCATGTCGGCGGCGCGGCGGGCGTCGGCGACGCTCATCACGCCCTTCAGAGCGAACTTGCCGCCCCAGTCATCGCGGATCTGCTCGGCCACTTTCCAATCCATCGACTGGTCGAGCATGGTGTTGAAATATCCCGCGATCGAGACGGCCTCGCCCGTTCCCTCGCGCACATGGGTGTCGAGATTGGGCAGGGCGAACTTCTCGCGCAGGACATAGTCCAGCCCCCAGCGCGGCTTCATGGCATAGCCCAGCAGGTTGCGCGCGGTGAACTTGGGCGGCGAGGTGAAGCCGCTGCGGGCGCAGCGTTCGCGCTTTCCCGCGACGATGGTATCGACCGTCAGCGCGATGGCGTCGAACTTCGCCGCCTTGCAGCGCTGGATCATGCTGGCGTTGAGGCCCTTGTCCTTGTGGACATAGAGCTGGAACATCTTCGGCGTGGAGATCAGCGCGCCGATTTCCTCGATCGAGACGGTGGCAAGGCTGGAAATGCCGCACCACACCCCGAACTTCTCCGCTGCCCGCGCCACGGCGCGTTCGCCCTGCCAGTGGAACACCCGCTGCAGCGCCGTGGGGGAAAGGATCAGCGGCAGTGCCGACTTGCGCCCCAGGATCGTGCAGCTGGTATCGATTTCCTCCACTCCGGCAAGCACGTCAGGCACCAGATCGGCGCGCGAGAAGGCCTCGGTGTTGCGGGCCTTGGTCAGTTCGTCGTCGGCCGCGCCGTCGATATAGTCGAACACCGGCCAGGGCAGGCGCTGCTTCGCGAGAAGCCGGAAATCGTCGATATTGTGGCAATCGGTCAGGCGCATGGACGGTCTCACTTCAGCGCGCGCAGGCTCTGGCGGACGAGGTCGAAGATTTCCTCGATGTCCGCCGGAGTGCTGGTCAGGATCGGGGCCACGGCGATGGTGTCGCCATTGGCGCGGATCGCTATGCCCCGCTCATAGGCCTTGGTAAACAGCTCGTAGCCGCGCAGGCCCGGTCCGTCGGGATGAGGGGCGAGGGTGAGCCCGCCCGCAAGGCCAAGGTTGCGCACGTCGGTCACGCAGGGTTCGCCGCGCAGGCTGTGCATCGCATCCTCGAACAAGGGGGCGAGCGCGGCGACGTTTTCGTACAGCCCTTCCTCGCGGATCGCCTGCTGGGCGGCGAGGCCCGAGGCCACGGCCAGCGGGTGGGCCGAATAGGTATAGCCGTGGAAGAATTCGATCCCGGTGGGCGTGGCATTGATGATCGTGTCGTGGACCTGGCGGCTGGCGATCACCGCCCCCATCGGCACGGCGGCGTTGTTGATCCCCTTGGCCATGGTGCACAGGTCCGGCGTCACCCCGAAGAAGGTTGCGCCGTTGGCCGCGCCCAGGCGTCCGAAGCCGGTAATCACCTCGTCGAAGATCAGCAGGATGCCGTGTCGCGCGGTGATCTCGCGCAGCTTCGCAAGATAGCCCTGCGGCGGCACGAACACGCCGGCCGAGCCGATCATCGGCTCGACGATCACCGCCGCGATGGACGAGGCATCGTGCAGCGCGATGATCGCTTCCAGTTCCCTGAGGTAGACCATCGGATCGCGCTGCGGCTGGCCCCGGGTATAGGCATCGAGCGAGGCGTCATAGGGGAAGGGCATGTGGTCCACCCCCGGCAGGCCGAGCCCGAAGAACTTGCGGTTGTTGGGCATGCCGCCCACCGAAATCCCGCCAAAGCCGACGCCGTGGTAGCCGTTGACCCGGCCGATGAAGCGCGTGCGCGTGCCTTCCCCGCGCGAGCGATGATAGACCAGCGCCATCTTGAGCGCGGTATCGACCGCTTCCGAGCCGGAATTGGTGAAGAACACATGCTCCAGGTCGCCGGGGAACTGCTCCGCCACCTTGCTCGCCAGCTCGAAGGCGCCGGGGGTGGCGAAGTTGAAGGCCGGCGAATAGTCGAGGCTTTTCGCCTGGGCGATGACCGCCTCGGTGATGCCGGGATGGCCGTGGCCGAGGATCGAGCACCACATGCCCGAAAAGGCATCGCGGATGCGGCGGCCATCGGCAGTGAAATAGAACTGCCCTTCCGCGCCGGTGATCAGGCGCGGGGCGGCCTTGAACGCCTTGTTGGCAGTGAAGGGCAGCCAGTACGCGGACAGGTCGTTGGGCATGGGGCTCTCGGTCATCGTGGTTTCCCTGGGTCTTGGTGTTGGTTCAGCGGATTGGCGGTTCAGCCGACCACGCCCAGCGGATTTCCGGCGAGTTGCCCGCCGTCGCAGGTCAGGATCGCACCGCTGATGTAGGAAGCCGCGTCCGAGCACAGAAAGGCGGCAAGATTGGCGACCTCCGCCTTGGTGCCGAAGCGCTGCAGCGGGATCGCGCGGGTGATCCTGTCGTGCATTTCGGGGGTCGAGGCGAGGCGGGCCATGCCCTCGGTCTCGCCGATCGGGCCGGGCAGGATCGCGTTGACCCGCACGCCCTGCGGCCCCCATTCCACGGCCAGCGCCTTGGTCAGCATGTCGATCCCGGCCTTGGCCGAGCAGACGTGGGACTGGAACGGAATCGCCTGGCTCGATTGCACGGCGGAAATGTTGATCAGCGAGGCGCCGGGGCGGCGAAGGTGCTCGAAGCTGGCGCGCATGACGTGATAGGTGCCGATCAGGTCGATATCGACGACCGTGCGGAAGGCGTTGGGCGACATCCCCAGCGCGGGGGCGACGAAATTGCCCGCCGCGCCGGAGACGACGAAGTCGATCCCTCCACCGGCTGCGGCGAAGGCGCCGAACGCAGCGGCGACATCTTCGTAATTGCGCACGTCACCCGTGTAGCCCTCGGCATCCGCGCCGTCCTCGCGCAGCTGGGCGAGCGCGGCGTCGATCTTGTCGCGCGAGCGGCTGAAGATGCCGACTTCGGCCCCCAGCGAGGCGAGCCGCGCGGCGATGGCGAGGTTGATCCCGCTCGATCCCCCGGAGATGAAAGCGCGCTTGCCATTCAGCAGTCCGGCTTGAAACACTTCGGTCATTGTGGGTTCCTTCTGTGGGGCCGTCAGGTCAGACTGCGGCAACGATTTCGGCAAGGCGGGCGCGGCAATCGCCGGTCCCCGCCATCAGCAGGAGGGTCAGGGCGACGCGGGCCTTCAGCGGCGAGAGCGCGCCGCCATGCAGCAGGCCGCGCCCCAGCAGGTCGATTTCCGCGCCGGGATAGCCATAGGTCGAGGTGCAGACGCTGCCGCCGTCTGTGCGCGAGGCGAGCACTACCGGCACCCGGCGCGCGATGCGCTCAAGGTCCGGGACGAGCGCGGCGGGAACATGGCCTGCGCCCATGGCAGCGATCACCCAGCCCGCGACGCTTTCGTGACCGGGCGCGCGCAGCACCCAGGGCGATTGATCGAGAGTGATGGTGACCAGTTCGACCTGCGGGGTGTCTGCGGATTCCGGGAGCAGCACCTTGGGGAGGGGCGCGCGCGCCGGATTGAGCGGCCGGAAGCGGCCTTCGTGGATCCGTCCGCGCGGGCCCGCCTCGCCGGAGGTGAAGGCCGACAGCGCTGTGGTGTGGCTCTTGCTGACGATGCGGGCGGCGTGGACGCTGTCATCCATCACCACCACTACCTCGCCGCCGCCCGCCGAGCCTTCGAGGAAGCGCAGCGCGCCCAGCAGGTTGGCCGGGCCGTCCGCGCCCGCCGCCGTGCTGCCGCGCATCGCGCCGGTCAGCGCCACGTCGATCGGTGCATCGAGCAGCAGTTCGAGTGCGAAGGCCGTTTCCTCCAGGCTGTCGGTTCCTTGCGAGATGACCACGCCGTGATAGCCGACGTGCGCCAGACGGCTGATCTCGGCGGCGAGGTTCACCATATCGGCGAAGGTCAGGTTGGCGCTCGGCACCTGCGCGAAATCGGCCCAGTCGACGGCGAGGCCCATGCCTCCGCCGCCCAGCGAACCGGCCAGCTCGCCCGCGCCGAGCGCGGGCTTGAGCGCGCCGCCCGCCGCCGCCATGGCGATGGTCCCGCCCAGCGCGATCACCCTGACCTTGCGCGTGCCGTCAGCCATGGAACCGCTCAGCCGCCCCACAGGTCCGGGGTGAAGCAGTGCAGGTGCCCCTCGGCATAGTGCATCGCGTGCGCGCGGTCGTCGAGCAGCAGCGCGGGGCCATCAAGGTCGACGAAATCGCACAGTGTGCCCAGCACATAGGCCGGAGCCGCGCCAAGCGAGGTCGGGCCGCTGCAGCCCAGCATGATCTTCATGCCCCGCGCGCGGGCGGCGGCCTGCAATTCCAGCCCGGGCGTCAGCCCGCCGACCTTGTCGAGCTTGATGTTGATCGCCTGGTAAAGCCGCGAGAGCCGGTCGAGATCGGCAATCGAACTGCAGCTTTCATCGGCGCAGAGCGGGATCGTGCCGGTATAGTCGGCCAGCGGCTCGTCCGCCTCGTGGTGCAGCGGCTGCTCGATCAGCGCCACGCCCAGCTCGGCCAGCGGCGCGGCGATGCGGTTCAGTGTGTCGATGTCCCAGGCCTCGTTGGCATCGACGATCAGCGTGGCCGAGGGGCAGGCGGCGGCAATCGCCTCGACCCGGTCCAGCACTTCCTCCTGGTTGGCCTTGAGCTTGAGGATGCGGAAGCCCCGCGCAAAGGCGGCCAGCGCGTCCTCGCGCATCTTCGGCGTGGGGTTGATGCCGATGGTGAGGTCAACCTCGATCCGGTCCTTGCGCGGCACGCCCGAACGCTGCCAGACGTCCTGCCCGGAGCGCTTGCATTCCAGGTCCCACAGCGCGCAGTCGAGCGCGTTGCGGGCAGAGGTGTTGCTGACCTTCGCGGCAATATCGGCGCGGGTCGCGCCTGCGCCCAGCAGGTCCGCGGCATCGGCCAGCGCCGGCGCGACATCCTCGCGGGTCTGGCCATATTGCGGCAGCAGCCCGCATTCCCCGCGCCCGACGTGGGCGCCGTCACGGATGTAGACGGTGAACAGCTCCGAATTGGTCTTGGCGCTGCGCGAAATGCGGAAGGTTTCAGCGTAGGGCCATTCCTGGAAAGCGAAGAGCAGTTCCATGTCAGGCCACCTCGAACAGGCCGGCCGCGCCCTGTCCGCCGCCTACGCACATCGAGATCACCACGTACTTCTCGCCCCGGCGCTTCGCCTCGATCAGCGCGTGGCCGACCATGCGCGCGCCGCTCATGCCATAGGGATGGCCGATCGAGATCGCCCCGCCATCGACGTTGAGCCTGTCGTCCGGAATGCCCAGGAAATCGCGGCAGTAGAGCACCTGGCAGGCGAAGGCCTCGTTGATTTCCCACAGGCCGATGTCGTCCATCTTGAGGCCATTGCGCTCCAGCAGGCGCGGGATCGCGAAGATCGGGCCGATGCCCATTTCATCGGGCTCGCAGCCGACCACAGTCATGCCCCGGAAATAGCCGAGCGCCGGAATGCCGCGCTTTGCGGCGAGATCGGCGTCCATCACCACGCAGGCGGAGGAACCATCGGACAGCTGGCTGGCGTTGCCGGCGGTGATCGTCCCGCCATCGCGCACCGGCTTCAGCGAGTTCAGGCCTTCCAGCGTGGTGTCGGCGCGGGCGCCCTCGTCGCGGGAGATCGTCACTTGCCTCCTGCTGCGCTCGCCCGTCGCCTTGTCGGTCACCACCATCTCGCAGGTGACCGGCACCAGTTCCTGGTCAAAGCGCCCGGCCTCCATCGCCGCGGCGGTGCGCTGCTGGCTGGAAAGGGCGTAGAGATCCTGCGCCTCGCGGCTGATGCCATAGCGTTCGGCGACGATCTCGGCGGTCTGGAGCATCGGCATGTGGATCGCGGGATGGCGGGCGATCAGGCGCGGATCGGGCACGCGCGAGGTGTTCATCGCCGGGGTCTGCGCGAGGCTGATCGATTCCACCCCGCCTGCGACGATCACCTGCATCCCGTCAAACGCGACCTGGCGCGAGGCGGTGGCAATGGCCATCAGACCGGACGAGCACTGCCGGTCGATGCTCATCCCCGCCACGGTCACCGGCAGGCCGCTGGCGAGCGCGGCAAGGCGACCGATGTTGAAGGTCTGCGTGCCCTGCTGGATGCTGGCGCCCATGATGCAGTCCTCCACCTCGTCAGGTGCGATGCCGGCGCGGCGCACGGCTTCGGAAATGGCGTGGCCGGCGAGCGTCGGCGCTTCCAGATCGTTGAAGGCGCCCCGATAGGCCTTGCCGATGGGGGTGCGGGCGGTGGAGACGATGGCAGCAAGCTTCATGGCGGTTCCTTCTGCTATAGCGATATGGGGAAGGGCTCAGTTGCCCTTGAATTCGGGTTTGCGCTTGGCGAGGAACGCGGACACGCCCTCGCGAAAATCCTCGGAGCGCGAGGCCAGCAGGTACTGGTCGCGGTCCATGAAACTGACGGCGGCAGCATTGGCCAGCGCGGCGGCGTTGACCGCTTCCTTGGTCATCCGCGCCGGGATTGGCGGCAGCGCGGCGACGCGCGCGGCCCAGCGCCGCGCCTCGGCCAGGGCCTCGCCTTTCGCGCAGGCAACTTCCGCGATGCCCCATTCGAGGCAATGTGCGGCATCGACCGGGTCGCCAAACAGCGCGACCTGCTTGGCCCGCGCCGGGCCTGCTAGTGCGGTGAGGCGAGGCAGGGTGCGCCAACTCATGTTCATGCCCAGCGGCACTTCGGGCAGGCGCACGAAGGCGCCTTCGCCCATGATCCGGAAATCGCAGGCAAGCGCCAGCGCGAAGGCCCCGCCAACGCAGAACCCCTCGATCGCGACAATCGTGATCGCCTCGATCTCTTCCCAGGCCTGGCACATGTCCGGCCCGGCGGCCACGGCGGAGCGCAGTTCCAGCAGGCTCGCCTCGCTGGCGTTGCGGCTGGAGGACATCTGCAGGTCCACCCCGGCGGAGAAGTAGTCCGCCTGCCCGGTCAGGATCACCGCCTGCACCGCGCTGCTGCGCCGCACGCGGCGCGCGATTTCGGTGAGGCTCTGCATGGTTGCCGCATCGAGCGCGCCTCGCGCGGCCGGACGGTCGATGGTGACCGTCAGGACCGTGCCGTCCTGGCTGAGCCGGACCCCGGGCCAGTCTCCATCGAGAGGCTGGATTGCGCTGCTCATTCAAATCACCATGCGTTGCGGGCGGGCGGAATTGGCGAATTGACTCGCCGGCTCAATGTGTGCAGTGATTACATAACGCGAAGGACATTGCAAGGGATGGCGGACCATGGCTGAACGGCAGGAAACCGGCGCGCTCGAAGCGCCTGCGCGCTGGCCGCTGACGGCCCGCGCTGCGGTTGGCGACCTGCCCGCCTCGAAGATTCGCGAGATTGCCAATGCCGGTTTCGGGCGCACTGACCTGATCCGGTTCTGGTTCGGGGAGAGCAACCGGCCGACGCCCGATTACATCAAGCGCGCAGGCGTGGATGCGATCGCCAGGGACGAGGTGTTCTACACCCACAACAACGGCCGCGAAGACCTGCGCGAGGCGCTCGCCGGTTATCTCGGCGGGCTGCATGGCCGTGAGTTCTCGCCCGAGCGGACCTCCGTCACCTCGTCGGGCGTTTCGGCGCTGATGATCGCGCTGCAGACGCTGATCGAACCCGGCGACCGGGTCGTGCTGGTCACGCCGATCTGGCCGAACATCGCCCAGATACCCGAAATTCTGGGCGCCCATGTCGAGCGCGTTGCCGTTGCGCCCGGGCCTGCGGGCTGGGAGCTGGATCTTGACCGGCTGCTGGGTGCCGTGACGCCCGATACGCGGGTGCTGATCCTGAATTCGCCGGGCAACCCGACCGGCTGGACCATCACGCGCGAGCAGCAGCAGGCGATCCTCGATCACTGCCGGCGGCTTGGCGTGTGGATCCTGTCCGATGATGTCTACGAGCGGTTGGTGCTGGGCGAGGGCGCGGCCAATGCCCCGTCGTTCTTTGCGCTGGCTGACGCGCGCGACCGGCTGATCGGGGCGAACAGCTTTTCCAAGGCCTGGCTGATGACCGGCTGGCGGCTCGGCTGGCTGGTCGCGCCGGAGGAATTGTTCGCTGATCTCGGCAAGGTGATCGAATTCAACACCTCGTGCGTACCGGGCTTCGTCCAGTCGGCAGGCATTGCCGCGCTGACCAAGGGTGAACCGCACGTCCGCGCGCTGCGGCAGGAACTGACCGCCAACCGCGACAAGGTGCTGGCCCACCTCTCGGCCATGGAGGGTGTGGAAGCGCCCTGTCCCGAGGGCGGGATGTACGCTTTCGTCCGGGTGAGGGGGCACGGCGATTCCGTGGCGCTGGCCCGGCGCCTGGTGGCCGAGGCGGGGCTTGGGCTGGCCCCGGGCGCGGCCTTCGGACCCGAGGGGGAGGGCTGGCTGCGCTGGTGCTTCGCGGCGGGAGGGACGGATCTTGACGAAGGGCTCGCGCGGCTGGCGCGCTGGGTTTCGGACAATCGGCAGCAGGAGCAGATGTGATGCCCAAGGGGTACATAATCGCGCGGGTCAGCGTCAGCGATCCCGATGCCTATGCGAAATATGCCGCGCTCGCCCGCGTGGCGATGGACCGGTTCGGCGCGAGAATCCTCGCGCGCGGCGGGCGCCATACCGCGCTGGAGGGCGAGGCGCGGCCGCGCAACGTGATCCTGGAATTCGCCAGCTATGACCGGGCGCTCGAATACTGGAACTCGCCCGAATACCAGGAGGCGCGCAGCCACCGCATCGGCGCGGCCGAAATCGAGCTTTGCGCGGTGGAAGGGACCGGCTGAGGCCGGCCCCTCCGCCGTGTCTCCTTAGCCTGCTTTCTCTGCCGCCGCGCGTTCCTTCAGCTGGCGGCGCAGTTCCTTCTTGTCGATCTTGCCCAGCGTCACGCGCGGGAATTCCTCGATAAGGATCACCTCGTCCGGCACCTTGAACGAGGCAAGCCGCGTGCGGCAGGCCGCAAGCGCCTGCCCCGCCGGGTCGGCGCAGTCTGGGTGAGGGATGACGAAGGCCACCGGCACCTCGTCCAGCATCGGGTGGGGCTTGCCGACCACCGCCACCTCGATCGCCGCGCCGCTGGCCAGGATCACCCGCTCGATCTCGGATTCGGCGACGTTTTCCGCGCCGACGCGCAGCATGTCGCGGTCGCGCCCTTCGAACACCACGGTGCCGTCGGCGTGGGGGGTGACCCGGTCGCCGGTCTTGAACCAGCCGCGCTCGTCGAAGGCTTCGGCGGTGGCTTCGGGGTTGTTCAGATATTCGTGGAACAGGGAAATGCCGCGCACGCCCTTGATCCACATGATCCCGGCTTCGCCGATAGCGACCTGGCTGCCGTCCTCGCGCCGCACTTCGGTCTCGTAGCCCGGGGTCACCCGGCCCATCGAGCCGATCCGGCCCGGCATGTTCCGGTTCGAGATCAGGGTGAGCGAGACAGTCTCGGTCATGCCGAACCAGCCCAGCACGGGGATGCCGAACTTCTGGAGCACCTGGGGCGGATCGATCGCGCCCAGGCCCCAGCGCTGGATGCGGTGCTCGGGCACGGGCAGGCCCATCAGCGCCTTCAGCATGAAGGGGATCTGCACCCCCCAGGTGCAGCCGTGCTCGGTCACGACCGGCCAGTAACGGCTGGCCGAGAAGCGCTGCTGGAACACCAGCGTCGACCCCACCCACAGCGTCGCAAGGTGCGAATAGGACAGGGCGTTGGTGTGATAGAGCGGCAGGCAGGTGTGGCCCACGTCCTCCGGCACGACCTGGCTGCACAGCGCCCCGATCCGCGCCCCCCACAGGGCATTGGCATGAGTCCAGACCACCCCCTTGGGGCGCGAGGTGGTGCCCGAGGTGTACTGGACGCTGTTGGGCAGCAGCGGTTCGGGATCGCGCAGCGGGGCGAGGTCAGGATTGCCGGCGGCAAGGTCCTCGAAAGCGAGAGCATCGGCGGTGCGCGGCACTTCGGGCGCGCTGCCGCAGTCCAGCTCCGTCACGCAGACCCATTGCAGCTGCGGCCCGGCCGCGCGGACCAGCGCCGCCATTGCCGGTTGCGTGATCGCGAAGCGGGCACCACAGTGGCCGATGTAATAGGCCAGTTCCTCTTCCGACGAGCGCGTATTGGTCGTCACCGCCACCGCGCCCAGCCGCGAGCAGGCGTGCCAGGCGAGCAGGAACTCGATGCAGTTGTCCATGTGGATCACCACGAAATCGCCCCTGGCGACGCCGCGCTCCGCCAGCCCGCCGGCGAGGCAAGCCACCGCATCGCGAAAGGCGCGATACGTCCACTTCTGCGCCGGAAGATCGGGCGGGGCGAAGATCAGGAAGGGGTGGTCGGCGCGGTCGTTGGCGCGCGCTTCCAGCAGGTGCGGCAGGTCCTGGCCGGTGAACATGTGGAACGGTCCCGGTAGATTTTCCTGCCTCATCATCCGATCTCCTCAATGTGACTGACGAATACATTGACAAGGCCGGTCGAACAAGGCGTAATGTGATCATCGATCATATCGAAGAGATGGAAGGAAGCCCTTGATGCCTGCCCTCGGTGCCGCGATGCAAGAGTTCGCCAACGGTCTGCTGCCGGTCAATCCGGTGGAGGGCGAGGACGTCCGCTGGACCGTCGATGAGCGGCTGGAGCACTACAATTGCCCGGGCGTGGCGGTCTGCGCCTTCCGCGACAACGAGATCGTCGAGGCCGCCGGTTTCGGCGGGACCACCCCCGGCGGCCCGGCGGTTGACGGCGAAACGATCTTCGCGGGGGCCTCGATCAGCAAGCCGCTGACGGCGGTTTTGGCGCTGCAGCTGGTCGATCAGGGGCGCGTCGATCTCGACCGGCCGATCAACGAATACCTCAAGAGCTGGAAGGTGCCGGAAAACGACTTTACCCGCCGCGTGCCGGTAACGCTGCGCCACCTGCTCAGCCACCGCGCCGGCACCACGGTCCACGGCTTCGGCGCCTACCCGCACGACCGCCCCGCGCCGACGCTGCTCGATGTCCTGAACGGCACCGAACCTTCGCCGACGCCCGCGGTGGAGGTCGACAAGCTGCCGGGGGAATCGGTGCGCTATTCGGGCGGCGGCACCTCGGTCGTCCAGTTGTTGCTGGAGGAAATGAACGGCACCGACTTTGCCAGCCTGGCGCGCTCGAAGATCTTCGAGCCGCTGGGGATGAGCCGCACCGCCTTCGACCAGCCGCTGCCCGAGGCGCTGCGTCCGCTCGCGGCGAAGGGGCACCATGTCGACGGACGGGTGGTGAACGGCGCCTATACCTTCACGCCGCAGCTTGCGGCGGGCGGGGTCTATACCTCCGCGCCGGACTATGCCCGCTTCATGATCGAATGCCGCAACGCCTGGCTCGGGCGCGGCAATGTCCTGCTCGGCCGGGAAACCGCGCGGCAGATGATGGAAAACCAGGGCGGCGGCCAATTCGGCCTGGGCTGGGAGATCTTCGGCTCGGGCGCCGGCAAGCGCTTTGCCCACGGCGGCTCCAACGAAGGCTACCAGTGCAACACCACCTGCAACCACGAACAGGGCTGGGGCGGCGTGGTGCTGACCAACTGCCTGAGCGGGCTGATGCTCTACTACGAGGTGATGAACGGCATGGCCGCCGCCTTCGACTGGCAGGGCTACATGCGCGCGCCGCGCCGGATCGTGCCGATCGTCGGCGATGAGATGCAGCGCTATGTCGGGCGCTACCGGATCGTTTCGGGGATCGACGCCCCCCATCTCGACATCTGGGTCGAGGACGGCCAGCTCCACAGCCACATCCAGGGCCTGATCCTGCCGCCGCGGCCGATCTACATGGACGAAAGCGGCCGGTTCTTCACCCAGCAGGTGCCGAGCGAAACTGCCGTGGAATATGGCCCGGACGGCCGCGCCCAGACGCTGATCTCCTACGCCGCCGGGGACATCGAGTTCCTGCGCGCCGAGCGCGTGCCGGAAGACGCCTGATGGCCAAGGCGCTGACGCAGCTGGCGGATTACCAGCCCTATCCCTTCGCGATTCCGAGTATCGCGCTCGACGTCGCGCTCGATCCCGAACGCACGGTGGTCCGCGCGGTGCTGGAGATCGAGGCGAAGGATGACGGCGACGGTGTGCCCGCGCTGGAGCTGGACGGCAAGCAGCTGGAGCTGAACTGGGTCCGGATCGACGGGCGAGACCTGGCGAGCGAGGAATATACCGCCACGCCCGACCGGCTGGTGATCCACCACCCGCCGCGCCGGTTTCGGCTGGAAACCGAAGTCGTCATCAACCCCTCGCAAAATCCGGCGAAGAAGGGCCTGTTCTGGCATTCCGGAGTGCTGGCGACCCAGTGCGAGGCGGAGGGATTCCGCCGGATCACCTGGTTCCCGGACCGCCCGGACGTCCTGACCGTCTACACCGTCCGGTTGGAAGCGGTACGCGAGCAATTTCCGACGCTGCTGTCGAACGGCGAACAGTGCGGCTCCGGCAGCGAGGGCAGCCGCCACTGGGCCTTGTGGAAAGACCCTTACGCCAAGCCCAGCTACATTTTCGCGATGATCGCGGGGCGGTTCGATGCCCTGCGCGATCGCTACGTCACCGCCAGCGGGCGCGCGGTTGACGTGGCGATCCTGGCCGAACCCGGCGAGGCCGCGCGCTGCCACTTTGCGATGGCCAGCCTGAAGGCCGCCTTTGCCTGGGACGAGCGGGTGTTTGGCCTCGAATACGACCTGCCGGTCTACAACGTGGTCGCCCTGCCAGCCTATGCGGGCGCGCAGGAGAACAAGGGCCTCAACCTGTTCGGGGCGGACGGGATCATCGCCGATCCCGCGATCACCACGGACGAGGAATTTTCGCTGATCAAGCGGATCATCGGCCACGAATACTTTCACAACTGGACCGGCAACCGCGTCACCTGCCGCGACTGGTTCCAGCTCAGCCTGAAGGAAGGCCTTACCCGCCTGCGCGACCAGTTGTTCATGGAGGACGAGCTGGAAGCGGGCACCTACCGGATTGAGCAGGTCAAGGCGCTGCGCCGCAACCAGTTTCCCGAGGATGACGGTCCCGCCGCTCACCCGGTGCAGCCGACCGAATTCGTCGAGATCGAGAACTTCTACACCACCACGATCTACGAAAAGGGCGCCGAAGTGCTCCGCATGCTGCGGACCATGGTCGGGCCCGAGGCCTTCGCCAGCGCGATCCGCGCCTATCTTGACCGGTTCGACGGGCAGGCCGTCACCATCGAGGATCTGTTCGATACCATTGCCGCCGAAACGGGGCTGGACCTGACGCTGTTCCGCAAGTGGCTGCGGCAGGCGGGCCGCCCGACCGTGGCGGCGGAATGGAGCCATGACGCGGGCCAGGGCCAGGCCGTGCTGACGCTGACCCAGCGCGCGCCGGACAAGCCGGGACCGGGCGGGCCGATGCACATTCCGGTGCGGATCGCCCTGCTGGATGGCGACGGCGCGATGATCGGTGAGCCGCAGCTGGTCCACCTGACCGACTGGACGCAGATCCTCCGTTTCGACGGGCTTGAGGGACGGGCGGTGCCTTCGATCCTGCGGCAATGCTCTGCCCCGGTGACGCTGGAGTGCGAGCTGCCGGACGAGGATCTTGTTCTGCTGGCGCTGCACGACGACGATGCCTTCGTCGCCTGGAACAGCGCGCAGCAGCTGTTCATCCGCACGGTCCGCGCTCTCGCCGCTTATCCTGAGCAAGACATGGCGCGGGACGTGCCGCCGTCGATTGTCACGCTGGCACGGCGGCTGATCGCGGAAAAGGCGGCTGGGGCGCCCGGGCTGGTCGCGCAGATGCTGGCGATCCCTGATGAGCCCGCGCTGAGTGAGGGACTGGAGCGGGTTCCGCTCGATGGGCATATGGCTGCCCGCCAGGCGGTCAAGCGCGCCATTGCCGAGGCACTGGGCCAGGAAATGACCGCGCTCTACCGCGAACTTGGCGCGACCGATCCGGCAGACCTGTCGTCCGCAGCTATCTCGCGCCGCAGCCTGCGTTCCGCATTGCTCGACCTGCTGCTGGCTGGCGGGGACGAGGAAGCCGCGCAGCTGTGCCTCGCGCAGGTCCGCGACGGTCCTTCGATGACCGAGAAGTTCGAAGCGCTGTGCCTGATCAGCCATGTCGACCATCCGGAGCGCAAGGCCGCGCTTGATGCGTTCTACGAAGCCTGCAAGGACCAGCCGCTTGTGGTCGACAAGTGGTTCAAGGCCTATGCCCTGGCCCGCGCGCCCGGCGTGATCGACGAGATCATCGCGCTGGAGGGGCACCCCGGCTTCGACATCCAGAACACCGCGCGCGCCGCCGCCTATTACGGCAGCCTGTTCCGCCAGAACCGGGTGACCTTCCACGATCCCTCCGGCAAGGGCTATCGCTTCCTCGCGGACCGGCTGCTGATGATGGACCAGATGGGGCGGGGGCGTCCGGCCTATTTCATGCCGCAGCTGGACCAGTGGCGCCGTTATGACGAGCCGCGCCGGGGCTTGATGCGGGCGGAACTGCAGCGCGTGGCGGACACGCCGGGGATTTCACCGACGCTGAAGGAAGTCGTGTCGCGCTCGCTGGCGTGACTGGCGGGGGAACAAGACGATGAGCGACACTTTCGCGGAAGAACTGCGGCAGTCTCTGCCTGCGGAAATGGAGCGGCTGAACGTGCCGGGCTGCGCGGTCGCGCTGATCCGGGACTTTGCGCCCACGGAGATTATCTGCTTCGGCACAGCGGACCGGGCGGGCGGCGAGGCCGTGACGGCGGACACCCGCTTCAGCCTGCAATCGGTGTCGAAGTCGATTGCCGCCTGGGCGGTCATGACGCTGGTGGAGCAGGGGCGGCTCGATCTCGACCGGCCCATCGGGGACTATCACCGGCGCTGGACCTTGCCGCCATCGGAGCACTTCGACCTCTCCCTCGTCACCCCGCGCCGTCTGCTGAGCCATCATGCGGGTGTGACCGTGGCGGGGTTTCGCGGGGTAGAGCTTGACCAGACCCAATACACGCTGCTCGACGCGATGCAGGGCCGCCTCCCGCAGCCCAATGCCGAACAGACCGCGCACTATGAGTACTGGGACTTGCCGCGTGACGACGACATCATCACCGTCACCCATCCGCCGGGGCAGGGCTGGAACTACTCGAACGCGGGCTTCGGCCTGCTCGAACTGGGGGTCGAGGACATCACCGGCACAAGCTTCGCGGATTATGTCGCGCAAGCGGTGTTCGCTCCGCTGGGCATGGACAGCGCCTGCTTCGCCCGCCACGAAGGGCTGCCCTATGCGCGGCCCCACAACCGGCAGGGACAGCCGATCCAGGACTATCGCTGGCTGTGCGGCGCGGCGGGCGGAGTCTATGCCTCGATCGCCGATCTTGCCCGGTTCGCCTGCGCGGGCATGGCCATTCCGGGCCGGGGCAAGGGGGGCGGGGCGCTGAGCCCGGCTTCGGTCGAGACAATGCATTCCGACCACGGCCACGCCTTCGATATCGATGACCGGCAGTTCCGCGCCGGGCTGGGCCACGTGATCCTCGATCTGGGCGGGCTGCTCAACGTCCACCATTCGGGCGGCTCGATCGGCTGGCGCAGCATCTATTCGATCTTCCCGGAAACGGGGACGGGGATCTGCATGCTGATGAATGCGGAAGGCGCCAACGAGCTGTGGCAGCCGGTGGTGTTCCGCTGGAACCAGCAGCAGAGCCAAGGTTGAAGTCCGGGGGCAGGCGCTGGCCGCCCCCAGACCTTAGCTGTCAGTCCACTTCGACCAGCCGGTTGTACTTGCGCAGGATGTCCTGGACTTGATCCACCGGCAGGGCGCGCACGGTGAAGCCGTTGATCCCGGTCATCGTCTGGTTGGCGAACATGGAATTCATGATCGCTTCCTCGACCGCCTGGATGGTCGCTTCGTAGAACCGGCTCATCGCCGCCTCGCCGACGAATTCGGCGGTCACCAGTCCTTCGTGCTGCAGCACGGCAGCCTCGTTTGCGGTCGAGAAGGCCAGGAACAGGTCGCCGGATTCGTTGGAAGCGATCCCGCCCGTCGCCGAAATGCCATAGGCCGCGCGGCGCGCGATCCGGCGCAGCTGGTGCGGGGCCATTGGCGCGTCGGTTGCCACCACGCCGATGATCGACCCGTATTCGGGCGGCGAGAAATCGACGATCGGCAGTTCCAGCCCCACCGGCACCCCGGCGATCCTGAGCAGGTGGCGCTTGCCGAAATTCGACTGGACGAAGGCCCCCACGGTGTAGTCGCGCCCGGCATAGTTGACCACGCGCGAGGCCGTGCCGGACCCGCCCTTGAATTCAAAGCAGCGCATCCCCGTGCCGCCGCCGACGCTGCCTTCCTCGATCCAGCCGCTGCGCGCGTCCTCGAAAGCAGCGACGACGTCTTCCGGCTTCACGTGATGCCCGTTGATGTCGTTGAGCGGCCCATCATGGGTTTCAGCCGAGACCGGCAGGTAGAAGGGCTGGTCGGTCTTGGCCGAATCCCGGTGCTGTTCGAACAGCCAGCGCGCGGTCACGTCGCGGGTCAGGCCGCAGGAATGGGTGTTGGTGATGGTGATCGGCCCGTCGAACCGGCCGCGCTCCTCGGCAAAGGCCGCGCCGCTCATCTCGCCGTTGCCGCTCATGCTGAAGTAGCCGGCATAGGCCCCGCCTTCGGGATTGCCGCGCCCACGCGGGAAGATCGCCGTAACCCCGGTGCGGACCGGGCCCTGCCCGACAACCAGCGGACCATCGCCGCGGATCATGGTCTGATAGCCGACCTCGACCCCTGCGACATCGGTTATTGCGTTGCACGGCCCCGGCATGCCGACGAATGGCACGCCGGCGCCGCGCGCGCGGATCTTTCCGGAAGGTGTGTGGCGGTGTTCCTGCCTGATGGTCATGCGGCCTGCTTTCCGATCAGCTTGAAGGCTTCATAGGCCTGATTCACGACATGGTCGATGTCTGCCTCGGTCAGGGCGGTGGACAGCACGAAGAAACCGGGCGCGCCCATCAGCACGCCGTTGTTGAGCATATGGTGGAAGAACAGCTCGGCGCGCTGGCCCATGTCGGGATTGGCCATGCGCACCTTGATCAGGTCGCGGTAGGTTTCGCCCACCCCGTCGGAATGGAACAGCCCGGTGATCGAGGCCGCGCCGCGCACCTGCGCCCGCGCGCCGCTGGCTGCAATCACCTGTTTGAGCCCCGCGCGCAGACGGTCACCCAGGTCATTGAGCCGCTCGAAGGCCGCCCGGTCGAACAGCCGCATGGCGACCGCGCCCGCCGCCATGGTCAGCGGATTGGCATTGTAGGTGCCGCCGTGAGTCATCCGGGCCTTGCCCCCCCGGGAATCGAACACCGCCGTCATCACCTCGGCCGAACCGCCGACCGCGCCGACCGGCAGGCCGCCGCCGATGATCTTGCCCATCGCGGTGATGTCGGCATGGATGCCCAGCGTTTCCTGCGCGCCGCCATAGCCCAGGCGCAGGCTGTAGACCTCGTCGAAGATCAGCATGGCGCCAAGGCTGCGGGTTTCCTCGCGCAGCATGGTCAGGAATTCGATGCTGGCCGGCTGGTAGGCCAGGTTCTTGACCAGCGGATCGATCAGCACGCCCGCCAGTTCCGCACCGTGCTTGCGCAGCAGGGTGCGTCCGGCCTCGACGTCGTTCATCTGCAGGGTGATCACGTCCGAGGCAGTGCCGGGGCCGGTCCCGGTTTCGGGAATGCCCTTGCCCTCTGCCGGATCTGCCAGCAGCTGCGGCGGGGGGTAGGTGCTGACGGCAGCGGTATCGTCGCTGCCGTGGTAGGCGCCCTCGATCTTGGCGATGATCCGCCGGCCGGTATAGGCGCGGGCGGTCTTGATCGCCATCATCACGCCTTCGGTGCCGGAATTGGCAAAGCGGATCTGCTCCACCGAGGGCATGCGCTCACAGATGATCTCGGCCAGTTCGATCTCCGCCTCGGTTGGCAGCGAGATGGCGGTCAGCTGGCCCGCCTGGCGGGCGATCGCGGCGGTCACTTCCGGGTGGCAGTGGCCGTGGATCAGCGAGGAATAGTTGTTGATGAAGTCAAGCCGGGTCGTCCCGTCGACATCGGTAACCCGTGCACCCTCGGCGCGGGCGGCGTAGACCGGATAGGGCGGGAAGTAGACGGTGTGGCGCGAATTGCCGCCCGGCATGACCTTGCACGCGCGTTCGAACAACCTGCTCGATTTCGAAGCCTGATCGGGAAACATCTGTCCTCTCCTCTGCCAGCGCACGCCGGGTGATCAATGTTCACAATGTGATCACTGTACATATTGAGTCGGGCAGGTCAATCCCGCAAAGGCGCTGCCGGATGCGCGCGCGGGAAGGACCGACGCGCCAGCACGCGGTATCGATGCGTCTGGGGGCTGGAAGGAGCGCAGGCGCGGACGCCGGCCGGCCCGGACCTGAACCTAGGAGAGGCCCTTCAGGTAGGTCCGGGTCAGATCCTCGACCAGGAGCAGCATCGCCTTGCGCGTGCCGACCGGGTTAGAGATCAGGTTGTTGGAGATTGAAACCGCCAGGCCATAGATGAAGGCCAGGATCGCATAGGCCTTCTGGCAATTCTCGTGCGACCAGAGGATGTCGTCCGGGCGGTAGATGTCCTCGCCATAGACGATGTGGGTGAGGATCGCGAGCGACGCATCCGCCTGCTGTTCGTAGTTCTCGTTCTGGTTGCGGTTCTTGATGTAGCCGTACATCAGGCGGAACAGCTGCGGGTGCTTGAGGCTGAGGTCGACGGTCCTGACCGCGCAGGTCACGACCTTGTCCTCAATCGAAAGATCGCTTTTCAGGATCTTCTTCATTACCCCGGCGCGCGCGGCAAAGCCCTTGGCCGCGATTTCCAGCAGCAGGTAATCGAGGCTGGGGTAGTGGTTGTAGAAATTGGCAGAGGTCACGCCGACTTCGCGGCACAGGCGGCGGGCGGTGATATCCTCGACAGTCTCGTTGGCCAGGATGCGCTCGGCAGCCTCAAGCAGCCGTTCCGGGACGTTGCCCTTGTGGTAGGGCTCTGGCGGCGCGCTGGGCGTGCCCGCCTTCGCGGTTTTGGCGGCCTTCATGATTTCGAACGTACCTGCCGTGCTACTGAAAAAGACATGCCGCGGGGGTGAACCGACTCGCGCCGAGCCGGAATTTCCCCCTTGTTCATGCCTCAAGCATGGCAAACCGGGCCGCGCAAGCGCGGATTGACCCCGGGCGCGGGCAATGCCCCGCCGTGCCGCCAGCCGCGCCGCCCGGCTGCGCCTTCAGAGCACCAGTTTCACCGGAACGTATTGGTAACCAAGCTCGCGGGCGACCGGCTCGCAGGTGATCCTGCCATCGTGCACGTTGAGACCCGCCGCCAGGTCGGGGTCGGCCTGCAGGGCGGCCTTCCAGCCCAGGTCCGCAATCCTGAGCGCATGGGGCAGGGTGACATTGTTGAGCGCGTAGGTGCTGGTCCGGGCGACCGCGCCAGGCATGTTGGCAACGCAGTAATGAACGATGCCGTCCACGATGTAGGTGGGATCGGCATGGGTGGTGGCGCGGCTGGTTTCGAAGCAGCCGCCCTGGTCGATCGCGACGTCGACCAGCACGGCGCCGGGCTTCATCGTGGCCAGCATGGCGCGGGTGACGAGCTTGGGCGCGGCGGCGCCGGGCACCAGCACGGCGCCGATGACCAGATCGGCGCTGGCGATTTCGGCGGCAAGGGCGGCGCGGCCCGAATAGAGCGTGCGGGCGCGGCCCTCGAAGTGGCTGTCGAGCCGCTCCAGCGCGGCGGGATCGCGATCCAGGATCGTCACTTCCGCCCCCATGCCGACCGCCATCTGCGCGGCATTGAAGCCGACCACGCCGCCGCCGATCACCACGACCCGCGCGGGCAGCACGCCGGGCACCCCGCCCAGCAGCACGCCGCGCCCGCCGTGCGCCTTCTCCAGCGCGGTCGCCCCCGCCTGGATCGACATGCGGCCCGCAACCTGGCTCATCGGTTTCAGCAGCGGCAGCGAATTGCCCGGACCGGTGACGGTCTCGTAAGCGATCGCGGTAACGCCCGACTTGACCAGATCGGCGGTCTGCTCCGGATCGGGCGCGAGGTGAAGGTAGGTGTAGAGAATCTGCCCGCGGCGCAGCTGGGCGCGTTCCACCGCCTGCGGTTCCTTGACCTTCACGATCATCTCGCACCCGGCGAAGATGTCCGCAGCCGCGCCCTGGATGACTGCGCCTGCCGCCACGTAGTCTGCATCGCTGGCGCCGATGCCGGTTCCGGCGCCGGTTTCGACCCAGACCTCGTGGCCGTGCGCGACCAGTTCGCGGACGCTTTCGGGCGTCAGTCCGACGCGGTATTCGTGGTTCTTGATTTCCCTGACGGTACCGATGCGCATGGCATGCTCCTTTCGTCGGCGGGCAGAATACGGCCCGGCCCCTGATGTGCAAACTGCGGGTGAACTGGTTTATTCGAGTGCGGGGTCGGCCAATGGCAGGCGGCGCGATTGCAGGCGGCGGCTGATGATGCCGTGGCGCCTGCGCCCCAGCGGGAAATTCCAGGCGAGCGCCGCCATGGCCCCGTGGAACACCAGCGGAATGCCGATGAACACGGCCAGCAGGCCGTGGTTCGCGAAATCGCTGTTGGCCTGGTTCACCTTGTAGCCCACCAGCTCGAGCAGGTTGAAGGCGACCGCTCCGCCCAGCGCCATGGCCACCTTGATCAGCACCATGTGAACTGCAAACAGGTTGCCGGCCTTGTTGGTTCCGCTTTTCAGTGTGTCATAGTCGATCACGTCGCCCAGTACCGCTCCGGGCAGGAAGTTGGGCGGAGCCATCAGGAAGGCCTGGGCCACCACCAGCGGCAGCAGCCATGGCAGGGCCGCCTCGCCGCGCGGCAACAGCAGCAATAGCGGGGCCAGCAGCGCGCCGCCGCCGATGCAGAACGCCCAGACGCGGTGCCGGTCGAACCGGGGCAGGATCCACGACCAGATCGGCAGGGCCAGGACCTGGACCAGAAACAGCAGCCCCATGATCAGGGCGAAGGATTTTCCCAGCCCCATGTAGCCGCTGTAGAAGATAAAGGCACAGCCGACGAAGGCGCCCTGGCCCACGCCCCACAGCGAGACGATGGCGAACAGCCGCCGCGCCGGCAGGGAGCGCAGGATCGTTGTCCCGACATCGCGCAGCGTGGTCTGCTTGTGATCCACCTTGCGCCCCTGCGGCACGATCCACAGGCAGGCCAGAATGCCAACCGGCATGACGATGGCATAGATCCAGGCGATCAGGCCCAGCGTCTCGCCGGTGATCTCCGAACTGCCGCCCAGCATCCCCATGGCAATCGGCACGAGGTAGAACGAAAGCGCGCCGGCGATGTTGAAGCCGCCCACGTACATCCCGATCTTCGCGCGTTCGTTGTAATCGCGGCTGATCTCCGCACCCCAGGCGGAGCGCGGCACCTCGAACATGGTGAAGCCGGTGTAGAGCACCTGCGACCAGACCAGGAAATAGACCCAGGTTGCGTCGCGGGGCGGCGAAAACAGCTGGAACACCGCTGCCACGCAGAACAGGATTGCTGCGGCGATCCACGGCTTGCGGCTGCCGAAGCGGCTTCGCGTCCGGTCGGACAGGAAGCCCATCAGCGGGTCGTTCAGCGCGTCGATGATCCGGCTGAGCCCGGCAACCGTGCCGATCTGCGCGAGGGTAATCGCGGTGTTGGCCGCATAATGGGTCGGCAGCACGGTGTAGACCGCCCCGGCGACCAGCGCGTGGCTCATCGCAGGGAAGCCGAAGGCGATCAGCTCCGTTCCGGAAAGCGGCCGCTGGGTGCTATTGTCCGGACTGGTCAAGTTTCGCTCCCTTGGGTCCGTCCGTCCATTGCCGCGCTGCGTCAGGCCGCGCCGACCACGATCTGGCGCTGGGTGCCGAGGCCTTCGATCCCCAGTTCGATCCGGTCGCCAACGTGCAGGAACACCGGCGGCTTCTGGCCCAGGCCCACGCCGGGCGGGGTGCCGGTGGAAATCACGTCTCCGGGCAGCAGGGTCATGAACTGCGAGACATAGCTGATCAGGAAGGCCGGCTTGTAGACCATGGTCGCGGTCGAGCCGTTCTGGAACCGCTTGCCGTTGACCTCCAGCCACATGTGGAGCTGGCACGGGTCGGCCACTTCATCACGGGTGACCAGCCAGGGGCCGATCGGGCCGAAGGTGTCGCAGCCCTTGCCCTTGTCCCAGGTGCCGTGGCGTTCGTTCTGGAACTGGCGCTCCGACACGTCGTTGATGACGCAGTAACCGAACAGGTGGTCCATCGCCTCGGCTTCGCTGACGTACTTGGCGCGCTTGCCGATGACGAGGCCGAGTTCGACTTCCCAGTCGAGCTTGGTGGAGCCGCGCGGCTTTTCGATATTGTCGTCGGGCCCGCAGATCGCGGTGGTCGCCTTCATGAACACCACCGGTTCCGGCGGGACTTCCTGTCCGGTTTCCGCCGCATGGTCGGAATAGTTGAGGCCGATGCAGACGAACTTGCCGATCCCGCCGACGCAGGGCCCGATCCGCGTGCCCGCCGCCACTTCGGGCAGGGATTGCAGGTCGAGCGTGCCCAGGCCCAGGTCCGGTCCGCGCGTCAGCAGCGCGGCGTCGATATCGGCAATATGACCGGACAGGTCGCGCATGGTGCCCTGGCTGTCGAGCACGCCGGGCTTTTCCGACCCTGCCGGGCCATGACGAAAGAACTTCACGCGATTATCCTTCCTTGCGGCTGGCCGGGCTCAGTTCGCCCAGCCGCCATCGATGATGTAGGTCTGCCCGGTGGTAAAGGCGGCCTCGTCGCTGGCAAGATAGCGGGCCATGGCGGCGACCTCTTCCGGGTGGCCGAGGCGTCCCATCGGCTGCCGGGCGCGGAAATCGGCCAGCGCCTGTTCGTAATCGCCGGTCGCGCGCAGGCGGTCCTGCAGCGAGGGGGATTCGACCGTCCCCGGGCAGATCGCGTTGCAGCGGATGCCCTGGCCGACGAAATCGGCCGCGATCGACTTGGTCAGGCCGTTCACCGCCGCCTTGGTGGCGGAATAGGCGAAGCGGTTGGGCACGCCCTTGATCGAGCTGGCCACCGAGGAGATGTTGAGGATCACGCCCGTGCCCCGCTCCAGCATGGCCGGGAGGAAGGCGCGGATAGTGTGATACATCGAGGTGACGTTGATCCGGATCGAGGCGTCCCAGGCCTCCGGATCGCAATCGAGGATCGTTCCGGCGTGGACGAAGCCCACCGCGTTGACGAGAATCCCGACATCGCCGTGGGCGCGGGCAGCCGCCGCAATCGCCTTCGGATCGGTTGCATCCAGCCGCAGCCGCTCGACACCCTGGAGGCTGTCCAGCGCGTCCGCGTTGATGTCGGCCGCGATGACCTTTGCCCCGGCTGCGGCGAAGGTTTCGGCGATGGCTCGCCCGATCCCCTGTCCCGCCGCCGTCACCAGCGCTACCTTGCCATCAAGAGCCGACATCAACATTTCTCCGTGCTTGTGTGCCGTGCCGCCGGTCAGAACCGGTGGCTCAGGTCGACGCTGAAGGTCCGCCCGGGGGTGACCGTCTGCGCGCCGTTGTAGAAGTAGAACTGCGGCACGTGCTCATCGAGCAGGTTCTTGACCCCCACCGTCAGGCGAGTCTTGTTGTGCAGCTGCAGGCCCGCCTGCAAGTCGATCTTGTTGTAGGCGGGATAGGGATTGCTGACCCCCACGTAGTCGCCCAGCACGCCGCCCCATTCGAACCGGAACACGCCATTGGCGACGAAGTCCAGGCTGTCGGTCATCGGCGCGTCGATGTTGACCATGGCGTTGATCGAGCCGCGCCGGGTGTAGGGCAGGATCTTGTCATCCAGCACGAAGGCATTGGGGCGCCCGGCATTGACAGTCGCCTTGTCGAACCGCGCATCGAGCAGGCCGAGCGAGACGCCGCCGCTGAGCCACGAGGTCGGCCGGGCAAGGATTTCGAGTTCCAGCCCCTTGGTCTTGCTGGAGCCGACATTGGCGTAAAACGACTGGGCCAGCGGGGTCGATTGGGTGACCAGCACGTTGTCCTGCGGCATGTAGAACAGCGCGCCGTTGATCGCGAGCTTGCCGTCCATCAGGCTGGCGCGGAAGCCGACCTCGAAGTTCTTGGCGGTTTCCTCGTCATAGGGGATCGTGTCGGCCGAAACCGGGGTCAGGTTGAATGCGCCGGGACGGAAGCCGGTGCCGTAGGTGGCGTAGAAGTTCAGGTTCTTGCTGGGCATGTAGCGCAGCGTCACCGTGGGCGAGGTGAAGTTGAACGTCTTTTCCGAACTGAGGTTGTAGGTCGGGAAAGTGGACGAGAACGCCGCATTGGCGACGAAGGCCAGGGTCGGATTCGCGATCGGTTCGATCCCCGACAGGAACTTCAGCCGCTTGCGGTCGGAATTGTAGCGCAGGCCGCCGCTCAGCGTCAGCTGGTCGGTGATCTCGTAGGCTGCCGTGGCGAAGACCGAGCGCGAATCCGTGGTGATCGTGGTGCCGGGCTTGGGCGCGCCGACCGGGATCGACTGGACGCCGAGGCCCAGCGGCATGCCGGTGACCGCATCGACGTTCAGGATGTAATCGCTGTGGACGTCATAGGCGTAGTTTTCCTTGAAGTAGGAAGCGCCCAGCATCCAGGTGAACGGACCGTCCTGGCTGGAGGTGATCAGCGCCTCGACATAGGTGTCTTCCACCTTGTCGCGCGGCGAGGTAACGCCCTTGACATTGAACGGCGGGCCGAGGTCGGTCTGGTCAAGGTCATAGGTCGCGTTGAAGCGGTATTCGCGGTAGCTGCCGTTGAGCGCGAAGGTGGCAAAGCCCGCGTCGTATTCCGCCTTGAGGAAGAAATAGGCGTTGGACTTGGCCGATACCGAAGGCGTGTCGCGGAACACCTTTGAGAAGGTTTCCTTCTTGGACGGCTGGAAGGTCAGGCCGTTGCCGGTGATCCCGTTCGGCGCGAAGGAAATCAGCGAGGGACCGTCGTATTCCTGGTATTCGGCCATGGCCTGGATGGTGAATTCCGGCGTCAGCTGGGCCTTCAGCGTGCCGCGCAGGCCCTTGTCGGTCATCTTGCCGATATATTCCTGCAGCGTCTCGTTCTTCATCTCGCCGCGCGTCTGGTTGAAGTGCCAGCCGGTCAGGCGCACCGCGATGGTATCGGACAGCGGCAGGTTGATCGCGCCTTCGAACTCGCTGCGGCGATAGCTGCCATAGGAAGCGCGGACATAGCCGCCCAGCTCCGCCTTGGGCATGGTGGCGATGATGTCCACCGTTCCGCCCAGCGAGCTGCGGCCATAGAAGCCGCCCTGCGGGCCGCGCAGCACTTCGACCCGTTCGATGTCGACCTGCGCGCCCAGGCTCTGGCGGTGGCCGCCGGCGTAAAGCCCGTTGCGGTAGACGCCCACGTTCGGTTCGGCCTGGGTGTTGACCAGCTGCATCCCGCGGATGTTGATGAAGGTGTTGAGGCCGTTCGCGGAATCCTGGATCACCGCATTGGGCACCAGGCCGACGATTTCGCGGATGTTGGAGATGCCCTGGTCACGCAGCATCGCGCCATCGACCACGCTGACGGTGGCCGGAACTTCGGTCAGTACTTCGGCGCGGCGGCGGGCGGTGACGACGATCGCTTCGGAATTGCCATTGCTGGCGCCTTCCGCCGGGGCGGTATCCTGCGCCAGTGCCGGGGCGCAATCCACGAGTGCCATGACCGCCACGGCTGCCAGCAGCGACGAGCGCATAGTATGCTTCGACCTCATTCAATCCTCCATGACCAGTCTGTTCCAGTCCTGCGCGTCAGCAATTCGTTCAATGTGATCGCTGATCATTTTGGATGTTGAACGGCGAATCGTTTGATGTCAACAATGCTCACACTGGTGGCGCAAGTTTCACCGCAGCGCCGACCGCGCGCCGACGACAGACTTGCAAGACCCGCCCCGCCCTGAAATGCAACGAACTGGCAAGGTGACGATAGTGCAGACACTCGTGGAATCCGCGGACCTGATCCGCAAGGGACAGCTCAAGGCAGTGCAGCGCGTGCGCGATTCGCTGGATGCGATCGAGCGGATGAACGGCGCGGTGAACGCCTTCGTCATGCTCGACGCCGAAGGGGCGATGCGGGCCGCCGAGGAGATCGACCGCAAGGTGGCCGCCGGGGAGGATCCCGGCCTGCTTGCGGGCGTGCCGATCGGGGTCAAGGACATGGAGGCCTGCAAGGGCTTCCCGATGACCCAGGGCAGCTGGTTCCTGCGCGATGCCGCCCCCGAAAAGGAGGATTCGCGCCATGTCGCCCGCCTGCGCGCGGCCGGTGCCGTGATCGTGGGGACGACCGCCTGTTCCGAATTCGGGATGGATTCGGCCACCACCTCGAAGCTGTGGGGCACCACCCGCAATCCGTGGAACCTGGACACGACGCCTGGCGGCAGCAGCGGCGGTTCTTCCGCTGCGGTGGCAGCGGGCATGGTCCCGCTGGCGACCGGCACCGATGCGGGCGGATCGATCCGCGAACCCGCCGCCTTCACCGGGATCATCGGTTTGAAGCCCAGCCACGGGCGGATTCCCAAGATGAACGGGTTTGCCAACTGGTCGGTCCACGGCGCGCTGGTGCGCACTGCCGCCGACGCCGCGCGGCACCTCGACGTCGCGGGCGGGCCGCACGATGGCGACCGGCAGTCGCTCCCGGCCTTCCCGGGCTCGTTCGAGCATAGCATCGAGACGCTGGACGTTGCCGGACTGCGCGCGGTCTGGACGCCGGACTATGGCTATGCCCCGGTCGAGCCGGAAGTGATCGAGATTGCCCGAGAGGCCGCCAGCCGCCTGATCCGCGCCGCCCGGCTGGAAGAGCGCGAGGTGCCGTTCCGTCCGGTCAACATCTACCGCCATTTCGGCGCGATCATGGGCAGCAACCTTGAGGCCGATTTCGTGCGCGACGGCATCCTGCCCGATGGTTTCGACATGCTCTCGGCCCCGGTGCAGAGCCTGCTGTCCAAGATCCGTGCCCGCAAGGACGAGATCGACGTGAAGCAATCATGGGAGCAGGTCTATCTGCTGGAGCGGCAGGTGGCTGACCTGTTCACGCAGACCGACCTGCTGCTCTCCCCGGCCACGTCCTGCGCGCCTTACGGTGCCAGCGAGCTGGTTCCCAGGGTGGTCGACGGGCGCGATGCTTCGGAAACCGGAGCCGAGCCGTTCGGGATGCTGGCCAATGCCTGCTGGAACCCGTCGATCTCGATCCCCGCGGGCTTCACCTCGGCCGGACTGCCAGTTGGGCTGCAAGTGACCGCGCGGCGCCACCGCGACGACGTGCTGCTGCGGCTGGCGCGGATTGCGGAACTGGATTCGCCCTGGCCATTCCCAGACGGGCGGATTTGACTGCTGGCGCGGGCGGCGGGGTCAGGCGTCGCCGCTCGCTGCTTGCCGCTCGCTGCGCTGGGCAATGCGCGCCTGGATGATCCGCTGCTCGCGCCGGGCGATCGGGAAGCGCCAGGCAACCAGCGCCATGGCGATGTGAAAAATCGCCGGGATCAGGAAATAGGTGACCAGCAGGCCGGTCTGCGCGCTTGTCGAATTGGCCGCGCCGACCCGATAGCCCATTGCGTCCAGCACGTTGAAGGCCACCGCGCCGCCGGTCGCCATCGCGATCTTGACCAGCACCATGTGCACCGCGAACAGGTTGCCGGCCTTGTTCGATCCGGATTTCAGGATGTCGTGGTCGATCACATCGCCCAGCACCGCGCCGGGCAGGAAGTTGGTCGGCGCGGTCAGGAAACCGCGCACCACCACGAAGCACAGCACCGGCAGCAGCGCCGCCTCGCCGCGCGGCACCAGCAGGATGAAGGGTCCGATCAGCGCCGTCGCGCCGATGCAGAACGCCCAAACCCGGTGCCGGTCGAAGCGGGGCAGGATTCGCGCCCACAGCGGCAGCGACAGGATCTCGGTCACGAACAGCACGACCATGATGATCGCGTAGTGCCCCGGCAGGCGCATGTATTCGGTATAGAACAGGAACGAGCAGCCGACCACGACGCCCTGGCCAAGCCCCCACAGGATCGAGGCCGAATAGAACCACTGCGCCGGACGGGAACGCCGGATCGTGCCCAGCACGTCCCTGATCCGCGCCTGCTTGTGCTCCACCTTCGCGCCCGTCGGCACCAGCCAGACCGACACGGCAATGCCCAGCGGCATAAGCAGCAGGTAGACCATGGTGATCAGCTGCAAGGTGCCGCCGTCGATCCGCGAATGGCCGCCCAGAAGCCCGCTGACGATCGGCACGGCATAGAAGAACAGCGACCCGGCGATGTTGAAGCCGCCCACGTAAAGCCCGATCCGCGCTCGCTCGTTGTAATCGCGG
>ERZ795062.160-NODE-160-length-61709-cov-19.308804_pt1 | contig 61709 bp, 48 predicted proteins | sample MGYA00375146_ERZ795062 | MGnify/ENA primary metagenome ERZ795062 (study PRJEB30191, sample SAMN05720281) | activated sludge metagenome | isolation source: Anaerobic digester | place: USA | collected 2015-07-16 ...
CGAACATATGCGTTCAATTTATGAAAAATGAGTTGTGTGTAAGGGTATGGGGTCACCCCGCCCAATTGACGAATATATAACTAGCGATACCCATGGCCTTAATTGGTTGAAAATTGGTGATATTGACAAAGAATCAAAATTTGTCACAAGCACACAAGAAAAAGTTATTCCTGCCGCCTTGAGTAAAACGCGAGTGGTTAATCCCGGAGATTTAATACTTTCAAACTCGATGAGCTTCGGCCGTCCGTATATTCTGGAAATTGAAACTTGCATTCATGACGGATGGATTGCTGTTTCTGAAATTAATAAAAGTCTCGATAGAGATTACCTCTACTATTTGATGATGACTTCTGCCAGTCAAACGTATTTTTCAAACAATGCGGCTGGCAGTGGTGTACAAAACCTTAACGCAGACATCATTAAGCATTTACCTGTTTCATATCCCAACAAAAAAGAACAACAAAAAATCGCCGACTGCCTCGCTTCCCTCGACGAACTGATCACACTGGAGGCGCAAAAGCTCGACACGCTCAAAACCCATAAAAAAGGGCTGATGCAGCAGCTTTTCCCCGCCGAAGACGAAACCCTGCCCAAACTGCGCTTTCCTGAGCTTCGGGAGGCGGGGAAGTGGGAGGAGGCGACACTGGGGGCTATTGCGAAAATAACTTCAGGTGGAACACCAAACCGCGCCGAGCCCAATTATTGGGGCGGCTCTATTCCTTGGGTTACAACTTCGCTAATTGACTTCAATAGAATTGATGAAACCGAGGAGTTTATAACGACCGAGGGGTTGAAAAATTCTTCCGCTAAGTTGTTCCCGGTGAAAACTTTACTTATGGCCATGTATGGTCAAGGAAAAACTCGCGGAAAAGTAGCTTTATTAAGTATTGAGGCCGCTACCAACCAAGCGTGCGCGGCAATTATGCTCAATAAAGAGGTGGATACTAATTTTGTATTTTATAATCTAGCGTCTCGCTACGATGAAATTCGTAAACTAAGCAATGAAGGCGGTCAAGAAAATCTCAGTGCTGGATTAATTAAAAACATTTCGGTAATTATCCCTAGCCTTCCCGAACAACAAAAAATCGCCGACTGCCTCGTCTCCCTCGACGACCTCATCACCGCCCAAGCCCTAAAACTCGCCGCACTCAAGACCCACAAGAAGGGCTTGATGCAGCAGCTTTTCCCCGCGCTTGGTGACGAATGAATCATGAAACTCTACCTTGACAATTGCATGTTCAATCGTCCATTCGATGATCAGTCCAGCCTCGTCATCCGTCTTGAATCAGAGGCCAAGCTTGCCATTCAGGAATCGATTCGCTCAGGTGAGCATGAGCTGATCTGGTCTTATATTCTCGACTACGAAAATGAACAGAATCCTTTCTGGGAGCGCAAAGAACAGATCGGCCACTGGAGAAAATATGCGAAACACGACATTACGGAAACGCCTTCGCTTATCGAGCAAGCCAGGCAGCTTCACCAACTTGGCCTGAAGGCGATGGACGCCTTGCATATTGCTTGTGCGGTTACGGCTGAGGCAGACTGTTTTTTGACAACCGATAAAGGCATCCTGAAAAAAGCCGCTATCGTCCAAACGCTTGCCATCAAGCATCCCATTGATTTTGTAAGGGAGATTTTTCCATGATGACCGATACCGAAATACGGGTAAAAGGAGCGCAAATTCTCGCCAAATACTTGGGTGACATCGAGATGGAGCGTTTTATTGCGCTGATCCAGCGCGAACCCTTTGACTATACCGGCTGGCGGCAAGGTATGAATGAGGACGAGAGCATCGAAGCGATCAGCCAAAAAGCCATGGCTATACGCCATAAGGACGACTCGGGACTGTGAAAATACCGCAGCAACTCTTCCCCAGCACGGAGAACGTGCCATGACGATCAACGAGCCTTTGCCCTTGGTTGCCAACTTCTCTCGCGCCGAGAAGTTCCGCTTGGTGCAAATCATGCTGCAACAGATGGCGGCAGAAGAAGCGATTGCCGAATCGGCGTTACGCGAGAATGACCAGAAAAGCCTGCGCGGCGCTTTGAGTTCTTATGCCAATCCTGAGTTGATGGAGCAGGAACACGATACATGGCCGGCTACGGATAAAGAATGACATGACCGACCAGGACCAAAAACAACTGGGCAACACCCTGTGGGGCATTGCCGACCAACTGCGCGGGGCGATGAACGCCGACGATTTCCGCGATTACATGCTGTCCTTCCTGTTCCTGCGCTATCTGTCGGACAACTACGAGACGGCGGCGCGAAAGGAGCTGGGGCCGGATTACCCCAGGCTGGACGCGGGCGACCGCCGCGCGCCGCTGGCTGTCTGGTACGCTCAGAACGCGGACGATACAGCGGAGTTTGAAAAGCAGATGCGCCGCAAGACGCATTACGTGATCCAGCCCGCCTACCTGTGGGGCAGCATCGCCGAGATGGCGCGCACGCAGGACGGGGAATTGTTGCACACGCTGCAGAAGGGCTTCGACTACATCGAGAACGAATCCTTCGCCAGCACCTTCGGCGGGCTGTTTTCCGAGATCAATCTGAATTCGGAAAAGCTGGGCAAGGGCTACGAGGCGCGCAACGCCAAGCTGTGCACGATCATCAAGGCGATTGCCGAGGGCCTGGCGCTGTTTTCCGCCGACAAGGATACATTGGGCGATGCGTATGAATACCTGATCGGCCAGTTCGCCGCCGGATCGGGCAAGAAGGCGGGCGAGTTCTACACGCCGCAGCAGATTTCCAGCATCTTGTCCGGCATCGTCACGCTCGACAGCCAGAATCCCGCCACCGGCCAGAAGAAGCAACTGGAAAGCGTGTTCGATTTCGCCTGCGGCTCGGGCTCGCTGCTGCTCAACGTGCGCCACCGCATGGGGCCGCACGGCATCGGCAAGATCGTCGGGCAGGAAAAGAACATCACCACCTACAACCTGGCGCGCATGAACATGCTGCTGCACGGGGTGAAGGATTCCGAGTTCGAGATCTACCACGGCGACACGCTGACCAACGACTGGGACAGGCTGCGCGAGATGAATCCGGCGCGGATGCCGAAGTTCGACGCGGTGGTGGCCAATCCGCCGTTCAGCTACCGCTGGGAGCCGACCGCCGCGTTGGGCGAGGACATGCGCTTCAAGAATTACGGCCTGGCGCCCAGGTCGGCCGCCGACTTCGCCTTCTTGCTGCACGGCTTTCATTACCTGAAGCCCGAGGGCGTGATGGCGATCATCCTGCCGCACGGCGTGCTGTTCCGTGGCGGCGCGGAAGAACGTATCCGCACCAAACTGTTGAAGGACGGCCATATCGACACGGTGATCGGCCTGCCCGCCAATCTGTTTTTCTCCACCGGCATTCCGGTGTGCATTCTGGTGTTGAAGAAATGCAAGAAGCCCGATGACGTGCTGTTCATCAATGCCGCCGAGCATTTCGAGAAGGGCAAGCGGCAAAACCGGCTGCTGCCGGAGCACATCGACGCCATCATCGCCACCTACCGGTTTCGCCGCGAAGCAGACCGCTACGCCCGCCGCGTGGCTATGATTGAAATCGAGGCCAACGGCTACAACCTGAACATCTCGCGCTACATCAGCACGGCGCGGGCGGAAGAGGAAGTGGTTCTGGAAGCGGTTAACGCCGAATTGATCACTCTGACGCAGAGCATCGAGAAGGCGAGGGAGAAACACAATGCCTTTCTCAAGGAGCTGGGCTTGCCAGCCCTGCCGTGACTGTCAGCGCGGTTCAATGCGGCGGCGAAGCATGGCGCTGGAACGGACAACCATTCCGCTGTGCTCCATTGCTGCTGGTGAACCTGGGAAGTCGAAATTTCGGGGGAAGCTCATCCGCGAACGGGGCGCGAAGTTCGTCCAGGACGCACCGCTGATGCGCCCGCGCGATGTTCGGGCCTTTCCCGGCCGCCGTCCAATATAATGTCGGGCATTCGCCCTTTTTGCCGGACGCTCTGTTGCCTACTGCCCTCCGCTGGTTGCTCTATCCGCTGGTCGTGATCCTCGGCCTGGCGGCGATGGCTGTCGCCATGGCCGCCGTGGTCCTCAGCCTGACCTACCCGAACCTGCCGTCGCTGGAAATTCTGACCGACTATCGGCCGAAGGTGCCGTTGCGCGTCTATACGGCCGATGGCTTCCTGCTCGGCGAGTTTGGCGAGGAGCGGCGCGCGGTGGTCAGCATCCAGGACGTGCCGGTGATCATGAAGCAGGCGATCCTGGCCGCCGAGGACGAGCGCTTCTATCAGCACGGCGGCGTCGATACGCAGGGCGTCCTGCGCGCCCTGTACGCCAACCTGGTGAGCGGCGGCAAGCGGCAGGGGGCGTCGACGATTACCCAACAGGTGGCGAAGAACTTCTTCCTTTCGTCGGAAAAGACCTATACCCGCAAGCTCTACGAAGCGCTGCTGTCGTTCAAGATCGAGCACAATCTGAGCAAGGACCAGATCCTCGAGCTGTACATCAACCAGATCTTCCTCGGACAGCGCGCCTACGGTTTCGCCGCGGCCGCGCAGATCTATTTCGGCAAGCCGCTCGGCGAGCTGACGCTGGCCGAAGCAGCGATGCTGGCCGGCCTGCCCAAGGCGCCGTCGACCTTCAATCCGGTGATCAACCCGAAGCGCGCGCGGCTGCGCCAGCAGTACGTGCTGCGGCGGATGAACGAACTCGGGTTCATTACCGATGCGCAGCAGGAGGTCGCCCTGCAGCAGCCGCTGGTGATCAAGCGCGAGGTCAACAGCACGCCGGTGCACGCCGAGTTCGTCACTGAAATGGCCCGCCAGATTGCCGCCGAGCGTTTTCCAGACGACGTCTATACGCGCGGCCTGCGGGTGTATACGACGATCGTCAGGGAAGATCAGGAGGCCGCCTACAACAGTGTTCGCCGCGGCGTCATGGATTACGACCGGCGGCACGGTTATCGCGGCGCCGAGGCCTATGTCGACCTCAGCGAGATCAAGTCCGAGCAGGACGAAGCGCTCGACGAACTGCTGCTCGAGTTCCAGGATGCCGAGGATCTGCATCCGGCGATCGTCCTCGATGTCGACAGCAAGCGGATTCGCGCCTATCGCCGTGGTGGCGAGATCGTCACCGTCAGCGGCGAGGGCCTGAAGTTCGCGGCCCGGATGATCGACGACAAGGCACCGCCGCACAAGCGCCTGCGGCGTGGCGCGGTGATTCGCGTCCAGACCGACGACAAGGACACCTGGCGGATCGTGCAACTGCCCGAGGCCGAAGCTGCTTTCCTGGCCGCCGATCCGCACGACGGTGCGATCCGCGCGCTGGTCGGCGGTTTCGACTTCAACCGCAGCCAGTTCAATCACGTGACGCAGGCGTGGCGGCAACCGGGGTCGAGCTTCAAGCCGTTCATCTATTCCGGCGCGCTCGAAAAGGGCTTCACCCCGGCCTCGGTGATCAACGACGAACCGATCAGCTTCCCCTCTTCGGTCACCGGCAGCCAGTCGTGGGAGCCGAAGAACTACGACGGCAAGTACGAGGGCCCGATGCGCATGCGCACCGCGCTCGCCAAGTCGAAGAACATGGTTTCGATCCGCCTGCTGCAGGCCAGCGGTGTGCGCTTTGTGCAGGACTATGTCACCCGTTTCGGCTTCGAGGCCAGCAAGCACCCACCGTACCTGACCATGGCGCTGGGCGCCGGTTCGGTCACGCCCTGGGAGATGGTCACCGCCTACGCGGTGTTCGCCAACGGCGGCTATCGCATTCGGCCCTACGTCGTGCGCGAGATCCAGGACGACAAGAAACAGGTGCTGGCGCGCGCCGAACCGATCACCGCCGGCGACGAAACGCTGCGCGCGATCGATCCACGCAACGCCTACCTGATGGACAGCATGCTGCGTGACGTGACCATCTACGGTACCGCGGCGCGGGCTTCGGCCACGCTCAAGCGCCACGATCTGGCGGGCAAGACCGGCACCACCAACGAGCACGTGGACGCCTGGTTCTGCGGCTATCAGCAAACCGTCGTTGCCTGTTCGTGGATCGGTTTCGACCAGCCGCGCAATCTCGGCAGCGGCGAAACCGGCGGCACCGCCGCGCTGCCGACCTGGATCAGCTACATGGCCAAGGTCCTCAAGGACGTTCCCGAGTCGTTCCTGCCGGCTCCCGAGGGCGTCGTCGCCGTCGCCTCTCCGGGCAACAGCGGCAAGGGCCCGGCCGAGGAACTGTTCTACCAGGAAAACGCGCCTGCCGAGCTCGAACCGGAGCCGCCGGTCGACCACAGCATCAAGCCCGAAGACTGACGACTAGCGCCGGTAGTACGGCTGCCGGCGTACGCTGCCGCGGCCGGTGTGAACTAGTTCCTTCCGCTGTCGGTGCGTGATTGGCGATACTTCCACCAGAGGTCACGATTGCGCCTTGGCCCTTTGACCTTTCAGTCCTTGACGTGAGCAGCGGGCGCCAGGGCGACTGTCAAGCCGCTGGGTGAGCAGGCCCGTCTGTCCGCCGTGAGAGCCGGGCGAACATGGAGGTCGAAATGAAAGTGATGATGGTGGTCGAGGGCGGCGATTGCGCGCTGCGCATCGAGCCCGAGGATCAGGAGGGCCGGGCGCTGCTGGCGGCTTTCGGAGTCGCCGGGGAATTCCGGACCCGGCTCGGGAGTTCGGCGCCGTCACCGGCGGTATCGGCGGCGCAGGTCGCGGCGATCTTCGAGGGCGCGCCGGCCGAACTCGACTGAAGCCGCAACCGGTCGATGCCGCCGGCCATCGACACGGGTGAACCTGGCAATACGCTCAGGCGAGATGTCGGCGGCCGGTGCGGCAGGGTCGGTCTGCGGCGCCGGTGGAGCGATCGGGACGGCAGGTTACAGTGTTACACTCCGGCCTCGCAGTTCCCCGCAGGCCGCCGTCTCCCATGTCCTCCGCCAGCCAGCCCCCGCCTTCCTCGTTGCGCATCTATTTTCGCTTGCTCGGCTACCTGCGGCCCTTCCTCGGGCTGTTCGGCGTCAGCCTGCTCGGCTACCTGATGTTCGCCTCGTCGCAACCGATGCTGGCCGGGATTCTCAAGTACTTCATCGATGGCCTGAACACGGCCGGCGGCAAGATTCCGTACGCACTGCCCCTGCTCGGCGAGATGGACCTGATCCACGCCCTGCCGGTGCTGCTGGTGGTCGTCGTGAGCTGGCAGGGCCTCGGCTCGTTCCTCGGCAACTACTATCTGGCGCGGGTTTCGCTCGGCCTGATCGACGACTTGCGGCGCGGTCTTTTCGACAGCCTGCTGCGGCTGCCGAACCACTACTTCGACCAGCAGAACTCCGGGCACCTGATCTCGCGCATCACCTACGACGTGACGATGGTCACCGGCGCCGCTACCGAGGCGATCAAGGTGGTGATTCGCGAAGGCATGACCATCGTCTTCCTGTTCGGCTATCTGCTGTGGATGAACTGGCGACTGACGCTGGTGATGGTCGCCATCCTGCCGATCATCGCCCTGATGGTGGCCAGCGCCAGCCGGAAATTCCGCAAGCAGAGCCGGAAGATCCAGGTGGCCATGGGCGACCTGACGCATGTCGCGTCGGAAACCATCCAGGGTTACCGCGTGGTGCGCAGTTTCGGCGGCGAGGACTACGAGTCGGCGCGCTTTCGCGCGGCCAGCGCCGACAATACCGCCAAGCAGTTGCGCATGGTCAGGACCGCCGCCAGTTACACGCCGGCGCTGCAGTTCGTCACCTTCAGCACCATGGCCGCGCTGCTGGTGCTGGTGTTGTTGCTGCGCGGCGACGCCTCGGCCGGCGACCTCGTTGCCTACATCACCGCCGCCGGCATGTTGCCGAAGCCGATCCGGCAGATTTCCGAAGTCAGCGGCACCATCCAGAAGGGGCTGGCGGGCGCCGAGAGCATCTTCGCCCAACTCGACGAGGCGCCCGAACCCGATCTGGGGACCGTCGAAAGGGAGCGGGTCGAGGGTCGACTGCAAGTCAGCGATCTCTCGTTCGCCTATCCCGGCAGTACACAGCGCGTGCTCGACAAGGTCAGTTTTTCGGTCGAACCCGGACAGATGGTGGCCCTCGTCGGGCGTTCGGGGAGCGGCAAGTCCACGCTGGCGAGCCTGATCGCCCGCTTCTACAACCACGATTCCGGCCACATCCTGATCGACGGCGTCGATGTCGAGGACTACACGCTGCGCAACCTGCGCAGGCACATCGCGCTGGTGACCCAGCAGGTGGTGCTGTTCAACGACACGGTAGCCGGCAACATTGCCTACGGCGAACTGGCGTCGGCGCCGCGGGCGGCGATCGAGGCGGCCGCCGAGGCGGCCTTTGCCCGCGAGTTCATCGACCGTCTGGATGCCGGCTTCGATACGCTGATCGGCGAGAACGGCGTGATGTTGTCCGGCGGGCAGCGGCAGCGCCTGGCGATTGCTCGGGCACTGCTCAAGGATGCGCCGATCCTGATCCTCGACGAGGCGACTTCGGCGCTGGACACCGAGTCGGAACGTCACATCCAGAGTGCGCTCGACCGCGTGATGACCGGGCGGACGACGCTGGTCATCGCCCACCGCCTGTCGACCATCGAAAGGGCCGACCTGATTCTGGTCATGGACCAGGGGCGCATCGTCGAGCGCGGCACGCACGCCGAACTGCTCGCCGGCAACTGCCACTACGCCCGCCTGCATGCCCTGCAGTTCAGCGATGAAAATGCCTTGGTGTAATCAAATGGTTGTCTGACGGCGTTCGGGATTCGCGCGGAATCCGCCCGTGCCGTAGCGGTGCCAGGCGTCACGTCCGTGAACATGGACCAGCTGGAGCGATCGCGCGCGACCCACGGCTACCTCTGATCGCTCAGGCCGGCGGCAGGCGCGCGTCGAGCCAGCGCTGCAGAACGCAATCGGCCGGCCAGTTGCGCAGCAGGCGGGTGCGATCGCGCCGCCAGGCGCGGGCATGTGCCGCCAGCGAGCGGTGCTGGACGACGGCATCGAGGTCGATGAGCAGCACCTGGCCGGCATGCCACAGCAGATTCGTTGCCTTCAGGTCGCCATGGCTGATCCGCTGCCGGTGCATGGCCGCGAACAGGCTGACGATCGCCGCGGCCTCGGCGGCCGGCGGTTCGCGGTCGGCGGCGAGGTGGCTTAGCAGGTTCGGCCCGCTGCAGAATTCGCTGATCAGCCAGGCGCGCCGGCGCAGCGGCCCGATGCGTTCCTCGACCAGTGCCAGCGGTGTCGGTGTCGGGATGCCGAGGAACTGCAGGCGATGCGCTTCGCGCCACGAGTGCCAGGCCCGGCTCGGTCGCCAGCAGCGGTTCAGGGCGTGCCCCAGGCTCTTCAGGTTGTAACGCTTGAGCAGCAGCACCCGCTCGTCGACCACGATCCTGGCCACCGTGCAGGTGCCGCCGTCCTTGAGCACCACGGCGCTGTCGAGCGCGGCATCCGGGGCCGCCAGCAGGGCGGCCAGCGCGTCGGCCTGGCGGCGCAGCACGGCCGTGAACCGGGTCAGCGTGTGTTCGACCGCAAACAGCGTGCAGTCACGCACGGTTTTTCCGAGAAAGTCGCGGAGGCGCCAGGCCCGTACGTGCGCGATCCTGGCGCGCAGGGCCTGCGGATCGGGAAAGGCGCTCGCCGCGGCGGCGCCATAGGGGGCTTGCAGGATGCTCAGCCGCTCGTCCCATGCGGAAGGCAGTTGCGCCAGCAGCACCGCCAGATTGTCGCAGGCGCGTGCCATCGGCAGCGGCTGCCCGCGGCCGACGCGGCGCAGCGCGTCGCCGTCGATGACCAGTACTTCTCCGGCGTGATGCAGGAAGTTGCCGAGATGCAGGTCTTCCTGGACCAGGCCGGCGGCGTGCAGGCGGCCCAGCAGGCGCACAGCCGGTGCCAGCACGGCCAGGGCGGCGGCGTCATCCGGCGACTGCCGCGGCAGGCGCGCCCACGCCTCGGCAAGGGTCTCGGCGGGATCGAGGAAGGCGGTCAGCAGTGCGTGGCCGCCTCCGGCCAGCGGCGTCGCGGCGAGCAGCGCCGGGGTCGGTACGGCGGCCGCGGCCAGTGCCGCGAGGCCGGTGCGTTCCTGCCGCCAGTGTTTCGCGCTGCGTCGTCCGACGAAGAGCTTGGCGAGGACGCGGCAGCCATCGATTTCGGCTTCACCGACCAGCCGCTTGCCCGGCAGCACGCGCAGCAGACGGCGCATGCCGAGCTGTCGGCCGTCGGCCAGGGCGATCCGGAAGGGGAGCCCGGGGTTGCGGCCGGCAGTGCGCAGGGTGGCGGCATCGACCAGGGCGGGGGGCTCGTCGCCAGGGCGTGCTCCCGGTGCCGGTGCGTGCGGCTTAGTCGCGGCCATTGAAGAAGTTCACGATCCTGCCGATGCGCCGGCGGTCGTCGGCGGTGGCGCGCGCGTGTTGCGTGTAATCCAGGTAGAAACGCAGCCGCTGGCTGCGCGACAGGCACTTCCTGCCGACCTTGTCGAGGCAGGCGAGATCCTTGATCATCCGGTAGTCGAGCAGCGCGCCGCGGTAGAAGCCGCCGCAGGGACAATCGATCAGGTAAACCGTCGGTTGGGCGCCGCCGGAGACCAGCAGGTTGCGCCACTTGAGATCGTTGTGCGCGAAACGTGCCGCGTGCAGGGTGCGCGTGATGTCGGCGACCTGCCGGGAAACCTGTTCGACCCAGCGTCGGTCGCGCAGGCGCGGGTCGCCGGCCCGCGCCATTCCGGCCAGATCGAGCGTGTCGGGAATTTCCTCGGTGACCAGCGCGCCACGGCTGAAGCCGCCGCAGCGGCGTTCCAGGCCGTAGGCGACCAGCGTCGCCGTCGGAATTCCCCAGGCGCGGAAGGCCAGCAGGTTCTGCCATTCGGCGCGCACCCGCGGCGGACCGAGCCAGCGGCGCAGGCCGAACCAGCGGCGCAGCGGGTTTTTCCCGGTGCCGCTGTAGCATTTGACGTAATAACGCTTGCCGGCAGCGCTGACACGCAGCACGCGGCTCAGCGAATCACTGGTGATCCGCTCGCCGGCGAGCGCAAAGACGCGATCGATATCGCCGAACAGGGCTGCCGCCGAGGCGTATTGCGGATTCATCCACCAGTCGATCATGTCATTTCACCGGCGGCCGACTTGCGCGCGAAACGCGCCTGCAGGCGCTGTGCCTCGCTCGCCAGCCTGGCGAGCAGGGGCGCCTCGTCGTGCAGCACCCGCCGCAGCGGCTGGGCGAAATACGCGGAGAGAAAACGCAGCCGGTCGTGGCGGCTGAGGGGCATGTCGAGCACCGAAAAATACAGGGCGGCGAGGTCCTTGTCGCGCCAGCGGCGCGGCGTGATGTCCCGGACCTGCGCCCGGTGCAGGTCGATCAGCGACAGCCGCAGCCGGTCGGCAGTCGGTGGTGGCTGGAGATGCAGGAGAAAATGGCAGATGTAGAAGTCCCGATGGTTCACGCCACCCAGGTGCATGCGCCGCGCCGCCTGCGCCACGGCAACCAGCAGCGCGCGCTTGAGGCGCAGCGACGGGGGATGTTCCGCCCAGCCCAGGCAGTAGTCCTCGAGACTGATCGTCGGCGCCAGTTCCTCGGTAATGATGAACGACCGTTGCCGCGCCGGATTGCGGCCGCGCAGGCCGAAGGCGACAGCGCGCATGCTGTCCACCCCGAGATCGCGCAGGCGCTGGATCGCCAGCCACTCGTTCGCCGCTCCAAGCACGGGCAGGCGCAGCGAGGCGAGGTTCTTGGCGATTTCGGCCCAGCCGATGCCGCGATGGATCTTCACGAAGTAGCCGCGCCCGGCGACCTCGGTGCGCAGCGTGCGTCGCCCTTCCAGTTCGCGGTAGACCTCGCCGGCGAGCGCCTCGACGGCAACGAACGGGTCCCTGCCGGCCCACAACGAGCGGAACGGTTCGTCGAGAAAGACTTGGCCGGCGTCCATCAGCGCGCGCTGGTGATCACGTCGGCCGCATGTTCGGCATTGCTGTAGATGTCGGCCCGACCGGCATAAGCGAGCGCGTTGCCGCGCCAGCGCCGGCGCGCGGGTTCGTCGTCCAGCATCCGCGTCAGCGCGTAGTCGAGCGCGTGCTGCGTGAACGGTTCGGCGACCACCACCCCGGCGTCGGCCTCCGCGATGTGGTGGGCATAGCCGCAGACGGCGGTGGTCAGCACCGGCAAGCCGGCGACCACCGCTTCGAGCAGGACCGTGCCGGTATTCTCGTTGTACGCCGGATGCACCAGCAGGTCGGCGCCGAGCAGAAAGCGCAGGATGTCGCTGCGCCCGCGCAGGATGCTGACGCGCTCGGCGACGGCCAGGGCCTGCGCCTGTGCGCGGAAAAGCCTGGGATCATCGTCGCCGATGGCGATCAGTCGGCAACGCCTGGCCAGGGTCTGCGGCAGGGCGGCAAGGGCCTTCAGGCTGCGGTCCAGCCCCTTGGTCTTGAATCCGGAGCCGATCTGCAACAGCAGCAGGTCGTTCTCCTGGATGCCGAACTCGCTGCGGAACTCGGCCCGGATGGCTGCGGCGTTGCTCGGTGCCCGCCGGTCGGCGGCGATTCCCGGCGGCAACAGGTGCAGGCGCGCGTCGGGCGTGCCGTAGTACTTCTGGAACAGCGGCATCTGCAGCGGCGAGATCATCAGGATCTCGGTCCTGCTCTCCGCGCCGAAGACTGCGCGCTCGTAAGCGGCGAAATGACGGTAGCGCCCCGAGAGGCGGTACAGCGGGTTGCGCAGGGTGCGTGCCTTGTCTTCATAACAGGGGTCGGCGGCAAAATAGACGTCCAGGCCCGGCATCTTGTTGAACCCGACCAGCCGGTCGGCGGGATTGCCGTGCAGATGCGCCGCGACCCAGGTGCTGAATTTCGCATAACGGCGGCAGTTGCTCAGCGCGCGTACCGGCACCAGCACCAGTTCGAAACCGGCGGGGACATCGCCACGCCATTCCAGCGTGTAGACGCGTATGGCGTGGCCGCGTGCCTGGCAGGCGAGCGCGACGCGCAGAAAATCGCGCTGCAGGCCGCCGAACGGGAAGTACTTGTACAGGCAGAAGGCAATGTGCATCAATGCCCTTCCGCGCGGTGGCAATCCGACGATCGCCGCGCCGCGTGCCTGTTCACGCCGGTCCGCCGGCGTTCGGCAGCGGCGGCGCTTCGCTGCCGCGGCGCCCCTTGTAGCGGTTGTAGCCCCACAGATACTGGCTGGGACACTGGCGGATCAGGTGCTCGATCTCGTGATTGATCTGTTGCGCGCGTTCTTCGATTGTGCCGCGGATCGGTCGGGTCGGTTCCTGCAGATGGAAATGATAGCCGCGCCCCGCGGGCAGGCGTTCCGCCCAGACCATGATCACGCTGGCGCCGCTGTCGACCAGGCGCGCGGCGAGGGTCATGGTATAGGCGGGTTTGCCGAAGAAGTCGAGCCAGCGACCTTCGCCCGTCTTCGGCGCCTGGTCGGGCAGCATGCCAACCGCCTCGCCGCGCTTGAGTGCCTTGAGCAGGCTGCGTACGCCCGACAGATCGGCGGCCGCCAGATGCAGCTGCGCGCGCGCCCGACCGGCTTCGATCATCGACTGCAACCAGGCCTGCCGGGGCGGCCGGTAGAGGACGGTGATCGGGGCGTGCGTAGACAGGTACTGGGCGGTGATCTCGAAACAACCCAGGTGCGGCGTCAGGTAGAGGATCCCCCTGCCGCGCCGCGCCGCCGCCTCGACCAGTTCCCAGCCCGAGACCTCGACGACCCGCGCGGCCGTTTCGGCGAGCGGCTGCAGCCAGATGCGCGTCAGTTCGAGCGCGCCCTTGCCGGCTTCGCCGATGGCCGCGGCGCGCAGCCGCCGGCTCTCGGCTTCCCCCAGCGCGAGCTGCATGTTCTCGCGCAGATGCCGGCGGTAGGTCGGCGAGAGTAGCCAGGTGAGCCAGCCGAGCAGGGCGCCAAAGGCATGCAGCCACGATAGCGGCAGACGACTGAGAAGACGGGAGAGAGTGAGCACGCGAGAGGATTTCCAGGAAGCGTCAGAGGAGCGAAGGAAGACTGCAAGAAGGTTTGACCAGCCGGCAGGAGAAAAACTATAATTATCCATCCGCCGAGTTAATCAGGACAACTTGCAGGGCGGAAGGAGCCGTGAAATCGGCCACCAAATACTGCTAAAGCGTCGTCTGCTCGAACCCCGGAGCCGGCAACGCCGCCGTTTCGGGGTTTTTTTATTGGAGCAGACGCAGCGTGAGCAAAGAGTATCTCTTCACTTCGGAATCGGTTTCCGAAGGTCATCCGGACAAGGTCGCCGACCAGATTTCCGATGCCATCCTTGACGCCATTCTCGCCGAGGATCCGCCCGCGCGGGTCGCCTGCGAAACGCTGGTGTCCACGGGTCTGGTCGTCATCTCCGGCGAAATCACCACCAGGGCACATATCAATTATCGCGAAATCGCACAGGACGCGGTCCGCCGTATCGGCTACGACAATTCCGATATCGGCTTCGACTACAAGAGCTGCGCCATTCTGACAGCAATCAACCGCCAGTCGCCGGATATCGCGCAAGGTGTCAATGAGGGGCAGGGCCTGGATCTCGATCAGGGCGCCGGCGACCAGGGGCTGATGTTCGGTTACGCGTGCAACGAGACCGCGTCGCTGATGCCGCTGCCGATCCACTACGCGCATCGCATCATGGAGCGTCAGGCCGAGGTTCGCCGCGATGGCCGCCTGCCGTGGCTGCGCCCGGATGCGAAGAGCCAGCTTACCGTCCGCTATGTCGACGGTCGGCCGCAGTCGGTGGACACCATCGTCGTTTCGACACAGCACGATCCCGAAGTCTCGCACGCGCAGATCTCGGAAGCGGTGATCGAGGAGGTCATCAAACCGGTCGTTCCGAAGGAACTGCTGACCGGCAACACCCGCTATCTGGTCAACCCGACCGGGCGTTTCGTCGTCGGCGGTCCGCACGGCGACTGCGGGCTGACCGGCCGCAAGATCATCGTCGATACTTACGGCGGCGCCGCAAGGCACGGTGGCGGGGCGTTCTCGGGCAAGGACCCGTCGAAAGTCGATCGCTCGGCCGCCTACGCCGCCCGCTACGTGGCCAAGAACGTCGTCGCCGCCGGTCTCGCCGAACGCTGCGAAGTGCAGGTGGCGTACGCCATCGGCGTTGCCCGGCCGGTGTCGCTGATGGTCAATACTTTCGGCACCGGCAAGGTCAGCGACGAAATCATCGTCGACCTGATCGGCAAGCACTTCGACCTGCGTCCGAAAGGCATCATCCAGTCGCTCGATCTGTTGCGCCCGATTTATCGCAAGACCGCCGCCTACGGGCACTTCGGTCGTGACGAACCCGAGTTCACCTGGGAAGTCACCGACAAGGCGGCTGCCCTGCGATCGGCGGCCGGTCTCTAGGCTCGTCGCAGCTCAGCAAGGGAAAGGGGCCTTTCGGCCCCTTTCTTGTGTCTGTTGCGTCGGAAGTTTACACTGCAGCCTTCACGGCGCAGCCCCGTAAACCGCGATATTGCCATGCTCAAGCGAATCAGCGTTCACCAGCTCACGGTGGGCATGTACCTCAAGGAGTTCTGCGGTTCGTGGATGGAACATCCGTTCTGGCGCTCGTCATTCGTCATCACCGACCCGAAGGACATCGAGGTGGTGCGCGCGAGCAGCATCCGGGAAGTGTGGATCGATTGCAGCAAGGGTCGTGATCTGCCGGCAGGTCAGCCCCTGGTCTCGGAAGCCGAATCGGAAGCGCAGGTGGACGCTGAACTGGCCAGCGCGGCCGACGCCGAGCGGGAGGTTGCGCGTACCTCGCTGACTGCCGAATTCACCCGTGCGGCGAAGATCGTGGCCAAATCGCGGCAGGCCGTAACCTCGATGTTCGAGGAGGCGCGCATGGGCAAGGCGGTCGACACCCACGGTGCGCAGCGACTGGTCGAAGAAATCTCCGACTCGGTGAGCCGCAATCCGGGAGCAGTGATCAGCCTGGCCCGTCTGAAGACCGCCGACGACTACACCTTCATGCATTCGGTGGCCGTCTGCGCGCTGATGATTGCCCTGGCCAGGCAGCTTGCGCTCGACGAGCAGCAGATACATTCCGCAGGGATAGCCGGACTGTTGCACGACCTGGGCAAGGCAGCGATGCCGATGGAAGTACTCAACAAGCCGGGCAAGCTGACCGATGCCGAGTTCACGATCATCAAGTCGCATCCCGAGGAAGGCTATCGGATGTTGCTGGAAGCCCGTCAGGTCGACGCTGTGGCCCTGGACGTGGTCCTGCATCACCATGAGAAGACCGACGGTTCGGGTTACCCGAAGCGCCTGAAGGGTGCCGAGATCAGCCTTTTCGCCAAGATGGGTGCGGTCTGCGACGTTTACGACGCGATCACCTCGAACCGGCCGTACAAGGCCGGCTGGGACCCGGCCGAATCGCTGCGCAAGATGGCCGAGTGGAGCAATGGTCATTTCGACCCGACGGTGTTTCAGGCCTTCGTCAAGAGTATCGGCATCTACCCGATTGGTTCGCTGGTCCTGCTGAATTCCGGTCGTCTGGGGGTGGTCACCGAGCAGGGCGACAAATCGCTGCTCAGCCCACGCATCAAGACCTTCTTCTCGACACGTTCCAATTCCCGTATCCGGCCGGAAGTCATCGATCTCTCGCGACCGGGCTGTCCACACAAGATCATCAGCCGCGAAGATCCGGCGAAGTGGAATTTCCCCGACCTTCACGAAATCTGGTCCGGCGTGCCACGATTGCCGGGTTGAAACGCCAGTCGGTCCCGGCTACCCGACGGATGGGGTGCCGGCGTGCCGCGTCACCTGCTCACCGTGGCCGAGCCAGCCATTTCAGCAAGGTTTCGTAGAGTCGGTCCGGCTCGACCGGCTTGGAAATGAAGTCATCCATACCGGCCTGCAGGCAGCGTCGGCGATCCTCCTCGAAGGCGCTGGCGGTCATCGCCAGGATGGGAACGGATGCCGGTGCGCTGACCTGCCGGATCGCGTGCGTCGCCGCCAGGCCGTCCATTTCAGGCATCTGCATGTCCATCAGGATGGCCGCATAGTCGTTCGTCTGTGCCATGCGCAGCGCCTCGGCTCCGGTCCCGGCGAGATCGACCTCCAGGCCGACCGCTTCCAGAAGGAACTGTGCCACCTCCGCTCGTCCGAACGTGTTTGCCGCGATGCTCGCGATGCAGGACGACTTCGGCCTGTTCCCCGACGGGCTCGGAAACTGTTTTGAGTGGTCGACCTGCTCGAAGGTCTGGAACAGATGTGTCATCTCGGCCGCGTGCATGCCGATGCCGGTGTCGCTGACCGCGATGCGCAGCAGGTAGTCGGCGTCGGTTTCCTCAACAACGCCGACAGTCAGCGTGATGCTGCCCTGTTCGGTGAACTTGACGGCGTTGCTCATGTAGTTGATCACCGCTTGCGAGAGCCGGGTCGGGTCGCCGCGCAGCGCCTGCGGCATGCCGGGAGCGTTGACGGCAATCCGCAGTCCGCGTGCCGTCGCGGAGTCGCCGACGACGGCGACGACCGAGTTCAGCACGTCGGCGAGGTTGAAATGGGTCTGTTCGAGCAGCAGCCTGCCGGCCTCGATCTTGGACAGATCGAGGATATCGTTGATCACGCTGAGCAGGTGTTTGCCTGATGCCGCGATCTTGTCGAGCTGGGCCGCCTGGCGGGGCGTGACACTGCCGCGGCGCATGATTTCCGCCATTCCGAGGATGCCGTTCATCGGCGTACGGATCTCATGGCTCATGTTGGAGAGAAACGCGCTCTTCGCCAGATTCGCCTGCTCAGCCGCCTCCTTGGCAGCTGCGAGTTCGGCGGTGCGGGCAGCAACCCTCTCCTCAAGGTGTTGGCGATGACGTTCCAGTTCAGATGCAGCGCCAGGCGCTCATGACACTGTAGCCGGAAGCGATTGGCCGGGCCAGGTAACTGCTCACGCTCTGGCACCAAGCCACCCCCAGCGCTTGGTGCCACCCGCCTGCAGAGCGCGGCGATTGGCGCTGCCGTCAATGCGTTGATGGGCGTGATCGAGTGTGGTGCACCTGATCCGCCGACGGTGCAAACCGCCATGGCGCGGCGTTAGCCGGGTTGCTTTCCAGGCCGCCGCTGAGCGAAGCGCAACAAAATAGACTCAAGGAAATACAGGACATGACCAAAATGCTGGGAAGAGCGCTGGACTAGAAAGTCAAGGCCCTCCAGCACCACCCCTCCGCACGGCGCCGCCTTCAGAGGTTTCGCCCGAAATCGCTCCGGCCACGCAGCGCCTGGCCGAAACCCCTGAACTGATCATCAGCACCGAGGACGGCGTCGACGTCAGGGAGTCCGAAGCCCTGCGCATCGCCGACGAAGAAATCGCCCGCGCCACCACCGAGGCGCAGGACTTTCAGGCGGCCATGGCCTGCGCGTTGGGGTTCGGCGAATGAGACAGGAATGCATCCGCGCGGTCGGTCAGGTCAGCGGCCGGACCATCAGCCAGCAAGAAGCGCAGCAGATCGAGCAGTGGCTTCGCGAAGCCATGAAGCAGGTGGCGCGTCAGGACGTTACCGCCTGGCAGGCGATGAATCGCAATGACCGCCTGAACGCGGCGGCACAGGTCGCCGGTCAGCAGATCCTAAACGCGGCGAGCAGGAAGAAGCCGCGTGTCGTGCTGACGCGGCCTGTTCACCGAGGCCAGCAGGGCACGAGCCCTCGCGCTGTGCCACCAGGAAGAGGAAGACGGCAAGGCCTGCGCCGGCAAGGGTTGAGCGATAAGACCTGGGGCGGCATAAAACCGCTGCCTCGGCGACCGCCGTCAGAAGCTTTCATCCGGTCGCAGGAAGCGCCATTGCCCGAGTGGCAGGTCGCCGAGCCGGACCGCGCCGATCCGGACGCGCTTGAGACCGCTGACGCGCAACCCGACCAGTTCGCACATGCGCCGGATCTGCCGCTTGCGTCCTTCACGGAGAACGAAACGGAGCTGGTCGTCGTTGAGCCATTCGACCCTGGCCGGTTTCAGTTGCCGCGCATCGAGGCTGAGGCCGTGGTTCAGGAGGGCAAGGCCCTTGGCGTCCAGATGGCCTTCGACACGCACCAGATATTCCTTGTCGATTGCCGAGTCCTCGCCGATCAGCTGCCGCGCCACGCGCCCATCCTGGGTCAGGACCAGCAGGCCGGTCGAATCGATGTCCAGCCTGCCGGCGGGCGCCAGTCCCTTCAGGCAGGCCGGATGAAACAGCGGCGTGTCCGGCGTGCGGTATTGTCGTTCCGGCTGGATCAGCGTCACCGCCGGTGTAAAGCCCGGCTCCGGTTGCCCGGAGACATAACCCATCGGCTTGTGCAGCAGGATTGTCAGGCGGCTTTGCTGGTTTGCCTGGGCTTGCCGATCGAGGGTGATGACGGCGCCCGCATCGGCGCGGGTTCCGAGTTCGCTGACCCGCTTGCCATCGACGAAAACCCAGCCGCGCGTGATGTAGGCATCGGCGTCACGACGCGAACAAAGACCGCGCTCGGCCATCAGCTTGGAGATCCTTACGCCGCCCGGTGCCGGGCTGCTCGCCTGCCCTGCGCCGGTTGTCGCGGACGCGGCCGGCACGCGCACCCTGTTCCGATGTTCGCCCCCGGGCGGGACCGGCGAGTCTCCCTTGGCGAGCACTGCCGTGGGCTGATGCCTGAGCGCCCCGCCGCGTACCGTCGGGCGATCGCTCGCGGTCTGCGACGGATGCGCGGCAGGCAGGCGCGGGGGCTTGCGGGGCCCGTCGGCCATCAATCAAACATCATCAGGCAATATCGAGCAGTTCGATCTCGAACACCAGCTTGGCGTGCGGCGGGATCATCTTGCCGGCGCCACGCGCGCCGTAAGCGAGTTCGGGCGGAATGGTGAGTTTGCGCACGCCGCCGACGCTCATGCCGGGAACCCCTTCTTCCCAGCCGGGAATGACATGTCTGCCGTCGAGCGGAAAACGGAAGGGTTCGTTGCGATCCACGCTCGAGTCGAATTTCTTGCCATCGGCCAGCCAGCCCGTGTAATGCACGATCACGTGTTGGCCAGCGCTGGCAGTGGGCCCACTGCCGAGAATGATTTCTTCGATCTGAAGTCCGCTGGGAGTGGTGACGATGGGCATCGGAGATCCTCTTGAACAAAAAAAGCGAAGTTTAGCCCAGCATGCCGGTTCACTGCCAGTTCCTATTACACTCTACAAAACTTGCCGAGGACAAGCGTCATGCACAGACAGCAGGTCACCGCGCCGGTCGCCAGCGACGGCGAAGGATTGCCGGACTTCATCGATCCGCCGCGTCGCTTCGCCGGCGTCGCACGCCTCTACGGGGCTGACGCCCTGCGGCGGTTTCAAGGGGCGCATGTGGCGGTGGTCGGTATCGGCGGCGTCGGTTCGTGGGCCGCCGAGGGTCTGGCGCGATCGGCGATCGGCCGGATCACTCTGATCGACCTGGACATTATTGTCGAATCCAACGTCAACCGACAGGTGCATGCGGTCGACAGGGAATTCGGCAAAGCCAAGGTCAGCGCCATGGCGCAGCGCATCCGCGCGATCAACCCCGATTGCGAGGTCAGGGAAATCGACGATTTCGTGACGCCGGAGAACGTCGGCAGCGTTCTCGTAGGGGGTTTCGACTACCTGATCGACGCCATCGACCAGGTGCGCAGCAAGGTCGCAATGATCGCCTGGTCGCGGCGCTGCGCGGTGCCGCTGATTACTGCTGGTGGTGCCGGCGGCCAGATCGACCCGACACGCATCGCGGTCGCCGACCTCGCGTTCACCATCCAGGATCCGCTGCTGGCGAAGGTGCGCGCACTCCTGCGCAAAGAGCACGGGTTTACCCGTGAAGCCAGGAAGAAGTTCGGGATCCCGGCGGTGTTTTCCAGCGAACCCCTGCGCCATCCGGAGCACAACGAGAGTTGCGAGCAGCCGCGGACGCTGACTGGCCTGAGCTGTGCCGGCTTCGGTTCGGCGGTCTGCGTGACCGCAACCTTCGGGCTGCTGGCCGCAGCGGAGGTTCTCAAGCACCTGGCTGTCAGGCCACCGCCGGGCACCGGTGGTGGCCTGACAGCCAGGTGAATAGGCAGGCGCACCGGGAAGGTCGCCGCACGGCCGGCCGGTCGCGTTTCGACCGGTGTGGTGCGTGGCCATGCCGTGCGTGCGGTGATTGTCCATTGTAATGCCGGGTCCGGCCATGATCATCAAGGCGGCGTTGCCGCACGACACTTCCCTGAGCAGCGACCTGAAAGAGGTGGCCCCGGCGGCCGTGTCACCGGCAAAGGTGCGCGCAGAGCCGCTGATCGCAGCATCTCCGGGCACGCTCGAGCCGCCTGCGCGCCAGGCCGGCATCAGCGCCACCAGCCTCGGTTCGCGGCATTTCAAGGCCGACTACCAGGTGCAATACGCCTACGCCTACGTCGCTGGCGCGATGGTGCATGGCATCGCCTCGGCGGTGATGGTGATCCGCATGGGCCGCGCCGGCATGCTGTCCTTCTTCGGCAGCGGCGGCCTTGCCCCCAGCGCGGTCGAGCAGGCGATCGTCCAGATCCAGCAGGCGCTGCAGCCGGGCCAGCCGTACGGCGCGAACCTGCTGAACGGCTCGCACGAGGAGGCCAACGTGGCGCTGTTCCTCAAGCATGGCGTGCGCAATACCGGAGCGTCGGCCTACCTGCAGATGACCAGTGGCCTCGTTCGCTACCGCCTGTGCGGCCTCAAACGTGCCGGCGACGGCAGCGTGCTGGCTCGCAATCGCATCATGGCCAAGCTGTCGCGCCCGGAAATCGCTGCAGCCTTCCTCCATCCGGCACCCGAGCGGATCGTGCGCAGGTTGCGCGAACAGGGGCTGGTCAGCGCGCAGCAGGCGGAATGGTCGACCCAGGTGCCGATGGCCGACGACATTTGCGTCGAGGCTGATTCCGGTGGCCATACCGACCGCGGCGTGGCCGCTACGCTGCTGCCGGCGATCCAGCGCCAGCGCGATGCGGCGATGGCCGCGCATGCCTATCGCAAGCCGATACGCGTCGGTTGCGCGGGTGGCATCGGCATCCCGGAAGCGGTGGCTGCGGCCTTCGTGCTGGGTGTCGACTTCATCCTCACCGGCTCGATCAACCAGTGTACGGTCGAAGCGGGTAGCAGCGAGCTGGTCAAGGACCGGCTGCAGGAACTGCAGGTGCAGGACACCGATTACGCGCCGGCCGGCGACATGTTCGAGATCGGCGCCAGGGTACAGGTGCTCAAACGCGGCCTATTCTTCCCGGTGCGCGCCAACAAGCTCTACGAGTTGTACCGGTCGGTCGATTCGATCGAGCAGATCGATCCGGGAACCGCCAGGATGATCCAGGAAAAGTATTTCCAGCGTTCCTTAGCCGAGGTCTATGGCACTGCCGATGCCGTCAGCGCGACGCTTCCGCCAGGGTCTGATAGACGAACGCGGTCAGCGCAATGGCCGTGGCATCGGGCAGACCGGCGAACTCGATGCCCTGGAGGAATTCCCCGGACGCATCCAGCGATTGTGAGCGAATCGTTGCATCAATCGCCATCAGCACCTCGATTCCTCTGACATGCAGGCGAAACTTGACGGACAGGAGCGCGCCTTTCTTCCCCAGCGCCGTCTTCGTTGCCAGCAAGGCGCCGCCGACACTGAGGTTGGTCATCAGGCCGGCTGTGGCAATCGTGCTCGTCTCTTGCGGCATGTCGATGGCGCAGATGATCCTGACCGGGACTCTCTCGCCGGCGCGTACCACCAGACCGCGCACCTGTGGCGGATAGTTGAGATACATGTGCGGAAAAGGGATGCTCGAAGAGCGCAGCACACTGGCAGTGAAGGCATAGGCATTCTTGCCGGCGAAAAAGCGTACGACCAGGGTCTGCCCGTCGCGCAGGTAACAGAGTTTTCCGTCTGCTTCCGGAATCGTTGTCACAACGCTCTTGCCTTTGAGATAGCCGATCAGCTTGACGTAGTACCGGCTTTGCGCCAGATCGGTCTGTGGCTGAACCTGGAAGGAATCGCCGATGGCCAGCTTGACCTCGTCGAGAGGTACGCTCCGCTCGGCCGCTGTTTCGGTCGTGCTCCGCCCCTCGGCCTCCTGCCTCGGAGCGCGTTCTTCCCTGCTGTCGGCGGTCATCGTCGGATTTCCGTGGCCCGGTCTGAAAGCACAGATCATAAAGAACTTTCAGCAAAGCGGATATCTCGGGAGAAAAATCGTTGCCGGCCGTCCTGCGTGGCGCAATTGCCACGGCGGGTGAATGCTCAGGGCGAGGGGTTACGTTCGAACAGGGCGATTGACTCGACGTGCGAGGTATGGGGAAACATGTTCACCACGCCGGCGCCACGCAGGCGGTAGTCCTTCTGCGTGACCAGAATCGCCGCGTCGCGTGCCAGGGTGGCTGGGCTGCACGAGATGTAGACGATGCGCTGCGGGCGCTCGGCATCCAGGGACTTGATCAGTTCCAGAGCGCCTTCGCGCGGTGGGTCGATGAGCATCCTGTCGAAGCGACCCAGGGCCGCCAGCGTTTCCGGCGTCGTTTCGAAGAGATTGGCGACACGATATTCGGCCCGATCGCCCAGACCATTTGCCAGCGCGTTCCCGGTGGCGCGGCGAACCAGTTCGGGACTGCCTTCGACACCGACCACACGGGCGCCCGCGCGCGCGATCGGCAGGGTGAAGTTCCCCAGACCACAGAACATGTCCGCGATGCGCTCGCCCGGTTGCGGCGCGAGCAGCGTTATGGCCCGCCGCACCAGCACGCGGTTGATCGCATGATTGACCTGGGTGAACTCGGTCGGCGAGAAAGCATGCTCGACGGCGAACTCCGGCAAGAGGTAAGACAGTTGCGGGCCGGTGAGCGGATAAAACCGGTAGGCCGTGGTCGGTCCCTGCGGCTGCAGGTAGAAGACCACCGCGTGGCGGTCGGCAAACTCGCGCAGCAGGTTCTCGTCAGCCGGACTGAGCCCCTCCAGGATGCGCAACACCAGCGCCGTCATCCGTTCGCCGACCGCTACTTCGATCTGTGGCAGACGATCGCGGATCGACATCCGGCCAACCAGTTCGCGTAGCGGCAGGAGCATCGCCGAGAGTTGCGGCGGCAGGATTTCGCACTGCTGCATGTCGGCCACGTAGCTGCTCTTCTTCTCGTGAAAACCGACCAGCACGCCCCCCTTTTTCAGTACGAAACGTACCGAGAGACGGGCGCGATAGCGGTAAGCCCAGGCTTGCCCGTGAATCGGGGCGTAGAGCTGCTCGGCCTTGATGCGGCCGAGATGCCAGAGATTGTCCTCCAGCAAACGCTGCTTGGCCGCGACCTGCGCCGCCGCGTCGAGATGTTGCATGCTGCAACCGCCGCAGACCGCAAAGTGCGGGCAGCGCGGCGTGACCCGTTCCGGCGAAGGTTTCAGGATGCGCAGCGTGCGCGCCAGTTCATAGCTCGGCTTGCGACGATAGCTGGCATATTCGACGCATTCGCCGGGCAGTGCGCCCTCGACGAAAACCGTCTTGCCATCGAGCCGCGTCACTCCGCGTGCCTCATGGTCCAGCGATTCTATGATTCCGGTTGGCATGCGAGGCCTTCACACAAGGAAAGCGGCGATTTTATCTCGAATGCGCGAGCAGTTTGCCGGCGATCGGGGCGAACGCCTGGCCGGATGCCGTCAGGGCGCGAGTTCCGGGTGCTGGCTGCGGGCGCGCTGCAGGATCTCCAGGGCCTCGGGATAGCGGAACTGGCGAACCTGTCGTTCGAGTTCGGTACCAAAATCGCCGAGCGCACTGTGGAGTAGCGCGGCATTCTCCTCGACCAGTTGATGGGCGCGCAGATGCGAGCCGGCGAGCAGCGCTTCGACCTCTCCCAGAAGGCGGCGCGCGCCTGCCCAATCGACTCCTGCAGGCGGTGTGCCTGCCACTTCGGGTGGCGGTTCCAGGGCGGCCATGAGCACACTGCAGATCGTCGCGTAGCGCGCGGCGAGTTGCCCGGCAAGCGCGTCAAGCTCTTCGGCGGTGGCGTTGCCGGAACCGAGTGCCGATTCGAGGGTGACGGCGGCCTGCTGGACGCCGGTGACGCGCAGATTGGCCGATACGCCCTTGAGTGCGTGCGCGTAGCGCTGCACTTCGGCGCGCTCGCCAGCGCGGAGCTGGCGACGCAGATCGCCGATCGTTTCTCCATAACTTTCGGCGTAGAGGCGTAGCAGCCGGCAATAACTGGCCACGTTGCCGTTCAGCAGGCGCACGCCGCTGGCAGCATCGAGATCGGTGATGGCCGCCAGGCGGCTCAGCGTCGTGTATTGGTCTACGCTCGGCGTCGGCGTCGCATGCGGCGCCGACGCGACTGCGGCCGTGGGTCGGGAAGGCAGCACCGGCAGGCAGCGCCGCAGGGTGGCGTACAGTTGTTCGGGTTCCACCGGTTTGCCGACGAAATCGGTCATTCCGGCTGCAGTGCAGGCTCGCCGATCTTCGTCGAAGACGTTGGCGGTCATCGCCACGATCGGAACAGAGGCGCCTCCTGGTAGCGCGCGGATTGCCCGCGTCGCTTCGAGACCATCCATCTCCGGCATCTGCACGTCCATCAGGATCAGGTCGTAGGCCTTTGCCGTGGCCATGCGCACGGCCTCACGCCCATCGACGGCGCTATCGACGAGCAGCCCGAGGCTTTGCAACAGGTCGATCACCACCTCACGGTTGAGTGCATTGTCTTCGGCGAGCAGCAGGCGAGTACCAGGGAAATGTGGCCGCAGCGTATCCTCGACGTTGTGGGCGGCGGCGAGCAGCGGCAGTGCGCCGCGACCGCGCCGCAGGCAGGCGGTGAACCAGAAGGTGCTGCCCTCGCCGGGCGTACTGTCGGCACCGGCGCTGCCGCCCATCAATTCCGCCAGTCGGCGCGTGATGGCCAGGCCGAGGCCGCTGCCGCCGTACTTGCGCGTGGTCGAGGTATCCGCCTGCTCGAAAGCACCGAACAGGCGCGGCAGGTTTTCAGGGGCGATGCCAATGCCGCTATCCTCGACCTCGAAGCGGAGCAGCAGGGCCTCGCCGGCTGCTTCGAGCAGACGCGCGCGCAAGGCAATGCGACCGTGTTCGGTGAACTTGAGTGCATTGCCGGCGTAATTGAGCAGCGCCTGGCGCAGGCGGGTCGGGTCGCCGCGCAGCCACAGTGGCACATGCTCGGCGTCGACCTCGACCGCCAGTCCTTTGCTGCGCGCCTGCTCGGCAATCAGCGAGCGGACACCGTCCAGAATCGCATCGAGGCGGAAATCGGTTTCCTCCAGAGTCAGCTTGCCGATCTCGATCTTCGACAGGTCGAGCACATCGTTGATGATCGCCAGCAGGTGTCGGGCCGCCGCATCGATCTTGTTCAGACGGTCGGTTTGCTGCGGCGTCGGGTCGGCACACTGCAGCAGGTGCGTCAGACCGACGATGGCGTTCATCGGCGTACGGATCTCGTGGCTCATGTTGGCCAGGAAGGCACTCTTCGCCCGGTTGGCTGCCTCGGCGTGTGCGTGCGCCTCGGCCAACTGCTCGGTCCTTTCGCGGACCAGCTCTTCGAGGTGATGGCGGTGGCGGTCAAGTTCGGCGCCGATCCGCTTCTTCTCGGTGATGTCTTCCTTGACCGCGACGTGGTGGCTGATGCGTCCATCGGACTGGCGGATCGGGGTGATGATCGCGTATTCGATGTACTCGTCGCCGTCCTTGCGACGATTGTGCAATTCGCCCTTCCACGCGCCGCCAGCGGCCAGAGCCGCGGACATCGCGGCATAGCCTGTCTGCGGCGTCGGGTCTGCCTGCAGCAGGCGCGCGTCGCGTCCGAGCACCTCCTCACGCGTGTAGCCGCTGGCGCGGACAAAGGCTTCGTTGACGTATTCGATCTGTGCCTCGAGGTTGGTGATGACGATGCTTTCGGGGCTTTGCTCGACCGCCAGCGAGAGCTTGCGCAGATCATCCTCGGCCTGTTTGCGCTCACTGATATCCTGCAGCGTCCCCTCGAAGCGCAGCGGGCGACCGGCGGCATCGCGCAGGCAACACCAGGTCGGCTGCAACCAGCGTTGCACGCCGTTTGCCGGGTTGCTGCGAAAGATCGACGCCTGTGGGTTCTCGCCGGCAGTCATGGAGGTGAGCGCCTGTTCGATCTGCGGTCGATCGTCGGGATGGATCAGATCCAGGCACCCCGGCCAGTCGGGAACCCCATCGGCGTGGTCGAGACCAAACAGCGCGAACATCTGCTGCGACCAGTAACCCTCGCCGCTACCGACGGCGAGCGACCAGTTGCCCAGGCGCGCGTAGGTCTCGGCACGTTCGAGACGTTCGAGTGTTGCCTGCAGTTCGCTGCGCGCCGACTGCTCGTCTTCAAGGACGCTCAACAGCATTTCGCGTCCGCTCTCGGCCGCCGCCAGCAGGCGGTCGGTTTCCGCGCGCGCGGCCTGCAGCTCGGCTGTGCGCGCGGTCAGTTCGCAGCGCGTCCGTTCGATTTCGCCGTTGCCGGCGCGCAACGCAACGGCCAGGTCGCGGAGGCGCAGGAAGGTGGCGATTGAAGACCGCAGATGGCGATCGCTGATCGGCAATCCGATACAGCCATCGGCCTCCCCCGCGCGGTCGGGCGCTGCTTCCCCGTGGTCGGCCGTCTTGTCGACGATGACCACGAAAGTGTCGGCGAGCGCCGCTTCGCCCTTGATGCGGCGGCAAAGATCGCGGCCGTCGACGTCGGGCAGCCGGCGCGCGAGCAGCACGAGTGCCGCTGGCGCTGCCAGGAGCGCTCGCCAGGTTTCCGCGCCATCGGCAGCCGAGCAGGTCGTGTAGCCTGCCTGCTCCAGCGTGCGGCAGGTGACTTCGCGCTGTGCCTGGTCGTCGTAGGCGACGAGAATCCGCGCTGGCGTGCTCACCGGCGTCTGCTCGGTCACTGCGCCAGCGCTCATGCGTGCTCCTTTGCGGCGTCGAGCCAGGCCTGGACCTCGGCGCGGCAGTAGGCGACATCGCCGACCAGGAGGGCGTCCAGAAAGCGTCGGTAGCGGGTCTTGCCGGCGAGTCTGTCACCAGGGCCGGCGGTACCTGGATTCGCCGTCACGCGCATCGTCTACGCCGGATCGCGCTTGACGGCGCCATAACGTGGTCGCCGGCCGGCTTCGGCGAGCAGGGCATTGACCTCGCGCTTGAGCTGCAGCACCCGGCCTTCGCGGTTCCGGGTCACCGCGTGCCAACGACGCAGTTCTTCCAGCTGGGCGAGCAGGCACGCCTTGTCGTGCTCGCGTTCGGTGATGTCGTTGGCCAGGACCACATGCGCGGTGCCGGTACCGAAGTCGAGAGCGTGCGCAATGATCTCGACCAGGATTTCGCGGCCGTTCTTGCAGCGATGCCGCCAGACCCCCGCCTCGCCGTTCGCACCGCTTTCGGCGAGATGCGACAGAAGACCCGGAATTTCTTCCGCCGGCCGGATGTCCTTGATGGTCATCGTCAGGAATTCCTCGCGTGTATATCCGTAGTGGCGGATGGCGGCGTCGTTGACCTCGATGAAGGCCAGCGTCGCGTGGTCAAAAACCCACATCGGCAGTGGATTTTCGGCAAACATTTCGCGGTAGCGTCTTTCGCTGTCCTGCAGCGCCAGCGTGGCCAGCCTGGCGGTGGTAATGTCGGTCCACGCGCCGACAATTTCGGCGGCTTGCCCGTTGGCGTCGCGGATCAGCCGCTGCTCGTCGCGGATCCACAGATAGTGGCCGTCCTTGTGGGCGAAGCGATACTCATGAACGGTCGAGGCAGCGCCCGGCAGCAGCCCGGCGGCCAGGGCCGCTTGGCGATCGTCGGGGTGCAGGCCGGCAGCCCACCAGCCGTCCTGCAGCGTCTCGGCAACGTTATACCCGGAGATCCTTTCGATGTTCGCGCTGACCTGCACCGTTCGCGTGACGCCGTCGGCAACGCGCAACGCGTAGAGCACGGTCGGGCTCGCTTCGAGCAAATGCTGCAGTTGCTGTGTGGTGGCGCGCAGAGCCGCTTCGGCGCGCTCGCGTGCGGAGCGGTCGCGCAGCGTGCGGATACCGTAGGCCAGGTCGCCGGCCAGTTCGACCAGGAGACGTGTCTCGTCGGCGTCAAAGGCATCGGCCGTACCGGCGTACAGGTTCAGCGCACCGAGACAATCACTGTCTGCGGCGAGCAGCGGCAGCGCGATCGAGGCAGCGTAGCCGCGCCGTAGCGCGGTGTCGCGCCAGGGGCCGAAGTGCGGGTCGTCGACCAGATTCTGCGCCAGCACCGGTCGCCGCTCGCGGATCGCCGTGCCACTCGGGCCACGCCCCCGCTCGACATCATCCCTTGTCATGTCGGCGGTTGCCAGGTCGCCGTCTTCGAAACCGGCCTGCGCGACCGGCCGCACGCGGTACGGCGGCTCGTCGTCGGCATAGCCGACCCAGGCCATGCGGTAGCCGCCGAAGTGTACGACCAGTTGGCAGATCTCGGCGAGCAGTGCCGGTTCGGCGTCGGCGCGAATCATGGCCTGGTTGCATTCGCTCAAGGTGCGCAGGGCGCGATGGCTTCGCTGCAAGGCCGACGCTGCCTTCCGGCGTTCGCTGATGTCGCGGATGAAGCTCTGGCGATAGGGCTTGCCTTCGATCTCGATCGCGCGCGAACTGATCTCGACCGGAAAGGATCTGCCGTCGCGGCGGCGGTGCAGGGCCTCGAAGAGTGCGCCTTCCGGGTTGGCGGAAGCCTGCCAATGTTCAGCGAACAGGGCCGGCGTATCTTCGCCGCGCAGGTCGCGGATGTGCAGGGCACGCAGTTCGTCGATGCTCCAGCCATAGGCAGCGACAGCCGCTTCGTTGGCCTCGACGATACGACCGGTATCGTCGAGCAGGAGAATGATGTCGCGCGCCTTGCCGACCATCGTTTCGTAGTGGCTGACCAGCGCACTGCGCTCCTCACGCTGTCGATCGACGAACTGCTGCATGCGCAGCGCTTCGGCCTGCGCTTGCCTAAGCGATTCGGACAAACGCAAACGCTGCTGCTGACGCAGCATGACCCCGAAGAATACGACCGCGAACAGGGCCGATGCGACGCTGAGCGAGATCCAGAAGAGATCGTCCCGCAGCGCCTGGTCCACTTCTTCACGGTCGATCTTGGCGATCAGCCACCAAGCGGTGTCGGCGACCGGGATGCCGACACTGAGCACCGGCACGCCACGGTAATCAAGCGCTGCGTGCGGCCGTTCGGCGTCCGTACCCACGCTGCCAGCCTGCACGAGCAAGGATCCGGTCTCGCTCAGCGGGATGCGCCGTGGCCGCGTGCTGCCGTCGCGGTCGCGCGGCGCGTCGAGCAGCAGTACCGAATCGCTGTCGCGGCGTATCAGCAGGGTTTCGGCACTGGCGCTGGGTACCGGCAGAACCTGCAGCAGCGGCAAGAGGAAATCGCCTGCATTGGCGAGCAGCAGAATGAGCAGAGCCGGGGTGCCGGCGGTAGCCGGCAGCGGGGCGACGAAAGCGAACGACAGCTCGGTACCACCGGCACGATCCACGAAGAGGTCCGCGAACTGCGATGTATCGCCGCTCAGCGCGCGCTTGATCGCCGTATCGAGGCGATCTTCAGGAAGGTGGTAGTCGTCGCCGGCGGTAAACCGCGCTGTGCCGGTGGCGTCGAGCACGGCCATGCTGCGGTGGCCGCCGATGCGCTGTACCTCCACCAGCTGCTCGCGGGCGAACGCGGTACTGGCCGCGTCACCATCGCGCTGCCACTGACGCAGCGCCCGGGTAAGCTCCGGCAAGTGGCGAACGATCTCGATATCCTTGCGCCGCTCGTTCAGCCATGCCTCGATCTGGCCAACCTTGAGGCGGGCGTTGGCGTGCAGTTGCGCGGCGGCCAGGGCCTCGTGCCGCTGCGCCACCTGGTGCATGGCCGCAGCTCCGGCGAGGAGAATCAGCAACGCCAGTCCGACGACCCAGGCCACCAGTCGGCGGTTGCCGACCGGGGCCGCCGTTGCCTCGTCGGTACCGCCGACGCGCCGCAACAGCGCGTACAGCAGCAGCGAGGTCAGCGCGACAAAGGCCAGCCCCTTGAGCGTGCCGAGCATCACCAGCGTTCCAGGATTGTCGCTCAGTCTGCCGATCAGGGTGTCGGAGAACAGAATCCAGAGCGTGGCGAAGACCGCGTAGGCAACCACCACGCGCAGCATCTCGGCGCGCACCAGCCTGGCGGACGTGAGCCCGGCTGCCGCCTGCGAAGTCACGGCGGCGATTCCTCGCGGGCGGGCGCCGCGCTGCTGGCCGGGGTGGTCAGGCCATGCCGGGTCTTGTGGCGCGCTTCATAGTGGAGGAACGCGGCGCGCACCGCCTCGACCAGCTTGGCGTCGTCCCACGGCTTGGTGATGAACTGGTACAGCTCGCCGCTATTGACCGCACGTGTGACCGCCTGCAGATCGGTATAGCCGGAGAGCATCAGGCGCACCGTATCGGGGTAGAGCGCGCGCACCTTGCCGAGCAGTTCGCTGCCGTCCATGCCGGACATGCGCGCATCCGAAATGATGACCTTGACCGGGTGCGTGGCCAGCAGGTCGAGCGCTTCAGCGCCGTTGCCGGCAGTCAGCACGGCATATCCTTCGCGCCGGAACAGGCGCTTCAGCGACGAGAGGATGCTGGTCTCGTCGTCGACCAGCAGCAGGGTACGGGAGGGTGCCGTCGGATCGGCCGTCAGGCTGACGTGGCGGCCACCACCGAGCAGTTGCGCGAAGTCGCTGGCCGGCAATGGCCGGCTGAACAGGTAGCCCTGCATTTCATCGCAACCGTGGGCGCGCAGGAAGCCCAACTGGGCTTCGGTCTCGACACCCTCGGCGATCACCGCCATGCGCAGGTTGTGCGCCAGGGCGATCACCGAAAGTGCGATGGCGGCGTTCTCGGGGTCGCGGTTGATGTCGTGGACAAAAGACTGGTCGATCTTCAGACGGTCGATGGCGAAGCGCCGCAGGTAGCTCAAGGACGAGAAACCGGTGCCAAAATCGTCGATCGACAGCGATACCGACAGCGCCTTGAGGCGCTGCGTAGTGCGGATGAAGGCTTCGGCGTCCTTCATGACCGCGCTCTCGGTCAACTCGAGCTCCAGGCAGGCAGGGTCGAGACCGGTTTCCTTGAGCACGCTGTCGACCAGCGCGAGCACATCCTGGCTCTCGAACTGGCGCGCCGAGAGATTGACTGCCACGCTGATGCGCGGCAGGCCGGCGGCCTGCCAGGCCTTGTTCTGAGCGCAGGCCTGCCGCAGCACCCATTCGCCGAGCGGCGCGATCAGCCCGGTATCCTCGGCCAGGGGGATGAACGCCGAGGGCGGTACGAGTCCGCGTGCCGGGTGTGGCCAGCGTACCAGCGCCTCGGCGCCGACGATGCGGCCGGTGCGCAGATTGACCTGTGGCTGGTAGTGCAGCAGCAGGTCCCCCTGGGCGATGGCACGGCGCAACTCGCCTTCCATTTCCAGCCGTTCGAGGGCGCGCGAGTCCATGTCGACGGCGTACAGGTGGCTGCGGCCGCCGCCCTCGGCGCGTGCCTTGTGCATGGCCGAGACGGCATGGCGCAGCAATTCGTCGCCGTTGCTGCCGTCCTTCGGGAAAAGGGCAATGCCGATGCTGACGCCAAGCGTCAGCTCGCGCCCGGCGAGCAACATCGGCCGCGCCATGGCGCCGACAACGGACTGTGCGAGGCTGCTGGCGAGTTCGCTGCGGGCGACCTCGATAACCAGCACGAATTCGTCGCCTTCGAGCCGGGCGAGGGTATCGGCCGGCTGCGTGTGCGCCGCCAGGCGTGTCGCCAGCTCGGTGATGACGCGGTCGCCAGTGGCGCGGCCAAGGGTTTCGTTGACCGTCTGGAAGCGGTCCGGCTCGATCGCCAGTACCGCCAGCACCGCCTCCGGGGAGTGCCGGGGCTGGTCGATGGCGTGCGCCAGGCGGTCGTTGAGCAGGTTGCGGTTGGGCAGGCCGGTCAGGTCGTCGAAGTTGGACTGGCGTTCGAGTTGCGCCAGATAGCGTTTGCGCTCGCTGATGTCGCGCAGGCTGACGACGGCGCCGAGTCGCCGCTCGGCTTCGATGATCGGCACGCTCGAGTACTCGACCGGCAACTGCGTACCGTCCTTGCGCCAGAAGGTTTCCTCCTGACTGCGCAGGGCGATGCCGGCGGCCAGCGAGTTGACCAGAGGACAGTCGTGCTGCGGATAGTGGCTGCCGTCGATACGCGAGTGATGGAAGGTGGCGTGCGCCGAAAAACCGATCAGTTCGTCGCGGCTGAAGCCGAGCATCTCCGTCGCGGCGGGGTTGACAAAATTGACCACGCCGTCGGCGTCGGTACCGTAGATGCCCTCACCGGCGGTGCTGAGGATCAACTCCAGTTGGTGGCTGAGCCGTGCCTGGGCTTCCCGGCTGGCGTCCTCGAGGCGGCGGTTCTCGGCGACGCGGCGGCTGACTTCAGCTTCGAGCCAGGCGTTGTGGTCGCTGAGGATGTCGCGCGCACGCTTGAGATCGAGCTGATTGCGGACGCGCGCCAGGACCACGGCCGGCTGGATCGGTTTGACGATGTAATCGACAGCGCCGAGCGACAGTCCGTGTTCCTCGTCTCCCGGATCGCCGAGTGCGGTCAGGAAGATCACCGGGGTGGCCTGCGTTGCGGGGTTCTGCTGCAGGGCGGCGAGGACCGCGTAGCCGTCCATCTCCGGCATCATGATGTCAAGCAGAATCAGGTCCGGCACCGGCTGGCGGGCGGCGACCTCAAGTGCGCGCCGGCCGTTCGGCGCGACCAGGACATCGTAACGCGCTTGCAGCAGTTCCCCGAGTACTGCAAGGTTCTGCGGCTGATCATCGACGATCAGCAGGGTGGCGCGTACTACTGGGGCGGGCATGGGTCTGCTCCGATGTTCATTGGCGGGCTGCGAAAGGGCATCAGCGTTGCCGATTCATCGCCGTGGACAGCAATTCTAGCGCGGAATGGCCGGGGTGGCGCTGCCGAAACGTTCATTCCAGTGGCGCAGCGCGGCGCGTACTTCAGACTTCAGCTTCTCGTCATCCCAGGGCTTGTTGAGATACTTGTATACCGCGCCGCGGTTGATGGCGTCGGTGACCGCCTGGATCTCCGAGTGTCCCGACAGAACCATGCGCACCGTTTCCGGGTACAGTGTCCTGACTCGGGCGAGCAGGTCGGTCCCGGTCATCGTCGGCATGCGCTGGTCGGCGACGATGACCTTGACCGTTTCGCGCGCCAGGATGCCCAGCGCGGCGTCGCCAGTCTCGGCGGTCAGGACGCGGTAGCCCTCGCGCCGCAGCAGGCGGTTCAGCGCCGACAGGATGCTCGGCTCGTCGTCTACCAGCAACACCGTCGGCAGTGGTTCGCCATGGTCGGTCGCCCGGAAGTGCAGTCGGCCGTCACCTGCGCGCAGCGTGGCAATCCCGTCGGCGGGCAGCGGTCTCGAAAAGTAGTAACCCTGCATTTCGTCGCAGTCGTTGCGGCGCAGGTAATACATCTGTTCTTCGCTTTCGATGCCTTCGGCCAGCGTGATCTTGCCGAGCTTGTGCGACATGGCGATCGTTGCCTGGGCAATGGCGGCGTTGCTCGGGTTGGTGATGATGTCGTGAACGAAGGACTGGTCTATCTTGACGACGTCGATCGGAAAACGCGACAGGTAGGCAAGCGACGAGTAGCCGGTACCGAAGTCGTCGAGCGAGAGGCGTACGCCGATCTCCTTGAGCCGCTCACTGGTGCGGATGGCGGCGGCCACATCGTGCATCATCGCTCCCTCGGTGATCTCGAGTTCGAGCATTGGCGCCTGCAGCCGGTTGCCGGCCAGCGCCTCGCTGATGGAGATGGTCAGGTTGCTCAAACGGAATTGCCGGGCCGACAGGTTGACCGCCACCTTGATCGGCGCGAAACCGGCGTCCAGCCAGCGGCGCATTTGCCGGCAGGCTTCGCGGAGGACCCATTCGCCGATGCCGACGATGTGGCCGCTCTCCTCGGCAGCGGCGATGAACCGGCCCGGCGGCAGCAGGCCGTGTTCCGGATGCTGCCAGCGCACCAATGCTTCGAGGCCGACCATGGCGCCGGTCTGCAGGCTGAGCTGCGGCTGGTAATGCAGGACGAATTCATTGCGCGCGACCGCGTGGCGCAACTCGCCAAGCAATGCGTGCCGGCCGGAGTCGACTCTGGCGAGTGCCGGGTCGAAACGAATGAACGAGTCGCCGCCGCCGCGCTTGGCCGTCTGTGCGGCGGCGGCGGCCTGCGTCAGTAACTTGCCGATATCGCTGCCGTCGGCTGGGGCGCAGGTGATGCCAATCGACGCCGTAACCTCGATCGTCTGTTGACCGAGAGCGAACGGAGGGCGGATCGCGCTCAGCAGGCGGTTGGAAACCTCGGTCAAATCGCTTGCCGAAGGTGCTTCGGGGACCGCCAGCAACAGACCGAACTCGTCGCTACCGAGGCGGGCCACGATGTCCGTTTCGCGCACGCTGTCGGTGAGGCGCCTGCCGAGTTCGATCAGCAGGCGGTCGGCGAGGTCCGCCCCGAGCCGGCGGTTGACGGTTTCGAAGTCATCGATGTCGAGGTCGACGACCGCCAGTCCGTGTCCATTCTGAGCGGCGCCGCGCATCGGCAGCGCGGCGAGGCCGAGGAAGCCGGCACGGTTGGGCAGGCCGGTGAGCAAGTCGGTGCTGGTCAGTGTCGCCAGGCGCTGCTCGAACTCGTGCTGCCGCGACTGGTCCTCGGCGATCGAAAAATAAAAACGAATCACGCCTTCACGATCCGGGATCGGCGAGATCTGGATCTTCTCGACGTAGGTGCTGCCGTCCTTGTGGCGGTTGATGAACTCGCCGCTCCAGCCGCTGCCGCTGTTGAGTGTGGCCCACATCGCGCGATAGGTTTCGTCGGGCGTCAACCCGGAACGGAACATCCGCGGCTGGTTGCCGATGACCTCCTCGGCCGCGTAGCCGCTCATCGCCAGCGCCGCCGGGTTGGCGAAACGGATGCTCAGGTCGGCGTCGGTGATGACGATGCCGAGTGGATTGCTCTGGGCAATGTCGCGGAACAGTTGCGAAGACTCGATACTCTCGTGCAGGCGGGTGATGTCGGCTCCGACCAGGAAGATCGGCGCCAGCAGCATGTCGGTGTCGGCGCGGTGCTCGATGGTCCACGAGACCCACAGCCGGCGACCGGCAGCTGTGCGCAGCGGCGATTCGATCTGGCGAACGACGCCGTGGGCACCGATGTCTTCGAGTTGCGCAAGAAACTCGGTGGCCTGCGCGGAGTCCCTGTCGACCAGGCTGGGCATCGAGCGCTGGAAGACCTGCCCGAGGCGGCTGTAGCCGAGCAGGCGGAGGCCGAAGGAGTTGACATACCAGACCTTGAGTTGCGCATCGAGCCGGATGACGATGCAGCCCAGTGCATCGTAGATCGAGGCCTGCGTTCTCTGGCTCATGGCGCGCTGTTCCTGCCGCTCGCGAAGCTTGGGCCAGCGATCGGCAGGCGAACGCGGAAGCAGGTGCCGCGGCCCGCTTCGCTGTCGACGCTGATCGTGCCGCCGTGTCGCTGGACGATCTCCCAGGAGATCGACAGGCCGAGCCCGGTGCCCTTGCCCACCGGTTTGGTGGTAAAGAAAGGTTCGAAGATCCGCCTCTGCACTTCCGGCGGGATACCACTGCCGGTATCCTCGATCTCGATCCAGGCGTAGCCATCGGCATGGCCGGTGCGCAGCGTAATCGTGCCGGTGCTCTCGATCGCCTGGCCGGCATTCACCAGCAGGTTCATGAACACCTGGCCGAGTTGCGCCGGGATGCAGCGCACGGTCGGCAGATCGCCGAAGTCGCGCACGACCCTGGCCTTGTACTTGAGGTCACCGCTGACGACATTGAGCGTGCTTTCCAGCCCCTGGTTGAGGTTCGCATGTTGCCACTCCGCGTCGTCGACGTGCGAGAAGTCCTGCAGGTCGGCGACGATCTTGCGTACCCGCGCCAGACCCTCGGCCGACTCCCTGAGCAGGTCGGGAACGTCCTGGCGCAGGAATTCGATTTCGCTGTTCTGACGCGCCTGCTCGGCTGCGCGTCGCGCCGGGTGGTCGGCAGCCAGAGCGGCGATGGCCGGCGCGTCGGCATCGGCGATGTCGAGCAACTGGCCGACGTAGTGCTTGAGCGAACCGAGGTTGGAGCTGACGAAGCCGATCGGGTTGTTGATCTCGTGCGCGACGCCGGCGGCCAGTTGGCCGACGGCAGACATCTTCTCCGATTGCAGCAACTGACTCTGCGTCCGCTCGATGGTTTCCAGTGCCTGCTGCAGTGCCGTCTGTTCGTGCAGTAGGTCGGCGTTGGTGCGCTGCAACTCGTGCGTACGTTCGACGACCTGTTGTTCGAGACTGGCATTGAGTTTGCCGAGACTGGACTGCGCCGCGTGCAGCTTGTCGTTGATCTGCACCAGGGTGCGGTTGCGTTGCGAGACGACCGTGAAGAGGTCGATCAAGGCCCCGGTGAGCACGGCCTGTGCCGACTCGCTGCGGCGCTCGCGACCCAGCTCGACTGCTTCCGCCGGGCTGTGCTGGTCGGCAATCAGTCGCAACTGGCGCGCCAGGTGCTGGTCTTCGACGAGAATATGGAAGGTCAGCCAACTGGCGAGAAAACGCAGAAGCTGCGGGCCGTCGAGGCGACGGTCGGTATCGAACTGGCGGCGCATCAAGGCCACCTCTTCGACAAAGCTGCGATGGCTGCGCATATGGTGATCGAGGTAGTTGCCGTCGATGCCGGCGTCGCGCATCAGTTGCTCTTCCTCACGAAAATGCGTCATCGCGTATTCGGCAAGGCGATCGATCAGCACCTGCGCGTCGGCGTCACTCGGATCACCGCACGACAACGCCGGCGCAGCGGCATTGACCAGGTCGACCAGTCCCTGATGCTGGCGATCGACGCTATCGATGTGGGTCACGAAGTGTTCGCTCCACCGGAGAAAGGTCATGCTTTGGCTTCCTTGTGCTGGCTACCTTTCACCGGCAGCGTGATGCGGAAAGTGGTGCCGTGTCCAGGGTTTGAGCGTACATCAATCCGGCCCTGGTGTTTTTCGATGATGTTGAAAGAGATCGACAATCCCAGGCCGGTGCCCTGGCCAACCGGCTTGGTGGTGAAGAACGGCTCGAACAGTCGCCTCTGCACCTCCGGTGACAAGCCCTGCCCGCTGTCCTCGATCTCGACCCAGACCGACTGCCCGTCGTGGCTGGCGGTTCGGACGACGATGCGCCCGCGTTGTTCGATCGCCTGGGCAGCGTTCACCAGCAGGTTCATGAACACCTGGTTGAGTTGCGAGGGCAGGCAGCGGACTTTCGGCAGATCGCCGTACTGGCGCTCGACAGCGGCCTTGTTCTTGAGCTCGTTCCAGGCGATGTTGATCGTGCTGTCGAGGCAGGCGTGCAGGTCAGCCCACTGCCAGTCATTCTCGCCGCTGCGCGAAAAGTCCTTGAGGTCGAGAATGATCCGGCGTACCCGTTCAAGCCCTTCCTTGCTTTCGCGGATCAGCTTCGGCAGGTCGTCGATGATGTACTCGTAGTCGCAGGCCACCTTGAGGCGGCGCGCATCTTCCAGGGCGGCGCCGCTGTGCGACGGTGGCAACTGTTCGACACGGACGTAGGCGGCTTCGATCGCCAGCAGGTCATCGACGTATTTCTCGAGCGTGCCGAGATTGGAATGGACGAAACCGATCGGGTTGTTGAGCTCGTGCGCGACACCGGCCGCGAGCTGGCCGATGGCCGACATCTTTTCCGATTGCAGCAGTTGCAGGTGCGCTTGTTCGAGACGTTCCTTGAGCTGGGTCACTTCGGCGAGGCGGCGCGCGAGTGCCGCTTCGGCACGCGCGCGGCGAACGATACGCCAGAGGTCGTTGCCGAGCAACTGCACGGTGGTCAGATCGACGTCGTTGTAGTCGTCGGGCTTGTTGCCGACGCCGATCATCATCCGCACCGCGCTGTCCTCGATCACCGGTACCGAGATCAGCCGGTGAAGTGTGGTGTGTCCCTCCGGCAGGCCATGTTTGTCGGCGTAGTCGGTGTAATGGTTGAAAGTGACCGGCTGCTTGCGGCGGAAGCAATCGGCCCAGATCCCGGCCTGGCTGATCGGGTAGTGACTGTCGAAGGCGGCTTTGCAGCCCTGCAGCGCGCCGGCAGTCCAGGTGACGAGTTCGATCGTTTCCTGGTCGTCGTTGACGAAATGCAGAAAGCCGATCCTGCTGCCGGTGAGGCGTTCCGCAAGTTCAAGACCGTGCGCCAGGAATTCCCTTTCCGGCAGACTGCCGCCGACCTCGTTGATTTCCAGCAACGCCCGGGTACGCGTTTCGAGTTGGCGGCGGCGGGTAATGTCGAGGGCGATGCCGCCAAGCAGGGCAGGTCCGTCGTCCTGCGGGATGACGAACCGGGTCGATTCGTAGATGGCGCCACCGTAGGGTTCATCGAGCACTTCGGTCTGTCCCGAAGCGAGCACGCGCCGGTCGTTGGCGCTGATCTGTTCGTCCAGTTCGCCCGGAAAGATCTCCCGGTTGCTGCGGCCGATCAATTGACGCGGGTCGAGGTTCAGCAAGTCGAGAAAACGTCGGTTGGCGTGCACCACCCGTAGCGTCGCGTCCTTGATGTAGGCGGTGCCCGGCAGGTGGTCGAGAAAGCGCTGCAGCAGATCGCGCGAACGGTGCAACTCGCGCTCGGCGTTCTTGCGCGCGGTGATGTCCTGAATCAGGGTGATGAAGTAGTCGATCGCGCCGTCGCGGCGGCGAACCACGCGCGCAGCGATGTAGGCGTCGATTACCGCGCCGTCCTTCCGGATGTAGCGCTTCTCCACTTCGTAGGCGTCGATTTCGCCGGCCAGGACGCGATCGAAGCCTGAGAGGTTGCGCTCGCGGTCATCCGGGTGCGTCAGTTCCATCCAGTTCTTGTTCAGCAGTTCCGCGCGCGAATAGCCGAGAATGTCGCAGGTGGCCTGATTGACTTCGATCCACTGGCGCTCCGGCGAAGTCGTCGCCATGCCGATGATCGAGTTCTCGAACAGGCTGCGGAACAGCAGTTCGCTGTGCCGCAGCGCGTCCTCGGCTGCACGGTGGGCGGTGATGTCGTGGATCGTCCCGAGGACCTGCGGCAAGCTGCCGGCGGCTTCCGGCGCCAGGCGCCAGGCGCCGTTCAGCCAGCGCACGGCGCCGTCGACCGGGCGCACGATCCGGTACTCGTGGATGATCCGCTGCTGTCGCGAGGCTAGGGCGTCGCGTAAGGCTGCATCAACGCGGTCGCGATCCGCGGGGTGGACCACCGTGAGCCAGTCCGCCCAGGTCTTCGGGGGGTCGCTGCCGACACCGGCAATTTCACGCAGCGACCTCGACGCCATCCAGCGATCGGTGATCGGGTCGATCGTAAAGTGACCAAAGCCGCCAACGCGTTCAGCTTCACTGATCCATTCGTTGCGTTCCCGCAACTCCGCCGTCAGCGCGGTCTGCCGCGTCCACGTGCGATGCAGTAGTAGCGCCAGGCCACCGCTGAGCAGTGCGAACAGACCGAGCAGCACGGTCGTGGCCTGCACCTCGCGTTGCCAGTCGGCCAGATAGCTCTCGCGGGCCAGGCCGGCGGTGACGTAGAAGCCGTAGTGGGCGCTCCGCCGGTAGGCGTACTTGCGATCGACACCGTCGAGGCTGTCCGGGCCGGTGTTGAACACCCCGTGATCGGGATGCTCATCGAGCACCTCGCGAAATCGCTCGGTCATCGTCGACGATCCTGGCGCCATCGCCTCGGGCAGTGGCGGGCGGCGCTGAATCCAGCTCAGATCCGGAGCGCGCAGCCCGATCGCGTCGAGCGGCCCGAGATTGAGACGTGCGAACTTGTCCTGGAAGTAATCCACCGGAATCGAGGCGATGGCGACCCCCTCAAAGCGGCCGCCGAGGTCTTCCAGGCGTCGGGCAAGAACGATTACCGTCTTGCCGCTGCTGCGACCGAGCAGGGGCGGCGAAATCTGGAGTCCCGCCTGTGCGTCGTCGCGCAGGCGGATGAAGTAGGCTCGGTCGGCGACGCTCATCGGCGGCGCTTCTTGCCTCTCCTGCGGATAAGTGGCCTGTCCCTCGGCATCGGTAATGCGCAACAGGTTCAACGCGGTATTGCGCTGCTGCAGGCGTGTCAGCCAGGCGCTCAGTTCGGCAGTTCCCCGATTGGCGTAATAGGCGTGTTCTTCGGCGATGTTGCGCAGACTCTGGTCGATCTTTTCGTATTCGTGTTCGATGTCGCGGACGACCAGCAAGGCAAGGTTTTCGGCCAGTAGCCGTGCCTTGTCCTCGTCATTGGCGCGTTCGCCATGGAGATAGAACATCGCCGCAGCGATGACCAGCAGGTTGATGCACAGCACCACGACGACCAGGTAACGCGCCAGGCTGGGCTGCCGAAAATGGGCTGCGGGCGTCGGCAATGGCGTCAGTTCCGGCCCGTAAGGCGGGCGGTCGCGCGCCGCTGCGGGCTGTACCCGGAGCAGATGTGATCGGCTGCCGGCGATGTCAAGGTGACAGGCTCGTGCATGGTCTGGCCGTCCTCCCTGTGGGGTTGTGCGCGCCTTGTCCGGCTATCATCCACCCCGATGTCGGGGCAACCGGTGGTCCAGGATGACGCGCTCGGGTTCGGCAGATCGAAGGATAGTCCCGGGCGGAAAAAAACGCCATGTTCGCCGGTGGCGATGGGGCTCCGAGCCGGCCTGAAGGGGGCACGAGTCAGCCCGCAGGGCGTTTTCGCGGTGCAGGCGGCGCCCTGCGCACGTGCAATGTTTACACCATTTTTACTGCACATTCACGACACTACAGTCATCTTTCCTGGACACGGCCTTGCGGCGATGAAACCCCTACTGTCTTCCGACCAGCGCGGTGGCCGGTATCTACTGGCCGCGGCCCTGTGTGCTGTGACCACGCTCGGCGCCTTCCCCCTGCGTGAACTGCTGGATCTGGCGAATATCGTGATGCTCTTCCTGCTGACGGTGTTCGTCACCGCCGTCTGGCTGGGGCGCGGACCGGCGGTGATGGCGGCTTTCTTCGGGGTTGCCCTGTTCGACTTCTTTTTCGTTCCCCCACAGCTTTCGCTGGCGGTGGCCGACGCGCAGTATCTGGTGACCTTTGCGGTCATGCTGGCCGTCGGGCTGATCACTTCGCATCTGGCCGCGTTGTTGTCGGAGCGGACCGCAGAGGCGCAGGCGCGGGAACAGGAGACACACGCCCTTTACGAACTGGCGCGCGAACTCGGCGGCGCCCTGGCGATTACTCAGGTGACCGACATTGCGCAGCGTTTTCTGGGTCGCCTCGACATGGATGCCAGCTTGCTGATCGCCGATGCCGGTAGCGAAGGCTTTCCGTTTCGGCAATACGGTGGTCGCCACCTGAGCGAACTGGAGCAGAGCTTTGTGCGCTCGGCCTATCAACGCCGGAGTATTGTCGAGACCGACTCGCTGGCCGGCACGGGCGCGGCCATCGTCTTTCTACCCCTTGCGGTACCGGCGCATGGGCTCGGTGTGCTGGCCTTGGCGCCACAACGCGATGACGTCGATGAACTGCGCCTGCAGCGGCCGCTGCTGGAAGCGGTGGCCTCGCTGCTGGCGATCACTCTGGAGCGACTGCACTACGCCGACGCGGCGTATCGCGGTGAATTGCAGGTGGCCGCGGAACGGCTGCGCACGTCGATCCTCTCTTCGCTGTCGCACGACCTGCGTACGCCGCTGACGACTCTGGTCGGTCTCGCCGATACGCTGGTGCACCGGCAGCCAGCGCTCCCCGAGGATGCGACCGAAACCGCCGGCATCATTCGCGACCAGGCGCGCAGCATGCATCATCTGCTCTCGAACCTGCTGGAAATGGCACGCCTGCAGGCCGGCAACGTCACGCTGAACCTGGAATGGCAGGCTTTCGAAGAGATTGTCGGCTCGAGTACACGCCTGCTCGCGACCTTGCTGGCCAGTCGCCAGCTCGAAATCGAGGTGCCGCGTGAATTGCCGCTGGTACGTTTCGATGCCGTGCTGCTCGAGCGGGTGCTCTGCAATCTGCTCGAAAACGCCGTCAAGTACTCGCCACCGGGCGCGCGCATCCGGCTCCTCGCGCGTACCGGCGAGACGGCGCTCGAAGTCGTTGTGGACAACGAGGGCACTGGTTTTCCCACCGACCGAATCGACCAGGTCTTCAACCTGTTTGCCAGGGGCGAGCAGGAGCCGGCGGTCGCCGGAACGGGCCTGGGCCTGGCCATCTGCAAGACGATCATCACCGCGCATGGCGGTACGATTGTCGCCGAGAACCGTCCCGGAGGCGCCTGCGTACGCTTTACGCTACCTCTCGGCACGCCCCCTGGCGTGGAAGAGGAGGTGTCTGCATGAGCGAGACGCAGGCGTGCGTGATTGTCGTCGAGGACGAGCCGCAAATCCGCCGCTTCGTGTGCGATGCCTTGGGCAAGGAAGGCTGCGCCTCGCTGCAGGCGGCCACGGCGCGCATCGGGCTGGACGCCGCCGCAGCCGGCAGGGCCGACCTGGTGATCCTCGATCTGGGGCTTCCGGACATGAACGGCATCGACTTCATCCGTGATCTGCGCACCTGGTCGCCGCTGCCGATTCTCATTCTTTCGGCGCGCTCGGCCGAACGCGACAAGATCGCCGCCCTCGACGCCGGGGCCGACGATTACCTGTGCAAACCCTTCGGCGTCGGTGAATTGCTGGCGCGGGTGCGGGCGCTGCTCAGACGACACTGGCACAGCGGCGAGAGCACGCCCAGACACCAGTTTGGCGACGTCGAGGTGGATCTTGTCCGTCACGTCGTCAGTCGGAGCGGCGTCGAGATACACCTGACGCAAATCGAATATCGCTTGTTGGCGGTAATGCTGGCCCACCACGGCAAGGTGCTGACCCATCGTCACCTGATGCAGGAGGTGTGGGGGCCGGGATACCGCGAACAGGGGCATTACCTGCGCATTTACGTCGGCCGGTTGCGCCAGAAGCTGGAACTCGACCCCGCCCAGCCGCAGCACCTGCTCACCGAAACCGGCGTCGGCTATCGCTTTCAACCCTGAATCCAGAGGCAAAATCATGTCTGCAACAACCCCTGACAGCCGCCTGTCGGCACTGTCGCTGGCAGCCCTCGGCGTCGTTTATGGCGACATCGGGACCAGTCCACTGTACGCGATCAAGGAGGTCTTCGGCGGTGCCCACCATCCGGTGCCGATCACGCCCGACAACGTCCTCGGCATCCTGTCGCTGATCTTCTGGTCGTTGATGATCGTGGTCAGCCTGAAATACGTGACCTTCATCACCCGCGCCGACAACCGCGGTGAAGGCGGCATCATGGCCTTGATGGCGCTGGCCTTGCGGCCGACGGCGCCGGGGTCGACCCGGCGCCGGATGATCGTCCTTCTCGGCCTGTTCGGTGCCGCCCTGTTCTATGGTGACGGGGTGATCACCCCGGCGATTTCGGTGCTCTCGGCGGTCGAAGGTCTGGAGGTGGCGACGCCGGCCTTTGCGCCCTATGTACTGCCGATCTCGTTGGTCATCCTGGTCGCGCTGTTCGGGGTACAGCGGCACGGCACCGCCACCATGGGCAATTTCTTCGGACCGATCATGGTGCTGTGGTTCCTGACCCTGGGAGTTCTGGGCAGCCTCAGCATCGCCGAGTCTCCCGAGGTGTTGGGCGCCCTCGGACCCTGGCACGCCGTCCGCTTCTTTGTCGATCACCCGCTGCTCGGGTTTTTCTCCCTGGGTGCGGCCGTGCTGGCGCTGACCGGTGCCGAGGCGCTGTATGCCGACATGGGACATTTCGGGCGGCGGCCGATTCAGTTGGCCTGGTTTGCCGTGGTGCTGCCGGCATTGCTGCTGAACTATTTCGGGCAGGGGGCGTTGCTGCTGCGCGATCCGCAAAGCATCGTCAACCCCTTCTACCTGCTGGCACCGGCCTGGCTGCTCTATCCGATGGTGGCGCTGGCGACCACGGCGACGGTGATTGCCTCGCAGGCGGTGATCTCGGGCGCATTTTCGATGACCCAGCAGGCGATCCAGCTCGGCTTCTCGCCGCGTATGGAAATCAGCCATACTTCCGACCAGCAGATCGGCCAAATCTACCTGCCGGGAATCAACTGGACGCTGCTGGCGGCGGTCGTGGCGCTGGTTGTCGGCTTCGGCAGTTCGTCGAATCTCGCCGCCGCCTACGGGATCGCGGTCACGGGAACCATGTTCATCACCAACCTGCTGGCCTTTTTCGTCGCGCGCTACGTCTGGGGCTGGTCGTTGTGGCGGGCGCTGCTCGGTGCCTTGCCCTTTGCGATCATCGATCTGGCGTTCTTCTCGGCGAACTCGGTCAAGATTGCTGACGGTGGCTGGTTCCCGCTGGCGTTTGGTGTCGGGGTCTATCTCCTGCTCTCGACCTGGAAGCGCGGCCGCGATCTGCTCAGTGCCCGCCTGGCCGAGGAGGTGATCGATACCCGGAGCTTCATCAAGGGGATCGAAGGGGTGACCCGCGTCCCCGGTACGGCGGTCTTCCTGACGCCCAATCCCGACAACATTCCGCACGCCCTGCTGCACAGCCTGAAGCACTACAAGGCCTTGCACGAGCGCATCGTCCTGGTGTCCGTCGAGATCCTCGACATTCCCCGCCGAACGGAAGGCAGTCGCCGGGTGGTGGTGGCACGTCTGGCCGACAACTTCTGGCAGGCCAGGGTGCTCTACGGTTTCATGGAACAGCCGAACCTGCCGGAGGGCCTGGGATGGTGTGCGGATTACGGCCTCACCTTTGATCCGATGGATACCTCGTTCTTCCTCGGTCGGGAAACCCTGGTGCCGCGGCTGCATTCGGAGATGTGGTCGTCATGGCGTGGAAAGATTTTTGCGGGAATGTTCCGCAATGCGGGTAGCGCGGCCAGCTTCTTCGGCCTGCCGGCCAACCGCGTGGTCGAGTTGGGTACGCAGGTGGTGCTCTAGCGCTGCAGTCCGCGCACGCGTCTCGCAGCAGATGGCTGTTGGCAGATGACTTGCGCACTCGGCGGCAAGCCTGCTATCTTCATCGGCAGCTCAACGGACTGCCACTGATGACCAGCAGACTGCTCAACTCCTGGAGCGAATACGATGCCGCGGTCCAGGAAATCCTGGACTTGACGGCCGGCACGCTCCTCGTCTTCGATGCGGACCTGTCGCCACTCAAACTCGAACGCCCGGAGAGAATCGCCGCCCTGCGTCGCCTGCTGCTCGGCGCGCGCGAGTTCAACAAGCGACTGACGATCGTCGTGCAGAAAACCGCATTCGTCAGGCAATACAGTCCGCAGTTGATGGACCTGTTGGCGGTCTACTCGCCGGCGATGACGATCATCCACGCGCCGCCGCATCTCGATGGCCTCAAGGATTCACTGCTGATCGCCGACCACCGGCACCTGCTCGTCCGTTTTCATCAGGATCACGCACGCGCCAGACTGACCATCGACGATGCGCCGGAGTGCGCACCCTGCATGCTGCGCTTCGAAGAAATCCTCGGCGCCGGTGGCGACCCGTTGAGTTCGACGACCCTGGGGTTGTAGACTGTCGCGTTCAATCCGGGACACGTCATCTTGAAGCGCTCACAAGCCAATCTGGTGTTGCTGGCCGTCGCCGTCATCTGGGGCTCGGCTTTTGTCGCGCAGGCTGAGGGCATGGCGGGGGTCGGGCCTCTGACCTTCACCGGCATTCGTTTTCTGCTCGGAACCGCCATCGTTGCTCCGCTCGCCTGGCGTGAGTGGCAAATCCTGTCGTCGCGCGGCGCTCGATTGCTACCCGCCGACGCGCTCGGCGTCGCGGTGCTCGGGGTGCTGCTGCTGCTCGGCGCGGCCCTGCAGCAGATCGGCATGATCAGCACGACGGTGACCAACGCCGGTTTTCTCACCGCCCTGTATGTGCCGCTGGTGCCACTGCTGGCCTGGCTGATTCTTGGGACAAATCCGCACTGGTCGGTCTGGCCGACGTCGATCGGTTGTCTGGCCGGAACGTGGCTGCTCTCCGGTGTCCAGGCCGTCGAGCCGGCGGTCGGCGACCTGTGGGTGATTGCCAGCAGCGTCTTCTGGGCCCTGCATGTCCTTTTTGTCGGACGTCTCGCCGAGCGTATCGCCGCGCCTTTCCTGGTGGCCTGCGGACAGTTTCTGGTTTGCGGCCTGCTCGGCCTGCTCGGCGCCGGGCTGACTGAAACGATTACGGCCTCCGGGATGCGCCAGGCGCTGCTGCCGATTGTCTATGCCGGCGTGGTTTCGGTGGCCATCGGCTTTACCGCACAGGTGGTCGGGCAGCGCTATGCGCAAGCCGCCGACGCGGCGATCATCCTCTCCGCCGAAACCGTTTTCGCCGCGCTGTTCGGCTTCCTGCTCATGGGCGACCGTCTCAACGCCAGCGGCATGGTCGGCTGCGTGCTGATTCTGACCTGCATCGTCGTTGTCCAGGTGCTGCCGCTGGCGCCGACGGCGCCCGCACTGGAGCGGCGGGACGGCCGCCGTTAGGCTGGGCCTTTCCCGGTCACGCGCCTGCGGCCGTGGCCATCAAAAACCGTGCCGCACCTGCGACAGAAACGCCTTCGCACGGTCGTGGTCGGGGTTCGAGAAGAAGCTCTCGGGCGTGGTATCTTCCAGGATCACGCCTTCGTCGAAGAAAATGATGCGGTCGGCAACTTCCCTCGCGAAACCCATCTCGTGCGTCACCACCAGCATGGTGATGCCGCTGTACGCGAGTTCGCGCATCACCGCCAGGACTTCGTTGACCATTTCCGGGTCCAGCGCCGAGGTGGGCTCGTCGAACAGCAGCACCTTCGGATCCATCGCCAGCGCACGTGCGATCGCCACCCGCTGCTGTTGGCCGCCGGACAGTTGGACCGGGTACTTGGCCGCCTGATTCTTCAGACCGACCCGTTCGAGCAGGTTGAGGGCCTTGCTTTCGGCAGCCTCGCGGCTCATCTTGCGGACCCGCATCGGCGCCAGCGCGACATTGCGCAGGATGCTCAGATGCGAGAACAGATTGAAACTCTGGAAGACCATTCCGACCTCACGGCGGATCGCGTCCAGGTTTTTCAGATTATCGTTGAGGACGATGCCGTCGATGACGATTTCGCCCGAATCATGCGTTTCGAGACGATTCAGGGTACGCAGGAAAGTCGACTTGCCGGAACCGGACGGTCCGACGATCGCTGTCACCTGTCCTTCATAGAAGGTCGCCGAAACGTCCTTCAGCGCATGGAAGGTGCCGAAGCGCTTGTCGACCTTGCGCGTCTCGATGATCGTTCGAAGGGTGCCTTCGCTGCTCATGTGATGGTCCTGGCTAACGTTTCTGGCCGACGTCGAGTTGCGCTTCCAGCGCTGCCGTGAGCGTGGTGAAGGCCGTGGTCAGGATCAGATAGATCGCGGCAATGGTGATGAACACCGGGATCGGTTGATAGCTTTCGGCCTGTACCCGGTAGCCGACCATTGTCAGTTCGACGACACTGATCGCATAGGCCAGCGAGGAATCCTTGACCAGTGAAGCCAGGTTGTTGGCCAGCGCCGGCAGGGCCACGCGCATGCTCTGCGGCAACACGACGTCCATGAAGGTCTGCAGCGGGGTCAGCCCGAGGGCGCGCGCGGCCTCGACCTGACCATGTGGTACGGCGAGGATGCCGGCGCGTACGCATTCGGTGTTGTAGGCTCCGATATTCAGCGACAAGGCAATCGCCGCGCAGGCGAAGTCGGAGAGCTCGATGCCTTCGGGCATGATCGACGGGAACGCCAGCCAGACGAAGAGAATCTGCAACAGCAAAGGGGTGCCGCGGATCAGCCAGACGTAGCTGTCGCACAGCCAGCGCAGTGGCCAGAAACTCGACAGTTTGCCGAGCCCGGCCAGGACGCCGATCAGCACGCCGGCGGTGCCGGCAATCAGCGTCAGGCCGACGGTGATCCGGGCGCCGTCGGAGAACTGCTCTGCCGCCGGTCCGATCGGCGCTGGTGCCGCCGCGAGCGGCACCGCCATGCCCCAGAGGAACAACAGCAGCCCGATCATCGCGGCGAACATCGCCCAACCCGGATATTGCCTGGTCCAGTTCATGGATCGCTACTGGCCTCAGGAACGGCAGGAAATGTCTTCTTTGAAATACTTCTCGGACAGCGCCTTGTAGGTGCCATCCTTCATCACTTCGGCAAGCCCCTGGTTGAGTTTGTCTTCCAGCGCCTTGTTGTTCTTGCGCAGGATCATCGAAACGCGTTCGACAAAGACCATTTCTCCAGCGCTGATGCCGGCATCAGGATTCTTGTCGAGCGTCGCCTTGACGGTGAACTTGTCGGAAATCCAGGCATCGACCTTCTTGGCGCGCAGCGCCGAGAAGGCTTCGGGGTCGCCCTTGTAGGTCTTGATGTTCTTCAGGCCCTTGAGTTTCTTGGCGGCATCGGCGTAGGTGGTGGCCAGTTGCACGCCGACGGTCTTGCCGGTCAGTGCCGACACGGTCAGCGGGCCGTCCTTGTAGGCAGCGATCTGGCCGCCGGTGCAGTAGTGCGGATGTGCGAAATCGACCGACTTGGCGCGTTCTTCGGTATACCCGTGCGAGGCAATCGCAAAATCGAAACGGTCCTGCTTGAGCGCGGCCAGTTGCGCGTCGAAAGGAACCACGCGCCATTCGAGCTTCAGGCCGAGCTTCTTGGCGATGGCTTCGGCGAGTTCCACTTCGAAGCCGGTCAGTTTGGGACCGTCATAATAGTTGAACGGCTGAAAGCCCCCCTCGGTCGCCGCAACGATGGTGCCGGAGGTCTTGATCGCCTCCCACTCGCGGGCCTGGGACGGACCGCCGATCATCAGCGACAGCGGAACGACGACACTCAACAACCTGGCTAGGAAACGCATGACTCCTCCTGTTGGTAAAGATCAGACCTCGTTGAACAAGCGCCGACACCCCTCGACCAGTGCGAATCCGGCCAGTTCGGCGAAAAAGTAGCCAAGAGTACAACAAACCGGAGCACAGGGGCGCAAGAAAAATGGTCGCTGCCGCAACGGGCTCGCTCGGCTGCGGCTGGCACAGCGCAGCACCTCCGGACAGCAAGCGCGGAGGCTCCGGCCGCGGGCCAGTCCGACGGAGGGGCACGCGAGTCGTCGCTAGATCGTCGGATAGCCGGCATCCTCGATGATTTGCCGGATGTCGCCCTCGGAGACCGCGCTGGTGTGGCCGGAGTCTTGTCGTCGTCTTTTCCCGATTGCATTTAGTTACCGGTGCCGATATCATTGGTTACCGGTAACTAAAAAGGAAACCTGCGTGGCCGATGACGATTTCACCAGACCGCCGGGACGCCCGCGCCTCTATGCGAGTGCTTCGGAGAAGTTGTCGGCGTTTCGGGCTCGCCTGGAGCAAGCCGGCTATGTGCGCCGGGAAGTGCTGGTTACCCGCAGCACCGAGGAGCGAGTCAAGGCCTTGGCTGAGGAACTGAACGTCAAGCCCCTGGACGTTTACTCGGCAATGGTCGCGTACGGTCTCGACGCCTATCAGCGCGAACACGGCGCTACGGAAGTGACACTTTCCGGATCGTCTACTGCGCAGCCTGCGCAGGCATCAGGCCCCTTCATGCCGGGTGGCGAGGCCCGCCGGCTCGCGCAGGAAACCGAGCGATCCCCCGCCGCCGCCGTTCCGGGCATGCCCGGCAGCGGCCCTGTTTCACCGGTTCGTACCAACAATCCCATCGCCGCGTTTTTCCAGAAACGCAAGGAGACTCTCAAATGAGCACCCCAAAGAACCGTTCAGCCACCCCTATCCAGCAACCGTTTGCTCCGGTCAGCCCGCAACCCCGCCAACACAGCCGAGCTTCGCACTGGCCGGACGGGTTGCCGCCGCAAGTCCGACGTATCCTGGACACGCCCGTCCCGGTGTTTGTTGCGTTGCAAAAGGAAGCCCCGGCGCCTGGTGCGCAACCCCTGACGCATGTGGGCTTTGTCCTCGACCGATCGAGTTCGATGGAGACCGGCAAGTCGGCGACGATCGAAGGTTTCAACACCCAGGTGAATGTAGTCAAGGCGGGTGCCCGGGACGCTGGAGAGACGCGCCTGACGATGGTCGATTTTGCCACCGAAGCACGCCTACGTTACGTTGGCCTGCCTCCGGATGCACTGGAGCCGCTGAATGAAGGCAATTACATCCCGGACGGGTGGACGGCGCTGTACGACGGCATTGGCCTGATCATCGCCGAACTCCTGGCGCAGCCCGGGATGGACTCGCCGCTAACCGCGACCCTGGTCACCATTTTTACCGATGGGGAGGAGAACCGTTCTTCCTTGTACTCTGCGGCGATCCTCAGGGAACTGATCCAGAAGCTTGAAGCCAGCGGTCGATGGACCTTTGCCCTGGTCGGTCCCAGGCATGGCGTGGCGGCATTGGCGCGTTTGCTGGCCATCGACCCTTCCAACACGACCGGTTTCAATCCGGCCTCGGAGTCCGATCGGGTCGACACGCAGATCAGAATGGCCAGCGCCAGTGCCAGCTACATGTCGTCCCGCTCGTTCGGGCACACACAGATGAGCGGGCTTTACGACGAGGAAGGCTGAGAGGTTGGCGCGCCGGCGATCGTCGCCGGCCAGGGCAGGTGTTCGTTGCTGCCGCATCGACAGCGAAAACCGGCGATGACCGGCTACAATTCGTCTCTTTTTGCCCCGTCACCGCGCGCTGCCGATCCGGCGTGCCTGCCGCATGCTTTGGTCGCGCGGTGACGAACCCGCCGGAGTCGCCATGAATGTCCTGATCACGCCAGTCACTCCCGCCGATGTCGCGCCGATCACGGCGCTGGCGCGCCTGGTCTGGCAGCAGACCTACCCTGGAATCATCAGCGGCGAGCAGATCGACTTCATGCTTGAGCAGCGCTACAACCCGCAGCGCTTGCGCGAGGAATTGACGATGCCGTCGTTGTGGTGGGATCAGGCCCGGGTCGAGGGGCAACTGGTCGGTTTCTCGTCGTGTCTGTTGACCGCCGCCGGCCGCGAAATGAAGCTCGACAAGCTCTACGTCGATCCGGCGCGGCAGCGCCTGGGCATCGGTGCGCGACTGATCGAGCAGGTGGCCCGCCGCGCCGTGCAGGCGCGCTGTGCGGCGCTGATCCTGGCGGTCAACAAGCGCAACGAACGCGCCATCACCGCTTACAGGAAACATGGCTTCGTGGTCCGCGAATCGGTCTGCGTCGAGATTGGCAACGGATTCGTGATGGACGACTTTATAATGGCCAGGTCACTGCTTGCGCCGGCCGCGAATCCCCAACCCGAATGAGACTGACATTTGTCAAGATGCACGGACTCGGCAACGACTTTGTCGTGCTCGACGGCGTGCGCCAGTCGGTCGAACTGCGGGAGGAGCAACTGCGCCTGCTGGCTGACCGCCATCGCGGCATTGGCTGCGACCAGATTCTGCTCGTTGAGCGGGCTCGGCAGCCAGGCGTCGATTTCCGCTATCGGATCTTCAACGCCGACGGTGGCGAGGTCGAGCAGTGCGGCAACGGCGCGCGTTGCTTCGTGCGTTTCGTTCATGAGCAGGGCCTGACGGCGAAGCGTGCGATCCGCGTCGAAACCATGAGCGGCGTGATCGTCCCACGCCTTGAGGATGACGGTACGGTGACCGTCGATATGGGCGCGCCGGTTTTCGCCCCCGAGCGGATTCCTTTCACCAGCGACAATGATGAACTGGTGCAGGCGCTGCGAATTGCCGACGAAGCGGTCGCCATCACCGCCATCGGGATGGGCAATCCGCATGCCGTGCAGGTGGTGGCCGATATCGACCTTGCCCCGGTCGGGCATCAGGGGCCGCTGATCGAATCACACCCGCGCTTTCCACGGCGGGTCAACGCCGGTTTCATGCAGGTGCTCGACCGGCATGCCATCCGCCTGCGGGTTTTCGAACGTGGTGCCGGTGAAACCCTGGCGTGCGGCACCGGTGCCTGCGCTGCCGTGGTCGCCGGCATCGCCCGCGGACTGCTCGATTCGCCGGTGCGCGTCGAAACGCGTGGCGGAATGCTGCGCATTGCCTGGGCCGGGAAGGGCACGCCGGTTCTGATGACCGGCCCCGCGGTGACCGTATTCAAGGGAGAGATTGAGTTATGAGATCGGAAGAAGTCGCCCACTATCTGCGGGACAATCCGGGGTTCTTCGAGGAACACATCGATCTGATCGCCAACGTCGTGGTCCCGCATCCGTACGCGGGGCGAACGATCTCGATCACCGAACGCCAGATGCTGGCGCTGCGAGACAAAAACCGGCAACTCGAAGGCAAAATGGGCGAGTTGCTGCAGTTCGGTGAGGAAAACGACGCGATCAGCGTGAAGATGCACCGTCTGGCGGTCGGTTTGATCGCCGCCAGGAGCTTCCAGTCGCTGCTGCACACGCTGAATTTTCACCTGCGCGACGATTTCGCCATCCCGCACGTGGCCGTGCGCCTCTGGCATCGGCCCGAAGGCAGCGATGAACTGCCCGAATTCGCCGACGTCAGCCGCGATCTGCAGGCTTTTGCCGAAACGCTGGCGCAGCCCTATTGCGGCACGACCAGCGGCTTCGAGACTTCCGGCTGGTTCGGCGAAGCGGCGACGCACGTGCGTTCGCAAGCGCTGATCGCGATGCGCAACAGCGGCGGCACGATCGGCATGATCGCGCTCGGCAGCGAGGACAGCGAGCGCTTCTACACCGCGATGGGTACCATCTACCTGGAGCGTCTCGGCGAAATGGCGTCGGTGGCGCTGGCGCGCGTTCTGTCCTGAAACCGGGGCGATGAGCACCGGCGTGCGCGCCGCCAGCGTCAGCGCTTACCTCGACGAACTTGCCCAGCAGCGGCGCCTGTCGGCGCACACCGTCAAGAACTACGGGCGCGATCTCGATCTGCTCTGTGGTCTGATCGGCGAACTGCCCGGCGAATGCGGCTTCGGCGCCATCGAGACGCACCACATCCGCCGTTTCGTCGCCCAGCTGCACGTGCGTGGCCTGGGCGGACGCTCGCTGGGGCGTACGCTTTCTGCCTGGCGCGGTTTCTATCGCTGGCTCGGCCAGCACGCAATGGCCACGCGCAACCCGGTAGACAGCGTGCGGCCGCCGAAAAGCCCGCAGGCGCTGCCGAAAGCGCTGTCGCCGGACGAGGCGAATCGGCTGCTGGCAGCGGCCGCCGAAGACCTCCTGGAAATTCGCGACCAGGCGATCTTCGAACTGTTCTACTCCTGCGGCCTGCGCCTGGCCGAGCTCGCGGCACTCGACCTGTCGTGTCTCGACGACCTGCTGGCCGGCGAGGTGCGCGTGCTCGGCAAGCGCAACAAGTTACGGCTCGTCCCGGTCGGCAGCAAGGCCCGCGAAGCGGTCGCGGTGTGGGCCGGGCAGCGCGCCCGCCTGGCGGCTGCCGACGAGGCGGCGCTGTTTGTCGGTCAGCGCGGCCGGCGCCTGGGGATGCGCATGATCCAGTTGCGGCTGCAGCGGCGCGGCCTGGCGCAGGGCCTGCCTGCCCGGGTGCATCCGCACATGCTGCGCCACTCGTTCGCCTCGCACGTGCTGCAGTCCTCGGGCGACCTGCGCGCGGTGCAGGAAATGCTCGGACACGCCAGCATCGCCTCGACGCAGGTGTACACGCACCTCGATTTTCAGCATCTGGCGACGGTTTACGATCAGGCGCATCCACGCGCGAAGCGCAAGACCGAATAGCGCGGACTCGCCAGGAGAGCGGTTCTTGGGGAACGATCCTGACCCGAGAATCCAGTCCAGGCTGCGAGTTGCAGTCCCAGGGTTTCTGTCCTGCAGCAACACGCCATTGTCTTGCGCGAAAGGCTTGTTTCGCCTGTCGGTCTACTTTTCGTTAACGCCACCGCTTACAATCCAGCACGGTTGAATACCATGTTGCGGGAGGCAGTATGACGGTCAGACACATCCCCTGCGGAGTGGCGGTCAATGCGAGCGAGACGCAGGCTGTCGAGAGGATCAAGAGCAAGCTTCAAGGCATTGCCGGTTCCTGGGTGCTGCTGACCAACATCAGCCATTCCAGCCATTCGCTGCGGCTTTCCGATGAGATTGACCAGGTCATCATCGGCCCGTCGGGGGTGTTTGTGGTCGAGGTCAAGCATTGGGACTTGGCATGGATCAAACAAAACCTTCAGGTAGTCGAGAACGAAGCCGAACGCATCAACGACAAGGCCAAGCGTGTCGCTGGAAAACTGAGAACTACTTTCGATCCCGGCTTCGTCGCGCCGTGTTTTCTGCTCACACGCGGCAGAACAGGCATGCAGGCGGAGCAGCGAATCAAGGTGCGAGGCGTCCCGGTGTTCGGACTCGGCGAGTGGCGTGACCTGGTGGACGCTGAAGGCGCCGCGCGGCTATCCCCCGAGCAAGTTGAACGCGCCGCCCTGCTCCTGGAACCAGCGGCGCGGGCTGCGTTGAACGGTGACCTGCGCAGCTTCGCCGGGCTGATCAACCTGGAGCGCTTGCCGACACCCGATGCGCCTTTTCATCGGGTGTATCGCGGCCAGCATCCCACACGACGCGACAAGGTCATTCTGCATCTCTATGACCTTTCCGCCACGGATGAGAAGGATGCCGAGAACCGCGCCCGGCGCGAGTACGAAGTCATGCAGCACTGGCAGAAGTCACCCTTTATGCCCAATTTTCTCGACTCGTTTCAGGAGGCCGAACGCTATCCGGGCGAACTGTACTGGTTCTCCCTGGTTGACCCCGCCGCACCGACGCTCACCGAACGTAAAAAAGACACAAATTGGAGTCTGGACGACCGTTTGCGCTACGCCCGTGAAGCGCTTCTGGCCCTGGCCGAGTTTCATCAGCCTGCCGACCAGGCGCTGCATCGTATCCTCCACCGCCACATCACGCCACTCACCTTGCGCGTACGTCACAACGGCCGCCCTCTGTTTACGGATTTCAGCCTGGCTCGCCTGGATCAGGCGCTGACCATTTCGCGAGTTCCGATGGATTTTGGCGAGGATGCCCCTTATGTCGCCCCGGAAGTTCGCCAAGGGGGTTTGGCAGCGGCGGATGCTCGGTCAGACGTGTACGCCTTGTGCGCCAGCCTGATCATGCTTTTCCCGGCTGAAGAGCCGCGTGCCCGGGAAGTGCGTGAATTCCTGCAGCAAGGCTGCGCCCAGAATCCTGAGGGACGCGAGTCGCTTGCCGAACTGGCGTCTGTGCTGGAGCGCAACACAGCGCCGCTTGCCAGGCCGACACTCGAACTTCCTGCGCCGGAATACTGGGACGAAGACATCGTGGTGCCTTTCCAGCGCGCGCACTTCAAGATCATCAGCCGTCTCGGGCGTGGCGGCATCGGCCAGACCTTCAAGGTCGTCGAGGTCGATGCGCGCTCCGATGAAGTCTACGGCAGCTACGTTGCCAAGCTGATCCACCACCAGGATGATGGCGAAGTCGCCTTGCGTGCCTATCGCCGGGCGCGCGCCTACACCATTCACCCACACCTTTCCGCCATCCACGAAATCGCCCCAGAGTGGCAGGCGCACCGCTTCGTCGCCCTGATGAAATGGGTCGAAGGGATGCCGTTGTCCGAACTCACCGGCGTGCTCGCCTTGCACGCCGAGGAATTGGGGGAAACCAGTCAGCAAGATCTGCTGCTGCGCTGGTTGCGCGACCTGTGCGATGCGCTTTGGGCCTTGCATCAGGTGGGTCTGGTGCATGGCGATGTCAGCCCGCGCAACATCATCGTTCAGGGGGGCGAAGTGGTGCTCACCGATTACGACACCGTCAGCGAAGCCGGCACCGCGGTGCGCAGCCGCAATCCCTTGTATGCCAGCCACAGTGTCGAGAGTGGTGCACCGATCCAGACGGGTGATGATCTCTTCGCCCTGGCCGCCAGCTTTTTCCACGTGCTGTTCGACAAAGACCCTTTCGACTTTGCCGGACAGCGCATCAAGAACTGCGGGCTGAATTGGCAAGGCGTGGACACCACGGGGCTTGAACGGCTGGTCGAGTTCATGAAGCGCGCGACCACGCCCATCGAAGGCGAACGGTTCGAAGACGCCCGCGCAGCGTTCTCTTTCCTCACCGCGGCAAGTACCGATGGCGAAGTGATTGGCGTACCGTTGGCGCCGGCGCTCTCTGCCAACAGCGCACCGCGACTGGCCGAACTGCTCTCCGCCTATCCAGGCTCCCGCCACGGCAACAGTGAAACGCGGGGGCTCGATTCGGCTTTCGCCACCGCCACCTACGTCGAGACACGGCTGGACGATGTCCTGCGGCAGCAGATCGAAGAAGATCGGGTCAAACTCGCGATCCTGTTTGGCAATGCCGGTGACGGCAAGACCGCGTTCCTGCAGCACTTGCTGGCGGCGCTGGGGGTGCCCGATGTCCACTCTTCACAGCGCGTGCAGGAGCGGCGCCTGGCCGATGGGCGCAAGTTGAAGGTCAATCTCGATGGCTCGGCGGCGTGGCAGGGCCAATCGGCCAATGCGCTGCTCGACCAGTTCTTCCAGCCCTGCCATGACCTCGTTTTTGACGGTGCGGCACGCCACCCCCGCGTGCTCGCCATCAACAGCGGCAAGCTGCTGGAATGGCTGGATACGCGGGAAGACTCCCCGCTGAACGAACAACTCTATGCTGCCCTGTTCGAGTCCGAAGACGACGATGAACTGGCGATCGACCCGTGCATTCGCCTGATCGATCTCAACCGGCGCTCCCTGGTGGGAGGAATTGCCAACGGCGAGCTGCGCGCCGATTTCCTCAGTGCGCTGCTGGACCGTTTTCTCGGCGTTGGCCAGGAAGTCGACCCCTGGGCGGGCTGCGCGACCTGCACGGCGCAACACCGCTGCACCGCCAGCCACTCGGTCCAGAACTTGCGTGCGGCTGACACCGGCCCGCACCTGCGCGCTCGTCTGGCGGATGCGCTGCAAGCCTGCCACCTGCGAGGCGAAATCCACATCACCGCGCGCGAACTGCGGGCGGCGCTGGCCTTCCTCTTCTTTGGCGTACATGACTGCGGCGAACTCCATGCCGACCCAGAATTGATGCCACCTCGCTATTGGGATCGAACGTTCGCCGCCAATGCGCCGCAACGGCAGGGCGAGTTGCTCGCGGAACTCGCCCGTTTCGACCCGGCGCTGGAAAGCAACCCGTTACTTGATCGACACCTGCTCAGGCACACTCCGCACGGTCCGAACGACATCGCCGCCGCGCTGGCCTCTGCCCGTCGCCGCGCGTGGTTCGAATGGGATGAGGCGCGTTACGCCGCGCTACAACTTCCCACCGATGCCCTGCCGTTGTTTGGCGGTCGGCATCTGGATCGTTTCCGCCGTGTGCCGCTGATGAACGAGGAGGAGCGCGCCGATCTCTGCCGCGAGTTGTGTCTGGGCATCGCCCGCCTGGAGGATCTGCCCGAGGCCGCCTTTGCCTCCGAGTCTGGCCTGCCGCTGCGCATTCAGCCGCGCACGCCCACCGAAAGCGCCTTCTGGGTGGTCAAGCCCTGGAAGCGTTTCCGCCTGGAAGCGCGTCTGCCGCATACCGCCGAAGGGCTGGAAGCGTTGCATACCCATCTGCTGCTGATTTATGGTTATGGAATTGGTGGGGAAGAACGCCTGCCGATCGGACTGGAACTCTTCCACCTGCTGCTGGCGCTGAAAGACGGCTCGCAGCTTGCCGGCGCCGGTCAGCAAGGTGTGTTCGCGCATCTCGAAATTTTCACACAGCGTCTGGCCCAGGAGGATGCCCGCGAACTGCACGGCTGGCATCCCGGCGATGAATCCAGCGTGTTTCGAGTCTACGTCGAGGCACGGGATGGAAGGCAAATACTGGAGAGGGAAGCAAGGTGAACGCGAAGACCATCGTCGAGAACGTATTGACTCCGGCACGCGCCCGAGATCTTTGGACGGTCAACTATTTTCCGGCGCTGCCTTTCACCCCGCAGAATTTCGAAGTGGGTGGTCTGCTGCCGGCGATGCTCTACATGGCGCGCTGGGGCTATCGGCGGGGCAAGGGTCGCTTCATCGAGACCTTTGGCCCGAAAGATGCGCAGGGCAAAGCGCGACCGCCCCGCCTTGTTGACGTGATACAGGGATTGCTGACGCGTGTGGGTGACGAGTTCCACGGTTTTGATGGCCAGAACGGCCCGGCCATGCTGGCCGACTTGATGCTTACCTACTGTCTTGAAAACAAGGCACACGAACTCGGGCATAAGGAAGTGGTGCAACGGGTTTTTCCGACGCATTACCTGGCGAGTTGGGTGGATCTGCCCGAAACGGTTGCTAACTTGCGCGGCGTTCCGGAACTGCTGACAGTCGTGTTGGCCTGGCAGGACAAGGGAGAAGCACTTGCACCGGAAACGGGCCGTAGTCGTTTCCCGGTAGGCGTCGGCTTTGCCAATAACCGCTTGCTTGCGCAGTTTGGTCGTCACATGTCGGTACATGGTCTCGCCGCTAACCAGGCTGCCGATCATTTCCAGGAGGAAACCGCGGACGACCTCGGGGTAGATGAATTGCTGGCGATTCGTCTGGCGCAGACTTGTAGCCATGCGCCCGACAGACTCAGGGGGAGTGAGCAGTCGCAGATCGCCAATCGCTGGCCTGTCGCCAAGACCGCCGCCAAGCATTTGCGCGGCGACCTGGCGATTTTCATCGAGGTCTTTGGCTTCGCGCTACCGCGCCAGGCTTTCCTGCCCATGCTCGAGGCGGGAATCGGTCTCGGCATGGTCAACCTGCTTCTCTCCTCCGCGGTCTGTTTGTCGGAATGGGAGCGGACCGGCAGCATACCGAAAGACCCGACGCCGATGCCATTGTTCGTAGACTGCTCGCACGGGCTGGACAACAAGCTACGCAATGCTTCCGAAGCGGCGATAGGCGAGGCACTGGCCCGCTACGAGCGGCTGCCAGTTCTGATGATGCTGGCCCGTGTGCTTGACGATCGAGCGCGCTTTGACCGTATTGTGCGCAACTGTCTACCGAGCGCGAGCCCTGACCCGACTGCGCGCATCGAACTGCTGGGCGAGGTTTACCACGAACGTCATCACCGGGCCACCGGCCTCCTCAATGGACTGGAGGAGGATTGCCTACGGCTGGCCGAGGCGCTGGAATCGGAGGCATCGGATCTGGCGCGGGCTTTGCGCACAGACACCATGAACCCGGCGCTGCGGCTGGCGGAAGCGCTGGTCGAGTTGCACGGGCATCAGCAACAGGGTGGCCAATTCGTGAAGGCACTGGACAGCAGTCTGATGCCCAACCGCCCCAACGGCCTCGCCTTCAAACGCCGCGTTTCCCGCAACGAAGCTGGCACCAAGAAGGCAGTAGACCTACGTTCCATCGTGCTCTCCCACGCCCTGCTCGACTTCCTGGTTCATCGCCACCTGCGCAAGGATGGCGAAGGCAAAGCCGCGCGACCGCTGACGCTGCGCAGGTTCCTCGACATCCTGCGCGATCACTACGGCCTTTACGTGGACCGCGAACCGCCGGGCATGTCCGTACCCCAGGATCTGCTGCGCACCAACAAGCAGTGGCTGGAACGCCGACTGCGCGATCTCGGGTTGCTGGTCGGGGTGAACGATGCCGAATCGATGAAGCAATTGCGTGCACGATTTGATGTAGCATGATCGGCTTCAATCGTATCGAATTCGGCTACAGCCATGCTCGCATCGCTTCTCTTCGGCGACTACCGCCAGAAAGTGCTCACCCGCTTACTGTTGCACCCGGAACAGCGCTACCACGTGCGCGAAATCGCCCGTCTGACCGGCACCAGCGCCGGCACGCTGCACAAGGAACTGACGCGGCTCGCCCAGGCCGGCGTGCTCACCCGCGAGGAGATTGGCAATCAGGTGCGCTACGGCGCCAATCGGCAGTGCCCGATTTATTCGGAACTGGCCGCCATCCTGCGCAAAACGGCTGGGCTTGCCGATGTGTTGAAGGATGCCTTGTCCGCCTTGAAGGAGCGTCTCGCGCTGGCACTGGTGTTTGGTTCCGTGGCGCGAGGTGAAGAAGGACCGGGTAGCGATGTCGATGTCTTGCTGGTGGGCGAGATTGGCTTCGCCGAGGTGGTACGCGCGCTGCATGAAGCACAATCCAGGATCGGCCGGGAAATCAACCCGGTGGTCCTGTCGCCTGCCGAGTTCCGGAACAAGGTGAAGGGCGGCGACGCTTTTCTTGCCGAGGTTCTGGGCGGAAAAAAATTGTTTCTGATTGGACACGAGAATGAGCTTGGAAAACTTGCTGGCGATCCAGCGCCTGGTTCGCCATGAGGCCGGGCGCGCCGCCATTCTGAAGCTGCTGGTGGCGGCGGAACGTAACCTGGCTGACGCCGGGGTCATGGCGATCAGCGCCGAGAACCGCTTCGATGCCGCTTACAAAGCCATCCTGCAATGCGCGATGGCCGCGCTTTGGGCCAAAGGTTACCGCACCTCGACGAGCCAACCTGGCCACCACCAGACCGCCATTCAGACCCTTCCGCTCACTCTGGCGGTGGACAGCGCTACCGTCATGGTGCTGGACGCACTGCGCAAACAACGCAATCTCAACGATTACACCGGCGACGGTGTCACCGATGCGCTACTGGCGGAATGCATCACCCAGGCTGAAGCCTTGTTGAACCGCGCCCGTGTCACCCTCGGAGACTCTTCCCATGCCGCTGACTGAAAACGCTGCGCCGATTCTGGCGCTTGCCTTGAGTGATCTGTTGGGGCCGGCGGTACGCGGCAGCATGGCCTTCATTCGTTGCCTGCCCGGTGAGGTCGCACGTGAACTGGCTGCCGATGAGCGCTTCTGGGTGAACGGCTGGCAAATCGCCGTGGTCAGCCAGAGGACGGATGAATCGGCTCGCTCAATCACTGCCGACAGGGCGGTGGAGTGGCGCGAGGACAAAGTGGAGGCGGTGCTCTTGCTCGTCGATACCGCCGATGCCGGCGCCGGCATGGACGGTATCTACATCGCGGCAAGAGCGTAGTAATCGGCCGTTGGCCGCAATGCGTCCACAAGAAACACGGCGC
>ERZ795062.162-NODE-162-length-61094-cov-25.841216_pt1 | contig 61094 bp, 51 predicted proteins | sample MGYA00375146_ERZ795062 | MGnify/ENA primary metagenome ERZ795062 (study PRJEB30191, sample SAMN05720281) | activated sludge metagenome | isolation source: Anaerobic digester | place: USA | collected 2015-07-16 ...
GCCGTCAAACGCTTTGGTGGAAACGATGGCACCTTCAAAGTCTACGATCTTCCAAAGCCCATGGGCGGACCCACGTATCGAGAGATTGCCGAGACATCAGAACAGTTTGATGTTCATGTCGATGGGCTGGGTTTCGGCGGCGCGCTACAGACATTCATTCTATGGATGGACAGCGCCCCTCTATTTGGCGGATTTGGTTTTCTGTACGACATGTTCGCAATCGGAACCGCTCTCGCAGAGGAAGATATGGAGGCCTTCCGGCACCTTTTCGTTCCGGACACGTTCGTGACAATTCGACCACGCGGAAAGGGTGCGATTAAAGTCGTGTCGCCCGTATTTTACATTGACGACTTCGGGCGACCTCACGTTCACTTTCGCAAGGACGCCGGCGAATATCGGACGCATTGGCGCTCAGGATGCCCAGCCCTTGATCGAGCGCGCGCTTTTCTTCATCACTTCACGGAGCCCTTCTCGACCGGCTCCAGCTTCGTGCCATTCACACGCCCGGGCTGTGCCGTGATTTGCCGCAACAGAGACATCGCGCACGGACGAACAGCGTTTATTGACGGGCCGCGGCCTAATCAGCGCAGAGTACTTTCACGAAAATGGTTCATGACAACCGAAGACGCAATGGTGTACAGGCACGTCCCAGGGCTTGCCATGCGAAACGATATCGCAAACATCGCACCTGAGCTATTCGGTGACCAGCAGCTCAAGGGCCAATGGCTTTACGACCAGACTCATGACAAGAATGTCCGCGTCAACTGACTACCGGCATTCAACGTGTCTGCAAGAGAATGCAGTTACGGTCTGACCATTCAACGAACATTGCGTGTGTGTTTAATGCGGTGAAGTCAATAGCAATGCCCGTTTCACACAACGTGCATCACACTCATGTCCAATACATGTACTGATTCCTTCAAGAGTGCCGAACACGTGGGTGGTGTGGGTTTAGCGTTACCCATCATTTTCGTGGTCCTTTACGGTTCGGCATTCCCTGCGGCGAAGGTCGGTCTTTTGTATGCGGGCGTCTTCGAGTTCCTCGCGCTTCGATACGCCTTGGTCGCCGCATTGCTAAGTATCGTGGCTCTCGTGTTGCGGGCGCCTTGGCCGAGGACCCGCCGCGACCTCATGCATATCTGTGTGGCGGGCCTGCTGATGGTCGGCATCTTCAATGCCGCTGCGTTCGCAAGCGTCGCGCTGGGCGTGCCGCCTGCCGTGTGCGCGTTGATCATTGCCTTACAACCGATAATCGTCGCGCTCGGCGCCAAACCGCTTCTGGGCGAGCACACGTCGGGCCGGCAATGGCTTGGCTTGTTGTTGGGTGTACTTGGCGTGTATTTAGTGGTGAGTGGCAATCTGGTGCTCGACACGACCTACATCACGGGAGTGGGGCTGTCACTATTGGCCTTGATATCCCAGGCGGCGGGAAATCTGTACCAGAAGAAGTTCTGTGCCCCAATGAATGTGTTCACCGGAGGCTCGGTGCAGAATCTCATAAGTGCTGCGGTAATGCTTGCTGCCATCGGCGTCTTCGGCATGCACGAAGTACACTGGACAGGGCGTTTCGTGATGTCCCTTGTTTGGATGACCGTCGTAGTGTCGGTGGGAGCGGTGAGTATTCTGTATGTCATGATCCGCCGTGGCAAAGTCAGCGTGGTCGCGAGCCTCTTTTATCTTGTGCCCGTCAGTGCCGCGATCGGTGCCTACGTGTTGTTTTCCCAAGTGCCTACGGGTGTCCAGTTCCTGGGCGCGGTAGTAGCCGCGGCTGGCGTGGCAATCGTGGCACGCCCCGCAGTCGGCCGGGATCGCCTCGAATCTCCGGTGAGTAACCAATAATGCCCCAAAGGGGAGGCGAGTGAGATCTCGTTGCCGCCGTTAAGTCATGACATACGAGACCGTGAGTTTATTCGGCGCAGACCAGCCCATCGCCAACATACGGTTGGCACGCGACCATACATGGGAGTGGGCCATTTTGTGTTCCACATGGCGGTACTGCCTTGTTAACACACCGAGATACCTCACACAGGAAGCCAGGCGACTCGCAGGTGACGAATACCTTGCCCGGCTTGAGTCCGTTAGGTCAAATCACACCTTGGGGAAGGAATCGATTCAATGAAAGACACAGTTACACTTTATCGGCCAACGGTCCCCAAGGAACTTGCGCTTCTGCGGGAAAGCGGTTTTCTAAAATGGCCCCCGCGCCTTCCGGAACAGCCGCTCTTCTATCCGGTGACCAATGAGAAGAATGCCATCGACATCACAAAATCCTGGATTGTGCGACACGACGGTGTAGGTTACGTGACGAAATTCGAAGTGTCCAAGGAGTTCATCGACCGCTGCAAGGTCCATCAACTAGGAATGCCCAGCCAAAATGAATGGTCAATGGCCGCTGAAGACGTTGAAGCCCTCAATCAAAGCATCGTTGGGAAAATCGAGATCATTCGAGAATTCAGAGGGTAAAGTCAACAAACGCACGACCAGAGGCGCATAAACTTCTCACGGACAAATTGGGAAGTGTGCTGACATCAGTATGCAACATTCCAGAATGATCGATGTGACACGTAAACAGCGGACTCAGTGCAACCCGGCTGTCTAAGGAAGAACTCCAAACCTCGCCCCTTGATCCGAAGTGAGACAGTGACGGCATGAAGCAAATGAACCTTGGCGAGAGTGAATTCGAGCGCAAGACCAAGACGACGCGCAAGCGCGAGTTTCTGCGCGAGACGAACCTGGCGGTGCCCTGGGCCGATCTGGTGTCGTTGATCGCACTGCTGCACTTGCCCTCCGGCGCCAAGGGCGGACGCCCCCCCCGCTTGCCGTCGAGACCCTGCTGCGCATTCCCCTTTTGCCGCCGTGGTTCAACCTCTCGGACCCGGCGATGGAGGACGCCCTGTACAACACCCCCTGTTTCGTGAATTCGCGGGCTTGGATGCAGGAAAAGACAAGCGGCCCGACGAAAGCACGACTCTTGGATTCCGCCATCGACTCGATGCGGAGCTTGCGGATCCTGACCACCGTCTACACCACGCTAGCGGTCAACGGACGGCTGCTCAAGAGCGGGGCGGTGGTCGATGCCATGCGGATCGCCGCGCCCAGTTGGACCAAGAACAGCCGCGGTGAACGCGACCCCGAGAAGCGCCAGACCAAGAAGGCAACCAGTGGCGCTTAAGCATGAAAGCGCCTATCGGCGTGGATGCGGGCTCGGGACAGGTGCGCGCGGCGGCAGGCGTGGCGGCCAACGTCTACGACGTGACGCAGGCGCACGCACGGGTGCGCGGAGAGGAAACCGATGTCTTTGCCGTCTCGGACTATCAGGGCGTGGGCAAGCGAGCGAAGCCCCAAGAGATTGGGGGGCAACTGGCACGTGACCCCGTAGCCGGGCAGACGCAAGGCGCTGAACAAGCGTACGCCGACGGGCGCGATCCTGCAGCCGCTGGAGCAGATCAAGGCGAGCCTCCGGGCCAAGGTCGAACACCCGTTCCGGGTGATCAAGCGCCAGTTCGGGCATGTCAAGGTGCGCGACCGGGGTCCGACCAGGAACACGGCGCAGCGGCGCACGCTGTTTGCACTGTCGAAGCTGTGGATGGCGCGGCACACGTTGCTGCAGGACAAACGGAGATGAGTGCGTCCGCAGGTGGCCAGAGGGCCGCGAATCGGGGCGGAATCGACCTCCAGACCGACCTCTTGAGCAAGCATTTGCCGCTATCTGAAATCGCACGCATCAACTCACGTTGCGCCGGGCGTTGTGCAGACTATCCAAAGGGGACAACATGATTGGCATATCGGAAGTGGAATTCAATGGACGCGGCGCATAACGATCAGGGTTGGATCGCGATCATGTAGCGAGCCACGATCTGAACCGGTTGTTGGACAAGCCCGATTCCCTGCAATAGTGCTTTGATTTCCATCCCGGAAGTGGGCGACTTATCCGGCGTGCCGACCTGGCGGCGCCGGCATGGGCGTTCCGGCTTGATGAATCTGGCGATTTTGGGTGAAGTAGTGGGGGAAATGGGAAAAAACCACGTTTTCGCACGCCACTTAACGCGTGTTTTAACGCTATTCCCGTATTGCTGGCTGTGCGACGGGAACGCCGAAAACGCCTTTCCGCTGTCCGGCGCGTTAAAATACGCGTCTGGACTGTCTTTCAAGGAGGGTGTCGTGAAAAAATGGCTTGCTCTCTTCTGCGCCGCCGCCATTTCCGGCTGCGCCACACAGGACGATCTGAGGCGCGAGCGCGTGATGATCGACAAGGCGCGCGGCGACCTGGACCGCGCGACGCTGAATTCGGTCGCCGCCTGCAAGACACGCGCCGCGTGCGACAAGGCGTTCAGTCTGACAAAGGCTTACGTGCAGGAGAATTCCGACATGAAGATTCAATTCGCCGACGACACCATGGTGTTCACCTACAACCCGCTGCGCGTCGGGCAGGTGGCGTTGCGCGCCACCAGAACGCCGGATGCCGGCGACTCGGCGACGATTCGCCTGGACGCCTCCTGCAAGGGGATGAACGAAAGAGATAACTTCCGGCTTTGCGCGCACCGCATGGAGGCGATTTACAACGGCTTCAAGCCTTACGTCGAGTCCCGTCTCTAAGCCGCCGGCGATCAGGCACAGCCGTCGGGGAAGCCGAGAACCACCCGGCGGGTGCGGGCGGATTTCTTTTCGATCTTGGCAACGACGATCGGACCGATTTCGGCGGTGTTGGTCACGTGCGTGCCGCCGCAGGGTTGCCGGTCGACGCCGTCGATTTCGAGCACTCTCACGCGCCCCAGGCCGCGCGGCGGTTGTACGCTCATGCTGCGCACCAGACCGGGATTGGCGTCGAGTTCTTCTTCATCGATCCAGCGGTGCCGCACCGGATGGCTGTCGGCGATCAGGCGTGCAAGGCCTCGGGTGAGTTCGTCCTTGTCCAGCGGTTCGGTCATGTGAAAGTCGAGGCGGGCGTAGGCAGCGGTGATCGAACAGCCGTCCACCGGATGCGGCACCAACGCGCACAGGAGGTGCGTGGCGGTGTGAAAACGCATGTGCGCCTGGCGGCGCGCCCAATCGATACGGGCGGTGAGGGCGAGGCCAGCGGAAATCCCGGCAATCGCCGTGGCCGGCGCGGGCACATGCAGGATCTGCCCCGCTTCGCGCCCCTTGCGGGTGTTTTCGATGACAATCCGCCGGCCATCGGGCAGATGCAGCACGCCGGTGTCGCCGGCCTGGCCACCGCCATGCGGGTAAAAAACCGTGCGGTCAAGCTGGATGCCGTCGTCGGCAACGGCGACGATTCTTGCCTGGCATTCAGCGAGCCGCGCGTCTTCGCGGAACAGTTCTTCGGTAATCATGGTTGTCGTTCGTCAGGCGAGTGTGGCGCGGTGGGCGGCAAGGGCGCGTTCCATGCGCGCGAGCGCCTCTTGCAGCAGGCTTGGCGGCGCGGCGAAATTGAGCCGCAGGTAGCCCGGTCGGCCGAAATCGCCGCCGTCGGAGAGGCCGACGCCGTGTCGTTCGAACCAGGTGGCGGGATTGCCGACCTGTTCGGCGAGCGCGCGGGCGTCGATCCAGGTCAGAAAGGTGACTTCCGGATGACTGTGCGCCAACCCCATGCGCTCCAGCGCCGCCGACACGCGATCACGGTTGTCGCGCAATTGCGCCAGCAGCGCTTGCCGCCATGGTTCGCAAGCGGTGAAGGCGGCCCGCGCGGCGGTGTAGGCGAAACAACACGGCTCGGGCACCAGTTTTTGCATCGCGGCGCGGAAACGGCGGCGCAAGGCGGCGTCGGGTATGATCGCCCAAGCGATGCCGAGTCCGGCGACGTTGTAAGTCTTGCCGGGACCGTGCAGAGTGATGGTGCGGGCCAGCAGGGCCGGCGAGCGCTCGGCCATCGCCCGCGCGAAGGGGATGTGCGGCGTTTGCCCGTCGAGAATCAAGTCGCAATGCACTTCGTCGGAACAGACGAAGAGGTCGTGTTTTTCGCAGAAAGCGGCCAGACGTTCGAGTTCGTCGCGGGAAAACAGGCGGCCGATCGGGTTGTGCGGATGGCAGAGCAGCAGCAGCCGCGTCGCCGCTGGTGGCTGGCGGCCGGCGGTATCCGGCTCGCGCATTACCTCGTCGAGCCGCTTGAAATCAATGACATGCTCCGTGCCGGCGGGATTGACCGGTTTGAGCGGCACGTCAACCAGTTCGCGCCCCTGGAGGCCGGGTGCGTGCAGGAAAGGCGGATACACCGGCGAAAAGGCAATCGCCCGCTCCTTCTCGGCGCAGCAGGCTTTGACCGCCAGATTGAGACCGAGCACCAGCCCCGGAAGCCAGACGATCCACGCCGGGTCGACCGCCCAGCCGTAGCGCGCGTGATAATCCTCGACCAACACCCCCGGCAAATCGCGCGGCGCCGAGGTGTAGCCGTAGTTGCCATGCGCGACATGCGCGGCCAGCGCCTCCTGAATCGCCGGCGGCGCCGGGAAATCCATGTCGGCGACCCACAAGGGTATGACATCCCGATCTGCGTGTTTCATCCATTTGGTGGCGGACCAGGCGCGACGATCATGAACAAGATCGAAATCGAACACGGTTTTCTCCAAAAAAACGAGGAAGGCACTGTCTCACGCGCCATTCCGGGATGTCAATTCGGCAACCGACCGCCATCTTTCGAAATATTCAGTATTGACAGAAATAATTGAAACAACTACTCTCGCCTCATGAAACTGTCTCCGATCAGCGAACGCTTTGTGTTGCACTGGGGCGAAATGGGCACCCGCTGGGGTGTCAACCGCACCGTGGCGCAGACACATGCGCTGCTCTATCTGGCCGAACAGGCGATCACCGCCGAGGACATCGCCGAAACGCTCGGCGTGGCGCGCTCCAATGTCAGCACCAGTCTCAAGGAACTGCTCTCCTGGAAATTGGTGAAGGTGGTGCATGTGATGGGTGACCGGCGCGATCATTTCACGACGTCCAAGGATGTGTGGGAACTGTTCAGACTGATCGTCGCCGGTCGCAAACAGCGGGAGATCGACCCGACCTTGGGCGTTCTCGCCGACTTGCTCGGCAGCCCGGAATTGGACAGCGAAGCCGCCGCGGTACGGCAACGCATTGAAGAAACCGAACGTTTCGTTCGCATCCTGACCGCCTGGAGCGATGAAATGCTGCGTCTCGAACCGGAAACCCTGATGAAGTTGATGCGCATGGGCGCGCAGATTCGCGGACTGATTCGCCGCGACGACGGGCAATGAGCGCCCTTTTTTTGCCACGATATTTCTGTTTATACAGAAATATCAGATTTTATGGGAGGAACAATTATCCGCCGTCATTGATTTCGATCCGACGCACTGCCGCGCGTCGTCGGCCGATAGTGCCGAGGACGACCACCTCTTGCCTGTTTCGTATTGGAGAAAATAATGCTCTCTCATCCTGCAACCCTGCTCGCGATCCTCTTGCTGCCCAGCGTCTGCGGCTGGCTGGCCGCGATTCACTTGCGACAATCCCTGCTCGAATTGCTGATCGGCGAATGCGGCAACGAAGCGCGCGCGCAGTTCTGGTGCCGATTGACGGTCGTCGGCATGATCCTCGGTCCGACCGCGCTGGCATTGATGCGTGCCGAGGCCTGGGAAGGGTGGGTCGAACCGATCGCGCTCGCCCGCGCTTTGCTCAGCGTCAGCTTGAACGGCATTCTGGCGGTGCTCGGGTTCCTGGCCCTGATCATGTGGCGGCAAATACCGTCGCGCCGACAGGCGCTCGCACCGGTGGAAAAGCAGCCGTGAAAATCCTCGTCCGCGGCGCCGACGGCTTTCTCGGCCGACATTTCGTCGCCCACCTGCGGCGCGGCGGTCACACGGTGACGCGCGGCGTGCACCGACCGCGCCTGCCCGGCGACATCGCGCTCGACGCCGGCAGGATCTTTCGCCGGCCTGCTGGCTGCCGCGTCTGGCTGGCGTCGAGGTGGTGATCAACGCGGTCGGCATTCTGCGCGAGCGACGGGCGGGCGATTTCGACCGGCTCCACCACCGCGCGCCGGCCGCGCTGTTCGAGGCCTGCGCTTGCCTCGGCGTGCGTCGCGTGCCGCACATTTCGGCGCTCGGCACCACGGCGACGCCCTATCTGTCCAGCAAACGCGCTGGCGACGACGCCTTGCGACGTTGCTTGCCGCAAGGCGTCGGCATCGCGATTCGGCCGGGGCTGGTTTTCGGGAACGATGGAGCGTCCAGCCGCCTTTTTCTGGCTCTGGCCAGTGTGCCGCTGCACGTCATACCACGCGGCGCCGGACGGGTGCAGCCGGTACATATCGACGATCTGACAGCCCTCGTCGGCCACCTGGCGGAAGACGCCGAGAGTGGCCAAACCGTGCCGCGCATTCTCGAAGTGGCGGGACCACGGCGTCTGCGCCATGCCGAGTGGCTGTCCATCTATCGCGACGGATTGGGTCTGGCCGCCGCCCGACGGCTGCCGCTGCCGGCCACACTGACGACCGGAATCGCCTGGCTTGCCGGCGCCCGGCCCGGATCGCTGCTCACGCCGGCGACCTGGCGGCTGCTGCGCGCCGGCAGCCACGGTGACCCGACCGCGGCGCGCGCTACTGGGTCGGCCGTTGCGCGACCCCGCCGCTTTCATCGACGCCGGCGATCGCGAGGCGCTGCGCGGACGTGCCCTGGCCACCTGGCGCCGACCGGTAGCGCGCGCCGTGCTGGCCATCATCTGGTTGAATCACCGCATTGTTTTCGGCCGGGTTGCACCCAATCGACGACAGCCCGACCCGCCTCGCCGCTTTCCATCTCGCCGGAATACCCGTGCTCATCGTCCTGGCGGCGGCCATCCTGCTTGACGCGCTCTTCGGTCTGGCCGGCCTGTTCAAGCCAGGCGCCCGTCCATGGCAAGCACAATTGGTCCTGATCATCTCCTATAGCGTACTGGTCGCCTGGCGGCTGCCGGATTATGTGAGCGATCCCTTTGGACCGATCCTCAAGAATCTCGCCGTTATCGCCCTACTGTTCCAGATCTGGGCCGAAGAGGAAAAACAATGAGCGCCTACCTGACCGTCAAGTGGTTGCACATTTTGTCGTCGGTGCTGATCGTCGGCACCGGATTCGGAACCGCGTTCTACCTGTTCTTCGTCAACCGCAGCGGTAATGTCGCCGCCACGGCCATCGTCGGGCGACTGGTGGTTCGTGCCGACACCTGGTTTACCGCCCCGGCGGTGCTTTTCCAGCCGCTCTCCGGTGTGTTGTGGTTGATCCGTGAAGCGGGCTGGCTTGCTGGAGAAGGATGGATCGTCGGCGCCATCGTCTTGTTCCTGCTGACCGGCGCCTGTTGGCTACCCGTCGTCTGGCTGCAACGGCGAATGCGCGACATGGCCGTCGCCGCGCACGCCACGGGTCAGGACTTGCCGGAGCGTTACTGGCGATACGCCCGCCGCTGGGAAGTGCTCGGTTATCCGGCCTTTCTGGCCGTGCTCGCGGTGTTTTATCTGATGGTCGTCAAACCGTAGACGGAGCGTCGCACACCGGCGGCGGCATCCGCCGCACTGGAGGAACGGCACACGAAAAGCACAAAAACAAAAGGGCTAGCTTACGCTAACCCTCTGTTTTTTGGCACGCCCGGAGCGATTCGAACGCCCGACCCCTTGGTTCGTAGCCAAGTACTCTATCCAGCTGAGCTACGGGCGCCTTGTGTTGGAGAGCAGGATTATACATAGACCATCGGCGCCACTCAAGCGATATTGGAATCGCGTACCGCGCCCGGGCATCGAAGTCCATACAAAACCGTAACAACGCGCTGACCGGCGCGGAAGCTCAGGGCCGTTCGCCGCCATGCCGCTGGCGATTGTGCGGGGCCGACGCGGCACCGGCCATCTCGCCATCCGAGAAAGCGTGTATAGTGCCCACCGGAATGGCGCCGCGTTCATCCGATGGATGGCGCACTCCTCCGGTGGATTTCCCCACCCGGCCTCTCGCCGATTATCCGAAGGCTCCAGGCCTGTCTTCCTACACACCCCGCCTGAACCGGCTCCGAGGCGTTCCGCCACGGCAGGTCGTTCACAGGAGAAATTATTGCCCGCTTTTGCCTCGCTCGGCCTTTCGGCCGAACTCACCCGCGCTGTCGCCGAACAGGGCTACAGCCAGCCGACACCGATACAGGCGCAGGCCATTCCCGTGATCCTCGCCGGACACGATGTGCTCGCCGGTGCGCAAACCGGCACCGGCAAGACCGCCGGTTTCACGCTGCCCCTGCTGCAACGGTTGATGAACGCCCCGGCCGCGCCCGGCCAGCGCCGCGTGCGCGCCTTGATCCTGACTCCGACGCGCGAACTCGCGGCGCAAGTCGAGGAAAGCGTGCGTATTTATGGCCAGCATTTGCCGATCGCCTCGACCCTGATTTATGGCGGTGTCAACATCAAGCCGCAGATCGATGCCCTGCGTCGCGGCGTCGATCTACTGGTAGCCACTCCGGGACGCCTGCTCGATCATGCCCGGCAAAAAACCGTGAGTCTGGCCGATGTCGAAATCCTGGTTCTCGATGAAGCGGACCGCATGCTCGACATGGGTTTCATCCACGACATTCGGCGCGTGCTGGCGCTGTTGCCGGCTCGCCGGCAAAATCTGCTGTTCTCGGCCACCTTCTCGAACGATATTCGCCAGTTGGCCGACGGTTTGCTGCATGCGCCGGTCCACATCGAGGTGGCGCGCCGAAATGCCGAATCGGAACTGGTGGCGCAACGCGTGCATCCGGTGGACGCCTGGCGGAAACGCGATCTGCTGGCGCACTTGGTGGCGACGGACGACTGGCGGCAGGTGCTGGTGTTCACGCGCATGAAGAGCGGCGCCAACCGCCTCTCGGAATACTTGTGCAAGGCCGGGATCGAAGCCACGGCCATCCACGGCAACAAAAGCCAGCCGGCCCGCACGCGGGCGCTGGCCGGTTTCAAGGCCGGCACGGTACGGGTTCTGGTGGCGACCGATATCGCGGCGCGCGGCCTGGATATCGAGGAATTGCCGCACGTGGTGAATTTCGAACTGCCGAACGTTCCCGAGGATTACGTGCACCGCATCGGCCGTACCGGTCGCGCCGGCAGTAGCGGCGAAGCGATTTCGTTGGTCTCCCAGGAAGAAAACAGCCTGCTGGCCGCAATCGAAAAACTGCTGGGCAAGCGCATCGAACGGCGTATCGTCGACGGTTTCGAACCCGGGCTTGCATCGCCGCCAACCGTCGAAACGCAAAAAACGGTGCCTGGCCCGCGCCAAGGCAATCGCCGCGACGGTAGCGGTCCGAACGCGACAGCGCGGGCGCGTGGCCAAAGCGTCGCGACGGCCCGGCCCAATCCGCCGCCAGCCACCTCGCGGACCGCGCCGCAAACGGCATCGGCAAGCCCTCGCCCATCAGGGCGAGCACGCGGAACGGAGGCGACAGCACCACTGCCGGCAGTGTTTCTCGCGCCGGTTCGCCGTGGCGGCTGACACCCCGTGGCAGGGCTTGCCGCCTTTTTCGCACGCGCCAATTTTCATCCAATCGACACACTATTCCCCAATCTGGAGCCACTAATGAACATTTTTGTGGGAAATCTCGCACCCGACACCACCGAAATCGAGCTGACCGACCTGTTCAAGATTTTCGGCCCGGTAAAATCGGCACTAATCATGCGCGAACTATTCACTGGCGTCTCGAAAGGCTTCGGGTTTGTTGAAATGCCGGGCAAAGCGCATTCGCTCAGCGCGATTTCGGCGCTTGACGGCAAAACCGTAAACGGGCAACCGCTACGGGTCAACGAAGCGATGGCCCGCGGAAACGGCGGCAACCGGCGCCGATAAAACGTTTTCATCGCACCGGTCGGCGCGAGGGGCCGCCAGCGGCCGCAATGCTTGATAAACTGTGCGCCTTCACCGCTATCCGCCTGACCCGTTGGTATGACCATGCCGCTTCGCCGATACGCCCGCTGTTGTTGTCTCGTTTTGCCGCTCGTACTTGCCGCCTGCGCCACCACCGACAAGACCGTCGTCCCCGACCCCGCCGTGAAGACGGCCGTGCCCGATAAAAGCATGCGCACCAATTCCGCGGCACGCCAGACGGCGATCAAGCCGACACCGTTCAGCGACGAAGCCGACAAAAGAACCGTTTATTTCGAACCGGGCGGCACAAGCGTTGACTACGCGGCCATCGAGGTTCTGCGCGAAAACGCCCAGAAATTGAAGGAAGACCCGCAACTGGTGGTGACACTGGTCGGCCACACCGACAATCTGGGCAGCGCCGCCTACAATCTGGCGGTGGCCGACAGGCGCATCGAAGCGGTAAGCGACCGGCTGCGCTCGCTTGGCGTGGCGCGAAATCAGATTCGCCGCCTGCCGCTGGGCAGCGAGGACAGCAGCAAGCTCAAGTGCGAAAGCGACGCCTGCCGGCGCCTGATGCGAAAGGTGGAACTGGTTTACGAACGGCGCTGAGCGCGCCGGTCAAGCCAGCCCCCTGACGGCCAGATCGTGGCCGAGGGTCCGGTCAACCTTGAGGATGTGATTGAGTAGCCAGTCGCGAATGAAATTCATCAACTCGATCGAAATCGCCTCACCGGTGTCGTGCCGGCCCTTGAAGGCTGAAAGCTCGTCGATCAATTTTCGGTGAGCGGCGATGTGCGCATCGCGATGAACGTAATGATGATCGGCCATCAATTTTTCTTCAAACGCAAAATGCGTGGCCGTGTACTTAAACAGTTCGTCCAGAATCCGCTCGCAAATCGCGTTGCCCGACCCGGCGCGCAAGGCGTGATTGAGGCGATTGGCGATGTCGATCAGTTTCCGATGCTGGCGATCGATTTCCTCACAGATCACCGACAACGCGTCCGACCACGTGAGCAGCGGTTTTATCGTTGCGTCGTCGCCAGACCTCGATGCGGCATCGGTGTCCGCACCAATATTGAAGCGTTGAACCTTCGACAACAGCGCACCGGCGGCCTGTTCGAGTTCGCTCGCCGAACACAAGGATTGGGCGGTCGCCGCCGCCGTTTCCTGCGACGCGCACATCACCGAGTCAATATTATTCACGATTTCCCCGATGCGCCCGGTTTGCTCATGCGTCGCTTCCGACAGTGAACGCATCTTCTCCAGCGTACCCTGAGCCTGTTCTTCAATGACATACAAGGTCTCGGCGGCCGAGTTGGCCCGCAGCACACCGTTGGCGATCACCGGCGCGGCCGCATCCATGCCCGCCACGGCGGCGTTCGCATCGGAACGCACCGTCTGGAGGATGCCGCCGATCTCCGCGGTGGCGCGTCCGGTCCGCTCCGCGAGTTTTCGCACTTCGTCGGCGACGACGGCGAAACCGCGCCCTTGCTCGCCGGCGCGCGCCGCCTCGATGGCCGCGTTCAAGGCGAGCAGATTGGTCTGATCGGCGATTTCCTTGATCACCCGCGCCATCTGCCCGATCTCGCCAGTGCTGGCGACGAGCCGGGAAACCTGCTCCGACGAGGCGGCGACGGTATCGGCGATGACCTTCATTTCCGTCGCCACCTGCGCCGCGACCGTTGCCCCGTCACGTGCGCGGCGCGCCACGTCGTGCGCGCCCTGTTCGGTGGATTGCACGAGATCGTTCACCATTCCGACACTGGCCGACACCTCGCTGATCGCCGAACGCGTATTGCCAATCGCCGTGCTTTGCACCTGGGTCGCCAGGTTGATCTGGTTGGCTTCGGCGGAGAGGTGTTCGACATTGGAACGCATTTTGCCGGTATTGACAAAAATGGCCTGCATCATCTCCTTCAAGTTGCTCTGCATGTTGGCCAGCACGAACAACACGCTGTCGCGGTCGCCGGCCCGCAAGGGAATGACGTGGGTCAGATCGCCCTCGGCGACCCGGTTGGCGACCGCCAACGCCTGGCGGGGATCGCCGCCAAACTCTTCGACGATGGTTTTCCGGATGATCCAGCCGAGAAGCAGCAACGCGGAGGTGGCCGAGAACACCACGACAACGCTACGCAAAGCGTTTTCCCGGAACATCCGGTCCAGATCATCGATATAGACACCGGAACCGACCACCCAGCCCCACGGCTCGAATTTCTTGACATAGGACAGCTTGACGAATAACTCCGCGCTCACGCCGCCGCCCGCGACAGGCTTGGGCCAAAGATATTCGACATAACCGCCACCCGCTCGGTCAACCACCTCGCTGAAAGCGAGGAACAGATTCCGGCCATCGACCGGGATTTTCTCGCCGCCGACACCGGCCTGCAATGAGATCGCCTTGTTGAAACGTGCCTCGTCGAGCACCTTGCCATCCAGCGCCGGTAGCGTCGGATGCATCACCATCCGGGGCACCGGCTTGCCGAGATCGTTGATCCAGAAATATTCGCTTTTCTCGTAGCGCAGATGCCTGATCGCGGCGATCGCCTGCTGTTTGGCCTCCTCTTCGCCAAGCGCACCGGCCTTCTGCAAACCGTGGTAATGGTCGACCAGGCTGAGCGCGGTTTCCACCAGATGGCGGGTTTTCACCTCACGATCGTCGTGCAACAGCGCACGCATCGAAAACAGGCTCTGCCAGACGATCAGCGCCATGGCCAACAAGGCCAGCACCGCCGTCATCGATAACCGGTTCATCAAACTGAAGCGTCGCAACATGGCAATCATTTCAATGCTTTCGCCGAAAGTGTTTCTTTCATGCTGGACCACGACCGGCGAAGATGCAACTATCTAATCGATAAGCGATTAATTTTATTTTTATTTTCAAGCATGCCCGGATATCGCGCACAGATGGCTCTCCGGCAAGGGAAGCGACGATCGGTAACCGAGCGTTGAGCGCGGCGGCGGCAAAACTGGCTTCACGCCATTGCACCGGATCTCCAGCCGGCTGAACCGATCAAGCACCCGGTCCGTCCCGCCTGGTGGGCCGACGGCGTGGCGATGAGGCTCCGCCGACGAGCTTGCCATCCTCGCACCCGATCTCGTCATTCTTGAGCAGCGGGGAAGTGCCCAAGGCTTCGGCCCGCGAGAGAGATCGGCGGCCGGACCGGCTCTAGACCGGTCAACAACCCGACCGGCCGTCCTTGGTCAAGCGGCTCCGTCCGCCGCGCAAACTCGGTTGCGACCCGCCTTCTTGGCTAAATAGAGGGCGCGGTCGGCTCGTGCATAGACACGTTCCCAGGACTCGTCGCCAGACCCGGGGTGAGCAACGCCTCCGCTGACGGTAATCTCCAACCGGCAACCACCCACGATGAAGGCACGGGCGGCCACCGCTTGCCGCAAGCGTTCTGCCGTACCGACGGCGGCACTCGCATCGAGATCGCCCAGGCAAAGTACAGCGTACTCCTCACCACCGACCCGGCCGATGACTTCAAGATTTTCCCGCGTATTGTGGCGGAAAGTTTCAGCGACACCGACCAACACGGCGTCACCCGCATCGTGACCATGCGCATCGTTAACCGCTTTGAAATGGTCGATGTCGAACAGAATCAGAGCAAAACACGTCCCACCGCGCTGCATCCGCCCGAAGGCTTCGTCGCAGCGGTGACTGAAATAGCGGCGATTGTAGAGTTTGGTCAGAAAATCGGTGATCGCCTCCTGCTCGAGGCGAGCGTTGAGCGCCTGCAACTGCCGATAGGCCGCCTCCTTTTCGCCTTCGATCAAGAGTCGCCAGAGTTCCGTTTCAAAGCGGTGGGCACAGATTTGCGCGATTTCCCGCAACACGTTGGCTTGCGCCACTGTTGAGATCGGACGCGTGGAAATGATCGCGTAGTGACCGATCATCTCGCCGTCGCGGCTCCACAGGGGAATGCCTATGTAACTTTCAAACGTCGAGCACTTCTCGGCCTGAAAATTGCGAGAGACATCGCCCTCGATCACCACGGGAACCCCGTTGAAGACCAATTCGCACGGCGTTCCGACCAGGTCGAAATCAAAGCTGTCAAGAATGCGGCCTTCCTGCCACGCGGCCAGTACCCGCACGCGGGTAGGCGGATAGTCGAGAGCCCGAGTCACGAAAACCATGTCCGCATCAAACAAATTGCCCACCGCCTCGACTGTTTTGGTAAAAAAATCATCGCCCAGGTACGGTGAGGTGATTTCCACCAAACGTTTCAGAATGGTGTAGGCATCGCCCTCTTCAATCATGTTCTGCCCTTTTCAGAAAAAGAACGCCTCCGAATCCGAAGACCGCCACCACACGGCCGGCCAATCCCGTCAAGAATGGCAACGAGCAGCCTTTTTCAAGATTGGCTTGCCTGTCCTGGCGCGAGCAAACTATTGGTGCGGAGCACCGAAAACGGCCATTCCTCATGAGGTGTCCATGAGCGCCGCGCGGAGATCATGGTTCGCTCCGCACTGCGTCCGCCAGTGACTAAAATTGAAGAATCCGGCATAACGCGCCACGCGTGGCACGGCCCAGGGTGCGAAGAATCGTGGAATTCACCTCATTGGATCTCGTTGCTTTGCGCAACGATTTTCGTTTGCGGCCGCGTGCCGCCAAACGGGATTTTTCCCGCCGAAACGTCCCCCTACCTCCCCGAGTAAAACACGCCAAAAAAACCGACCACGTTTTTTGGTGTCGTTGTTTGGTGTTTTCCGGCCTCCGAACCCTCGAACACTGATCCGACAGCGCGGCCAGGCGCCGGACCAAGCGGCAATGGAATAATCCGAAAACTTCTGGCCATCCGTCGTGACACCACTAAAAGGACGGAAAAACCGCCAGTGTCCGTTTCAGTGCGGCGTCGTCCGTCGAATGACCGAACCGGGGCGGCGGTGACTTTATCATCCCTTCGAACGACCATCATGAAAGTACGTACAACCGTGCCGGATTTCGGGTTGTCGGCCACCGTTTTTCCGAGAACCGGCGAAGCGAAAAAAATCGCCTCGCCGTTCTCCGCCCGCGGCCCTGCCGTCGCGATTACCGCTTACATGCTGCGCCGGTATTGGCCACCGACATCGTAAAGCGCGGTGGTGATCTGTCCCAGCGAACACAGCCGGACGGCGTCAATCAGGACCGCGAAAACGTTGCCGTTATCGATCACGGTTTGTTTCAGGCGCTCAAGCATCGCCGCCGATTCGCCGGCATTGCGTTGCTGGAACGCTTGCAGGCGATTGAGTTGCGATCGTTTCTCCTCGTCGGTCGACCGGGCCAGTTCGATCTCGACCTGCGCGTCGCCCTGCGGATTGCGGAAGGTGTTGACGCCGACGATCGGGAACGAGCCGTCGTGTTTCTTGTGCTCGTAATACAGCGATTCCTCCTGAATCTTGCCGCGCTGGTAGCCGGTTTCCATGGCGCCGAGCACGCCGCCGCGCGAGGCGATGGCCTCGAATTCCTTGAGCACCGCTTCCTCGACCAGATCGGTGAGTTCGTCGATGATGAACGAGCCTTGGTTGGGGTTTTCGTTCATCGCCAGGCCCCATTCGCGGTTGATGATCAACTGGATGGCCATGGCGCGGCGCACCGATTCCTCGGTCGGGGTGGTGATCGCCTCGTCGTAGGCGTTGGTGTGCAGCGAATTGCAGTTGTCGTAGATGGCGATCAGCGCCTGCAAGGTGGTGCGGATGTCGTTGAAGGCCATTTCCTGGGCGTGGAGCGAGCGGCCGGAGGTCTGAATGTGGTACTTCAGTTTCTGGCTGCGTTCGTTGGCGCCGTACTTGTTCTTCATCGCCACCGCCCAGATGCGACGGGCGACGCGACCGATGACCGAGTATTCCGGGTCCATGCCGTTGCTGAAGAAGAACGACAGGTTGGGCGCGAAATCGTCGATATGCATGCCGCGCGCCAGATAGGCTTCGACGTAGGTGAAACCGTTGGCCAGGGTGAAGGCCAGTTGCGAGATCGGGTTGGCGCCGGCTTCGGCGATGTGATAGCCGGAAATCGATACCGAGTAGAAGTTGCCGATGTTGTTGTGGACGAAGAATTCCTGGATGTCGCCCATCATCTTGAGCGCGAATTCGGTGGAGAAGATGCAGGTGTTCTGGCCTTGATCCTCTTTCAGGATGTCGGCCTGTACCGTCCCGCGCACGTTGGCCAGTACCCAGGTGCGGATTTTCTGGATTTCGTCCTCGGTCGGATCGCGGCCGTTGTCGACGCGGAACTTGTCGATCTGCTGGTCGATGGCGGTGTTGAAGAACATCGACAGAATGATCGGCGCCGGGCCGTTGATGGTCAGCGAGACGGAGGTGGTCGGCGCGCACAGTTCGAAGCCGTCGAACAGCACTTTCATGTCGTCGAGCGTGGCGATCGAGACGCCGGAATTGCCGACCTTGCCGTAAATGTCCGGCCGCGCGTCCGGGTCGCAACCGTAGAGGGTCACGGAATCGAAGGCGGTCGACAGCCGCTTGGCGGGCATTCCCTCGGAAACCCGCTTGAAGCGCCGGTTGGTGCGGAAGGCATCGCCCTCGCCGGCGAACATCCGCGTCGGGTCCTCGTTTTCGCGCTTGAAGGCGAAGACGCCGGCGGTGAACGGGAAGGAGCCGGGGATGTTTTCCCTCATCAGGAAACGCAACACTTCGCCGTCGTCCCGGTAGGTCGGCAGCGACACCTTGCGGATGCGCGAGCCGGACAGCGAGCTGTTGGTCAGCCGGGTACGGATTTCCTTGTCCCGGATTTTGACCACGTACTCGTCCTGCGCGTACAGCTCGACGGTTTTCGGCCACATGTCGAGCAGCTTTTTCGCCCGCGCGTCGAGTTGCGAATCCTTCCAGGCGACCATTTCGTCGAAGTCGCCGGCGGCCTTGCCACGGGCTTGAAAAAGCGTCTTGGCGATGCGCAGCGACTGCCGCTCGCGGGCGATTTCGGCCTGTTCGGCGGTGTGGGCGTGGTAGCCGCGAACCGCTTCGGCGATCTCGGCCAGGTAGCGCATGCGTTGCGCCGGGACGATGGCCCGCTGGTTCGACGACTGCCGGACGCCGATCGTCGGCAACTTGCCTTTTTTCAGCTTCAGGCCAAGCGCGCCGAGCTTGTGCGCGATGGCCTGATAGAGCGCGGTGACACCGTCGTCGTTGAAGCGCGCGGCCATGGTGCCGAAAACCGGCATTTCGTCGGGGCTTTGCGAGAAAGCTTCATGGTTGCGCTGATACTGCTTGCGGACATCGCGTAGCGCATCGTCGGCGCCCTTGCGGTCGAATTTGTTGATCGCCACGAAGTCGGCGAAGTCGAGCATGTCGATCTTTTCCAGCTGCGAAGCGGCGCCGAATTCGGGAGTCATCACATACAGCGAGACGTCGACCAGCGGCACGATCGCCGCATTGCCCTGACCGATGCCCGAGGTTTCGACGATCACGAAATCGAAGCCGGCCAGTTTGCAGGCGGCGATCACTTCCGGCAAGGCGCTGGAGAGTTCCGAACCCGTATCGCGCGTCGCCAGCGAGCGCATGAAGATTCGCGGGTGCTCGATGGCGTTCATGCGGATGCGGTCGCCAAGCAGCGCGCCGCCCGTGCGCTTGCGCGACGGATCGATGGAAACGATCGCCAACTTGAGGCTGTCCCCCTGATCGAGCCGGAAACGGCGCACCAGTTCGTCGGTCAACGAGGATTTTCCAGCGCCGCCGGTGCCGGTGATGCCCAGCGTCGGCACCTTCAGCGCGGCGGCGGCATGCACGATTTTCTTGCGCAGCGCTTCCGGATAAACGCCGTTTTCCAGGGCAGTGATGATTTGCGCCAGTTTACGCCGGTCGCCGGCCTTCAGCGCCGCCAGAACGGCCTCCGGCTCGCTTGGCGCCAGCGTTGACAGATCGACATCGGACTTGGCCACCACCTCGTTGATCATGCCCTGCAGCCCCATTGACTGGCCGTCCTCCGGCGAGTAGACCCGTGTCACGCCGTAGGCATGCAATTCCTCGATTTCGCTGGGGACGATCACGCCGCCGCCGCCGCCGAACACCTGAATGTTTTCGCCGCCACCGGCTTTCAGGAGATCGATCATGTACTTGAAGAATTCGACATGCCCGCCCTGGTACGAGGTGATGGCGATCCCCTGCACGTCTTCCTGCAACGCCGCATTGACGATCTCCTGCACCGAACGGTTGTGCCCGAGGTGAATCACTTCGGCGCCGGTCGATTGCAAAATGCGGCGCATGATGTTGATCGACGCGTCATGCCCGTCGAACAGCGAGGCGGCGGTGACGAAACGCACCTTGTTCTTCGGCTTGTAGGGCGAGAGCTTTTTGGCGATGGAAAGGTCGGTCATGAGGTTCGGTCTCCACGAAATCGGAAATGTTCCGGTTACCAGGAAATTGCACAAGGACGCCCATGGTAAAAAGTTGCGGGCAAGAAAGCCATTACCCTATACGCCTCGAACAATGTAAAAATTGCCAACTTGAAATTGTCTGTCAATACACAGCCTTGCGCGGCACAAATGCCACACCCTGAAAAGACCGCCAAACGCCGCGCGACAGTGGCGGTCGCCTTCGTGCAAGGCATGCTCGCCGGTCCGCGGCACGCGGGGCACGACGCCGAACGGCTACTGGAACGCGCCGGCATCGCCCGGTCGCTGCTCGATGACCCGATGGCGCGCATCCCGGTCGCGCGCTACGCCGAACTCTACAACCTGATCAATCTCGAACTCGACGACGAGGGCTTCGCGCTGTTTTCGTCGCCGATGCGGGTCGGCACATTCGAGTTTCTCTGTCGCGGCATCATCAGCGCGCCGACACTGGCCGAGGCCATCGCGCGCAGCATCCGTTTTCTGCGGCTGGTGCTGCCCGATTTGGCGGTGCGCGTCGACCGCGATGGCGAGCAGGCGCGCCTGTGCATCGGTGAAGCGCGGCCGCTGTCGATCGGACGGGTGTTTGCCTTCGAGTGGCTGCTGCGCTGGCTGCACGGCCTGTTTTCCTGGCTGGTCGGGCGCGGCATCGTCCTCGACGCCGTGGCCTTTCCCTACCCACGCCCCGCGCACGCCGACGACTATGTCTTGATCTACACCGCGCAATCGACCTTCGACGCCGAGTTCCTGACCGCCCGCTTCGCCGCCAACCTGCTCGACCTGCCGGTCTGCCGCGACGATGCCTCCCTGCGAAGCTTTCTCGACGGCGCGCCCGGCAAGTTGACAACCCTTTACCGGCGCGATCGCGAGATGGTGCTGCGCGTGCGCAACGCGCTGCGCGACGCGCGGACCGCCTCGCCATCCTTGCCGGAGATCGCGCACACCCTGCATTTATCGCCACGCACCCTGCATCGTCGCCTGGGCGAGGAAGGCTCCAGCTTTCAGGCGATCAAGGATGCCTTGCGCCGCGATCTGGCGATCGAGCGCCTGACGAAAACCACGAAAACGCTGACCGCTGTCGCCGCCGAACTGGGATTTGCCGACACGGCGGCGTTTTACCGGGCTTTCCTGCGCTGGACAGGCATGGCGCCGGCCCATTACCGGCGGCGACACCCGCCGATGGCCGGCAACGGCGCGGCGCGCGGACAGGACGATGCGCTCAACGGCGATCGTTCATGAATTGGGTGGCGTTTTCGAGATCGGCGTGGGTGCTGCTGCCGTATAGCGCGTTGACGAACTTGCGCCAGACCAGATCCGGCTCGCCGAGCCGGAAGGTGTACAGGCCACCATCGCCTTTCTGGGCGGCCGAGACCTGCACCCGCGACACTTCGGAGGGACCCAGCTGGATGGTGATTTCACCCCAGTAATTGATCGGAATCGCCGCCAGGGCGTGCGCCTTGAAGCCATAGCGCGAGAGTTGCACGATTTCGAGCGCCACCTTGCCATCATCGACGCCGTCGCCCCCGCCGACCGAGAAGCGCGCCGGACAGCGGACGGAGAAACGGCGGTGCCGCTGACCATCGACGCCATCCTCATCCGTCTCCGGGGGACTGGGCGGCAGCACGGCGCGGTAGGCCGGCAAATCGTAGATGGTATTCAGGAGAATTTTCTTGCGATCGCTGATCGTGCTGAAAACGTTGGTGCGCACGTTGAAAAAGTAATCCAGCAGTTCCGGTGTCAGCACGGGATCGTTGGTGGTGTAGAAACGGCGCGGCGGCAGTTTGATATTGTCCAGCTTGACCTGGGTAAAGAACGCGTGCAGGTTTCTCCGCGGTGGCTTCATGCCGTAGTGTTTTCTGAAGATTTCCGGCGCGGTGCCCAGATCGAGCGTCGCGCCGACCGCCGGGGCGCCGTTCACGAAGTCGTAGTTTTCGACCACATTCTGCGTCAGTCGCTGGAAAAACAGCAGCGATTCGTACATTTCGATGTGCGAGGGATTGACGGCGATGACCAGGTGCCGGGTATCGAAGAACGTCGTGCAATACTCGTACATGAACTTCATCAGCGGAAAGAGGATGCTGCCGCCGGTGCGCCGAAAACGTCGGTGGATGGCCAGCGCCGACACTTCCGCGATGTTGCCTTTCTTCGCCCGCAAGGCGCTGAGATCGAAAATCCGTTGCAACGGAAAACCGAGGACGCTTTCCCGGATCAAGGACAGGGTGCCCACCACTTCGCCATCGAACTTGGCGCACAAGGTGGTGGTCGTCGGCAAGGCATGGTAGATGGTCACCCGCATGCCGGAAGGATCCGGTGTCATGAAACCACTGTCGACGTAGGCATCGTGCAGCAGCTTGAAGCACGCTTCGAGTTCCTCCTGGGTATCGGCGATCTTCAGGACCAGGCGATCTGTCGGCTCGGGGTTGCAATCGACGAAATTGCGATAAACGGCAAAACGCCGTTTGGTCGGCAGAAAGTTGAAGAACCGCTTCAGCGTTCGCTGCACCAGCTTGCGTACTGGAAGAATAATTTTTTTAATCATCAGCATTCCCTCAGCAAGCCCAGCTGTCCGAAAGGCACGCTTTTTCCATGCTCTCACCGGAACACCTCCCCATGACGTTCCGGAAAAATCCCCCTTTGTTCAACTGTCTACTGTACCGAAATCCCGGCCAAAGGTGCAAAACTCCGCTGCCGGAGACTTACAAGCCCAGCGGCGAGAGATCCAGTCGCCCGTCGACAACCCCCGGGCACCAGAAATAGGCGCCGGTTTCCGGGTGCGTGAACTTGAACAAGCCGTCGACGATACCGTCCTCGGTACCCAGCATCCGCCGCAACTGCGCTTCGAAGGCGTCGAAAGAAGTGGCGAAGGAAACGAACATCAGCCCGCCGCGATTGCCCTCGACCCACGGCATCGAACGCCGCACGACAAAGGCCGCCGGCGTGAAACTCTCCTGCGCGGTACGTTTGACGTGCGCCGATTCCGGCGCATCGTCGATTTCGTCGTTATCGACCTGGCGACGACCGACGCTCAGATCGCGCTCGTCGGCGGTCATGGCCTCCAGCCGGGAAAAGTTGTGCGCCCAGCGCTGCACGGCGACGAAGCTGGAGCCGCCGAGTCGCGGGTCCTTCGGATCAACGATCGCCGCCTCGCGGGCCGCGTCGCCGGTCGGATTCTCGGTCCCGTCCTCGAAACCGGACAGATCGCGGCCACCGGCATGGAGAAACGCATCGCGGTTGTCGTCGAGCCGGAACGCCGGCGCCAGTGCCTGCTCCAGACGGCGGGAGCGATGCAATAGCTCACCGCGGTCGTCGCCGCGCAACCAAATCCACAGCGCCATCGGCGTCGCCGGAACGTCGACGCCAAGACCGGTCAGCGCCGGGAAGGCGCGCAAGCCCGGTATCTCCTCGCTCAGGGCCGACACCAGAAGGCGACCGAAACCGACCACCGTCCGTTCGCCATCGGCCAGATCGCGCAGCGCGCGCAGGCTGTCGCTGGGATGCGAGGACGGTTCGAGCGAAAAAGACAGGTAGCGCGCCAAGGGGGGCAAGGGAAGCAGGATGCCGGCTTGTGGTGTGTTCATCGTCGGACGACCTCGGAGAGATGGGCGGTTGAAGAACGATTCATAAAGTGGCGAGTTGCGCGAAACCTTCGCGGGCGCCGATCGCGGCGGCGTTGCCCTCCGCGCAATCGACGCCGTCGACGCGCGCCATCGGCGGCCCGCGATGCGCCCAGGCGAGCAGCGCCTCGACCGCTTCGCGCGGGCCTTCGACCAGCGCCTCGACGCGGCCGTCGCCGCGGTTGCGCACCCAGCCCGTGACGCCGAGGCGGTTCGCTTCGGCGCAGAAGGACCAACGATAGCCAACACCCTGGACACGGCCGCGAATGCAAAAACGTCGGCAGATGATCTGGGGCATGGTCGACTCCGGGTGCGGCGCGGATGGAACGCGGATGACAGCAATACTGGCATAATCGCCCCCGATGAAAAAGAGTATTTCCGGGGGGCTCCTTTTTCTGCCCCGCTTCCCTCGCCAACGATGCTGAAAATCCTGCTCCTGCTGCCGCTTTTCGGCGCCCTGCTGCTGCTGCTGCTGCCCAGTCGCCGCGTGGACCTGTTGCGCCGTTCGGCCAGCGCGATCGCCGCCGCGACCGTCGTCTGCGCCTGTCTGCTGCTGGCCGATTTCGATCCGACAAGCGCCGAAATCCAGTTTTTTGAAACCCGCCCCTGGAATCCCCGGCTCGGTTCCAATCTGGCGCTCGGGGTGGACGGCGTTTCGCTGCCGATGGTCCTGCTGGCCACCGTGCTCTGTTTTGTCGCCATTTTTTCCTCGCAAGGGATTCGCAACGGCGCCAAACTCTATTTCTTTCTGCTGCTGGTTCTCGAAACCGCCTTGCTGATCGTGTTCACCGCCCGCGACTGGTCGCTGTTCTACGTCTGCTGGGAACTGACGCTGATTCCGCTGTTTTTTCTGATCGATCGTCTCGGCGGCGCCAATCGTCACCGCGCGGCGCTCAATTTCGTGCTTTACACCCTGGGCGGTTCGGTATTCATGCTCATCGCGCTGCTGCTGCTTTACGACGTGGCGCCGGGGCATAGTTTCGCGATGAATGACATGGCCGAAGGCGGCGCGCAACTGCCGCTGCGGACGCAGACGCTGATCTTCGTCGGCCTGCTGATCGGCTTCGGCGTCAAGATGCCGATCGTGCCCTTGCACGGCTGGCTACCGCTGGCGCACGTCGAGGCGCCGAGCCCGATTTCGATCCTGCTTTCCGGCATCCTGCTGAAAATGGGCGCTTACGGCTTGATCCGCGCCGCCGGCACCTTGCCTGCGGCGGCACTGAACTTGCAGGACTGGCTGGCGGGTCTGGCCTTGCTGAGCCTGCTCCACGGCGCGGTGCTGGCCTGGCGGCAAACCGACCTGAAGGCGATGATCGCCTATTCGTCGATCTCGCACATGGGCATCGTCCTGCTCGGGATCGCCGCGCTCAACAAGGCCGGACTCAACGGCGCGCTGATGCAGATGGTCGCGCACGGACTGGTCGCCGGCCTGTTGTTCCTGCTGATCGGCCTGCTCTACGAGCGCACGCACACTCGCGACCTGGCGGTTTACGGGTCGCTGAACCGGGTGGCGCCGCGCTTCGCGGCCTTCCTGATCTTCACCCTGCTGGCGGCGGTCGGCCTGCCGGGAAGCGCCGGTTTCATCGCCGAACTGCATGTGCTGATCGGCGCCTATGGCCGCTGGGGCGGCTGGTTGGCGCTGGTGTCGCTCGGCATGCTGATCACCGCCGCCTACGCCCTGCGCGCCATCCGCTGCCTGTCGACCGGTCCCGAACGTCCCTTTGGCGGCACGCCGGCCGGCGTGGCGGCCTTCGCCGATCTCGACCGCAACGAAATCGCCGCCGCCGGCTTGCTGGCGGCCGGCATCGTCGGCATGGGCTTCTACCCGGCGCCGCTGCTCGACATCCTGGCCTCGTCGGTAAGCCGGCTGGCGCATCATTTCGGGGGCTGAGTGAGTCCGCCGCATTCCGTCTCTTCGACAGCCGGCCGCGCGAGCAACGACCCGCTGGCGCGCGTCCAGGCCTGCCTGGACGAACTGGCGCATGTCCTGCCCGCGCAAGCGCCCTTGCGCGACTTCGTTCATCACAACACCTTGCACGCGTACCAGCATCTGCCTTTCGCCACCGCGTTGACCGAAGCGTCGCGCCTTGGCGGCGCGCGGCCCTGGCTGGCGCCGCAACGCTGCCGCGAACTGTTCCAGGCCGGACGGATCACCACCGCCGATCTCGACGCGGCGCTGCGACAACTGCCAGCCCTGCGCGCCGACGACGCGCTGCTCGACGGCGACGATTTCGAACTGCGCCGCGGCGACGTGCTGCGGGCGGCGCTGCTGCACGCGCCGGAAAGCGTCACGCCGACCCGTCTGCGCTGGCTGGCCGAGGAACGGGCCGTGTTCGCCAAGCTGCCCGACGACATGGAGCCACGTGCGCGGCAACGCCTGCTGCGCGCCGCCGCGGCCGACGGACTCGACGAGCGCGCGGCCGTCGCCGACCTGTGGGCGGCGGCGCGGGATCTGGCTCCCGAGCGCGTCGACGAACCGGCGCCCCTCGCCGAAACCCTGGCCGCGCCCACGGCCGAGGCGGCAGCCGCGCTTTGGCAAGAACTGCTCGCCCGCCTGGGCGAGACGTGGACCCCGGCGGAACTGCTGCGGCATCTTTCCGGCGAGGATTTTCGGCCGGCGCTGCGGACGATGTTGATCCGTCACCTCGCCGCCCATCTCGACCAGGGTCTGGCGGCCTGGCGGAACCCGGCGCGCGAACACGGCTTCTACGCTGCCTGGCGCCACAGCGCCGGCCAGGACTGGGGATGGGAATTCGACGAATTCCCCGGCGCGCGGCATGAAGTCGAGCAATTGCCCGACGAGCCGCTACCGGCGATGGTCGGCGAGTTGCGGCGGCTGGGCATCGCCGAAAGCGACTGGGCGCCCTGCCTGCGCCGGCTGGCGCTGGAACTTCCCGGCTGGGCCGGCATGTTCCATCGGCGCCAATCCCGCCCCGAAGCCGGCGATCCGCCGGTGGCGCTGGTCGATTTTCTCGCCGTGCGGCTCGTTCTCGAAAGACTGCACGCCGAACGCCTGCTCCGCCGTCTATGGGGCGTTTCGCTGCCGCTGCAAACGCTCGGCGACTACTTCGTCACCCGGCCGGCGGAACTTGTGGCCCGCGACGCCCACAGCGATCGCCGGCTTCCCGACCACGCGCTCGAATGGCTGCAAGCCCACCTTGGCGAGCCGACCAACGACGATGGTGACATCTGGCGACAGTTGGCGACCCGCCTGGCGGCGGCGCTTCGCGCCAGCGCGGCATCCGGCGACCGCGCATCGTCGGACGCCTGGCCGCTGTTCGTCCTCGCCCGCGATCTGGGGCTGTGCGGACGCGAATTACGCGCCATCGGCCGCGCCGGCGCCGAAACCATGCGGCGTTGCGCCGACTCGCCGAGCGACGAGCAGCGAGGCCTGCTGTGGCTGCTGGCTTACGAACATCATTACCGACAACAACTCTTCGCGGCGCTGACCGCCAACCACCGTCGCGCGCGGCCGCTGGCGGGACGTGCCAGCGCGCAACTGGTGCTGTGCATGGATGATCGCGAGGAAGGCACCCGCCGCCACCTCGAAGAAGTCAACCCGACCTACGAAACCTTTGGCGCCGCCGGCTTTTACGGCGTGCCGATGCTCTGGCAAGGACTCGACGACGACGCGCCGACCGCGCTGTGCCCGGTGGTGGTGCGACCGGAGAATACCGTCCATGAAACCGTGCCGGCGAATGCCGAAGCGGCCGGCGACCGTCACCGGCGGCGACGGCGCTGGCGCCTGGCATGGCAGGAACGCCTGCACCAGGGCACGCGACGGGGCGGTTTGCGGGCAGCGATGCTCAACGCCGCCGCCGCGCCGCTGGCCCTGCTGGTTCTGCTGGCGCGCACGCTGACGCCGGGACGCTTCGGCGACTGGCTGGCGCGTCGCCGCCAAGCCTTCGATACCCTCGTGCCCAGCACGCTGCACTTGACCGCCACGGCGGAAGAGGCGCGTCGTCCGGCGAGCGCCGAGGCGCCGCGTCGCGGCTTCAGCGAGGACGAGCAGGCGGCGCGCGTCGGCGCTTTCCTGCGCGGCATCGGCCTGACCGAGCATTTCGCGCCCTTGGTGGTGATCGTCGGGCACGGCTCGGACAGCCGCAACAACCCGCATCTGGCGGCTTACGATTGCGGCGCCTGTTCCGGTCGCCACGGCGGTCCCAACGCCCGTGTTTTCGCGGCGATGGCCAACCGCCCGGCGGTGCGCGCGCGTCTGGGCGCACAAGGGCTGCGCATTCCCGACGCCACGTATTTCCTGAGCGTCGAGCACAACACCTGCGACGAGACTTTCGCCTGGTACGACACGGACGCGATCCCGGCCAGCCATCGGGCGGCGGTGACCGCCTTGCAGCGCGACTGCGAAATGGCGGCGCGTCTGCATGCCGTCGAGCGCTGCCGCCGCTTCGCCTCGGCGCCGACCAGACCCTCGCCGCGGCAAGCGTTGCACCATTTGCGCGACCGCCGTCAGGATTTCGCCCAAGCGCGGCCGGAGTTGGGCCACGCCACCGTCGCCGCCGCGGTCGTCGGCCGCCGGACGATGAGCCGCGGCCTCTTTCTCGATCGGCGCGTGTTTCTCATTTCCTACGATCCGCTGCCGGACGCCGACGGAAGCATCCTGGAAAGCACCTTGTTGGCCGCCGGCCCGGTCGGCGCCGGCATCAGCCTCGAATACTATTTCTCGACGGTCGACAACGAGGGTTTCGGCTGCGGCAGCAAGGTCATGCACAATCTGGCCGGCTTGTTCGGCGTCATGCAGGGCGCGAGTTCCGATCTGCGCACCGGTCTGCCACTACAGATGATCGAAGTCCATGAAGCAATGCGCCTGCTGGTCGTCGTCGAGCAGACGCCGGAAATTCTCAGCGCGATTTACCATCGGCAAGCACCGCTGCGCGAGTTGATCGGCCAGGGCTGGATCGTCCTGGCGGCACAGGAGCCGGACTCGGGAGCGATCCATCTCTTCGATCCGGCCGTCGGCTGGCAGGCGTGGCGGGCGGAGACCGACGCGGCGCCGCTGCCCGAGGTCGAACGCTCGGCCGACTGGTTCGCCGGCCGGGACGACGCGCTACCGCTGGCCTTGCTGCGGCGCCCGGTGGCGACACGATGAACGCCTTCGCCATCTTCGCCGCCGCGCTCGCCGCAACGCCGCCGCTGGTCGCCCTGGTGCCGCTGCTGCCGCTGCTGGCGGCGCTGGCCATCGCGTTCCGCCTGTTACGCGGACACGGCGAGGCGCAGGAAGCCGTGACGGCGGGCGTGGCCACGGCGGCGGCGCTCGGCGCGCTGCTGCTGTTGCTGGTGCTCGATCTGGCGGCGCTCGTCCGCGAGGCCGCCGCCGTGACGATCCTCGACGACTGGCTGCACATCGGCGCGGTGCCGGTCCGCCTGTCGTTCATCCTCGACGCTTATAGCTTGCCGATCGCGACGCTGGTGGCGCTGATCGCCTGGATCGCGCTACGTTTTTCGGCGACCTATCTGCACCGTGAACGCGGCTTTGGCCGCTTTTTCCTCGGCATGTGCCTGTTTCTGGCCGGCATGCTGCTGATCGTTCTCGCCGGCAACGCGGTGCTGGCTTTCGTCGGCTGGGAACTGGCCGGTTTCAGCTCGTGGTTGTTGATCGGTTACGCCTGGGAGCGGCCGGTGGCCACCGGCAACGCACTGTTCGTTTTTCTGACCAACCGTATCGGCGACGCCGGCTTCCTGCTTGGCATCGGCCTGGCGACATGGTCGGCGAGCACCGTCGAGTGGACCGGTCTGGCCGAGCAGGCCGGCAACGGTAGCCTGACCACGGTGACCCTGCGCCTGCTGCTGATCGGTTTCACGGTCGCCGCGCTGACAAAATCGGCGCAACTGCCGTTCTCGCCGTGGATCGCCCGCGCGCTGGAAGGACCAACGCCGTCGTCGGCGGTTTTTTACGGTTCGCTGCTGGTGCATGCCGGCGTCTATCTGCTCTGCCGCCTGCAAGGCGCGCTGGTGCAGGTGCCGGACCTGATGACGTTGCTGGCGGTGCTCGGCCTGGCGACCGCGTGCTATGGCGGCCTCTGCGCGCTGGTGCAAAGCGATGTCAAATCGGCCTTGATTTTCGCCACTGTCGCCCAGGTCGGACTGATGGTCCTGTTTTGCGGTCTGGGCCTGTTCTGGCTGGCGGCCCTCCACCTCGGCCTGCACGCCGCCTGGCGGGCGTATCAGTTCCTGCTCGCGCCGGCGTACATGCATCTGGTGCACGGTCCGGCCAAGCCGGTGCCGCACTGGCTGGCCAGACGACGCTGGTGGTATACCGCCGCGCTGCAACGATTCTGGATCGAGCCGCTGACGCACGGCCTTTTGACACGCCCAACCCTGTTGCTGGGCCGCGATGCGCGCGCCCTGGACGAGCGTTTCATCGATCCCTTGGTCGGCGCGCCGCGCCCGGACGAGGCGGGCGGCGACGAGTGGGCAACGGACGAGCTGATTCGTGGTCACGGGCTGGCCGGGCGCGCCTTGTTCGCCTTCGCCGACCGCTTGCAAATCCTGGAAAGCCGCTTGCTGCTCAGCGGCGACGGCGCGTTGATGAAACACTTGCAGCGCCTGGTCAACTATGCCGACGCCGTCGAACAGTTGCTCGAACAGCCGCGCTATCTGATGCTGATGGTGATGGCGACCCTGGTGGTGATCCTATGAACGAAGTGTCCTGGCACGTTCTCGCCGGCTATCCGCCGCTGGCGGCCTTGCAAGGGCTGCCGCTGCTGGCGGCGGCGCTGCTGGCGGCGATGCGCGACAAAAGTCTGGCCTTGCCGCTCGGCCGTTTGTGCGCGCTGCTCGAACTGGTGCTGGCGATCGATCTTTACGCGCGCATCGACGTGTCCACCGGCGCGATGCAATTCGCCGAACGCGCCGATTTCATCGCCTATCACACCGCGGTCGACGGCGTCAGCGTGCTGTTCATCCTGCTCACCGCCCTGCTCGGCGTCCTGCTGTCGTTTTACGGCATGGCTCGCCAGCATCTCACGCCGGCACATCTGCTATGCGTGTTGCTGGTCATCGAATCGTCGCAGATGACGATGTTGACGACGATGAATCTGTTGTGGTTCGCGGGCGCCTCGGCGCTACAGTTCGGACTGGTCGCTTATCTGCTGTGGCGCTGGGCGACCTTGCGCGAGGAGAGTCTGGCTCTGGCGCGTTTTCTGCAATACCAGCTTTTCGGCTGGTGTCTGTTCGTCGCCGGCGCCGTGGTGCTGGTCTGGAGTCAGGCCGATGTCGCCGGCGGCCGCTGGACCTTCGATCTGTTCGACCTGTTACGCACGCCGCAGATCGGCAAGTACCAGTCGGTGGCGTTCTACCTGCTGTTTTACGGCCTGGCGGTACGCACGCCCTTGTTTCCCTTGCACGGCTGGCTGCCAAACTCCGCCGGCCAGGGGCTGGTCGCCGTCGGGCCGGTTCTGCTGCTCGGCGTCAAGGTCGGCATTTACGGGATGGCGCGTTTCTTGCTGCCGCTGACCGCCGAAGCGGTGAAAGTCTGGCAGCCCTATGTCGTCGCGTTCGCCATGGTCGGCGTCTTCTTCACCGCGACGCTCGCCTTCCGGCAAGCCAATCTGCGCCGCCTGCTGGCTTTCGCCGTCGTCAGCCACACCAGCCTGATCGTCATCGGCCTGTTCACCCTGCATCCGGCCGGCTTGCAGGGCGCGCTGCTGCTGGCGGTCAATTTCGGCCTGGCGGCGACGGTGATGCTGCTGATGGTCGGCTATGTGTATCGTCGCACCGGCACCACCAATCTCGACCGGCTCGGCGGCCTGTTCGACCGCCTGCCATTCATCGCCATCGCCTTCCTGATCGGCGGCCTGTCGATTCTCGGCATGCCTGGGACGCCGGGCTTCGACGCCGTGCATCTGGTACTCGAAGCATCGATAGAAACCTTTGGCGCCTTGCCGACAATCGCCACCGCCCTGGGCAACGTCGCCGCCGCCGGTTTCCTGCTCTGGGCCTTTCAACGCGCCTTTCTGGCGCCGCGGCCGCGTGACCTGCCGTCGGCCCGAATCACGCCGACCGGCGGCATGGAGTATTTCGTCGGCGGCACGACGCTGCTGGTCCTGCTCGTCGCCGGCTTTTACCCCGAACCGTGGCTGAAGCTCACCGACACGGCAACGCAGGCCCTGGCGGCCTATTTCTCCCATGGTTGAATTGACGAACTACCCGCTGCTCAGCGTGCTGTTGGCGCTGCCCGTTTTCGGCGCCCTGTTCTCCGCCGCATGCCGGCGGGCGCCATGGGCGCAATGGATCGCGCTCGGCAGCGCCGCGCTGACGCTGCTGTGCGCGCTGCTGGTGCTCCTCGCCTTCGATTCCGGCAACCCGACGTTCCAGCTGGTCGAGGCGGGGACCTGGATCGGCGGCCTGAACATCGCTTACCGGGTCGGCGTCGACGGCATCTCGTTGCTCTTCCTGCCCGCCACCGCCTTGCTTTTCGGTGGCGCCGTGGTGGCCAGCTGGCGGGTGACGGCCACCGGCGCGCCGCTGGCGCCCGGACTGTATTTCGCCCTGCTGCTGTTGCTAGAAGCGGCGACGCTGGGAATTTTCTGCGCCCTCGACGGTATTTTGTTCCTGTTCTGCTGGGAAGCGACGCTGGTGCCGCTCTATCTGCTGGTCAGCCTGTGGGGACCGGGCGGCGGGCGACAAACGGCGGCGGTGCGTTATTTCCTGATCATGCTCGCCGGCGGGGTGCCCCTGCTGCTCGGCATGCTGACCCTGGTTTTCGCGCATGCCAAGGGCGGCGCACCAGTCTTCGCGCTGCCGACGCTGCTCGCCACGCCCTTGCCCGAAGGCGCGCAATACGCGGTCTTCCTGCTGCTGCTGCTGGGTTTTGGCGTCAAGGTACCGCTGGTCCCCCTGCATACCTGGCTGCCATCGATGGCCATGGGCGCGCCGGCGGCGATCACCGCCCTGCTGGTCGGACTCAAACTCGGGGCTTACGGCCTGATCCGCTTCGCCATTCCGCTGGCGCCGCTGGCGGCGCGGGAACTGCACTGGCTGCTGGCCGGCGTTGGCGCCGTGGCCATCCTTTACGGCGGCGTGGCGGCGCTGGCGCAAAGCAATCTGCGCGGCGTGCTGGCGTATTTGAGTCTGGCGCACGTCGGGCTGGTCGTGCTCGGACTGTCGACCTTTTCGGTCTCGGCCCTGCAAGGGGTACTCTTGCTGCTGCTCAACTTCAGCGTCAGCGCGGGAAGCGCTTTCCTGGTGCTGGCGTTGTTGCAGCGCCGAACCGGATCGACCGACATCGCGCGCCTCGGCGGCGCGATGCGCAACATGCCGCTGCTGTCGGGATTTTTCCTGTTCTTCGGCCTGGCTGGCATCGGTCTGCCTGGGACCAGCGGCTTTCCGGCCGAATTGCTGATCGTCGTCGCCGCGCTGCACAGTCACACCGGCGCCGGTCTCGCCGCCCTGTTCGGCACCATCCTCGCCGCCGCCGCGTTTCTCGCCCCCTTCCGGCAAGCGTTCTTCGGGCCGCCCTCGCCCGAACTGGCGACCGCGGAAGACCTGCTGCCGCGCGAACTGGCGCTGTTGCTGCCGTCAAGCGCGCTGATCCTCGCGATCGGTTGGTATCCGCGACCCGTTCTCGAATTGCTCCGCCCTACCGCCGAGGCCTGGGTGGCGGCACTCGCTGGGCTGTAAGGATCGCCCGACGTCGGGCGACGAAGAGGCGTTCCTCGTCGATAAGCCGCGGCCGACGCCGAGGCTTCCTCTAAAATAGCGTTTTACGAACAATCAGCGAGCCATCATGATCCGCACCCGTTTCGCGCCGTCGCCAACCGGTTACCTGCATATCGGTGGGGCGCGCACCGCCCTCTTTTCCTGGGCCTACGCGCGGCGCCACGGCGGCAGCTTCATTCTGCGGATCGAAGATACCGATCTGGCCCGCTCCACGCCGGAAGCCGTGCAAGCCATTCTCGACGGCATGCGCTGGCTGGGCCTGACGCCCGACGAGGGACCGTATTATCAGACGCGGCGGCTGACACGCTACCGGGAAGTGCTCGACGGAATGCTCGCCGCCGGCAGCGCTTACCGCTGCTACACCACGCCGGAGGAACTCGAACAGCTCCGTCAGGCGCAACGCGAACAGGGGCTGAAACCGCGTTACGACGGTCGCTGGCGACCGGAGCCGGGTAAACAATTGCCTGAACCGCCGGATGATCGGGCGCCGGTCATCCGTTTCAGGAATCCCTCCGATGGCGTGGTCGCCTGGGACGATCTGGTCAAGGGCCGTATCGAAATCGCCAATGCGGAACTCGACGATCTGATCATCGCCCGCGCCGACGGCACGCCCACATACAACTTCTGCGTGGTGGTGGACGATTGGGACATGGGCATCACGCACGTCATTCGCGGCGACGATCACGTCAACAACACGCCGCGCCAGATCAACATCCTGCAAGCACTCGGCGCGCGGGTGCCGCTTTACGCGCATCTGTCGATGATTCTCGGCGACGACGGGCAAAAGCTGTCAAAACGTCATGGCGCGGTCAGCGTCATGCAGTACGACGACGACGGCTATCTGCCGGAAGCGGTCCTCAACTACCTCGCGCGCCTAGGCTGGGCGCACGGCGACGACGAAATCTTTTCGATGTCGCAATTCCGCGAGTGGTTCGATCTCGACCACATCACGCCCTCGGCGGCGCAATTCAACACCGAAAAACTGAACTGGCTCAATGCCCATTATCTGAAACGCGCCGACACCGCTCGCCTGCGATCCCTGGTGGGCGAACGTCTGGTCGCCCGCGGGGTAACGGTTGCCGAAACGCCCTCCCTGGCGGCGATCATCGATTTGCACAAGGAGCGTGTCGGCAATCTGAACGAACTGGCCGACGCGGCCGAAGTTTTCTATGTCCCCCCCCGGCCGCCAGCCGACCGTCTGGCCAAGCACGTAACGCCGGACGCCTTGCCGGTGCTGGCGGATTTCGTCGCCGGTCTGGCGACGGTCGCCTGGGAGAAGGCGGCCATCGGCGCCCTGATCAAGGAATGCGTCGCCCGACACGGCGTCAAAATGCCCCGCCTGGCGATGCCGGTGCGCATTTTGCTGACCGGTCAGGAACAAACCCCCTCGGTCGACGCGCTGGTGACCTTGTTCCCGCGCGAATTGGCACTCAAGCGGCTGACCATGGTCGCCGTTGTAGGAAACAATGCCGATCTCCGTGACTAGGAGCGGTCGCTGAATGATCAATCGCCGACGTAATACCGGCGGGAGGAAGAAGAAGCCCACCTCAAACGAGGCAAGTCGATGCCCGAACCAAGCCCGGACAGCGCCAAAGCAATAAAAATCAGCCAGTTGTAACAACGCAGCGTCGTGGTATGATCGAACGTCGTTTTTAATGGATAGAATCTCAGCGTGTTCCCGCGAATCTTCGGTCTCCTGCCAATCGTTCTACTGCTGCCGGCATGCACGCCGTCAACCCTCAGCGGCGGACCATCGGCCGGGCATCTGCAGGATGAAGGCCTTTCCCGAGCGCCGGGCGCGATTCCGCTCCCGGTGCGGCAAAGCGTTTCGCTGCCGCGCCCCAAGGCAACGGGCAAAACCGAAACCTATAGCGTGGTGGTCAATAACATCAACGTCCACGATCTGCTGTTCGCCCTGGCCCGCGACGCCAAACTGAATGTCGATATCCACCCCGGCCTCACAGGCACCGTGACGCTCAACGCCATCGACCAAACCTTGCCGCAATTGCTCACCCGGATCGCCAAACAGGTCGACATGCGTTTTGAAATGGATGGCCCCAATCTGGCGGTGATGCCGGATACCCCATATCTGCGCAATTACAAGGTGGATTACGTCAACGTCGCGCGCGACGTCACCGGCACGGTATCGACCAACACGCAAATTTCGACTGGCGCCACATCGGGAAGTTCGGTCGGCGGCGGCAACACCTCGCGCATCCAGATCGAAAACAAGTCGAAGAACCACTTTTGGGAATCGCTGGAAAAAAATCTGAAAGAGCTGCTGCACGAAACCGACAAGATTTTCCCCGAGGGATCGACCGAAACCACCACCGAACAAGCCGCCACCCAGCACACCACCGGCACCGGCGCGCAGCCGCCGACGCCGAAAACCCTCACCGCGCGGGCGGCGCAGGCCCTGTCATCGCTAGCGGCCAGCCCGAATCCGGCCACCTTGCAAAACACCGGCGCCACCATCGTCAAGCGCATGACCTTTCGCGAGGCGGCGTCGGTGATCGCCAATCCGGAAGGCGGCATCATCACCGTCCGGGCCACCTCGCGCCAACATGAGCGCGTTCAGGAATTCCTGGACCGGGTGATGCACGGCGCGCGCCGTCAAGTGCTGATCGAGGCCACCATCGTCGAGGTCACTCTGAGCGATGGCTACCAACAGGGCATCGAATGGAGTCGTCTGCGCAGCGACGGCAGCGGTTTCAAGGTCACAAAACCGACGCTGGCGACAAACGTCAACAACACGGCGACGCCTTACATCGTCAAATACCAGGACACCAATCCGCTCAATCTCCTGGCGACGGTCGACCTGCTGCGTGACTTCGGCACCGTCAAGGTGCTTTCCAGTCCCAAGCTTTCGGTACTCAACAACCAGACGGCAACCCTCAAGGTGTCGGAAGACTTCGTGTATTTCAACGTTAAACAGGACGTGGTTCCCGGCAACGCCAATACCAACGCCACGGTGACCACCACCACCACGCCGCAGGCGGTTTCCATCGGCTTCTTCATGAGCCTGACACCGCAAATCAGCGATGACGGCACGGTCACCTTGAATGTGCGCCCATCGATCTCCAGTATCGCCGAACTGAAACAGGACCCCAACCCGGAGCTAGCAAAGAACAGCATCAAGAACCTCGTACCGCAGATTCGCACCCGCGAAATCGAATCGATGATGCGCATCGACAGCGGCGACATCGCCGTCCTCGGCGGTCTGATGGAAGACAGGATCGACAACCGGAACGGGCGCGTGCCCGGCCTGGGAGACATACCGTTGATCGGCGAAGTCTTGAATAATCGGAGCAACTCGTCCACCAAGTCCGAACTTGTCGTCTTTCTGCGGCCGACGGTGATCAAGGATGCCTCGCTTGACGGCGACTTCAGTCACTTCAAGGCCTCCTTGCCGAAACGGGATTTTTTCAAGACCGATCCGATTTATCAGCCTTTCGCCCCACCGTCTCCGGAGCCGCTAAGGTGAGTTTGCTGATGGATGCCCTGCGCCGGGCGGAAGAAGCCAAGCGCACCAACCATTTGGCGGACAGGCCAGAAACTGTCGCCTCGTCGCCTGAGCTTCGCCTCGACCCGCTAGAAACGTCGCCGCCCCGCAACCACGCTCTACCACCGCTGGTCGATGATCCCGACGGGGCCGATACCGATTTGACCTTCGACCTCCCGACACCGCCGCCCGCGCCGTCGACTGCGAAAGTAAACGCCGCCCAAAACCGCGACGAGGCTCGCCAGACCGCCGAGCGTCTGGCGGTGAAAAACGTTTTTTCCGCCAAGGAAACGCCGCGCCGATACAATCCGCTGTGGTTGTTTCTCGGCTTTGCCGGCGTGGCGGCCGTAGCCATCGGCGGCTACTTCTGGTGGCAACTGGAAAACATGTCCAAAGGAGGTTCCCTGGCGCAATCGACAACCGCGGCCGCACCGAAGCCCGCGATTCCAGCCACGAATCCCGCTACAAATCCCGCCGCCAGTGTCTCCCCCGGTCCGTCGGCCGTGCCAGCGCCTCGCCCCGAACCAATGACAACGGCGGAAATCGCAACAGCGGCGCAAACAGCAATGCCCAAGGCGGAAGCCAGCGGTGTGCGGCTGTCGCCGCCGACCGCGACCCAACCCAGGATTCCGACGCGCGAAAGTCGCTTAAACCGGCGCCCGCCGCGTGCTTACCCGGCGGAAGAGGGCCTTGCCGGCACCAGCATCCTCCGCCCGGGAAACAGGCGCACCCCGACGGACCACACGCTTCATCTGGCATACGAGGCCTGGCTGGCGGACCGGCTGGACGACTCCCGGCGCGCGTATGAACACGTGCTGCGCGGCGACCCGAGAAATACGGACGCCTTGCTTGGGCTGGCGGCAATCGCCTCCCGCCAAGGACAAAACGACCGGGCGCAACACCTGTATCAACGGGTACTTGACGCCGACCCCAACGAACCCACCGCACAAGCGGCGCTGATCAATCTGCGGGCACAGAACAACGATGGCGGCCAGTCGGAAAGCCGCCTGAGAACCCTGCTTGTCAACCAGCCGGATTCACCGTCGCTTCATTTCGCGCTCGGCAACCTGTATGCGCGGCAAAGCCGCTGGAAGGAGGCACAACAGGCTTTCTTTCAATCCTATGCGCTCGAACCGGACAACGCCGACTATATTTTCAATGTCGCTGTCAGTCTGGACCATCTTCGCCAGCCCAAACTGGCAGCCCAGTATTATCGGATGGCCTTGAGCGCCGCCGAAACCCGCCATGGCACGTTCGACAAGAATGCCATCGCCAGACGCGTTGCCGAACTGCAACCATGATGGTCACGGCCGATGGCGACCGCCAAACCTGAACCGCCCGCCCAGCCACTCGTGAACGCCCCGGGAGCCCACCGCCACGCCAGGCCGCTTGGTCAAATTCTGATCAACAAAGGCATCCTCAGCGAAGATCAGTTGCGGATCTCGCTGCTGGAACAAATGAAGTCGAACCGGCCAATCGGCAAGTTGCTGGTTTCGCTTGGCTTCGTCACGGAAGCGACGTTGCGCGATGCGCTGTCGGAAAGCCTGGGAAAACAAAGCGTCGATTTGTCGAACGCCATCATCGACCCCTCGGCGCTGAATTTCGTGCCGCGCGACCTCGCCAAGCGGCACCATTTGCTACCGCTCGATTTCGACTCCGAAAACAGGCGTTTGACCGTGGCCATCGCCGACATCAACGACATCGTCGCCCTCGACAGGATCCGCGGACTCAACAGCGACGAAATCGAGATCGACACCCTGCTCGCCGGCGAGACCGAAATCGATCGCGCGATCGATCAGTATTACGGTCACGAACTGTCGATCGACGGCATCCTGCACGAAATCGAAACCGGCGAAGTCGACTTTCGCGGTTTGCAATCGTCGGCCGACGAATACAGTCAACCCGTTGTCCGCCTGATCGATTCGATCCTGACCGACGCCGTCAAACACGACTCCTCCGACGTGCACTTCGAACCCGAAGCCAGCTTTCTGCGCATCCGCTATCGCATCGACGGCATGCTGCGACAAATCCGCTCGCTGCACAAAACCTATTGGCCGGCAATGGCGGTGCGCATCAAGGTGCTTTCCGGAATGAACATCGCCGAAGCGCGCGCCCCGCAGGATGGGCGCATCTCGCTCAACATGCGGGGACGGCAAATCGATTTTCGTGTTTCGGCGCAACCGACGATCCACGGTGAGAATATCGTGCTGCGGATTCTCGACCGCCAGAAAGGGATAGTGCCGCTGGAAGGTCTCGGCCTGGCCGAAGACCAGCTCAACCAGCTGAAGTTGATGATTGCCCGTCCCGAGGGCATTGTTTTCGTCACCGGCCCCACCGGCAGCGGCAAGACGACGACGCTTTATTCGGTGCTCAACCATATCAACTCCGAGGGCGTGAACATCATGACCCTTGAAGACCCGGTCGAATATCCGATGACCTTGGTCCGGCAAACCTCGGTAGCCGAATCGGTGAAACTCGATTTCGCCAACGGCATACGCTCGATGATGCGGCAGGACCCGGACATTATTCTTGTCGGTGAAGTCCGCGACGCGGAAACAGCCGAAATGGCCTTGCGGGCGGCGATGACCGGCCATCAAGTCTATTCCACCTTGCACACCAATTCGGCCATCGGCGCCATCCCTCGTCTGCTCGACATCGGTATTTTGCCGGACATCATGGCAGGCAATATCATCGGCATCGTTGCCCAACGCCTGGTGCGACGGCTATGCGTACACTGCAAGGTGCCGTATCAGGCGGAAGCGCATGAAACCCGCTTGCTGGGCACCCTGGCGGAAGGTGGCGCGGCGCGCCCCGTGATTTATCGCCCGGGCGGTTGCGAACGCTGTGACTTTCAGGGCTATCGCGGGCGTCTGGCGATAATGGAAGTGCTGCGGGTCAACGCGGACATGGACGAACTGATCGCCCGCCGCAGCACGGTTCGGGAAATGCGGCAACTAGCCAGTCAACAGGGTTTCGTCACCTTGGCCGACGACGGTCTGCGTCGCGTTCTCGACGGTTCCACCTCGCTAGAGGAAGTCGGACGTGTGGTCGACCTGACCGACCGGATGTAGCGAACGTGCCGCTCTACACTTACAAGGCGGTCAACCCAGAAGGACGCATGGTATTCGGGCGCATCGACGCGCTCAACATCGTCGACCTGGAAATGCGCCTTAAACGCATGGAACTCGACCTGATCAACGGCGAGCCGGTCAACAATCGCACGTTGTTCGCCAACGCCGGGGTTCCTCGCCGCGAAATCATTCACTTCTGTTTTCACCTGCAACAACTGGTACGAGCCGGCGTGCCCGTCCTCGAAGGGCTGACCGATCTGCGCGACAGTCTCGAACATCCGCGTTTCCGTGAAGTGGTCGCCATGTTGATCGAGTCGATCGAAGGCGGTCAAACACTTTCACAAGCCATGGAAAGTCATCGGCGTGTTTTCGACAGAGTCTTTGTCAGCTTGATTCGCTCAGGAGAAACCTCCGGTCGTCTGGCGGAGGTCCTGCAAAGCCTCAACGAGTCGCTACGCTGGGAAGATGAACTCGCTTCGCAGACCAAGAAAATGCTCACCTATCCGGCATTTGTCGGCACGATCGTGCTCGCCGCGACCTTTTTCCTGATGGTCTATATGGTTCCGCAGCTCAAGATGTTCGTCAAGAACATGGGACAAGAACTGCCCATGCAAACCCGGATTCTGTTTTTTGTCTCCGATCTGCTGGTCGGTTACTGGTATGTGCCGCTGCTGCTGCCGATCGTTGTCGCGATATCGATCCGTTTTTTGCTGACCCGCAATCCCTTGGCGCGCGTCCGTTTCGACGAACTCAAACTACGGCTCCCGTTGCTGGGCGAAATACTGCGTAAAATCGTTCTCTCGCGCTTCGCCAACACTTTTGCGCTGCTGTACTCTTCAGGCATTCCTATTCTCGAATCGATACGCACCACACAAGGCGTGGTTGGCAACCTTGTCATTCAGCAGGGGCTTGAACGTGTCGAACAGTTGATCGGTGAGGGCCAAAACGTGACGGCCGCCTTCCATAGCACCGGTTTTTTCCCGCCGCTGGTCATTCGCATGCTGCGTGTCGGAGAAAACACCGGCGCGCTCGATAATGCCTTGATGAATGTCAGCTACTTCTATACCCGCGATGTCCGCGAATCGGTCCAGAAAATGCAACAACTCGTCGAGCCGGCCCTCACCGTCATCATGGGCGCCCTGCTCGGCTGGATCATGCTCTCCGTGCTCGGGCCGGTTTATGACGTGATCAGCAAAATCAAGACCTGACGCCCATGTATAACCGCCGCCTCATTTACTTTAGCGCCCATCAGGTAACGGTTTTCGTCTGGAAAGCCGGCATTCTGAATCACGAAGACAGCTTCGAAAACACCGCGGACGGTTTAAACCGGTTCACCGCGTATCTCGCAACACACAGAAGAAGCATTTTCTCGATTCTGGCCGATGTTTCGGAAGAAAGCTTTCAGATTGAAACCATTCCCTTTCTGCACGGAAAAGATCGCAGCGCGATCATTGCGCGCAAATGCGGGCAGCTATTCTTCAATGCTTCGCTGACCACCTCGGTATCCCTCGGACATCAGAAGTCGCGGCGGAAAGACGAGCGGATCATGCTCGCCGCACTGACCAACAACGACGCATTCAGTCCATGGCTGGCGGCAATAACGGATGCCGATGTCCCGTTGCGGGGACTCTATTCGCTGCCACTGCTTGCGCCCTTGCTGCTGAAAACGATCGGCGTGACCGACAAACGCTGTCTGCTGCTCACCATTCAGGACCAGGGTTTGCGCCAGAGCTATCTGGAAAACGGCGAACTGCAATTCAGCCGCTTGACGCCACTGCATAACAGCAGCATCGGCGGCATCGCGCAAACCTTCTCCAACGAAGCGCATAAACTTCAGCAATATCTGGTCAGCCAGCGGATCATCGGGCGTCACGAATCCATCGGGGCGTACCTGCTCGCCCACGCCAACGCCCGCAAGGCAATCGAAAACAGTTGTGAAAATAGTGAAACGCTTTCTTTCGTCATTCTCGACATCGAAGAAAGCGCGCGCAGATGCGGTTGCAATACGCCACCAGTGGACACTCGTTGCGAACAGCTTTTTCTGCAACTGTTGGCGAAGAATGCTCGAGGCGCACAGTTTGCCGGCGACGACATCCGCCGGGGGTATTATCTGTGGCGAATCCGCACGTTGCTGCAAGGAAGCGGCGCCTTGATTCTCGGCGCTTGCCTGCTCACCTCGGGAAAACTGGCTTTCGATGCGTATCGCTTGCAACAAGAAACAGCTTTTGTAACGGCGGAAACCGATCTGGCTCGTCGGCGGTACGACAGCATCGTCAAAACTTTTCCGTCCATCCCCACCGACAACGACAGTCTGCGGCGGGTCATCCGCCAGTACGCCAACCTTGAGCGGGAAAGCATCCTGCCGGACGGTCTGTTTCGCGAAATCAGTCGTGCGCTGCAATCCTCGGAAGCCGTCGAAATTGAAAACATCGAGTGGAAATCCGTCGACGAAAACGCCCCCCCCCGAAAACCCTTGGCTACGCCAGCGAAAGTCAACCCGCCTTCGACGCCAAACATCGTCAACGAGGTTGCCATTTTCAGCGGCACCTTGCGCTTGAGCGCGGAAACGCCGCCAAGGCAAGTGTTGGTGGTTTTCAATCGGTTCATAGACGCCTTGAAGCGCAACGCCAAACTTGACATCGACGTCTTGCAGCAACCCTTCGATGTCGAATCCGGTAAATCTCTGAAAGGGTGGGGAAATGCGCTTATCGACGAGACGCAGTCCCGCGCATTCAAGGTACGGATCAGTAGACCTCTCGGACCATGAAACTGCGTCCCACCGATTTTCGCAAAATTCGCAACAGTACCGTGGCCGCGGTACTAATGACCGTTGTCGGCGCAGCCAGCCTTTATTTCACGGCCGACGCCAGAAAGAACGCGCAACTGGCCCAGAAAAACAGCGCCCAACAGCGTGCGGAACTCGATACCAAACTCAAACAGGTTCGCGACGAGGAAATCGAAATCAAGGAAAAGTCGATTATTTTCAACAAACTAAGGGAGCGTGGCATCATTGGCGACGAGCAGCGCCTGGAGTGGGTGGAATTGCTCAAGAACATCCGCGACAAGCATCAGCTGCTTGATCTCGACTATGAGATTTCGCCACAACGTCCGCTTGAGAGTACATCGCCCAACGATGTCGCCTACGCCAGTGCGATGAAGCTGCAACTGAAGCTACTGCACGAAGAAGATCTGCTTCGCCTGCTCGGCGACCTGCGCAATCAGGCAAACGCACTGATCGCGGTCAAGAGTTGCAACATCTCTCGCCTTGCGCTTACACCCGAGGAACGTGCCAACAGCCACGCGAACCTCGCGGCCATTTGTGAAATCGACTGGATAACCCTGCGCGACCCAGGGAAAAACTAAATGAGACACGCCTCACGAACGGAAAACCGTGCCTCGCGACTGACTCTGAGCGGCTTGGCACTGCTCGTGACCCTTTGCCCGCACGCAAACGCCGAGGACACGCTTGGCCGCCTCTTCTTCTCGGCTGAAAGGCGTCAGCAACTCGACCGACAAAGGACGATGAACACGCTCGACAAGCAACCGGCGATGGTCGCACCCACCCTGACCGTCGATGGCATCGTCATGCGCAGTAGTGGCAAACGAACGGCATGGGTAAATGGCAATCCGCAACACGAAAGCGAACGGCTCAGCGGCCTGACCGTCAGTGCGCGCCCAAGTACCCCCGGCGCGATCCGCATCGAGAGCCACGACTTGCCTGCAGCCCATGCCCGTGTCGGCGATGCGGTGAACAGCCAAACCGGAGAAGCGTCGGACTTGCTCGCAGGCGGTCGCATCCGCGTTCATCGTCGATCCGCCACACCTTAAAGCCCGTGCAATCAATGGCGACATCGGAGACGCGACCACCCGCGTCACCACCAGACCGAACGAAGCGTCCGCCGCTACGGTACCGGTGTGCTTGCGCCAGACAGCAGTCCGGGATCGTGCTGCTGACCATGCTGGCCGTCGCCATGCTTTTGGGAGTGTATCTGTTCCTCAAGCAACTCAATACCGCCGGCTTGCTGGCTGCGCGCGCGCAGAACGAAGCAGTCACCCTGACGGAAGCCAGAGCCATCGTGCTCGGCGATATGGCTTCGCGATTCTCCTCGGCGGCGCTCGGAGACGCCGGCTACCTGCGCCTGCCCGATCTCGGTGCCGGCGTCGGTGGCCTTCCCAGCGAGGGAACGGCATCCCCAAATTTCACCGGCAACGGTCAGGATTTCTCGGTAATCGGCAAGCTGCCATGGGCCACCATGCATAGCGGCGCCCTGCGCGATGCTAATGGAGAGTGCTACTGGTATGTCGTCTCCGGCCGCTTCAAGATCACGCCGAAAACAGACGTACTGAATTGGGACACACCAGGCCAGATCGACGTCGTTTCGAGTGGCACCCTGATCGCCGCCAACCTCGCGGCGCTGATCGTCGCCCCGGGAAACCCTGTCGATGGGCAAGATCGACAACTGGCCGACGCCGCGTACACCGAATGCGGCGGCAATTACGACGCCCGAAATTATCTCGATACCTTCGATGGCGCCGATGCCGTTGGCGGCGCGGTCAACTACTTCGCCGGCAGCACCAACAACCGGGTCGCCACGAGCACCGCCAATAAAGTCTTCGTCCTGACAAGCAACGATCACTACAATGACCGGTTCGCCTTTATCTCCGTTGACGATATCTTTAATCTGGTAAGCAAACGCAGCGACTTCGCCTTAGCCATCGGCGCGCTACTCGATTACTTCAAAACTCAGAACGATACGGCAGCCACTTCGCCAGGAACGCCGGTTCCCGGAGCTCCTCCCACGAGTGGTGACGTCATACCTCCTCCAGTAGCTATCGCCGGCCCCAAAGGAACCGACAATCTCGTTTGTTCGTCCGCCCCCGATCCCGATTTCTGTAAGAACTGGAAAGAGATGTTGTTTCTCACCGCGTTACCCACACCGGCCAACATCACGATCGACGGCGCGCCGAGTGAATATCCCTGCCAGCGGGTACTGATTTTTGGCGGACGGCGCACCTCCTCTCAAACTCGCCTCACCGCCGCCGAAAAAGCAGACAAAAACAATTATCTGGAAACACCGAACAACAACTCGTTCGCCTCACCGACAGCCACGGCGGTGAATTTCGTCGGCAGATCCACCTTCACCGCCACGTCACCGCAAACCGATATTCTGAGATGCCTGAAATGAACCCGCCACGTCAGCCGGGATCTCTCGCTCGCGGATTCACACTGACCGAGATGACGGTCGTTCTAGTCATCGTCGCGTTGATGCTTGGCGGCTTGCTGGTCCCATTGAGCGCGCAAATCGATATGCGGGACACCAATGAAACCCGCAAGGCCCTGGCGGAAATTCGCGAGGCACTACTCGGTTTCGTCATTGCCAATGGCTATTTTCCGTGTCCCGCATTGCCAACGACGGCCAACACCGCCGCCGGCGCGGGGATCGCACCGGCGCCGCTGGCTGGCGGATGCGCCGTTACTTACGGCGTGTTACCCTGGGTAACGCTGGGAGTTGACGAAACCGACGCCTGGGGACGGCGCTATACCTATGTAGTCACCCAAACGTTTACCCGGCTACCGCCATCCCTCCCCAACGGCGCTTGCACGCTTACCGCGACACAGGCAGGCTTCAACTTATGCGCGAACGGCGACATGACTATCCGAATCGCCTCGGGTGGTTCCGATGTCGCCAACAGCTTACCGGCAATCGTCATTTCGCACGGCAAGAATGGACGCGGCGCCTACACGCCGGCGGGAACGCAAATCTCAACGGGCGCTGATGTCGACGAGAGAGAAAACCAACTGGTGCTAAACCCGGCAACCGGTGCGTGGAAAGATGCCGTCACCCAAAATATATTTGTCAAGAAAACACCGACGCCGACTTTCGACGATGAGGTTGTTTGGATTCCCAGCACACTGCTTTTCAATCGGATGGTCGGCGTCGGCAAGCTTCCATAAAATCACTTGTGTTATTGACTGACGTGAAACCAACCATGGTGTCGCGTCCACTCCTGCCTTTCCGACATTGGTCATCCGATCTTTCCGACATTGGTCATCCGATAAACGCCAGCGCGGTTGTTTGTACGGTCAGAAACCTGCCGCCCTTGAACGCCTGCTTGCAATGTCCATCGACCGCAACCCGGAGAAACGGCGAAACCTCAAGCCCCCCTTCCAAAACGTCGGATTGCCTTGAAGTCCAAGCAATCGCCTTGTTGGATTTGACGGAATAAGCTTCGCCAAGTACAATCCGCTGGGCTTCGGGGGCATAGCTCAGCTGGGAGAGCGTCTGGTTCGCAATCAGAAGGTCGGCGGTTCGATCCCGCCTGTCTCCACCAGAACACCAAAGCCCGGACATGCTCCGGGCTTTTTCATGCCCGCGAAGGCCCAGCAGTGGCGGGGTTTCGCGGGTGGTGCGAATTTCGATGATCGCCAGCAGGCCCTGATTTCGCCCTGCCGGCCACCCGAATTCCTCTCTTTTCTCTGTTTTTGTCTAGCCTGGTCAATGCTCGACACCCTGTAACCATGCCGGTTTCCGGGCGGTGGTTTGCACCACACAACGCATAGCGGTGGGGTTTCGAACGTGAACTCCGAGCAACTACCCGCAGCACGACTTGCCAGAAATCTGGATCGGCGGACACGGTACCGTCCCGTAGGAACAGAACACGCAGCAATCGCCCGGCTTGGGTTTGAGCACCGTGTGGCAACCCTCGCACTCGTAAAACCATTGGCAGGCATCCGTCGGCATCCGCTCGGTCTTCACGTACCCGCACACCGGGCAGGTCAGCGTCGAATCAAGAACAGGCTCCAAGGCGATCTCCAAAGCTGATTGGCCGATTGTAGGCCATCACTTTGCCAGACTGCCAATCACCTCCCGCTGCGCGCTCCAGTCGTCCGGCAACGGGTTCTCGACGAAGAACAACAGCGACAGACCGACCGGCTGCCGGCCACGGGCAATGTCCTCGACAATGTCCGGTGCCAGCCGGGCGAGCTTGAGCATCTTTTGCATCCGAGCCAGTCCCATCTTTTCTGCTTTAGCCAGTTCGGTCATGTTCTTCACTCGACCCGAATCAATGAGTTCCTGCCAGAAGAACGCCTTGGCCAGTGCCGCCATCAAATTCGCGTCGACAGACATCGGTTGGCCAGGGTTCATGGGGGACGCCATCCGTCCGGGTGTCGTCGGCTCAACCACCACCTTTCGCGCCTTGTGCCTGACAAAGCGCACAGGAATGAACGTCGTCAACTTGATGCCATCTTCCAGCTTCGCTGTGTTCGACCGCGCCTGACCGGTCTGCTCCAGTCCTCTCATGCCATTTCCTTCATTTCCAGTTCACGCAATTCCGCCCCGATGCTGTTCGGCGCCAGTTCCGCCATCAGTGCCGACCACCCGGCCGGATGCCATTCGATGTCGATTCCCTCGTCCTTGAGTTGCACCCGGGCAATCAGCAACTTCACCAGCCGGCACCGTTCTTCCGGAAACATCTCGTTCCACACCGCCGACAGGTTTCGCATCGCCAGCACTACAGCGGGCTCCGACGCCGTGGCGTCCAGTTTCTGGACCTCATCCCACACCGCCTGGATCATCTCCGGCGCCTGCAGGGCGGACTTCACCTGCTCCAGCACCAGCGCCTCGATCTGCTCGGCCGGCACGATGCCGAAGGGGTTGGTGCCGCGCCCGAGCTTCTTGTCCGAGTACGGCAGGTAATAGCGATACCGCTTGCCCGATTTCTTCTTGGTCGCCGTCGGCAGCATCCGGTCGCCGTCGGGGGCAAAGAGCAGGCCACGCAGGATGGGTTCGTTGTCGTGGCGGGTCATGGTCTGCGATGCGCGCAAATGCGCATCCTCAGCCAGAATGGCCTGCGCCTGATCCCACAAGGCTTGATCCAGAATAGGTGGGTGTTCGCCAGGGTGATCTTTACCCTTGTGCCGGATGACGCCGATGTACAGCGGATTCCTCAGCATCTTGTAGAGGTTCTGTTTCGTGATCGGTCGGCCTGGACGGAAGACACCATCCTGTGTCGTCCATGCCTTGGTGGTGACACCCAGGCGATTCAACTCACGGGCCAGTTCGGTGGTGGATTTCAGTTCAACGAATCGCCGCCAGATGCCGCGCACGATCTTGGCCTCGGCCTCGTTGATGACCAGTTGCCGGTGGCTGACGTCGTAGCCCAGCGGTGGTGTGCCGCCCATCCACATTCCCTTGGCCTTGCTGGCGGCAATCTTGTCCCTGATACGCTCGCCGGTCACCTCCCGTTCGAACTGCGCGAAGGACAGCAGGATGTTGAGCATCAACCGGCCCATCGATGTCGCCGAGTTGATCTGCTGCGTGACGGCGCTGAAACTGACGCCGCGCTGGTCGAACAATTCCACCATCTTGGCAAAGTCGGCCAAGTTGCGGGTCAGCCGGTCAATCTTGTACACCACAACGATATCGACCTTCCCGGCATCGATATCGGCGAGCAACCGCTTCAAGGCAGGTCGGTCCATATTGCCGCCAGTGAAGCCACCATCGTCGTAGTCGTCGACCACCGGAATCCAACCCTCGGTGCGCTGACTGGCGATGAAGGCCTGTCCCGCTTCCCGTTGGGCATCGATGGAATTGAAGGATTGGTCGAGCCGCTCGTCGGTGGAGACGCGGCAATAGACGGCGCAGCGTTTGCGGGTGATGGGCGCCTTCATTTCTTGCCTCCCTTCTGCTTCACGCCGAAGAACGCCGGCCCCGACCAATTGACGCCGGTAATATGCCGCGCCACCGCCGACAGGCTCTTGAACACCTTTCCATTGAGGTCGTAGAAACCCTCCGGCGTGACCGTGACACGGTACTCATTGGATTCGTACTCGCGCAGCAGCACCGTGCCCGGCATCAGATGCACCTCGCTGCGGCGCTTGCCGAACACCGACTGCGATTCACCGAGGCGCACCAGCCGCCGCCGGATGTCGGGATCGACGCCGCCGTGAGCAGCCTCCTGAATCTTGTAGGCGACGCGAGAGGCCACGTAATCGCGGTTCCAAGTGCCAGGGCGGCGCGGGAAATGGGCGTCCCACAATGCCCACAAATCCTTCATCGGCATCGTGGGGAGTGCCGCCAACTGGGCGGCCACAGATGTTGATCGGGTCATTGCAAACTCCATGTCATAAGGGGTTTGTATGAACGCTTCTTCCCGGGCAGAAGCCAAGTCAAACCGCGCTCTGTTCAGGATCATCGGCCTGCCCAGTCGCAATATCGAAGCGCTCGCCCAGCAAGGTCTGCTTCCTGCCGGTACGCTTGTCCTTCACGCCAAGGATGTAAACCTCCCCGTTCCAGAGGCCGCAGGCCACGTCGGTATCTTCGGCATCGGCAGGCAGCAGCCAGCCGGTGATGCCATCGGGCAAGCCCAGCAAGTCCTCCGGCCGGTGGATGGACCAGCGCATCGCATCCTGATAGCGATCGGCGAACTGCAAGATTTGCGGCGGGACGTCCGGGAAGTTCTCCTGACTGAGGATAGGAATCCAGGCCAGCAACTGCCCGCTGGCGAGCCATTGCTGGACGCGCTGGTGGACTTCCGTATCGAAGTGGCTCAGCCGCTCGATGGGCAGGTGACCGGTGGTGCTGTTGATCGTTGCGGTGTTCATTTCATTTCCTTGAATGGGTGATCGGGTGGGGTGGTAACCAGGGTGGTAACTGGTAACCCTGGTAACCTCATTTCGTGGCCTGTCGGTAGCTGATCAGCGGGCTCGCGCCCCCCGCATGGCTTTGTGGCGAGGAAGGACCCGTCGAATCATCTGGCGCTGCAGCTTGTTGAACTGCTTCATCTGCTGCTTGGCCGACTTGCGCACGATGCGGGTCAGGCGGATGCCGGCGACGATCCACCGCCACTGCCACGGGATGTGACGGGCGATGCGCCGGGGCCGGAGGACGGGCGTCGATGCCGCACGCTGCACCACCGACCCGCCATCCCACTCCTCAACCTTGACCGACACCATCGTTACGGCAGGCTCGATGGCAGGCGAAGGCCGGTGCATTGGCATCGGTGGCAGCATCTCGGCCAGCACTTGTTCCCGTTGCGCGGACGGCATCTGCCGCAGGACGGTTTCCGCCCGCTTCATCTGCAGCTTCGCCTGCGCAAACGGATCAGTCATATCGAATCGGGTGCTGTGGATTTTCATCGCTATCCCCCTCACGCCACATCCACGCGAACCACGGCCGCCATCTCGCTGTAGGAGTCGAGATGTTTCTTCGGCGGGTTGGGATCGGGTGCGTAGATGCGGCGCTCATCGTTCTTGCCCTTGGGGTGGTACACCTTGAGGCCCCAGGCATCGAAACCGACAGCGCGCAGGGCATTGTCCAGTGCCGTCGAGACTTCGTTATCGTGTTGGGTGAACTGGCCATTCAGATCGCGCAGATCTTCAAAGGCCAGACCCTCGATCAGGGTAGGCAGCAATTCTCCATCACGACGTCGACCGATCAGTTCGTGCTCGTAGCGGGTACGGTGATCGCCGGTCACGCTGTAATGGAACAGGTTCACGCGACTGAGCAGCACCGATTCCACGCTCTGCATCTCGCGCCATGCCTGCACGAAGGTCTTGGCGGCCTCCAGCATCCGTTGTGCGCTGGGCCGGAAGATGCGGCAGATTTCGTCATCGATCCGGGATTCATCCAGGCTATCGACCATCTGCGCCGCCAAGTGGTTGATGTACTGCTCCAGCGCCTTGACACGGGCCGGTGCCTCGATCACCTGCTGCGCGGCCTTCACGCGCGCGGCCTGCTCCTGTGCCAGCTCTTGCTGGTGTTCCTGATCGAACTTGGCCAGTACTTCCGTGTCGCCCAGGCTCGCAAGCACCTCGCGCTGGATGGTGAGGGACATCTCCGGCTCGGCGGGTTTGTCCCAACCATCCTTGATTCGATTGGCTGCCACCAGAGCGGCAATGGCCTGGTCGTACTGAGCATTCTGCTGGCGCAGCCGGTTGAACATTTCGGTCACTGTGCTGACGTCCCCGATGTCGTTCAGAGGCGATGTACCCTTGACAGGTTTGGTGACGGCCGCAGATTTTTTGCTGAAAGGATTGACGTTCATTTGGATTCTCCAGAAATGCCGCCCACGGAATGGGAAACGCCGGGCGGCGTGGCGTTGAATGAATGGAAGGCAGCCAATCCCGGCCAGCGCTCGAAGCCACGGCGCTGATCGCGGTTGTCGCCATAGGGGGCGAAGCCCTCGCAGCGGCGCGGCAGATCGCGCACGGGCTGGTAGCCGCGATTGGCGACCACGGGTTTGTACTTGGGGCCGGCCGCGTGACAGACGCCGCTCATCGAGAGCCAGCTACAGTCGGTGCAGTGGATGCGGTCGTCGTCATCGACGGTGTTCGCACGTTGCGCATCGATGTGCGCAGCCGCAGATTCAGGCGTGACGGGCGCTTTCGCGGGATTCGCGAGATTCGCAGCGACGAGGCGGGAGAATTGGAAACCCATCACACGGCCACCAGTTCGAAGGCCTCGCGGGCCGTGGGATGTTCTGCGGCGACCACCCAACCGTGGTGGGTGAGCAGTTGCATCACGCGCCGCGCGGTACCAGCGCTACGAATCGCCGCCGGCCCGTTGCGATAGATGTCGGCGAGCGGGATGGCCCGCCCCGGCCCCATCTTGTCGCGCAGCCAGTTCAGCACCTCTTGGGCGAGCTTCAGTTCCGCCGATACCTGGCCGGTGCCCCACAGCCGCAGGGCTTCGCCGAGGTAGTGCTGCATCAGCGCCGCCGCCCGGTCGACGTGGTTCTCGCTGACATTGGATTCACCCTCGAACACGGCGAAAGTGCCGGCCAGGCGGGAGATGTGTTCCGGGGCCTTGGAGGCCAATGCCCGTACTGGGGCCAGTTCGCGGTCTTTGCCGAGGGCGTGTTCGATATCGTTGTAGAGCGCCACCCAGGTACGTTTGGCGGCCGGTGTCAGGCTGATCTCGGGTGGATCGAGTTCGTGGTCATCCTCCAGCAAGGGCCAGGGGCGTTCCAGCAGATCAGTCAGCCGGTCGGCGTAGCGGCGGTATTCCGGGGTATGGCCGAGGTCGGCTTCCACATAGCGGCGGGTGCCGGCAGTAGATTGCGGGAAGCTCACCAGGCAGCGCGCCAGGAATCCCTGCTCCCGTGCCAATGGATCGGCGAGCAGCATCGAGGCGACGACCGGCTGTGCCATCAGGTGCAGGGTGAGGCGGCGACCGTAGTAGGTACCGGAACCGTCGCCGACGCGCACCCGGTCGAATTCGCCGCGATCCCACAGGCGGGACAGTGTGGTCAGGGTGCCGAGCTTCTTCTCGCTGCTCATGGCAAAGCCGCCGAGCAGTTGACCGGCTTCGTCGTTGATCAGGCCGATGGACGGCAGGCCATGGGCCAGTTGCCGTTGCAATGCCTCGGATGTGGGCTCCGAGACGATGAGCATCGGCATGATCGGCGCCGTGGGCTTGTCGAGTTCGGCCAACTTGGCCTGACGGGCCTCGGCCGAGAGTTTCTTGTCGGCGAGGATGCGCTTGGCCTGTGCCTCGAAGAGTTGGGCGGCCATTTCGTACTGCTCCCGCTCGCTGGCGTATTGCTGCATCAGCAGTCGCTGCCGGGCACGCACTGGCATGAGGGCCCAACTGTCGCCTGCCGATTTGCGTTCGCCAGACTCACCCAGGGTGAGGAAGAATTCGGACAGTGGCGAGACGCGTCCATCGACCACCACATTGGCGTGGGGCTGTGCCACCTGATTCATTGCGGCGAGGATGCTCTGGCCGAGCAGCGCGACGGGCGCCTGGATGACCGTCTGCATCGCCTTCACGACATCGGCACCGATGGGGCCAAGGGCATCCACCGGGAAGGGCGTGGGTGGATCGATCTCACGCGACAGCGGCAGGGGCGCATCGCCGGTTACCGGCTTTGGCTTGGCCCAGTCGGGACGCCCGACGGACACCAAGGGAGCGGATTTCATGCGCGTCCCTGGCCGGTGTGGCTGGCGAGGTGGCCTTCGATGAAGGCGAGGATGTCCTGCCGGCGGTAGCGCACGCAGCGACCGACACGGACGAAGGGCAGGTTCGGGCGACCCTTGACGCGCCAAGTGGCGAGCGTCGCCGGTTGAATCTTGAGGAGGTGTGCCGCTTCGTCCTCGGTGAGGAGGACGGGGTCCGCTACCGTGGGGGTGCGGCGAACTTGGTGGGTGCCCATCTGTCTGCGCTGCCTTTCATCGTGTGACGCATCTCAGCGTCGATGAAGGTCAGCCTACAGAGGGCGTTCGGATGGATAGCGCTAAACGTCCGGAAGCTGTTGCAGCTTGCGTTTCAGGGTATCTATGGCGATGGATGTTTCCCTGTTTTTGGATAGATCGGAATATTCCAGACGATCATCCACGATGTCCCGAAAAATGATGCCTTCAAATTCATCGTCATAGGCGCCATCCAAATACTCGATCACAGCGGAGAACTCACTGCTGCCGGCTTCTTTGACCACGGCCATGAGTGCTCGCGTCAGCCGATTTACCGCACCCCGCTTGCGACCCTGGCGATAAGGAACCATTTCTGCCCTGGCCGCGCGCGCCTTGCGTTCCAGGGTGGCAATCTGCGCTTCTGCTTTCTTGATGACTGACAAATCCGGCGCAGTCGCAGCAAAGCTGGCCATCAGCAGGAAACGCTCGGCGGTGCCCGTCTGCTGCGCGGCATAGTGCCAGTGCCAGCGTTCCCATCCGGCGATGTCGCCGCGGAGTTCGACGATCTCGTCCTCGTCGGCATGGCCGACGCCGGCCTGCGCCATTTCCTCCTCGATGCCGGCAGCAATCTCGCAATAGGCTTCCGCCGCGATGCGCGCCTCGTGCATGGCCATGACGGCGTAGATCTGCGCGTCGGTCAGAGTGGGTGGTGTGGTGGGGATGAAGGTCGTCCAGAGGCTGCGCGCGGCCTCGGTAAAACTGTCGTAGCGTTCGACGTGCTGGTGAATGGCGGGGTTGGATCGGGCGATGCCGGTGCAGGCTTTCAAAGCCCAGTCGGGGCAGTCGGTGGCGAGGGGTTCGAGCAGTTGCCGGCCCTGTTCCAGTACCTCATCAAGGCGGTCGACATCGAGACTGATCTGCGGCCACAACCAGCAATGCTCGTGCTGGATGCGTAGATCGTTGAGATCGTCGGTCAGCGCATTGAACAGGCCGACGGCAGGCACGGCAGCCTCTGACCCATTGCCTGGGCCATCGGTCTGCTCATCGGATGCCGGTGGTGTCGCCATGTGTTCTCGTGGTTGTGCTTGCGAATCGTGCGAATACCGCGAAACGCCTTGTGCCGCAAGGCTTTGCGCCTGTGCGCAGCGGCGCGAATCGTGCGCATGGCCTGCGGATTCGCATCGGTCGCAGATGATGCGCAAGCCAGAAATCCAGTCGCCGAGCCTACTTTCGCGGGATTCGCAGGTTTCGCATGGGTCATTTTACGGGAGGGGTCCTTCCTGGCCAAAATCTGATACGGGGGGCGCGAGCGCGGCGCTTCGATAGCGTCAGGGTGCAAACCGAGGTTTGCAGGGTTTGCGGTTTGCACTCCGGCCAAGGGTGTGCGTTGAATTCACCCCCTTGAAACCGGAAAACGGTCACCCCTATTGCAGCCACTGCTGGCAAGGGTTTCCAGCGATTTCAGGGCCGAAAAATGGCAAATCGGCCACCGTGAAATTTGGCCGAAGGAAAGGGCCTGCGGTACACGCAGACCCTTTGGCGGTTTGCAGTCAGGCGATGCGATAGGCCCGTTGACCGTCCGCGCTCTTCTCGGTGACGACCTCGTAACCGAGGCGCTTCCTGACCATGCCGGAGATCGCGCCGCGAACCGTGTGGGCCTGCCAGCCGGTGCCGGCCATCATCTGGGCGATGGTCGCGCCGCCGGGGTGGCGCATCGCGTCGATGATCGCGGCCAGTTTGGTGCCGGGGCGGATGGTGGGCGAGGTGACCTCCAATTTCTGGATGGTTTGGGTGGCCTCGCGTTTAGTGAGGGCATCCGGGGTGTCCATCCTCTGGACAGCCTTGGGGACGGGGCGAGGCTTGCCGACGGCGGCGTAACCGGCATCGGAGAGGAGTTGGTGGCCGTCGGCGTCAAATATCAGCCCTCGGGCAAGCAGGCCCTCGATGACTTTGGTGCGGACGCCGCCGCGCAGATTGCTCGGCAGGGGTTCGATGTTGCCGTCGGGGCGACCGGCGGCGGCCCTGAGGATGGCGGTCTGGGTGTCGGTCAGTTTGGCTTGAGCAGTCATGTCGATCTCCGGTAGTTGGTGGGCGTCGTCACTCGTCGCCGCCGAAGATCGCCAGCAACTCGTCCAGCCCCGCCTCCACCCGCCCGAGGTCGCCGACGTGCCCCCAATGGATGGCATCGGGGTCATGACCGAAGTGGTCGTCGGCAAGTTGCCGCAGCCGTTCCAGCTTGGCGCGGATGGCGGCGGTGCGGGCGAGGTAGGCGTCGAGGGCGGTTGGTTTGGCGTTCATCGTGGGCTCCTGATGTGATTGACGACAAGCACATGAACGCGCTGTTCGATCAGGAAGCCAAGCTGAATTCGATGATTTTCAACATGTTTCAATGCGTATTGCATCAAACACTGGCCGCGCCTTCGGCAACCTGTTAAATTGTGGCCTTTGCGATTTGGTGCGACTTTATGCCGTCTATTTCAACCTCGATGGAGTTCGGAAATGACTGAGCCTTGGGTATCCGTCGAGCAAATTGCAGAACACCTTGCTGTAAGGCGGGACTCGATCTACCGGTGGATCGATGCCAAGGGCCTGCCCGCCCACCGGATCGGTCGCCTTTGGAAGTTCAAGGTTTCCGAGGTTGATGACTGGGTGCGTAGCGGCGGCGCGAGAGATGAAGACACGAGGAAACGCGATGGCAGCTAACGGGCCCAATAGCTTCGGTATTCGCGACAACCACACGCGCGGCAAGGTTGCCGATTTCCTCGTCGAGAAAATCAATGCCGGAAGTCATCTGTCAGTTGTCTCGGCATACTTCACCATCTACGCCTACGAAGCGCTGTCTGCCGAACTCGACAGCATCGGGCACCTGAACTTTCTCTTTGGCGAGCCACGGTTCATCGCCTCGCTTGATCCGGACAAGACTGACAAGAAGTCATTCAAGATCGAAGATGAAGGGCTGGAGCTGGCCAATCGGCTGCAGCAAAAGGAAATTGCCCGCCGGTGTGCCGCCTGGATACGCGACAAAGTGGAAATTCGTTCCATCAGGCAAGCCAACCTGCTTCACGGCAAGCTGTATCACATCGACGATGGCCGGCGCGAGCATGCCATCCTCGGCAGTTCCAACTTCACCCGGCGCGGCCTTGGACTGTCGGCAACCCCCAACATCGAACTCAACTTGATTGTCGACGGCGACCGTGATCGTGCCGAGCTCAAGGAGTGGTTCGATCAACTCTGGGCCGACGAAAGCCTGGTCGCCGACGTCAAAGCTGAGGTGCTGCGCTATCTGGAGCAGCTCTATGTCAATCACGCACCGGAGTTCATCTACTTCAAGACGCTGTTTCACGTTTTCGAACGCTTCCTGTCAGGCCAGGCCGACGATGCCCAGCTATTTGACCGCACCGCCATTGTCGATACGGACATATGGAAGGCGTTGTTCGATTTCCAGAAAGACGGCGCCAAAGGTGCAATCCACAAGATCAATGCCCATAACGGTTGCATCCTGGCTGACAGCGTCGGTTTGGGGAAAACCTATACCGCGCTGGCTGTTATCAAGTACTACGAGCTGCGTAATCTCCGTGTTCTCGTCCTCTGCCCGAAGAAGCTGCGTGACAACTGGACGGTTTATCTTGCCCAGAACAACAGTGAGCTGAATCCCTTCCTGAAGGATCGCTTCGGCTACACGGTGCTATCCCATACCGATCTGTCACGAGAAACCGGCAAGGTAGATGGTATTGATCTGGCGGCCCTCAACTGGGGCAACTTCGATCTCATCGTCATCGACGAATCGCACAACTTCCGCAACAACACCAAGGGCAAACGCGACGACGACGGCAACATCATCCGCAAGAGCCGGTACGAACGGTTGATGGAAGACATCATCCAGTCCGGCGTGAAGACCAAAGTACTGCTGCTGTCGGCAACCCCGGTCAACAACGATCTCAAGGATCTGCGCAACCAAATCTACTTCGTCACTGAGGGCCGCGACGCCGCGTTTTCGACGAGTTTCGGCATCCACAGCATCAAGGACACGCTGACGACGGCACAGAAAACCTTCATGGAATGGGCCAAGCGCGCCGGCGAGAAGGATGCCCGCGACCTGATGGACCGGCTATCGGCGGGATTTTTCACCCTGCTCGATGAGCTGACCATTGCCCGCTCGCGCAAACACATCCAGAAATACTATCGGGCATCGCTGGTGCAGATCGGCCAGTTCCCCAAGCGCAAAAAACCGGAATCCGTGTTTTCAGAGATCGATTTGAAAGGGCGCTTCCTCTCCTACGACCGCCTCAACGACGAAATCAGCAACTACCAGCTCTCGCTGTTCAACCCGTCGCGTTATGTGCTGCCTCAGTTCAAGGCTCAATACGAGGCGAGGAACATCCTCAACTTCAGCCAGGAAAATCGGGAAAAATTCCTCATCGGCATGATGAAGGTGAATTTCCTCAAGCGACTGGAAAGCTCAGTGCATTCCTTCGCCATCACGATGGAGCGCACCGTCAGCAAGATCGAGGATTTGGAGAGCAGGCTTCGTCAGTTTCAGGAATACCGGCAAGCAGAAGCGGACGATGTGCAGCCCGACTTTTTCGCCGAACCGGAGGAAGAGGATGAAGACCTCGCAGAAGCCTTCCAGGTTGGCGGAAAGCTTCGCTTCCGAATGGAGCATCTTGACGTCGCCGCGTGGCTGAAAGACCTGGCCACCGACAAGCAGCAGCTATCTCTGCTCGCCGATGCCGCGCAGTCGGTCGACGCCAAGCGCGATGCCAAGCTCGCCGAGCTCAAGAAGATCATCGAGCACAAGGCCAAGCAGCCCACCACCAATGCCAATGGTCACGAAAACCGCAAGATCATCGTGTTCTGTGCGTTTGCCGATACGGCCGCCTACCTCTATGAGGAACTGGAGGAATGGGCGCTCAAAAAGCTGAATGTCCATATCGCGCTGGTATCCGGTGGTGCCAAGCCAAACCGTACCACCTTCGGTCATGCCGATTTCACGCAGATACTCATCAACTTCGCGCCACGCGCCAAGCAGCGTGCCAAGATGAAGTCCATGCCGCAGGATGGCGAAATCGACATCCTTATCGCCACAGACTGCATCTCCGAAGGCCAGAACCTGCAGGACTGCGATCTGCTGGTGAACTACGATATTCACTGGAACCCGGTTCGTATCATTCAGCGCTTCGGCCGGATCGACCGGATCGGCAGCCCGAACTCGGCGATCCAGCTCGTCAACTTCTGGCCGACGCCCGACCTCAACAAATACATCAACCTGAAAAACCGCGTCGAAGCCCGCATGGCGCTGGTAGACATCGCCGCTACCGCTGAAGACAACATCCTGCAGGCGGAAGACTTGCGCGAACTGATTCAGGAGGACCTGCGCTACCGCGACAAGCAACTGCTCAGGCTCAAGGATGAGGTGCTCGACCTCGAAGACTTCAACGAGTCGGTCGCCCTCAATGAATTCACACTTGACGATTTCCGCATGGAACTGGCGGCCTACATCGAAGCCAACCGAGAGAAACTGGAAGAGGCGCCGTTCGGCCTCTACGCCGTCGTGCCGCCCCACGCCGAATACCAGACCATCAAGCCCGGTGCCATCTATTGCCTCAAGCAGCGCATCGAGGCTACCGGCAATGAAGCCGTCAATCCGCTCCAGCCGTATTTCCTCGTCTACATCCGCGATGATGGCGAGGTTCGTTACAACTTCACCAGCCCCAAGCAGGTGCTGGAAATTTTCCGTGCGGTCAGTCAGGGCAAGACGGAACCCTACGCCGATCTCTGCGAACTCTTCGATGCCCAGACGAAACACGGCGAAGACATGAGCCAATACAGCGGGTTGCTGGACAAGGCGGTGTCAGCCATCGCCGCGCAATTCGGCCGCAAGAGCGTCGGCAATCTTTTTGCCGGGCGGGGCGGCAAGCTGGTCAGCAGCCAGACTGCCATCAAGACTACAACCGACTTTGACCTTGTTACTTGGCTGGTGATCAAGAATGAGCAATAACGTAGAACTCAAAAAAACGATCAGCCAGCGCGTCTTGGCCTTCGCCAGTCAACCGCTGCGCCAAGCGGCGCTGAAGTTGTTTGAGGGGCTCGGCTACACCTCCGACCGCACTTTGGAAACGCGCTCGGTGCAGGCATTCCGCGAACAGTTCGACCCCGAGGGAAAACTCTCCCATTCTGCTTCGCTAGTCGGGCAATGGCAGAGCGCCGAACTGCTTTTTCAGCTCACAGATGAAGAGCTTGCTGACAGCGCCGCATTGTTCAAGGACGATGCCGTTCGCACCTCGCTCCTGCAGTCCTACGTGTTTATCGCAATCGACCTGCGCGAGGGCGATTACGCTCGTGGCAAACTAGCCGGCATAGCCAGGCAGATCAACCGCATTTTTCCCATGCCGGTCATGGTGCTGTTCAAAATTGGCGGCCTGCTGTCGCTGGCGGTAATCAACCGTCGTCTGAACAAGCGCGACGAAAACAAGGACGTCCTCGGCAAGGTCACCCTCATCCAGAACATCGCCATCGGCAATCCACATCCGGGGCATCTGGACATTCTTGCCTCGTTCTCGCTGGCCGAACTCTCAGCAGACAAGCGCAGCATCCAGAATTTCGACCAACTGCATGCGGCCTGGGAAGAAGTCTTCAACGTTGAGCTGCTCAACAAGCGCTTCTACCGCGAGCTTGCCAACTGGTACTTCTGGGCGCTTCCTCAAGTCGATTTCCCTGCCGACATCGAGAAGGACGACGAGAAACGCCGTGCCACTGGCCTGATCCGTTTGCTGACTCGTCTCATCTTCTGTTGGTTCCTCAAGGAAAAGAGCCTTGTCCCCGAGAAGCTCTTCGCCGAGGCGGATCTGAAAAATATTCTCAAAGATCTTTCGCCCGATGCCTCTACCTACAATGAGGCCATTCTGCAAAACCTTTTCTTTGCCACTCTCAATCAGCGCATGGGCAAGGATGCCAAAGGCCAACCATTTCGCGCCTTTGCCAAGGATGAAGGCTTCCCGAAGAATCGTGCCACCTATGGCGTGGATACCCTCTACCGCTACGAGGAGCACTTTCGCGATCCCGACACCGCGCTTGATCACTTTGCCGATGTGCCATTTCTCAATGGCGGTCTTTTCGAGTGCCTCGACCGCATCGAGGAGGGGACAGGCAAGAAGCTTTATCTCGACGGCTTTTCACGAAACGCGAAGAAGCGCCCTACCATCCCGAACCGACTCTTCTTCGGTAGCGAGCACGAGGAGGACCTTTCTGGAGCTTACGGCGACACAAAGCGCAAGAAAGAGAAGGTGCGCGGCCTCCTCCGTATCCTGCACGCCTATAAGTTCACCATTGTCGAGAACACGCCGGTCGACCAGGAAATCGCGCTCGATCCTGAACTGCTGGGCAAGGTTTTCGAAAACCTGCTCGCCTCCTACAACGAGGAAACCAAAACCACCGCCCGCAAGCAGACGGGCTCCTTCTACACCCCGCGCCCCATCGTTGATTACATGGTGGACGAATCGCTCAAGGCGCACCTCACAGGAGCACTTGCCAAGGCCGGCATGAGCGAAAAGGACGCGCAGGACGGTCTCGACATCCTTTTCACGTACTCCGAGCGTGCACACCCTTTCTCTGAGCAAGAAGTTGCCACGCTGCTTGATGCCATTCACACATGCAAGATTCTCGACCCCGCTTGCGGTTCCGGGGCATTCCCGATGGGGGTGCTGCACAAGCTCGTCTACATCATCCACAAGCTCGATCCCGATAACGCACGCTGGAAACAACTTCAGGTCGATACCGCAGCGAAGATTCCTGACCTTTCTGCTCGTGATGCCGCCATCACAGCCATCGAACGCGACTTCGCCGATAACGAAGACGACTACGGGCGCAAGCTCTACCTGATTGAGAACTGTCTCTATGGCGTGGACATCCAGCCCATCGCCATCCAGATTTCAAAACTTCGTTTTTTCATTTCCCTCGTCTGCGACCAACGCAC
>ERZ795062.166-NODE-166-length-60772-cov-5.870251_pt1 | contig 60772 bp, 50 predicted proteins | sample MGYA00375146_ERZ795062 | MGnify/ENA primary metagenome ERZ795062 (study PRJEB30191, sample SAMN05720281) | activated sludge metagenome | isolation source: Anaerobic digester | place: USA | collected 2015-07-16 ...
TGAATTTTCTCAGCCAGACGGGTTTTTGGATTAACATAATGCCAAAGCATATATTCGAAAACGTGGAAGATCCAATGAACTTTGATTATGATGGGACCGGTTATGGACCTTTTAAGTTGAAAGAATATAAAAAAGGTGAATATTATACCTTTGAACGAGTTCCTAATTGGCCGCTTGCAAATGATGGCCTTGGAGCATATCTCGAAACTATAACTTTCAGAATTTTTCCGGATCCAAATGCACTTGTGCTTGCCATGAAAAATGGCGAAGTTCACGTATCCGGCTCTGCAATGCCAATAGCATCACAAAAACAATTGGAGGCATCACCTGATAAGTTTGGCATAATGAAGGTTAACTCCCTAGGTTATGGCTATATAAGCTTTAACTATAAGAATGAACTATTAGCAGATAAAAATGTAAGAAAAGCTTTTGCAATGACAATTGACCGCGATGCGCTTGTTAATACTGCATTGCAAGGCGGCGCAATAAAGATGGAAACACCTATTTCACCTGTATATAAGGATTTGGTAAAATCAAATATTAAATTTCCGGCATTTGATATCGAAGGTGCAAAAAAAGTCTTAACAGATGCAGGCTATACAATGAACAAAGACGGCGTAATGGAGAAAAATGGAAAAAAACTCGAATTTGAGCTTATTTACAGAACTACTACAGCAAACGTAGATGCTATGGTAAATATAGTTAAGGCAAATGCTGAAAAAGCCGGATTTGCTATTAACCTTAAACCTGTAGATCCTGCAACGTATACAGATAGAGTGGTAAAGCAACGCAATTTCGATATTAATCTAATTGAGTGGGGCGTAATCGACGATCCGGATTCCTCTTTAGGTACAATCTACAGATCAGATGCGGCACTAAACTTTATGGGTTATAAGAATGAGAGAATTGATGAGCTGCTTGACATGTCTGAGAGGGAAATCAGTTACGAAAAGCGCATAGAAATTATGAATGAGTTTCAAAAAGAATTTGTAGAAGAACTGCCGTCAATAAACCTGTTTGTAAGAACTAATGCTTATGGTTATTCAAAAGATTTTGAAGGCTGGGATCTGACACCGGGTCTTTATGGCTTGTTGGCAGCAAAAGATATTGTTAAAGTTTACAAAAAATAATAAGAGGTGACTTGCAATTGGGAATAAAAACAGCATATAAGGGTTATAAGGCTTATTCTTATTTAGAGCCAGGCAAGGATTATCAAGATTTCGAGTTTGTTGATTGGAATTGGACAGGCGGTTATTTAGTGCCACTCGATGAAACCCAGGAAGAAAGAGTTCAAAGGTTAGCAAAAGAAAAGATTTTTATTGCTTTGCATGAACATCCTACTTTATTTCCAAAGGATATGTCGAAAACTCCGGAGTATAATACAGCAGGAAGAGAGTTTTGCGCATATGAAGCATTATCTCATTCTTGCATAGACTGTGTTTTTGATAATATGATGGATGGAACAAATACAATTTCATCCAAAGCGGGTTGGAAATGGCAAGACATAATTCACGATTTAGGAATGCGATTATGTGATATCGCCCATCAAGATTTTTTAATTCATTGCAAACGAGTTGAAGATATCTATAAGGCGCATGAAGAAGGAAAAATTGCATGGGTCGCCGTAGTTGAAGGCGCTGCTCCTATTGAAAACGAGTTAGACAGGATTGATATTCTTTATGGCCTTGGTGTAAGGCAACTAGGAATTACTTATTCTGAGTCAAATGCTCTTGGTAATGGTCTTAAAGAAGATAATGATGGTGGTCTAACAAAATTTGGCAAAGCAGCCGTGGAACGTATGAATAAAGTGGGAATGCTCATTGACGTATCTCATTGCGGACCAAAAACTGCTTACGACGCAGTTACGTATTCTCAAAAGCCTATAATCGCCAGTCATTGCGGGGCAAGAGCATTATGGGACAGTAAAAGACTTTTTCATGATGATTTAATAAAAGCTATTGCAGAAAAAGGTGGAGTTGTCGGAGTGGAAGCCGCACCGCATACCACAATGACAAAAACGCATATGACACATGATATTGAATCAGTAATGGAGCACTTTGAGTATATCGCAAATCTTGTTGGAATTGAGCACGTATCTTTTGGAACAGATTCTCTATATGGAGACCACGTAGCTTTGCATAATGTTTACTCCGCAAATCTATCCAAGAAAGAGACGAGTAATATTAATGCAGAATATGAAGAAGTAAAATATGTTAAAGGTCTCGAAAATCCAACAGAAGGATCTTGGAATATTATAAGGTGGCTAGTAAAACACGGGTATTCTGACGAAGATATAGAAAAAGTTATCAGCGGGAATGCTCTCAGGGTCTTAAAACAGGTTTGGAGTTAATTAAAGAAAAAGTCGAAGCGAAATGTAATCGCTTCGACTTTTTCTTTTTAAATAAACTAACTTGTGCTATAATCTTATTGTATCAAGCGGCACATTTCTTATGTGCCTTCGGAGGTTGAAATGGAAAAACAGTTCATAAAAGATCTAAAGGTTGGAGATAAAGTAAAAGATTTGTTCGGTGTGATAAAGAAAAGTTTAGCGAATTACTCTCCTTCAAGTTCAAAAGCCCCTGGCCAGTTTATGAAATTAGTTTTAGGTGACTGCACAGGCACTATTGAAGCAAGACTTTGGGAAGGCGTCGAGGATGTAATTGATTTATTTAATGAAGGGGATGTGGTACTGGTCGAGGGTTATATAACAGAATATAACGGTCTTCAAATAAACATAACAAGCATAGAAAAATACGAAGGAGCTATTGACCTTGCTCTGTTTCAACAAACAACTGAGAAAGACCGCAGAGAAATGGCAAAGAGGCTTAATGCAATTGTCCAATCTATTGGAAATTCATATCTTAAAAAACTTCTGATATCAATTTTTAGCGACAGAAAAATATACTCTGCTTTTATAAATTGCCCGGCGGCACAAACAATTCATCATGCCTATATTGGCGGCCTTTTAGAACATAGTCTGGAAGTCGTTCAAATTTGCGAGCTTATCGCATCGAATTATAAGGATACAATAAACAGAGATCTTTTAATTACAGGCGCCCTGCTTCATGATATCGGCAAGATTAAAGAGTATAACTTCTCCAGCATTTCTTTTAATATGACAGATATTGGCAAACTTATCGGCCATTTGGTTATTGGAAAAGAAATGATAGATGAAAAAATTCGCGAAATACCTAACTTCCCACCGGAGCTTCAACTAGCACTAAGTCATATGATAATTTCTCATCATGGTGAAAGAGAATGGGGAAGCCCTGAAGTTCCAAAGACGATAGAAGCTTTTGCGCTCTTTTATGGGGATCTAGTGAGCGCTAAGTTAAACCAATTTTACAACCTCCTTAACAAAGGAGTTGATTCAGAATCCGGCTGGACCCCGTGGGATAAATTTTTGGAACGCAGTGCCTACCTTATAAACTACAGCGAAAATGGCGACTAGATATAAATAGTATTTAAAAATTTGTAAATCAGGAGCAAAAAAGTGGACGACACAAGACAAAAGATAAACCTGAAAAACATTATAGAAAAATTAAAACTGGATATTATTGTAAATACGACAAAAATGCCCGATATTACAGTAGCAGACTTAAACCGACCGGGTTTAGAGCTTACCGGCTATTTCGATTATTTTGCTTATGACAGGGTGCAGATTTTGGGCAGAACTGAGATATCCTATCTTGAAGGCTTGCCTGAGGATGTTCGAAAAAGTCGTTTAGAGAAATTTTTTTCATATGATATACCTTGCGTTATAATAACACGCAGTCTTGTTCCGCCTCCTGAGCTTATTACAATTGCTGAAAAAAGTGATAAGCCGGTACTCGGAACCCGCACTGCCACCACTTTATTTATGAGTAGGCTGACAGATTTTCTTGAAAGCGAACTTGCGCCACGCACTACTATGCACGGGGTATTAGTTGACATATACGGAATTGGCATATTAATTATCGGCGAAAGCGGCATAGGTAAAAGCGAGACGGCTGTAGAACTTATAAAACGAGGACATCGTTTGGTAGCAGATGATGCCGTAGAAATAAAACAATCAACTGAAGGAGTTTTAATAGGTACGGCGCCAAAACTTATAAGACACTTCTTAGAAGTGCGGGGACTTGGAGTTATTGATGTAAGAACTATTTTTGGAGCAGGCAGCATACGAAACGATATAAAAATTGAAATGGTAATCGAATTAGTGGAGTGGGAGAAATATCAAGAGGGAGACAGACTGGGACTTGAAGAAGAAAAAACAAAGATTTTAGATTCATACATAACAAAGAAAACAATTCCAATCAGGCCGGGAAGAAATCTTGCCGCTATTTTGGAAGTAGCCGCAATGGACTTTCGTTTAAAGGCACTGGGATACAACGCTGCTTTGGAATTTAGCAAGCGGCTTATAGAAGAAATCAGCAAGAATAAACAAGAAGATTAAGAACCAAAGGAGGCACAAAGTTATGTTGGATGATTTAAAAATTATAGGCGAATTAGATAAAGGCGGGATGTTTGACCTTATATACAAATTTCCTGATCATTGTTTGGAAGCTGTAAATATTGCAAAGGACGTTACTTCCAAGATTCAGTTTGAGAATATTTTAAATGTAGTCATAACGGGAATGGGAGGTTCTGCCATTGGCGGAGATTTGGTAAGGATGCTTGCTTTTAAAAAATCTTCTATTCCTATAATCGTAAACAGAGATTATACGATGCCAAGTTTCGTAGGAAACAAGACTTTTGTTATTGCATCGAGTTATTCGGGCAATACCGAAGAAACGCTGGCTGCATATGATGAGGCAAAAGCAAAAGGAGCTCAAATTGCAGTAATTACAACAGGCGGAAAACTAAAGGAAAAGGCTGATGCAGACAACATCCCTGCAATTGTAGTCCCGGCAGGCCTTCCTCCAAGAGCTGCTTTAGGATTTTCTCTCTTTCCAATTTTAATGTTGTTTCAAGCTATGGGTATAGAAATTGACGGGGCTGCGAATGTTGAAAAGCCAATAAGTCTTTTGAAAAAAATGCGAGACGATTATTCCCCAAAAACGCCAGAAAAAAATAATCCTGCAAAACAACTGGCAAGAAAATTGTTTGGCAAGATTCCTGTGATCTATGGCACCGCAAATTTAACAGATGTTGTTGCGGCAAGATGGAAAGGGCAGATGAATGAAAACGCAAAACATCCGGCCTTCTTCAATGCGTTTCCCGAGCTGGATCACAATGAAATTATGGGATACGAAGGCGATATGGATCTTTTAAAGATGCTTGAAATAATAATATTAAGGTCTCCTAATGAAAGCGAGCGCATGAAAAAGCGTATAAGAATAACTGCGGATATCCTTAAAGAAAAGGTTGCGGAAGTAGTAGAAATTTGGCCACAAGGCGATTCGTTCCTTGAGCATACACTTTCGCATATAATGCTGGGAGATTATGCAAGCGCTTATCTTGCGATCCTTAACAACAAAGATCCAAAGGAAATAGATTTTATCGATAAATTAAAAGAACAAATGGGCGACTGAAGCCCATTGTACGAGGTGATTTATTTGAATTGGGAAGTTGACACCCACTGCCACACCATAGCTAGTGGCCATGCTTACAGCACAATAGCCGAAAATGCGGAGGCTGCCTCAAAAAAAGGCGTTAAAATGATTGCAATAACGGACCACGGGCCGGCTATGGGAGAAGGTGGAATTAATAAATATTATTTTTGGAATATGAGAGTAATTCCGCGGACAATAAACGGAGTTTATATACTTAGAGGAGTAGAGGCAAATATTTTAGATACAAGAGGAACCTTGGATCTTCCTGAGGAATTCCTTCAAAGATTAGATATAGTTTTAGCAGGTCTTCATGTAGGATGTTTTCCCCAGGGACTTAGTGTAGAGGAAAACACTCAAGCAATTATAGAAGCGATAAAAAATCCATATGTGGATATTATTGTCCATCCGGGAAACCCCGAATTTCCGATAAATATTGATAGATTTGTAGAAGCTGCCCATGCATACAATGTGTCAATAGAAATAAATAACAGCTCTTTTATAAGCCGACAAGGCAGCGAGAAAAATTGTTCTCTGATTGCAAAAAAAGCAGCAGAGTTAGGAGCGACAGTTTCTTTAGGAAGCGATGCGCATATCTGTTTTGACATAGCAAATTTTGCAAAGGCCGAAAAATTAATAGAAGATGCAAAGGTTCCACAAGAAAATATATTGAATACTTCCGCAGAAAAGGTTATAGATTTCTTAAAATTAAAAGGCAAAGAGATCACTTTATAACCCTGGACAATATATAAATTTTTAATTATCAAAAAGGGAGGCATCATCAATATGTCATCAACAATAGTTTATTTAAACGGCCAGAAGGTTGATTACGAAAATGCAAAAATTCCGGTAGAAGACAGAGGGTTTCTCTTTGGCGATGGTCTATATGAGGTAATTCATGCTTATGACGGCAGATTCTTTTATATGGACCGCCACTTGGCCAGGCTTCAAGACGGAGCAAAAGAAATATACCTGAATCTCGATTTTGGTATTGACAACCTTGAGAAAATTTGCCGACAAGCTGTAGATGAGTGTGGTTTTGCCGATACATCGGTATATATCCAGGTGACACGCGGAGCAGCTGAAAGGCAGCATGTCTTCCCTGAAAACATTCCCTGCACTTGGGTTGTTATAGCAAGAGAGTCCAAAGGAAATCCGGAGGAATTTTATGAAACCGGCATAACTTGCATAACAGTGCCTGATGAACGCTGGAATCGATGCAATATAAAGACAGTTCAGCTCCTGGCAAATTGTATCGCAAAGGAAAAAGCAAAACGAGCCGGTTCTTATGAAGCAATTTTTCACAGAGGTGGAACAGTAAACGAAGGAGCAAGCAGCAATGTATTTATTGTAAAAGACGGCAAGCTTTTTACCCATCCTGCCGACAACAGGATATTAAATGGCATAACCCGAGGAATTGTTCTGGAAATTGCAGATGCAAATGACATACCATATTCTGAAGAAGTATTTAATATTAACCAGCTTCTTGATGCCGACGAGGTTTTTCTTACGGGAACTACCACGGAAATAATGCCTGTTGTAAAAGTGGACGGAAAGATTATAGGTGACGGTATACCGGGCAAGATAACCAGGATGCTGCAAGAGAAGTATAATAACTTGAAACAAACTGTTAATCGCTGACATAACATGCACTTTTTACCAGGATAAAGGATGATGGATTCCTTTATCCTATTTTTGTGATGGCGCAACGCTTTTAAGATTTTTCAAAATTACTGATAAAGCGATAAAAAAATTTGACTTTATTTGCAAAGGAGGAATTAACAGGACAATTATAGAAGTAATCATTAATAACTACTTTACCTTAGACAATATCAAGGCGAGGAGTAAAGATATGGATTCCATTAAAATAGTAGAAATTTTAAACAAGATATTAAAGCCTGATCAAATAAAGATAAATGAACCGATGAAATATCATACATCTTTTCGTATCGGGGGACCTTGCGATATTATGGTACTTCCGGAGGATGAAGAAGACGTATTAGAAGTCATCAAAATATGCGCTCAAAACAGTATCCCCTTTTTTATAATGGGAAATGGCACTAATTTATTGGTAAAAGACGGCGGTATAAGAGGGGTAGTTATTAAGCTTGCTCAAAACTTTAGTGAAGCTGTTGTAGATAAAGATGTTATAAGATGCAAGGCAGGGCTGCCTCTATCAAATCTTTCAAAATTAGCCCTTGAAAACAGTTTAAAAGGCCTGGAATTTGCCGGAGGCATCCCTGGTACAGTAGGTGGGGCCGTTGTAATGAATGCAGGAGCCTATGACGGCCAAATGGCAGAAATTGTCGAAAGCGTAAAAGTTATGGAACAAGATGGCGATATATATGAAATAAAAAATAAGGAGTTAGGCTATTCATACCGCACCTCCGTTCTTCAAAACAGCGGCAAAATCGTTTTGGAAGCTTTGATAAAACTAGAGCCCGGAAGCTACGGTGAAATAAAAAGTAAAATGGAAAAATATTCAGTCCTTCGCAGACAAAAACAGCCCCTTAATCTTCCCAGCGCAGGCAGCGTATTTAAAAGACCGCCGGGGAATTTTGCCGGCGCCCTTATAGAAAAAGCAGGGCTTAAAGGCTGCAAAATAGGCGGAGCCATGGTATCTGAAAAGCACGCCGGCTTTATAGTGAATACCGGCGGCGCGACTGCAAGAGATGTAATTGAGCTAATAGAATATATACAGCAGGAAGTACAAAGAAAATTTGATGTATTGCTGGAACCTGAAATAAAAATTATTGGCGAAGATGAACTCGAATAAAGGGGGAAATAAAAGTGATTATAGGGCTTGACATGGGAGGGACGCACGTTGATGCGGTTCTCATTGACCATGGCAAGATTATAAAAACGTCAAAGATACCAACTGAACCGAATAATCTTTTAGAATCTGTGTGGAAAACACTAAAGCCTCTAATTACCGGAGTAAAGCCTGATGAAATAGAACGAGTCATTTTAAGCACAACTATCTGCACCAATGCTATTGTGGAAGAAAAGACAGCCCATGTAGGCATGATAATCGAAAGCGGTCCGGGCCTTCCTTGCGATTTTTTGGCTTGTGGGCAGGAAAACATTTTCACAGAAGGTTATATAGACCATAGAGGCCGAGAGGTAAGTCCAATTAACTCTGCTGAGATAAATCGCGCGTCAAATGCATTTAAAAACAAAAATATTTCAGCCTGTGCCGTTGTTGGAAAGTTCTCAGTTAGAAATCCTGACCACGAAATAAAAATTTATGATATGTTAAAAAATGATTTTTCACCTGTAACATTAGGGCATACTGTTTCGGGAAAGCTAAATTTTCCCCGCAGAGTTTTTACATCTTATTTCAACTCGGCGGTGTATTCTACATTTTCTAGATTTAGCAACAGCATAGTTTATGCCCTTAAACGCGAAAAAATTAATGCAAAGCTTTATGTCCTAAAAGCTGACGGCGGTACAATGGGCCTTGAAAGTGCAGAAAAATTTCCGGTAAATACGATATTATCCGGCCCTGCAGCAAGTATAATGGGCGGTCAAGCGTTTTTTAATACATCAAAAGACGGGGTATTTTTGGATATAGGAGGAACAACTACAGATATCGCATTTCTGGCAGATGGTGTGCCGCTGTTTGAACCCCTTGGAATAAAAATCGGCGAGTACCCTACTTTGGTAAGGGCGCTTTACAGCGTTTCCATGGGATTAGGCGGAGACAGCGAGGTTAGAGTAGAAAATGGTGTACTGCATATCGGGCCTTATAGAAAGGGGAGCCCGATGGCTTTAGGCGGTCCCTGTCCTACTCCTACAGATGCCATGATTGCCCAAGGGCTTCTTGATATAGGAAGCAAGGAAAAGGCTGTAGATGCTATGAAAGATATAGCTGGGCCTCTGGATTTAAATATACAAGAAGCGGCATCACTGGTTCTACAAACAATGGCGAATATGATAAAAGAAAAAGTGGATAAGTTGCTTTTTGAGATAAATTCCCATCCGGTGTATACAGTAAAAGAACTGCTGTATGGCAAGAAAATCAATCCGGAATTTGTCCAGGTAATTGGCGGACCGGCGAAGATACTCGCCCCTATTTTGGAAAAGAGCTTTAAAATTCCCTGCTTTTATCCTAAATTTTACGAAGCTGCAAATGCTGTAGGAGCCGCTCTTGCTAAAACTACTGCAGAGATTACTGTGTTTGTTGATACTGCCCAGGGAACCCTTTTAGTGCCTGAAATCGGTCTATACAAAAAAATAGAACGAAATTATACTTTAGAAGATGCAAAACTTTTGGCTGTTGAGCTTTTAAGTAAACAATTGTCTATTTTAGGGGCTGAGGCCGGCGAAATACAGCCTGAAATAGTAGAAGAAAATGTTTTTAATATAGTCAGGGGTTTTTATACAAGCGGTAAAAATATGAGGATAAGAGTGCAAACAAAACCCGGACTACTTTATGAAATGTGGGGCGATAAAGATGCTTAAAGCGAAAAACCGGCTTGGCCTTGTGTTCTTTCCTGCTTTTGACTGGGCAATAAGCCCAACACATCCGGAAAGGGAAGAACGGCTTCTATATACGCAAGATCAGATATTTGAAGAAGGCATAAATGATATCGAAGGTATAAAGTTTTATAATCCTAACATAGCGTCAAATAAAGACATAGAGCGAGTGCATTTTTGTGTTCCGAGCGTAGAAGACAGAGCAACGACTTCCCACATGATTTCAGCAGGAGGAGCAATCAAGGCTGCAGAGGCGGTGATGGAAGGTGAAGCGGATAAAGCTTTTGCTCTTGTGCGTCCGCCGGGACATCACGCCCAGCGCGTCGTTTATGGCGACAGAGGTTTTTGCATAATAAATATTGAAGCCATAATGTTGGAAAATCTCAGGGCCCGATATGGCCACCGGCGGGTCGCTATAATAGATACTGACTGCCATCACGGCGACGGGACCCAGGACATTTACTGGAATGACAGTGATACACTGTTTATTTCTTTTCATCAGGACGGAAGAACACTTTACCCCGGCACCGGTTTTATCGATGAGTTTGGCGGTCCCGGAGCAATTGGATATAACATAAATGTGCCCCTGCCTCCGGGAACCGGCCAGGAAGGTTTTCTGTATGTGCTTGACAATCTTGTTTTACCGATTCTTGATGAATATAAGCCGGAACTTATAGTAAATTCTGCCGGACAGGACAACCACTATACCGACCCCCTTACAAATATGAATTTTACAGCATGGGGTTATGCCGAGCTAAATCACAGATTAAATCCTGATATTGCAGTCCTGGAAGGCGGATACTCAATAGAAGGCGCACTTCCCTATGTTAATCTTGGGATAATTTTGGCAATGGCAGGACTGGATTATTCCCATGTAAGAGAGCCGGATTATGATCCTGCAAAACTTAAACAACCGCAAAAAATAACAGAGTATATCAAAGAACTGTGTGAGACAATTTATAAACGCTGGCGCAATAAAGAGTCAATTGCTCAAGAAATAATAAAAGGTAAAGAAGAAATTATAAGAAAACGGAATGTCTACTATGACACTGACGGCATAATGGAATATCAGACCCAAAGATTTAAGGTCTGCAATAAGTGCTCAGGTGTCAATATAATAGATTCTACCAGTGATAGAGGTATGCCTATTTTTGCGGTAACGATACCGCAAGATGCCTGTTCTTCCTGCATAGATGAAGGATACAAAATGTATAAAGAAGCCGATGTGCAAAATTACTTCAGAATTTACCTTCAAGACCGAAAAAATGATATTTTCTTCAAAAGACACCTTTAATTATAACTTTTCCTTGACATCTCGCCTGTAAAGATATTAAAATAAGGTGGATGCAAAATTAAAATTCATCTAACTTCCCGTTAGGTGAGGCTCCTGTGCGAATACAGGCCACTGCCCGGAAATGTCGAGAGACACCAATGGGTTAGCAGGTTTTGCCGGATTAAGGTAAAATCTAATGTGGCTGGAACAAGATTCCAAAGTCGCACAGTGCTAAAACCGATGACGAGGGGAAAGTATTTTGTTATACCCTTTCGTCCGGAAGGGTTTTTGTTTTTATATATAAAAAATTAAGGGGGCGGTAAGGTGGACCCGGATCCTAGCCATAGTCCGAAAAACAAAATAATATCATGGGAGGTGTGCCCTACCGCCCTTAAGGCCGGGCAGACCTCCTAGAAAAGGAGGAAATGCGATGCTGCCAAAAAAAGATATAGTGCTTTTAAAACATTTGGTGCTTAACAAAAGCGAAGAAGCCCAAAAAATACTTGCAAATCTGCATCCGGCAGATATTGCCGAAATACTTGATGAAATAAAAAACGGAAATAAAAAGCAATTTCTTCAAATGCTCAGCAGCTCCAAAATTGCAGAAGTATTAGAGGAACTTGACCCATCTGAAAGTGTTGAGATATTAGAAGAACTGCCGGAGGAAGAGATAGTAAAAATACTGGAAAATATGTCTGTTGATGAAATTATAGACCTTTTCCAAGAAATGCCTACAACTCAGGCGGAACATCTCCTGGCAAAGCTTCCCAAAGAAGATTATGAAGAACTAAAAGAGCTTTTAAAAATGGCCGAAGATACAGCCGGCGGCTTAATGACTACAGATTATGTATATATTTTTGCAGATGAAACTGTAAACCAGGCTATTGAAGATGCAAGAAAATTTGGCCAGGAGGCTGAAACAATATACTATCTCTATGTGGTAGATAACAAAAAGCACTTACAGGGAGTTTTATCACTTAGAGAACTTATTGCTGCGCCTCGAGATAAAAAGATAAAGGATATAATGCATACGAATGTTATATCTGTTAAAGTAGACGATGACCAAGAAGAAGTTGCCAAAATCATTTCAAGATACGGTTTGCTGGCTGTGCCTGTTGTAGATGACAACAATCGCTTATTGGGTATAGTTACCGTAGATGATGCGATGGAGGTTTTGGAAGCAGAAAACACAGAAGATATCCATAAAATGGCAGGTATAACTACTGAAGAGGATGTTCTTTTAAATTCATCAGTGTGGGAAGCGTCAAAACGAAGAATCTTTTGGCTGATAGTTTGCCTTTTCGGAGATATGATCTCAGGTAAGGTTATCGATGGCTATTCAAGCGTTATTCAATCTGTTGTCGCTGTCGCATTTTTTATACCGGTTCTGATGGCTACCGGCGGGAATATAGGCACCCAGTCACTGGCCTTGACAGTTCGCGGTATAGCCACTGAGGAATTAAATAAAAAGAACTTATTCAAGTTTATTTTAGGAGAGACTTTAGCAGGACTGCAGCTGGGGATAATATGCGGCGCGATAATTTCAGCTGTTGCTTATACGTGGCAGCAAGATATTAAACTGAGCGCAGCCGTTGGGCTTGCCATGTGCTTTTCTCTGACAGTTGCCTCTCTTGTAGGTGTCCTTATACCTCTTTTATTTAATTTAATGAGCATTGATCCCGCTGTAGCGTCAGGCCCTTTTATAACCACTGTAGTTGATATAATCACACTTTTAATCTATTTTACACTTTCTGTAAATTTGATAGAAATCTTTAACGTACAAAACTCTATAGTGCAGCAGATAGGGGTGATAGTATGATTGAGATAGAAAAAATTTATGGCATAATAAATGAAGGCGATATAGAAAAATTGAAAAATGAGCTTAAAAACTATCATCCTGTAGATATAGCGGAACTGCTTGATGAACTTTTGCCTGAGCAATGCATAACATTGTTTGGCGCCTTGGAATTTGACGATGCTGTTCAAGTCTTAGAGGAGATTGACACCGATAAAAGATATTTTATTTTGACTAATATTGACCCCGATTACGCATCTAAATTGATTTCTGAGATGTCCTCTGATATTCTAGCGGATTTTTTAGGAGAGCTGAAAAACGGGGAACGTAAGAAGATATTGTCTCTTATGAAAGAAGAAGACAAAAAAGAGCTGAAAAACCTCTTGGCCTACGACGAAGATACAGCCGGCGGTCGTATGACCACAGATTATATTGCGTTTCCCCAGCATTTAAAGGCAAAGGATGTCTTAGATAGACTTGCGGAAATTGCGCCGGATGCAGAAACTATTTACTATCTTTATGTAATTGATTCTCAAGGAAAGCTAGTTGGCGTTATATCATTAAGAGATCTGATTTTAGCACCTGAGGATGCGCCTATAAAGGAATTTATGAAAACAGACGTAAAAAAGATAAACGTTTCGGCACCCCAAGAAGAAGCGGCACAAATGATTCAAAAATACGGACTTTTAGCCTTGCCGGTTGTAGATGACAATGATGTTCTACTTGGAATAGTAACAGTTGACGATGCAATGACAGTAACCGAAGAAGAAACCACTGAAGATATATTAAAATTTTCTGGCTCAGATATTGATAAAACGATAAATTTTGAGGAAATTTCGCCCTGGTCCAGAGCCAAGAGGAGATTGCCATGGATTTTAGTGGCAATAGCCGGTGAAATCATTTCCGGTCGCGTTATCAATAATTTTTCGGAAGCACTGCAGACGATTGTAGCCCTATCATTTTTCATACCGGTGCTCATGGATATGGGGGGCAACGTAGGCACCCAGTCTGCAGCTATTGTGATAAGGGGTCTTGCAACAGGAACACTGACTACTGCTTCAATGATAAAAAATATTCTTCGCGAAGCTGTCATAGGAGCTATTTTAGGACTTATAAACGGACTGGTGGTCGCTGCTGTGACCTATGTCTGGCAGGGCGAAATACTGTTAGGTGTTACAGTAGGAATAGCAATGGCAATAAATCTTACAATCGCAGCAGCGCTAGGCACTTTCATGCCGCTATTTTGGCACAAAATGGGGCGCGACCCGGCTGTAGCTTCCGGACCTTTTGTAACTACGCTGCTTGATGTTTTAGGCCTTTTCATTTACTTTTCAACAGCGGCTAAGATTTTAAAACTATAAATACAAAATCAACCGCTTATCACTGTCTGTTTTACAGGATAAAGCGGTTGATTTATTCAAGAATCACTTTTCTTCACTATCCAAAGTAAAGTCAATGTTTCTTACTATGATATTTTGAATATCAGTAAATAAGACCGCAAAACGCTCCTCTGCATCCAAAAATTCCTTTATTAGTGAATTATTAATAGCAATATTATATAAGCTTTCCAGACTTTTTTGAGCTTCGGCATTTGGCTTCCCTGAAAGTGTCAGAGCCTGAACCTCAAGTTGTTTTGCTCTTAAATCCTTTAACATTTTTAAAACCTGCGGATCTTGCTTAACCTTCTCTTTAGCCTTTTTATATTCCACATACTCAACGGATTCTTCTAGACTGCGGGCAAGCTGGTGAGCAGCATCATAGGCATTCATTTTACCGACCTCCTTAGTTCTTTTATAAAACCTCAAATCCTATTATAGCAAATATTTTAGGTTTTCCAAGGTTTGTTTTTACTAATTGTAGATTTTAATCGTAATTTGTATTATACTGTCAATGAGGTGAGAGTATTTGGACGAGATGGACGTTGTAATTATTACAGGACTTTCAGGTGCCGGAAAAACTCAGGCAATGAGGGTTTTTGAAGATTACGGATATTTTTGTGTAGATAACCTGCCGCCGGCTCTTCTGCCTACATTTATGGAACTTTGTAGGCAAAGCGTAAAAAAAATAGATAAGATAGCCCTGGTTATAGATTTAAGGGGCGGAGGCTTTTTTGACAAACTTTTTGAGAGTCTAAACGAATTAAAAGCAGAAGGATATAAATATAGAATACTTTTCCTGGAAGCTTCCGACGAGGCTCTAGTTAAAAGATATAAAGAAAGCCGCCACCGCCATCCCTTAGCTTTTGAAGGCAGAATCGTGGAAGGCATAAACTTTGAAAGGGAGAAGATGTCAAAGCTTAGGGAAGCAGCTGATTATATAATAGACACTTCCTCTTTGAAACCTTCGGAACTTAAAGAAGAAATAGTGCTTAGATTTATCAAAAATGAAAAGGAAGATCAGTTTTTAATAAACATAGTTTCCTTCGGATTTAAGCAGGGGATACCACTTGATGCCGATTTAGTTTTTGATGTAAGGTTTTTACCGAATCCTTATTATATTGAAGAACTAAAGGAATTTACAGGCAAAGATAAAAAGGTCAAGGACTTTGTAATGAAGTGGCCGGAGAGCAAGAAGTTTTTGGAAAAACTGACAGATATGGTAGAATTTCTAATACCCTACTATATCCGAGAGGGTAAAACCCAGCTAATAATAGGGATAGGTTGTACCGGCGGCAAGCACAGGTCCGTAGTTTTGGCAGACGAACTGGCTGCAAAGCTTAAGACTGACCGATGTCGCGTGATAACGGATCACCGTGACTTATAAAGAAAGGAAATGGAGCTGAAAGCTGTATGGGTTCAGATTTAAACATAGTATGTTTGGGAGGGGGAACGGGCCTACCCAATCTTTTAAGGGGCCTTAAACCATACTCTAATTATATTACTGCCATTGTAACCATGGCAGATGATGGGGGAAGCTCCGGAGTTATAAGAAGCGAGCTTAAAATGCCGCCTCCGGGGGATATCAGAAACTGTCTTTTGGCTTTGGCATATACAGAGCCGCTTATGGAACGTTTGTTTCAATACCGATTCAGCAGCGGAACTCTAAAAGGACACAGTTTTGGAAACTTGTTTATAGCTGCAATGACTGAGATGCTGGGCAATTTTGAACTTGCTATAAAAGAATCCAGTAAAATTTTGGCAGTGAAGGGAACGGTTTTACCTTCTACATTGGAGGATGTGGTATTAGAGGCGGTTTATGAAGATGGAGATGTGGTAAGGGGACAGTCTTTTATTACCCATTCACAAAAAAGGATATCTCAGGTTATGCTAAGACCTGCCGATGCCAAACCTTTAGATGAGGCACTGGAAGCCATAGAGAAAGCTGATTTAATTGTCTTAGGCCCCGGCAGCCTTTATACCAGTCTAATTCCGAATTTGCTGGTAAAAGATATAACTGAAGCTATAGTAAGGTCAAAAGCCAAAAAAGTCTATGTGGTAAATGTGATGACACAGCCCGGAGAAACTCCGGATTATAAAGCATCAGATCATGTCAAGGCTGTTATAAAACACTCTCACCCAAATGTAATGGAATATGTTATAATAAATACCGGCGAAATTCCCGAAGAGGTTCTGGCACGCTATAAAGCAGAGGGTTCGACTTATGTAGAGTGTGATAAAGAAGTTATCGAAGCTATGGGTTACAAGGTTGTGACAGAATCTGTTGTAAATACGGCAAATGTTGCTCATCATCATCCTGAAAAACTTTCTCAGGCAATTATGAAGCTGGTTTATGAAAATTCCAATTGAAGGTTTTTAAAATTTAATGTAGAATAAATTGAAACGAGGCAGAGAAGTGTCTTTTTCGTATGAAGTTAAGGAAGAATTGGCGAATTTGCCTTCAAAAATCTGCTGCAGCCGGGCTGAACTTGCTGCGTTTATCCGAATGGCCGGTACAATTCAAATACAAGGCGGCCGCAAAAAAAGAATACTGCTTCAAATTCAAACCATCCATGCTCCAACAGCGCGAAGGGTTTATAAGCTTTTAAAGAAAAATATTGCAACCCCTGAGCGAATTGCTGTAAAGCGAAATAATTTCTTAAAAGACAAAAGCATGTATGTAATTAGTGTTGATGCTAACGAGTGCAAAGAATTTCTAGAAGAGGCCGGCATAATACCCGTGCAAAAAGGCAGAATTAATCCAGACCTTATTAAAAAAAAGTGCTGCAAAAAAGCATATCTGCGCGGTGCGTTTTTAGGTAGTGGGTCAATTAGCAATCCAAAAGGACCTTATCATATGGAATTTGTAACCCAAGATAAAGAATCAGCACAGCTTTTACTCAAGCTTATCGAAGATTTTGGGCTTAAAGCAAATATTACAGAACGAAAAAATAACTATATGGTGTATTTAAAAAATGGAGACCATATCGCTGATATGCTTGGAATTATGGGAGCGCATACCAGCCTTTTAAAATATGAAGATATAAGGGTGCTCAAAGAGATGCGCAACAGCGTAAATCGAATTGTAAATTGCGAGACAGCCAATATAAATAAAACTATAGACGCATCTGTAAGGCAGAGCGAAAGCATCAACTATTTAAAAAAAACCAAAAAATTTAGTGAGTTACCGGATAATTTAAAGCAAATTGCAGAGCTTCGACTCAAACATCCAGATTTGAGCCTAAAAGAATTGGGGCAGATGTTGGATCCCGTATTAGGCAAATCCGGTGTGAGTTATAGATTAAAAAAAATTGAAAAAATAGCTGATAAGCTACAGTCGATGGAAGGAGAATAACTAAATGATTCAACAAACTGTAACAGTCAAAAACAAAACGGGTCTGCATGCAAGGCCTGCAGCGTTATTTGTCCAAGCAGCAAACAAATTCAAATCTGAAATATTTATTGAAAAGGAAGGAAAAAAGGTTAACGCGAAAAGCATAATGGGTGTTATGTCACTTGCGGTAAGCCAAGGCACTCAAATTACAATTTCAGCTGAAGGCGAAGACGAAAAAGAAGCCGTAGAAAAATTAGTAGAATTAATAGAAAGCAAATTTGGTGAAGAATAATTTAAAAGCTACCATCACGGTAGCTTTTAAATTCAAAAAATAAGTCAGGGTGGAGATTATGACAAAGCATGCTCGTATCATGGAGTATATAAAAAAACTTGAAGTCGGCTCAAAAATATCCGTACGCCAGCTTGCAAATGATCTTAATGTTAGCGAAGGAACGGCATACCGGGCAATCAAAGATGCTCAACTTGCAGGCTATGTTTATACGATGCCCCGGGTAGGCACAATCAGAATCGAAAAAAAAGAGGATGAGATAATAGAGCGCTTGTCCTTTGCCGAAGTGGTAAATATTGTGGAAGGTAGTGTGCTTGGCGGTAGATCAGGCCTTCATAAGCCTTTAAGTAAATTTTTAATAGGGGCTATGGAGGTAAAAGAGATGCCGAAATTTATTGAGCCGGGCAGTCTTTTAATAGTCGGCAATCGGAAAGATGCCCAAATCCTTGCACTAGAGCGCAAAGCGGCGGTGCTTGTCACAGGCGGTTTTGAAGTGGACAGCGAAGTGATCGAGCTTGCAGATAAAGTAGAAATGCCTTTGCTTTCTTCATCTTATGACACATTTACTGTTGCAACTATTATTAATCGTGCTATCTATAAAAGACTTGTGCGTAAAGAAGTGGCAAGAGTCAAAGATGCCATGGTGACAAACCCTGACTATTTAACTATTGATGCGACTATAGGTGATTGGCGAAAGCTTTATAAAATGACCCAGCATAGCAAGTTTCCTGTTGTAGATAAGGATATGAAGGTTTGCGGTATTGTTACTATAAATGATATATCAAGCCTTGAAGACGATGTGCCGATAAAAGATGTAATGAGCAAAGATCCTATCACACTTACAAAGGATACTCCCGTAGCTCATGCAGCGCAGCTAATGGTTTGGGAAGGCATAAAACTGATACCGGTGGTGGAAGATAAGAAGCTCGTTGGCATCTTGACCCGAAAAGATGCAATAAAGGCACTGCAGCATCTAAGCTTTCAACCCCAACTGGGAGAGACTGCAGATGCCATAATAATGAATCGATTTTCAATGCTTAAGACAGAAGATGGGGTAAAACTTCGAGGCAAAACAGACCCTGTGATGCTAAATCCATACGGTGTTGCAAGCAGTGGGGCTCTTATGACGATAATGGCAAATGCGGGTTTTGAGGCATTTAGGGCTCAAAAAAAACTGGAGACAGTTTTAGATAGCTTTACCGTGTATTTTTCCAAACCGGTGCAGCTGGAAGAAGAAATTGAGGTTGAAGCTAAAATAATAGACATCGGACGCAAATCCGGAAAAGCCGAAGTAAACCTTATCCACGAAGGAAAGCTAGTTGCAAAGGCGATTATTTCAGCAAGGGTTATAGAGAGGTAGGCGAGTTTAATGAGTGAGTTTGTCCACCTACATGTGCACACAAACTACAGCCTTTTAGACGGTGCATGCGAAATAGAAAGACTTGCCAAGCATTTATCTGATCTTAAAATGAAAAGCGTTGCAATTACAGATCACGGCGTGATGTATGGTGTCGTGGATTTTTATAAGACCATGCTATCATATGGTATAAAGCCGATAATAGGTTGTGAAGTCTATATGGCAGCAAGAACTATGCAAGATCGCGAACCCGGCATAGACGACAATCTATACCATTTGGTTCTTCTTGCAAAAGATGAAACGGGCTATAAAAATTTAATGAAACTTGTTTCCCTAGGATTTATAGAAGGATTCTATTACAAGCCCAGGGTCGATATAGAAGTTCTTAAAAACCATTCAGAGGGCCTTATTGCTTTAAGCGCCTGTCTTGCCGGCAAAATACCTTCACAACTTTTAGCGGGCAATTATGATGAAGCCAAAAAAACTGCTGAAAATTTCAATGAAATATTTGGTAATGGCAATTTTTATTTGGAATTACAAGATCACGGCATATTAGAACAAAGAAAGATAATCAAAGACATTTTGCGATTAAGCAAGGAAACAGGTATTCCACTGGTTGCAACAAATGATATTCATTATATCGATAAAGAAGATGCCATGATGCAAGATGCACTGCTGTGCATACAAACAGGCAAAACCCTTGATGATGAAAACAGAATGAAGTTTCAGACCTCAGAGTTTTACTTAAAATCAGCACAGGAAATGTCCAATCTTTTTGCCTATGCGCCTGATGCTATAAAAAATACAGTTGAAATTGCAGAAAAGTGCAATGTAAAACTGGATTTTAATACAATTCATCTTCCCACCTTTGATGTGCCGGAAGGGTATACTCAAGATGATTACTTGGAAAAACTTTGCTATGAAGGCGCCCATGACAGATATCCGGTTATAACGGAAAAAATTAAAGAACGCCTGGATTATGAACTTGATACAATTAAAAAGATGGGCTATTCCAGCTATTTTTTGATAGTGTGGGACTTTATAAACTATGCAAGGCAAAACGGAATAATGGTGGGGCCCGGAAGGGGATCTGCCGCAGGAAGCCTTGTGGCATATTGTTTGCATATAACAAATATCGATCCACTGAAATATAATCTTTTATTTGAACGCTTTCTCAATCCCGAAAGAGTCTCAATGCCTGATATTGATGTGGACTTCTGTTTCGAAAGACGTCAAGAAGTTATAGATTATGTTGTAAAGAAATATGGCGAAAATAGAGTGGCACAAATCGTCACGTTCGGAACTATGGCGGCAAGAGCTGCCATACGAGATGTGGGCAGAGTTATGGGCTATCCTTACGGTGAGGTAGATACGATTGCAAAAATGATACCTCAGGAAATAGGCATAACAATTAAACAGGCATTGGAAATGAATCCCGAACTAAATAAAATGTATAATGAAAATGAAAGAGTAAAGAGACTTTTGGATGTAGCAAAGGCTCTTGAAGGATTTCCACGCCACGCATCAACCCATGCTGCAGGTGTTGTTATTTCAAAAGATCCTATTGTAGAGCATGTGCCGCTTCATAAAATCGGTGATGCAGATAGCGTTATAGCTACTCAATATACGATGACGGCTCTTGAAGAACTGGGACTTCTAAAGATGGACTTTTTAGGACTTCGAACCCTTACGGTCATTAGAGATGCCATAAATATAGTGCGCCACACAAAGAATATTGAGATAGACCTTGATAAACTACCGTTAGACGACAAAAAGGTTTATGAAATGCTAAGCCGTGGGAATACAGCAGGTGTATTTCAACTTGAAAGTGCCGGCATGAGAAACTTACTTACAGAGCTTCAGCCTGAATCTTTTCAGGATGTAGCTGCAATAATCGGACTTTATAGGCCTGGCCCCTTAGGAAGCGGAGCAGCCGAGGAATTTATAAAAAGTAAAAATGGCCAAAAAGAGATTCATTATTTGCATCCTGCACTAAAACCCATACTTGATGAAACATATGGAATTATCCTTTATCAGGAACAGGCGATGCAGATTGCCCAGCAGCTGGCAGGCTTTTCCCTTGCTCAAGCAGATATTCTACGCAAAGCCATGGGAAAGAAAAAACAAGATGTTATGGCAGCTCAGCGGGAGTCTTTCATACAGGGATGCGTGAAAAACGGAATCGATAAAATAACAGCAGGCAAAATCTTTGACGAAATATCCTATTTTGCAGGTTATGGTTTCAACAAAGCACATACAGCAGCTTATGCGGTTATAGCATACCAAACCGCATATCTTAAAGCCCATTTTCCGGTAGAATTTATGGCGGCTCTCCTGACTAGTGTGATTGACAATGCAGATAAAGTTGCTTATTATATAAGCGAATGCAGCAGAATGGGAATAGAGGTTCTGCCTCCTGATATAAATGAAAGCTATGAAAATTTTACTGTTGTTTCCAATAAAATAAGATTTGGGCTTACTGCCGTAAAAAATGTCGGCCAAAATGTGGCAAGGGCAATCATCAAAGCGCGAAAAGAAAAAGGTAAATTTGTGTCTTTTACTGACTTTGCTGAAAAAGTTTCCGGAGATTTAAATAAAAAAGCAGTAGAAAGTCTGATAAAAAGTGGTGCATTTTCATCAATCGGAGCAAAAAGATCTCAATTATTGGCAATTTATGAAACTACTTTGACAAATATTCAAAAACAACAAAAACAGAATATGAAAAATCAAATTTCAATTTTTGACATACTAGATGATACCCCGTCATTTAAAGAAACCTTACCTGACATGCCGGAATATCCAAAAGTAGAACTTCTTGCAATGGAAAAAGAAATGTTGGGTATTTATTTAAGCGGCCATCCGCTCTTAGAACACGAAGAAGAATTGGCAAGGAATGTTACATTTTACAGCAAAGATAAGAATGATCCTACTACTGTTCAAGACAATATGGCAGTGACTATGGGGGGACTTTTAACAGAAATCAAGACAAAGGTTACAAAGAATAATAATTTAATGGCCTTTGCAACACTTGAAGACTTAACCGGAACGATAGAGATTATAATTTTCCCAACGATTTTTGAAAAGTACAAATCATATCTGTTTACGGACTCAAAAATTTATGTAAAGGGCAGGCTAAGCTATAAAGAGGACGAATCTTTAAAGGTTATTGCCGAGGAAATAATTCCTCTAAAAGAAAATAACTCTGCAAAACCGGTAGTATTTTCTGTATCAGAAAATGAAGATATAAACCTGGACGGAGTAAGGGAATTTTCGGCGATGTACCCCGGCGATACCCCTGTAGTGATACACCTTTCAGACAGCGGAAGGAGCTTTATTTTAAAGGATAAATTAGGAATTTCTTCAGATAATCTAAGTATATTTTCTAAAATGACCGGCCTAAAAAATTACATGTTTTTAGATGGATTATCAGTAAAAGAGAATCAATGACTTGGTTGCATTGGCAAAATCGAGAAAAGGAGGCCGTAACTTTGTGGACTGTTGTATACATAGCCTCAGATGAAGATACCGCTTATAAAGTGGCAGAGGCTATAAAAAACGAAGGTTTCCTAGTGACAACAAGAGAGGTAATGAAAAGCAAGAAACACGGCTGCTATATCGAAATATTGGTTCCTGAATCAGAGGCTGAAGAAGTTCAAAATTTTATATTAGAAAAGAACTTATAATCGAGAGGAGAAATAATCATGAACAGAATTGGCATACTTACAAGTGGCGGCGATGCACCCGGAATGAATGCAGCTATAAGAGCAGTTGTCAGAAAGGCTCTTCATAACGGAATCGAAGTTTATGGGATACACCGGGGATTTTTAGGCCTTATAAATTCGGATTTTGTAAAGCTTGATCTCAGGTCTGTAGGCGATATAATACATCGGGGCGGCACAATGCTTCTTACGGCAAGATGTGAAGAATTTAAGACTAAAGAGGGTCAGGAAAAGGGACTTAAAAACCTGGAAGCCTTTGGTATAGAGGGACTTGTGGTGATCGGCGGCGATGGTTCTTTAAGAGGCGCTAATGCTCTATCAAAACTTGGAATGCCAACTATTGGGATACCCGCAACGATAGATAATGACATAGCATATACTGACAATTGCATAGGGTTTGATACCGCGGCAAATACAGTGGTAGATGCTCTAAACAAAGTCAGAGATACAGCCACTTCCCATGAACGCACTTTTGTCATAGAAGTTATGGGAAGAAGAGCCGGACATTTAGCCTTGTATACAGGCATCGCAAGCGGTGCTGAGACAATTTTGGTGCCGGAAATTCCCTTTGAACTGGATGCAATTTGCGAAAAAATAAAACAAGGGTATGTTAGAGGCAAACTCCACAGCATAATTATTGTAGCTGAAGGCGCGGGAAACAGCATAGAAATTGGCAAAACCATACAAGAAAAAACCGGTCTTGAAACAAGGGCGATTATTTTAGGCCACCTGCAAAGAGGCGGGAACCCATCAGCCTACGACAGAATACTTGCAAGCAGCATGGGAGGCAAGGCCGTGGATCTTATTACGCAGAATGTAAAAGACAAGATGGTCGGAGTTGTTAACGGGGAATTTGTTGCAACAGATATCGAAAAAGTGCTAAGCGTTTCAAAACCATTGAATATGCAGCTATATGAACTTGCAGATATTTTATCACTGTGAGGATGTGATTTTATGCTCAGGACGAAAATAATTTGCACTCTCGGGCCCTCAAGTCAGGATAAAGAGACGATAACCCGGCTTATTCAAGCAGGCATGAATATTGCCCGAGTAAACCTGTCTCACGGAGATTATGAAGAACATGCGAAAAAGATTGTTGCCCTAAGGGAAGCATGCAGCGAACTTAATGCAAATGTAGCACTGCTTCTTGACACCAAGGGGCCGGAGATTCGCCTGGGTAATTTCGAAGGCGGAAAGACTGTCCTTGAAACCGGACAGGATTTCATACTTACAACAGCACCTGTGATAGGTGATAGAGAACAGGCCTTTATAAATTACGAGAAATTAGCTAAAACGGTTGTCCCCGGTGATAAAATACTGCTTTCAGATGGTTTGATAGAACTTTGTGTTAAGGAAATAATAGGAGAAAAAGTTGTGTGCAGGGTTGTAAACGGGGGCGTTCTAACTGATAGACAAGGTGTAAATATCCCGGGCAAATCCTTGGACTTACCTGCCTTATCTAAAAAAGACATTGAAGATATTATATTCGGAATAAATATGGGAATTGATTTTGTCGCAGCATCCTTTGTCAGAAAAGCTTCCGATGTGAAAGATATCCGAAAAGTTCTCAATTCCAACGGTGGAGAAGAAGTTCACATAATCGCAAAAATAGAAAATGGCGAAGGAGTCCAAAATATAGATGAAATAATAAATGCCGCTGATGGGATAATGGTGGCTCGGGGCGACTTAGGAGTCGAAATACCTGTACAAGAGATACCCCTTGTACAAAAGAAAATTATAGCTAAATGCAACGCAGCAGGAAAGCCTGTCGTCACCGCAACTCAGATGTTGGATTCCATGATTAGAAATCCTCGTCCTACCAGAGCTGAAGTGACTGATGTGGCAAATGCTATTTTTGATGGAACCGATGCGATTATGCTGTCCGGTGAAACGGCATCCGGAAAGTATCCTGTGGAGGCTGTCAGAATGATGGCAAGTATAGCACAGAAAGCCGATGATGCCCTTGTAGAAAGAGCAAAACACAGAACACAAAATCCAAGACCGATAATCGCAAAATCGGTCACGGATGCCATAAGCCATGCTACATGTTCCATAGCTGCAGAAATTAAGGCGGCAGCAATTATCACATCTACTAAATCAGGATACACAGCCAGGGCTGTTGCAAAGTACAGGCCGACTGCTCCGATAATCGCAGTCACTTTCAGAAAAAAAACCTTACAAACACTTCAAATTGTTTATGGTGTAATCCCGGTGCTGGTTCGCGAAACATCTTCAACTGATGAAATGTTTTCTGAAGCAGTAAGGGGTGCTTTAGATACCGGAATAGTAAAGAATGGAGACATGGTTGTTATAACTGCAGGGGTTCCTATAAATGTAACAGGCACTACCAATCTTATACGTGTCCATGAGGTAGAAAACGACATTATTGCAGAATAAGACACAAATCAAAAATAACTCTTGACATAATTGAAAATCGTGATAAAATACATAACAATACCAAGAAATTTATACTATCAATTGTAATGATGGAGAGGATAATGAGGAAAGCGGCAAAGAGAGCCGGGTAAGGTGTAATCCGGTCCGCCTATTCATTAGATGCTCGCTCCTGAACAGCTCGGGCGAAACAGCAGTAGTCCGATGCCGCAGTATTGCGTTAAAATGAAGTAGTTTTCTACTTCATAAGGCTCATACCGCAAGGTATGGCAAAACAGGGTGGTACCACGGGAAAAAACCCCTCGTCCCTGAGATAATATCTCAAGGCGAGGGGTTAATTTTATATACAGCTTAAGAAAGGTGGTGTGGTAGATGAAAATGACAGGAGCAGAGGCCCTTGTAAAATCGCTGGAAATTGAGGAGGTAGAATACATTTTCGGATATCCGGGAGGAGCTATACTGCCGGTATATGATGCTTTAAAAGATTCATCGATACGACACATTTTAACACGCTGCGAGCAAGGAGCTGCTCATGCAGCCAGCGGCTATGCAAGAGTCTCGAGAAAAGTAGGAGTATGTATGGCAACATCAGGTCCCGGGGCAACTAATCTTGTTACGGGGATTGCGACAGCTTATATGGACTCTATTCCGATAGTAGCTATTACTGGTCAGGTGGCAACATCTGTAATCGGTAAAGATGTTTTTCAAGAAGTTGACATAACCGGGGCAACTGCACCGTTTACAAAACACAACTATCTTGTTAAAAATCCCAACGACATTCCAAAGATAGTAAAAGAGGCTTTTTATATTGCATCTACAGGCAGGCCCGGGCCGGTGCTGATAGATTTACCTAAAGATGTAGCCGAGGCTAAAATAAATTTCAAATATCCTGAAAAAGTCGTATTGCGCGGATATAAGCCAAATGTTGTGGGACATCCGAAACAAATACAAAAAGCTGCAGAATTAATCAACAAAGCACGCTGCCCTGTTATTTGCGCAGGCGGCGGTATAAACATGGCAGGAGCCGAAGATATACTTTTTGAGCTTGCCACTAAGGCAAATATACCTGTTGTAACTACACTCATGGGCATAGGCTCTTTTCCATCCGATCATCCGCTTTATATGGGAATGCTTGGCATGCATGGCCTGGCATCGGCTAATAAGATTGTTACCGATTCAGATTTGCTAATTGCGGCAGGAGCAAGATTTGCCGACAGGAGTGTAGGCAAAATTGACGGTTTTGCTCCAAAGGCTAAAATAATACACATTGACATCGACCCTGCAGAAATAGGAAAAAACGTTAAACCGGATATTCCTATAGTGGGAGATGTAAAGCAGGTTTTAGGAGAAATAGCTAAAAATGTCCAGCCCAAAGCACCTTCAACATGGAATAAATATGCGGCAAATCTTAAAAAGGAAGCCGAATACAAGGGCCTTGAAGACAAAGATAAATTAGATCCAATTGAAATAATTCGCACACTTTCTGACAAAACTAAAGGCAAAGCCATAATCACAACTGAAGTTGGTATGCATCAGATGTGGACTGCTCAGCATTATGAATTTATAAAGCCCAGAACTTTTATTTCATCAGGCGGCTTAGGCACCATGGGCTATGGTTTACCTGCGGCTATGGGAGTTCAGATTGCAAACAGGGATGCCTTAGTTATTAATATATGCGGTGATGGAAGTATCCAAATGAACTTGAACGAGATGGCTACGATTGTAGAAAATGATCTTCCTGTAAAAATGATTTTATTTAATAATTCCGGATTAGGCCTTGTAAGACAGCTTCAAGAATTTTACTGTGATAAGCGCTATAATCAAGTATTTTTCAAATTTGTTCCTGATTTTACGAAAATTACAGAAGGCTATAACATAAAATCCATGAGAATTGAGAAGCAGGACGAAGTATCTGATGCTATAGATACTATGCTATCCCATGATGGTCCGTTTTTATTAGAGTGCATTATTGATATTCATAAAAATGTATACCCAATGGTGCTGACCGGTTCTCCTATCAATGAAATGATTGGAGGGTAATAACATGAAAACAACACTTTCAGTGCTTGTAGAAAACCAACCCGGCGTATTATTCAGGATAGCAGGTCTTTTTAGCAGGCGAGGCTTTAACATTGACAGTCTTGCGGTAGGGACCACAGAAAATCCTGATATTTCCAGAATGACCATAGTCGTTGACGGAGATGAAAATGTAGTTGAACAAGTAAAAAAACAGCTAAACAAGCTAATTGATGTTATTAAGGTAAGTAAAATTGTTCCAGAGGATTCTGTGACACGGGAATTAGTGCTTATAAAAGTTGATGCAGATTCGCATATGAGGTCAGAGATAATTCAGATTGCAGAAATCTTTAGAGCGAGCATAGTTGATGTCAGCCAAAAGTCTCTTACGATAGAGCTTACTGGTGATAAGGACAAAGTATCTGCATTCGAAGAGCTTTTAAGGCCCTTTGGCATAAAAGAACTTGTTAGAACCGGCGTTATTGCCGTAAATAGAGGTTCTAATACCATAAAAATTGAGGAGGAAGCTTAATAATGGCAAAAATGTATTATGACAGCGATGCTGATTTACAATTATTAGAAGGGAAAACCGTAGCAGTTATAGGTTATGGGAGTCAAGGCCATGGACATGCATTAAACTTGAAGGAAAGTGGAGTTAATGTGGTTGTGGGGCTGTATGAAGGAAGCAAATCCTGGAAAATCGCCGAAGAGGCAGGCCTTACAGTAAAGACAGTAAGCGAAGCAGCCAAAGCGGCTGATATTATAATGATGCTAATTCCAGACCACATTCAGGGTAAGATTTATGAAGAAGAAATTAAACCTTATCTAAAACCCGGAAATGCCCTTGCATTTGCTCATGGTTTTGCAATTGTATATAGTCAGGTAATACCACCGGAATATGTTGACGTATTTATGGTGGCACCTAAAGGTCCCGGGCATCTTGTAAGAAGAACATATCAGGAAGGGGCTGGCGTTCCCTGCCTCGTAGCAGTTGAGCAAGACTATACAGGCAGAGCAAAAGATATTGCTTTAGCATATGCAAGAGGTATAGGCGGCACACGTGCCGGCGTTATAGAGACCACTTTTGCAGAAGAAACCCAGACTGACTTATTCGGCGAGCAGTGCGTGCTTTGCGGCGGCGTTTCAGAGCTTATAAAAGCCGGTTTTGAAACCCTTGTGGAAGCAGGATACCAGCCTGAGATAGCATATTTTGAGTGTTTACATGAGATGAAACTTATAGTGGACTTAATATATGAAGGCGGTTTAAGCTGGATGAGATATTCCGTAAGCGATACCGCAAAATATGGAGATTTTATGGTGGGCAAGCGCATCATAAACGAAGATACCCGCAAGGAAATGAAAAAGGTACTAGATGAGATAGTGACAGGGCAATTTACCAAGAACTGGATATTGGAAAATCAAAGTGGAAGACCTGTCTATAGAGCTATTCAGGCAAAGGAAGCAGAGCACCAAATAGAAAAAGTAGGGGCAGAGCTAAGAAGCATGATGCCCTGGCTTAAGAAAAAGAAATAAACATATTAACAGACAATCGTAAAATGCAAGGCGGCTTTACGCCGCCTTCCTAAAAATACCAGCCTTAAGAACAATAAAATAAATCAGAATTATCAAAAAAGGTGGAATGTGTATGACTAGGAAAGTTGAAATTTTTGATACAACCTTAAGAGATGGCGAACAAACACCAGGCATTTCCTTAAATGCAAAAGAGAAACTTGAAATAGCAAAACAGCTTGAAAAACTGTCGGTGGATGTGATAGAAGCAGGCTTTCCTATAGCTTCTAACGGAGATTTTAATGCAGTCAAAGCGATTGCTGAAGAAGTAAGGGGCCCAATTATTGCAGGTCTTGCAAGAGCTACATCTAAGGATATAGATAGAGCTGCAGAGGCCTTAAAACCTGCGGAAAGACCCAGAATCCATACATTCATAGCTTCATCACCTATTCATATGAAATATAAATTAAAGATGACTGAAGACGAGGTTTTGGAAGCTGCAGTGGCTGCAGTAAAAAGAGCCAAATCTTATGTTGAGGATGTGGAATTTTCAGCAGAGGACGCATCCAGGTCTGACATAGAATTTCTATGCAGATTGTATTCGGAAGCAATTAAAGCAGGCGCTACGGTCATTAATATCCCGGATACGGTAGGCTATGCGACACCCAGAGAGTTCGCTAATTTAGTAACTACATTAATGGAAAGGGTTCCCGAAATAGATAAAGCAAAAGTCAGCGTCCACTGCCATGACGATCTTGGAATGGCGGTAGCAAATTCGTTAGAGGCTGTGCTGTGTGGAGTAACTCAAATTGAATGCGCTGTGAACGGATTAGGAGAGAGAGCGGGAAATGCTGCATTAGAAGAAATCGTAATGGCACTTAATACCCGGAAAGATTTTTATAAGGTGGAGCATAGTATTAATACGCGGCAAATTTATCGTACCAGCAAACTTGTAAGCACAATTACAGGAATAGCCATACAACCGAATAAAGCAGTCGTAGGTGCAAACGCTTTTGCTCATGAAGCGGGAATTCACCAGCATGGGGTTTTGGCCGAAAAGTCTACCTATGAAATAATGACTCCTGAGTCCATAGGCCTTGCAACAAATACTTTAGTTCTCGGTAAACATTCGGGAAGGCATGCTTTTGCCGAAAGACTTAAAGAACTAGGGTATGAACTGCCGCAAGATGAGCTTGATAAGGCATTTGAAAGATTCAAAGAACTAGCCGATAAAAAGAAAGAAGTCACAGATCTGGATATTGAAGCAATTGTAGAAGATCAAGCGGTTAAGCTTCCGCAAAGCATAGAAGTCGAATGCTTCCAAGTGTCGACGGGGAACAAGGCAATGGCTACTGCTAGCGTTAGAGTTAACATAAATGGCGAGATTGTGGAAGAAGCAGCTACAGGCAGTGGCCCTATTGATGCATTATACAGAGCTCTTGAACGTGCTTGTAATATTGATTGCAAGCTAGTTGATTACTCCATAAAATCAGTTACCGGCGGAAAAGATGCGTTAGGTGAAGTTACCGTAAAAGTGGATAAAGATGGCAAGATATTCTTGGGCAGGGGTCTGAGCACTGATATTATTGAAGCCAGTGTTATGGCATATGCCAATGCAATGAATAAAACACTTTGGAATAATGGCAATGGTAAATCGTCTTAGGGAGGTGGCTTTTTAATGGGAATGACCATTACTGAAAAAATCCTTGCAAATCACGCAGGAAAGAATTTTGTAGAGCCCGGCGAGCTTATTATGGCAGATGTAGATCTTGCCTTAGCAAATGATATTACCGGACCCGTTGCAATAGAAGAATTTAAAAAAGCAGGAGGGGAAAAAGTTTTTAATCAAGAAAAGATTGCCCTTATACCTGATCATTTTGCCCCTAATAAAGATATAAAATCAGCAGAACTATGCAAGTCTTTGAGAGAGTTTGCAAAAGAACAAAATATACTCCATTATTACGAAGTAGGCCGCATGGGAATTGAACATGCGCTTTTGCCGGAGCAGGGGATTGTGCTGCCGGGAGATCTTGTAATCGGGGCAGATTCTCACACATGCACATATGGCGCCCTTGGAGCATTTTCTACAGGAGTGGGATCTACTGACTTGGCGTTTGCTATGATGACAGGCCAATGCTGGTTTAAAGTTCCCGAGACAATAAAATTTGTCTATTACGGCAAATTGAATAAATGGATTACAGGCAAAGACTTGATTTTGCACACAATAGGAGATATCGGTGTTGACGGAGCCCTTTATAAAGCCATGGAGTTTACAGGAGATGCCATCAGCTCCCTTAGTATGGACGGAAGACTGACTATGGCAAATATGGCCATTGAAGCAGGGGCTAAAAATGGCATAATAAATCCGGATGATATAACGCTGAAATATATTAGAAGTCGAGCTAAAAGACCTTACAATATATTCAAAAGCGATGAAAATGCTAAATATGCAGATATAATCGAGTATAACGTAGAAAATATGCAGCCAAAAGTTGCCCTGCCTCACCTTCCTGAAAATGTGGTAGATGTTGATGAGGCTTCTAATATTCAAATAGATCAAGTTGTAATAGGTTCGTGCACCAATGGCAGGTTAGAAGATATGAGGCTTGCCGCAAGCGTCATAAAAGGCCATAAGGTTCACCCTTATGTGCGCATGATAGTAATTCCTGCAACGCAGCAAGTTTATCAGGAAATGATGCGTGAAGGGATAACCGAGATTTTCATCGAAGCCGGTGCGGCCGTAAGCACACCTACATGCGGACCCTGCCTTGGCGGCCACATGGGGGTTCTTGCAAAAGGAGAAAAAGCTGTTTCCGCTACAAACAGGAACTTTGTTGGAAGAATGGGTCATCCGGAAAGCGAAGTTTACCTTGCAAGTCCTTTGGTAGCAGCGGCATCTGCAATAAAAGGAAGGATTGCCCATCCGAAGGAGGTTGTTGGCGATGATTTTTAAAGGCAAAGCATGGGTCTTGGGTGACAATATAGATACTGATGTAATAATACCTGCACGTTATCTAAATACAACTGACCCCAAAGAATTAGCGGCACATTGCATGGAAGATATAATCCCTGACTTTACTCAAAAAATTAAACCCGGCGATATTATCGTAGCAGGAAATAATTTTGGCTGCGGTAGTTCAAGAGAGCATGCGCCTCTTGCGATAAAATCGGCAGGTATAAGCTGTGTCGTGGCATCGTCTTTTGCCCGCATATTTTATAGAAACTCTATAAATATCGGTCTTCCGATTTTAGAGTGTCCGGGGTGCAGTGAGAAAATAAAGACAGGCGATGAATTAGAAATAGATACAGACAGTGGAACTATAAAGAATATAACATCCGGCGAAATCTTTTATGCAAGACCCTTCCCTGAATTTATTAAGGGGATAATAAGCGCAGGCGGTCTTATGAATTATGCAAAAGAGGTGAAGAAATAGTGTATAAAGTAGCCCTTTTGCCGGGAGACGGCATAGGTCCCGAAATAATTGCCGAAGCTGTAAAGATCTTAAAAGCGGTAGGGGAAAAATATAATATAGACTTTAAGTTTGAAGAAGGAATTGTAGGAGGAGCCGCAGTAGATGCATATGGCACGCCCTTGCCGGATAAAGTCATAGAACTTTGCAAAAGCTCTGATGGGATTTTATTTGGTGCAGTAGGAGGACCGAAGTGGGATACGCTGCCGAAAGAAAAGCGGCCAGAGCAGGCAATTTTAGGACTTAGAAAAAGTCTTGACCTTTATGCAAATTTGCGCTCAGTAATTTTATTTAAAGCATTAGCCAATGCTTCGCCGATTAAAAGGGAAATTATTGGCGATGAACTTGACATAATGATAGTTCGAGAACTTACAGGGGGACTTTATTTTGGCAAACCTCGAGGCATTGAAAAGACAGCAGATGGTGTAAGAGGATTTGACACTATGGAGTATACCGACAAAGAAATTAAACGAGTAGCCCGCATAGCCTTTGAAGCGGCGCAACGAAGGAAAAAACACCTAACTTCAGTAGATAAAGCTAATGTTTTAGAGACTTCAAGACTATGGAGAAGTATTGTTACGGAAATGGCAAAAGATTATCCCGATGTCACTCTTTCCCACATGTATGTCGATAATTGCTCGATGCAGCTTATATTAAACCCCCGTCAATTTGATGTTATTTTAACGGAAAACACCTTTGGAGATATACTAAGCGATGAAGCTTCAGTGCTTACGGGCTCTATTGGAATGCTGCCTTCTGCAAGCCTTGGAGACAGCAAACCGTATCTTTACGAGCCTATACACGGCTCAGCCCCGGATATTGCAGGTTTTGGAAAGGCGAACCCCGTCGCATGCATTCTATCAGCAGCTATGATGCTGGAATATTCCTTTGATAAAAAAGAGGCTGCTGCTTCAGTGCAAAATGCAGTCGAAAAAACACTCAATGAAGGATACAGGACATTTGACATACAAGCAGGCGCAAAAAAAGTAGTGTCAACTTCGGAAATGGGAGACATAATTAAAGGCTATATTTAATTCCATTCTAAAAGTGATACCTTTTTAAAATCTTGACAACGCCAATCATGATCTTGCGATTGGTGTTGTTTTTATATGTTTTATAAAATATGTTTTATAAAACTAAAATAAATAAACCGGTGGGAAGTATAGTGACCCAAATACTTCGCACAGTTTTTTTGCACAATACCGGCATTTTTACCAAAATGACTATCTGCAAAAATGCAATTAAAAAAATTCGCAAAAGCAAATAAATAATTGCAGGATTTTTAAGATAAATGTAGAAATTATATAATATGAAAGTTTATTAATTTTTTAAATTATGAGAGGAGTTTTGACATGAAATTTCCGGTATTAATGTCACCAATTAAAATAGGGTCTATGGAGTTGAAAAATCGCTTTGTTATTCCTCCTATGGGTACAAAGTTTGGAAATTTAGACAGTACTGTATCACAGCAACTTATTGATTATTGGAAACTAAGAGCCCAAGGGGGTTATGGCCTTTTAATTTTAGAAGTGGCAGCAATTGATCCTTTGGGTAAGGCGATACCAGGACAATTGGGATTATGGGATGATAAATTCATTCCCGGACTTAAGCAGTTGGTAGACGAGGTACATAAACACGGCGATGTCAAAATGGCAGTTCAGCTTCACCATGCAGGCAGACAAACAATGAGCGCGGTTATTGGTGCTCAACCGGTAGCACCGTCTCCTATTCCTTGTCCCGTTGACAAAGAAATGCCTAGAGAACTCACGACCGAGGAAGTATATGACCTTATAGAAAAATTTGGGGATGCTGCAAAAAGAGCCAAAGAAATAGGATTTGACGCAGTTGAAGTTCATGGTGCTCATGGATATTTAGTTGCTCAATTTATGTCTGCTTATTCAAATAAGAGAAGCGATGAATTTGGTGGGGATTTTAATAGTAGAATGAAATTCCCTGTAGAAATCATAAAAAATATTAGAAGGAAAGTTGGAAATGGCTTACCAATATTATTTAGAATCAGCGGCGATGAGGATATGCCTGAGGCAAGAACGATAACAGAGTCCAGGATGGCAGCACGAGTCCTGGAAAGCGTCGGCGTAAATGCTATCCATGTGTCGCGATGCGTTTACGGCAGTGTTCCGGGTGCTATTGCGCCAGCTGCAGTTCCTGCCGGATTTAATGTATATGCCGCAGAGGAAATTAAAAAATCTGTAAGCATTCCCGTTATAGCAGTGGGCAGAATAAATGATCCCCTATTAGCTGAAGATATATTGGAAACTGGAAAAGCCGATTTAGTTGCCTTAGGAAGAGAATCCTTGACTGACCCTGAGCTTCCCAATAAAGTTGCAGCGGGACAGCTCGAGGAAATAGCTCCATGCATAAGCTGTATGCAAGCTTGCGTCGGCTACTTATTTGATCCTACCAAACCTTATATTTCATGCTTGGTTAACCCCTTTACCGGTAGGGAAGGTGAATTGAAAGTAGAAAAAACAGATAATCCAAAAAAAGTAATAGTAATAGGTGGCGGCCCCGGAGGGCTTGAAGCTGCATGGATAGCTGCAAAAAGAGGTCATAAAGTTACACTATATGAGAAGGAAAAGAAACTTGGCGGACAATACAGAATAGGAGCCATACCTCCTACAAAACAAGAAATTATAAAGGCTCTAAAATATTACGAGACTATGGGTAAAAAATACGGGGTAGAATATAAAATGGAGACAGAGGCTACAGAAGAAACAATTGCATCTGAAAATGCCGATGTAGTAATTCTTGCTACAGGTGGTGTACCGCTAGTACCAGATATAAAAGGAATAGAGAACCCTAAATTTGTAAAGGCTATTGACTTACTTGATGGGAAGAAAGAAGTCGGACAAAGCGTTTTAGTAGTAGGCGGTGGTATGGTAGGTTCTGAAACAGCAGATTATCTGGGCGAACATTTCCACAATGTAACGATAATAGAAATGCTTCCTGAAATTGCAATAGATGAGCAAGATGACGTGAAATACTACTTATTAGAAAGATTAAAAAAGTGGGGAGTTAAGGCAATTACGAATGCGACTGTTAAAGAATTCCTTGATGATGGAGTAGTATATGAGAAAGACGGAAAAGATGAAAAAATTACCGGCTTTGATTCTATAGTTCTTGCAATGGGAGCCAAAGCTTATAATCCCTTGGAAGAAAAAATCAAGGGAAAAGTCCCTGAAATATATGTTATAGGAGATGCTGTTAAAGCTAGAAAAGCCCTAGAGGCAATAGAAGAAGCAGCAAGGATAGCAGTAAAAATATAATAAAGGAACTAAAAATAGGCAGTTCATCGATAAAATCTTTGAACTGCCTTGTTACTTTTTTTAAAATAGGGGCATACGAGTAGAAATTTTTATAAAACTTTTATAAAACCATAGTTGAATTTTCTAAACTCAGGTGTTATAATATAAAACAATATATTGGTTTTTAAAAGCTGTGAAGAGAAGAGTAGCGATTATTTCAAGCTAAAGAGAGTCGGATAAGGTGAAAGCCGATGCTTGAAGCAGTCAGCGAAAATCGTCTCGGAGCTGCCAGAGTGAACTTATAGTAATTCTGGCCGGGTTCCTTATAAGGAAATTGGCTCCCGTTAGAAAGGCCGGGTATCGGGCAAGGCGCCCCGTACCTACTGAGATTTATACCGCAAGGTATAAATGAACTAGGGTGGTAACGCGAAGATCTTTCGCCCCTTTTATAAGGTTAGGCGGAAGGTCTTTTTATTTTACCTCCATACTGAAGTTATCTTTAAACGATGTAAAAATTTATTATTAAATAGAAGAAGGGGATAATTATGACTGGTGCTGAACTCTTACTAAAAACATTAAGCGAATTAGGTGTTAATACTATCTTTGGTTTCCCAGGCGGTTCAGCGCTGCCGATTTACGATGCTCTGTACAGCTGCAAGGAAATCAGACACATAAGGACTGTGCATGAACAAGGAGCAGCCCATGCAGCAGACGGCTACGCCAGAGCAACTGGTAAGGTAGGGGTAGTCTTGAGCACTTCCGGCCCCGGAGCTACAAATTTAGTGACAGGAATTGCAAACGCATATATGGATTCAGTGCCCCTTCTTGCCTTTACCGGTCAGGTCGCACTGGATCTTTTGGGCAGAGATTCCTTTCAAGAAGTTGATATTACAGGGATCACTTTGCCTATTACGAAACACAGTTTTTTAATAAGAAACAAAAATGAAATCGTAAAAAAGGTCAAAGAAGCATATACGATTGCAACTAGCGGCAGACCTGGTCCAGTGCTCATAGATTTGCCAAAAGATGTGATGGCAGGCGAAGTAAACTACAACGAGGTAGAAAAGGAAGTAAACGGTTTTGTAAGGACATACCTTACCAAACTTGAACCTTCCAGCGGTTTTAATAAATTAGTAGAAAAAGCAGCTGAAATGATTGAAAGAGCTAAAAAACCGGTCATTTATGCAGGCGGTGGAATTGTGACATCTGACGCCGCCGAGGAACTTCTAAAGCTTGCCGAAAAAATCAATGCACCGGTTACAACAACCTTAATGGGTCTTTCGTCCTTTCCGGCTGATCATCCCCTTGCCCTTGGCATGCTTGGCATGCATGGCACGGCCTATGCAAACATGGCTGTAACTGAATGTGATCTTTTGATAGCTTTAGGTGCCAGGTTTGATGACAGGGTTACAGGGGATGTTAAAAAATTTGCTCCTAATGCAAAAATTATACATGTTGATATTGATAGAGCAGAAATAGGCAAAAATGTTGACGTGGATTTAGGAATAAAAGCAGATGTGAAACAATTTTTAATTAATTTGCTTGATATCTTGCCGTCTGTAAAAAACGAGGATTGGGTAAACGAAGTAGCCCGCATGAAAAATCTCTATCCTCTCAAATATTCCGAAGATGGACTTAAGCCTCAGTATGTAATAGAAGAAATTTACAGACAGAGTAAAGGTGAAGCAATTATTGTAACAGAAGTAGGCCAGCATCAAATGTGGGCTGCCCAGTATTACAAATTTAAAGAGCCGAGAACCTTCATATCTTCCGGCGGATTAGGGACCATGGGCTTCGGCCTTCCGGCAGCTCTTGGAGCAAAAGTTGGAAGGAAAGATAAAATAGTTTTCAATATCGCAGGGGATGGCAGTTTTGAAATGAATTGCCATGAACTTATAACCGCGTCCAGGCACAAAATCCCGGTTATTACGGTGATATTTAACAACCGGACCTTAGGCATGGTAAGACAATGGCAGGAACTGTTTTTTGACAAAAGATATTCCCAGGTATCTCTTGAAGGCGCAGACGTAAATTACGCAAAACTTGCAGAAGCATGTGGAGTGCAGGGATTTGAAGTCGATGATAAGAATGAGCTTCCAAAAATTATCCACAACGCAATCCAGCTTAATGCACCTGTGGTTATAGATGTTAAAATAGACGCAGAAGAAAATGTTATGCCGATGGTACCTGCAGGAAAACCTATCAGCGAAATGTTAGGGATTGATTAATTAATGCAAATAGATGTATATTAATATATGTAAGTGCAAAGACTATTTGTGTTATACTTTTATCAGGAAACAAGCACTAATTTATAAAACTTTGAGGGAGGAAATTTCTAGATGAGTATTCAAATTTACGTAGATGGCAAGTACTATCCAAAGGAAGAAGCCAAAATTTCCGTTTTTGACCACGGTTTTTTATATGGCGATGGCGTTTTTGAAGGTATTAGAGCCTATAACGGCAGAGTGTTCAAATTAAAAGAGCATATTGACAGGTTATATAACGGCGCTCGCGGCATAATGATTAACGTTCCCCTTACCAAAGAAGAAATGACTGAAGTTGTTCTGGAAACATTGAGAAGAAACCAGCTGCAGGATGCATATATAAGACTGGTAATATCTAGAGGAGCAGGAGACCTGGGTCTTGACCCGAAAAAGTGCAACAAGCCTACCGTTGTATGTATTGCCGATAAAATAGTGCTATATCCTGAAGAACTTTACGAAAAGGGTATGGAAATTATTACAGCAGCAACTAGGAGAAACAGGCCAGAAGGTGTAAATCCTCAAATGAAGTCGCTAAACTACTTAAATAACATAATGGCAAAGCTAGAGGCAAACTTAGCAGGGGCACCTGAAGCTTTATTATTAAACAACGAAGATTATGTGGCAGAATGTACCGGCGATAATATCTTTATTGTGAAAAACGGTGTTCTCATAACTCCGCCGCCCTATGTAGGCATTTTAGTCGGAATAACCAGAAATGCAATAATAGAAGCCGCAGAAAGACTTGGAATAAAAGTAGAAGAAAAGGTATTTACCAGATACGAGGTCTTTACAGCAGATGAATGTTTCCTTTCCGGAACAGCAGCTGAAGCAGTTCCTGTAGTTAAAGTTGACGGACGTCCTATTGCAGACGGCAAACCCGGTCCGATAACAAAGCAAATAATAAAAGAGTTTAAGGAATTAATTAAAACAGAAGGAACGGAAATCTACAAATAATTTTTTAACCCTCTATTGACCAAGAAGCTCCCGCTTCAACGAATGAATGAGTAAGCGGCGAGTGGTTCACGGGTATAAAAAAGAGGCATCTTAGAATTATTTCTTTAAATAATTCTAAGATGCCTCTTTTTTGCTCACAATAATAGATTTTTATCAAATACTTGATGCATAATATCCCGCCGCGGCAGCTGTTATAAAAAATTCTGCATCCTTATCAATTCCTCTCCCCATGGTAGACAGTTTAAAATCAAAAGATAAAAGGTCTTGTGTGAGCTTTTCTAATTCATCAACATAGATAATTTTATGTTTTTGATTTAAGGTATTTTCATCTATTTGTTTTTGTATGCAATCGAACTTATTTCCTGAAAACTTAGGAACAACAATATTTGCGCCGCTCATTGCGACTTTATTAAGCACCGTAATACTGTGATGGCTTATCCCATAATGCCGCTTTCTTTTGTCGGCAAAACTTATTCTTGGAATAAAAATTGGCAGACCTCCCAGATTATTTACCGCATCTATGATAGGTCCTTGCTCAATACCCGAAAAACCGTATTCGGTTCCTGTGCCAGTTATGCCGGGGCCCATTGCGACAACAGCTACATCAGAATGCAAGATTTCAAAAGCCGATATTAAAGCAGTATAAATATTTACAGCTTCAATATCTCCCCCAAAAGCCTGACCGTATGTAACAGTTCCATCAATTAGATTATTCTCTTTTAAATATTTGACGGTTTTACTAAAGCTTAAGGGCAATGCTCCGCCGTCTGTCATAATATATGAGACCTTTAACTTCGGTCTATTTCGCTTTACACCGAAAACCGCCGGTGCAACCATACTGTGCAGCTCACCGATAATTACGGGTTTTCTGCCGAGGCCGGAGAAATTATTAAAAATGCTATGATAAGGGCTATCTTCTTCCTCGGCACTTAAAACTGCAAATTGAAGCGGGGTATACCTAAGCTTCATTATATGGCCCGGACTATTTCTAGCTACAAAACCTTCCCCGCAATTTACAGATACCACAAAATGATACCCACCGCTGCCTAATTTTAAATCCTGTGCTGTTGTATTTAAAAGCACACTATCTCCAACGGCTACCTGACCTGTCAAGAAATCATAGTTTATTGCTTTAAAGTTTTCTCTGCCAATTTCAACTTCTATCTCAGTTACGCCTTTTCTTGCCGATAAAATGCTTTTCACTGTTCCCTTTGCATAAGAAATCATTGAATTTCTCCTTTATCTGCCAAGTTCGTCTAAAAAACTTAAAAAACGGTTTTTATTAATCAAGTCTGTCAGCGAATATTTTTCTGTATAGATATGCACTGCTATAAGAAGTATCAGAATCAAAATCTTCGTATAAACTTCAAAAGCAGAGGCAGCAAGAATCCCCATTGACATTCCGATAACATTTGAACCTGCATCGCCCATCATGCACTTGGCACTTAAATCATAAGGGAAATAACCTAAAATAATTCCCACCAAAGGAAGATATGGCAGACCATAAGATAATTTTTGCCCAAATGCAAGCCCTAGAAGAAAAACTATAAATAAAATAAGGAAAAATTTTATAGAACGGCCCGGTCTTAAATCCAGTAAGTTAAATAGATTTGTAAAAAGTGCTATGACAAGAGTGTTTAAAATAACTTCAAAAATAGCATCCGGTGCAATAACCGCACTTATAACGAAGGCAGCAAGCAAACCCGAAATAGCCTTTAATCCTCCGGTTGTAAGTTTACCCTGCAGCAGCTTGCCAAAGTGCCCTTTAAAACCTAAAACATTTCTTGCGCCCAGCATATCATCTATAAAGCCAATAAAACTTGCTGAAAAAACAGCAAGTAAAATCAAAAATATATCCATCGGAAATTTGCCGAAAATTAATCCAAACAGAGCAGACCAAGCAAGATAAAAAATAGGGAAAATAATGCCGATTCCCTGAGGTATTAAAACCCTTTTATAGTTTTTTACAAGTACTTTCCCTTCTTCAAAAATGCTAATAAACTGTGGAGTCGCAAGATAAGTTGCCGCTAAAAAAAGCAAAAAAGTAATAACATAAAATGTAGACATTATCGACCCCCCTTTTTTCGAACAAGAACTTTTAAAATATCTAAAAACTGCTTGCCTCTATGAACAAAACCACTAAAATCTCTGCCTGTTACATCATGGCTCATATCCACGTCTACTTCCTGCACTCTATAACCTTTCCTGAGTATATCTACCAACATGCCGACTTCTATGCCAAAGCCTTCAGGTATCCCCTGGATATCATTTAAGACTTGCCTCTTGAAGGCTCGCTGACCTGAAAGTGCTGTTGTAATTTCTCTACCTGTAAGGGATTTAACCCCGTAAAAAGCCAATGCTTTTACAAGGCCAAACCCTTTTTTACCGGCCACCGGCTTAAATTTGGCAATGGTTACATCGGCACTATCCTCTAGAATAGGAAGCAGCAATTTGGATACCTCTTGCGAAGTTTCCTGTAAATCTGCGTCTAAAAAGACTATGATATCACCCTCTGCATACTTGAGTCCCTCCCGAAGGGCCCCGCCTTTTCCGGTGTTTGAGGCAAGCTTTATAACTTTTGCCCCATTCTCTGCCGCAATCGCTGCGGTTCGGTCAGAGGATCCGTCATCAATTACCAATACCTGCAATTCTATTTGGCGTTCCTTGCAAAATTTATCTTTAAATTCCGCTAAACCATCAAGAGTTTTTGCAATGTTTTTTTCTTCATTAAAAGCCGGGATTAGTATGCTTACTTTCACTGGGTCTTTTCCTCCTCGCTCAAGAAAGGCATAAGTGAATTAGCACTGTTTTTGACTCCGTAATGGCCCTCTTTTCCAGTCATAACAAGTATCAACGAAGTTTGTCCGATTATAGTATCTACATTGTCGACGGTAGAGATATTTTGCTTTTTATACATTTCAATATAGGAAATTTTTGCATCCGTAGTTTCTACGCCGATAACCGGTAGGGAATATTTTTTAAGTTCTCTTATCAAAGGGATATCAATGGCTTCATATCTGTTATCGCCTTCGTCTCGGCTGCTTCCTCCGGCAATAACCACATAGTTTGCAGGAGTTTCCAAATTACCGCTAACATATAATATACCTTTTTCTATTAGAAAAGCTAAGTTCTCCTTATTTGCTTTGCCATAAGCTGCATCTGAAACATTTTTGACAATGGCAGGAATGATGTTTTCCTTGCTTGTAAGCTTGAAATATGCCATAAATTCGCTTTCGTCTTCTTCGGTCATATTAAAAAGTTTATCATTATCAAAACTTATAGATACAACATCGGCACCTGCTGTTTTAAGAGCTTGACGCATCTCGGTATAGACGTAGTCTCCGGATGTTTCAACAACTACAACGTGCATTCCTGCAAGTTTACCCTTTATATAGTCGGGAAAAATATTTTTTATATAAGTCTCGCTTAATTGGTTTGCATCAGAGAGCTTCTGGATCTGGTTTTTAAGTTCCTCGTTGGTTTGATTGAGTTCACTAAACTTTTCTTCCATTTTTTGAAGCGTAATTTCCTGCTGCTCAACTATAATTTCTTCAGAATCCATTTGAACTCCTACAAGTATACCAATACCCAGTGCTAAAAAAATCGATATTACAGTAATGACTAAATATTTTATGTTAATCAGCATATTTTTGCTCCTTTAAGGTAAAAGCATTTTTAATCTAAGTTCCAAGAGTTTTAATGCATGCTTAATAGGCGGAGAAATATTAAAAATTACAAGAATCGGCACCAAAGCGGCAGCAAAAATTCCCAGCATGTAGGAAGGACGCAATCTTTGGTTGTAAAGCTTGCTAACACCTTTTGCGTCTACTAAGATTGACCCGACCTTCAGTCTGACTAAAAAAGTGCTCCCCATGCCCTTGCGGCCCTTTTCTAAAAAATCTATCATACTTGAATGAGTGCCTACAGCTACTATTAAATCTGCGCCTTTTTCATACGCTAAAAGCATTGCTATGTCTTCACTGGTGCCGGGAGATGTGAAAATTTTTGCATCAAGGCCTAATTTCTTTATTCTTTCAAGCCCCGGTGATCTGCCGTCTGGATATGCATGAACTACAATATCTTTTTCTTTGCAAATTCTTAAAGTGTTATCTGATACGCTGTCCATATCACCGATAATAATGTCAGGGGTATAGCCGTACTCCAAAAGCGCATCAGCTCCGCCGTCAACTCCTATAAGCACGGGTCTGACTTCATCAATGTAAGTTTTAATTGCGGCAAGATCTTCTTTATAGTTGTTGCCCCTTACAACGATTAAAACATGCCGTCCGTTAATTGGAGTATTTATATCGGGTATTGAGACACCGCCCATTATTAAGTATTTTTCTTTTTTTGCATAGTCCAAAGTATTGTTTATAAACTCATCAAGGGAATTTTCAATGTTTCGTTTTGCATCTTCCATTTTTGATTTAATAATCTCGGGAGTCAAAAATACCCCTTCGCCTATAAGTTTGTTTTCGCAATAAATTTTGCCGTCATCCTCGATTGTAATGACAGAGCCCTCTTCAAGCGACATTATATCTTCGCCTACATCATCTAAAATAGGAATATTGGCATTTGCCAGTATCTCAGGACCGGGATTAGGATAACGGCCCGTTATTGATTTTTGCGCATTAATAACAGCCTTAACCTTGCAATTTACTAGACCCAGCGCTCCTACTTCGTCTAAATCTTCATGATGGATTATGGCAATATCTCCCGGCTTTAAGCGCTTAATTAGGTTTTTGGTTCTATAATCAATCTTTGCAGTGCCGGTAATAGGCATATAAACTTCACACCTTCGAAAATTAATATACGGTTTAGAAAAATCTATCCTCCTATAATTTAGCACAATGAAAGAGCCATCTCAACTATTTGAAAATTTCAATTTTGTTGCAAGGTTGGCTTCCTATTGATATAATAGCGATGTATAATATGAAAACACGATTATTTTTGGAGGATATATGAAAAAAGGCATCGTAATTTTTATGATACTTATAATGTTTGTAATGATTATACCACATTATGGATATGCAAAACCAATTTCAGAGAAAAAGGTCATAATGGTTATTCTTGATGACACAAATTATGAAGAAATGGTTACATATGGCGGGAAAAATATTGAGTATTTACTTAAAAACGGTGCACTTGGCCTTATGAATGTAAACTCCGCCAGCTCTTTTACATCTGCTAACTCATACGCGACTATCGGAGCAGGGGCATATGCTACAAGTGCAAACTATGCAGCTTATGCAGGAGGTTATTATGATCTATTTCATAATGAACCCATAAATGTGGTTTATAAGCGAAATACAGGCAATGATATGAATTTGGAAAACATCGCAAATGTGGGAATTACAGAACTTAATTTACAGAATAAAAAATTAAACCGCATTGCAAAACCTGCGCTTTTGGGAACACTGCTTCACGAAAATGGTTATAAGACAGCAATAATAGGGAATGAAGACACAGACTTTGATGATATAAAAATAAATGCATCACTTATAACTACAGATGAAAATGGGATAACAGATTTTGGAGTTGTAAATCAGACTTTGCTTGCGCATGATCCTATGAGTCCTTACGGGATACGAAGTGACTATGATAAATTGTATACGGCTTTTTGCGATATAAAGGATAAGGCTGATTTTATCGTAATTCAACCCGGGGATATGTCAAGACTAAACAAATATATGGATATTGCCGAGGATAGATATAATGAAATAAAGTCTGAAATTTTCAGTCAGACAGATAAACTTATTGGAAAACTGTTTTCCAAAATTGATGATAATACCCTATTCTTGCTGGTTGTCCCCTTCCCCTCGACAGAAGATTCATCAGCTGGTAAAAGGCTTACTCCGATTATAGCTTTAAATAAAAATATCCCTTCCGGAACCTTAACGTCGGCCACTACAAAAAGAGATGGAATTGTAACTAACACAGATATTGCAGCATGTATTCTTGACTATTTTGGTATTCCAAAGGATGCTTCTATGACAGGACATAAATTGACTGCAAAAAACATAGAAAATCCATTAGGATATCTAGAAGAGCTTAATAGAATTGCAATTTTTAACTATAAAATACGTTCATCGGTTGTAAAGACATACATCGGATTCATTATAGGAGTCCTTATACTATTTCTAATATCTATAAAGTATTTTGAAAAATATTTAACCTATGTGAAATTCCTGTTAATAGGAGTTCTAATAACCCCGACAATGCTGCTGCTTTTACCTCTGGCAAGCCCCTGGAGCGTACCTAAGTTTGTTTTATGCCTTATAGGCAGCGTACTTTTAGTAAGCTTACTAGTTTTTTATTTCTTAAAAGACAACTTAAAGATTTTTATAGCAACTTGCCTTCCACCGGTGCTTATAATACTTATAGATACATTTTTAGAAAATCCTCTAATGAGGGTTTCGATTTTAGGATATGATCCTATAGTAGGAGCAAGATTTTATGGAATCGGCAATGAATATATGGGGTTTTTGATAGGCGCAGCCATAATCGGCATCGCTGCTATTATGGACCGAGCAGGGGGCAAGCAGAAAATTGTAAAGATATTAAGCATGGTTTTTTACTTAGTAATCCTGCTTACACTTATGGCACCTTCATTAGGGACAAATGTAGGAGGCTCGATGGCAGCGTTTATCGGTTTTGGTGTATCAGTTATCTTAAATACAAGGGGAAAACTTACAAAAAAAGACTTTTTAGTACTTATTTGCCTTTTAGTAGTATCTATTTTAGCCTTATTTATATATGATGGCATGCGGCCGTCTTCTAATGCCCAATCTCATATCGGACAGACCACTGAGCTTATAAAGCACAATAGCTTTTTTGCCTTGTTTCAGATATTCGCAAGAAAGCTATCGATGAACTACAAACTCATAAGGTATTCATCCTGGGTCTGGGTGCTTTTTGGCACTGTGGCTACTTTATGCATACTTTTTGCAAGGCCTGTGGGCATCTTGAAAGAAATATTTAGAAAACATGTTTATCTTTATTTTGGATTTATAGCAGGCATTATAGCTACGCTTGCTGCCCTTGCCTTTAATGATTCAGGAGTTGTGGCAGCTGCTACTATGATGATACCGCTTACGATACCTTTAATTATGATGTGTATTGACGAAATAGAGAACAACAAACAAATGACCAAAAATGGAACGGAGGTATGATTTTGAGCAAAGATATTGTAAAGCCTGCAACATTACCGGGCTTTTTAGAACTTTTACCGCAAGATCAAATACTTTTTAACGAGATTAAAGATGTGATAAGAAAAACATATGAAAATTACGGTTTTGTGCCGATTGAAACCCCTCTTATCGAAAGGTCCGAAATACTTCTTGCAAAGGGCGGAGGAGAAACTGAGAAGCAGATATATCGGTTTACCAAAGGCGATACAGATATGGCATTAAGGTTTGATCTTACAGTGCCTCTTGCAAGGTATGTGGCACAGCATTTTTCAGAACTAAATTTTCCGTTTAGAAGATACCATATCGGCAAGGTTTACAGAGGAGAAAAGAGCCAGAGGGGAAGATTTAGAGAATTTTATCAATGCGATGTAGATATTATAGGCAATGGAAGATTAAGCGTAATTTATGATGCTGAGATTGTAAGCATAATATACTCCACGTTTAAAAATCTGGGCTTTGGTAATTTTACAATACGGATAAACAATAGAAAAATCTTAAACGGCTTTTTTGGCTCGTTAAATATAGAAGATACAACTGAAGTTTTAAGGGCAGTTGATAAACTGGAAAAAATAGGAGAAAAGGGTGTTATCAGCGAACTTTCGAAACTTGGTTTATCTGTTGAGACATCATCCGAGATATTAAAATTTGTCAAAATAAAAGGAACAAATGAGGAAAAACTTGCATCGCTTAAAGCACTTAATCTTACATCTGCAATATTTAAAGAAGGTATAGAGGAACTGGAAAAGGTCACAGAATATGCTGAAGCATTTGGCGTTCCGCCTGCAAATTACTCCATTGACTTGACTATTGCAAGGGGGCTGGACTATTACACCGGCACGGTATATGAAACCTTTCTCGATGATTATCCGGAAATTGGCAGTGTCTGTTCAGGAGGCAGATATGAGAATCTGGCAGAATATTATACAACTCAAAAGCTGCCGGGAGTAGGAGTTTCAATAGGACTTACTCGCCTTTTTTACCAACTAAAAGAAGCGGGCCTTCTTAAAGAAGATTCCCCAATAACTTTTACAAAGGTTTTAGTGATACCTATGGAAGAAAAATTCAACCTGAATGCTATAAAAGTTGCAAATACCCTCAGAGCAAATGGCATTGTCTCCGAAATACACTTTGAAGATGTAAAAATAAGCAAAAAACTAAGTTATGCCAACAACCTTAAAATCCCTTACGTGATATTCATAGGCGAAGAAGAAACAGAAAACAATAAGGTCTCCCTAAAAGACATGAAGTCAGGTGTTCAAAAACTTCTAGAGCTGGAAGAAGCAGTTAAAATCATACAAGAACAACTTGCTCAGAATTCCTGAAATCCTTGAATCAAATACGCCAACATCATTTATGATAATAATATAACTGACAAAATTATACTATTAGAAATAATAAACTGAGCCTGCGCAATTATTAGCGCAGGCACCTTTAATTTAACTTCCGAATTGAGCATTGTAAAGCCTATAGTATAGTCCTTGCTTGCTGATGAGTTCCTGATGGCTTCCTTCCTCGACTATTCCATCTTTAGTCAAAACAAATATACGCCCTGCGTGCCTTATAGTGGCCAGTCTATGTGCTATTATTAATGTGGTCCGGTTTTTTGAAAGTGCAAATAATGACTCTTGAATAATTTGTTCAGTTTCATTATCCAAAGCAGATGTAGCTTCATCTAAGATTAAAATAGGCGGGTCTTTCAAAAATATCCTTGCAATAGCCAGCCGCTGTTTTTGACCGCCGGAAAGCTTAACCCCCCGTTCGCCTATATAGGTATCGTATCCGTTTTCAAGTTCCATTATAAAGTCATGGGCATTGGCTTTTTTGGCAGCCTTTATTATTTCTTCATCTGATGCATCCGGCTTTCCATAAGCTATGTTATCCCGAACGGTGCCGGTAAACAAAAATACATTTTGTTGAACTATACCTATATTTTGTCTTAATGATTTTTGAGTGACATTTCGGATATCTATTCCATCGATGTAGATTGCCCCTTCTTCGATTTCGTAAAACCTGGGAATAAGGCTTGCTAGCGTTGTTTTTCCGGCGCCGGAAGGCCCAACAAAAGCCACAGTTTCTCCGGCGTTTATTTTAAAGCTTATATTTGAAAAAACCTCTGTCTTATTATCATAGCTAAATGCCACATTGTCAAAAACTATATTTCCCCTAACTTTGTCCAGCGGTATTGCACCGGGTTTATCGACTATCTCCGGTTCAATTTCCATAATCTCCCTAAATCTTCTAAAACCTGCCATACCGCTTTGATATATCTCAAGCAGAGACATTATGCGCCGCAGAGGCTGCAAAAACATAGATACATAAAGGAGAAAACCCACCAGCTCGCCTGTTGTCATCATATTGCTGTAGCAAAGCCATCCACCGGCGATTAGCACCACAAGGTTTATAAAATTTGAGAGAAAATCCATTCCCGAAAAGAACTCGGCCATTGTTTTATATGCTTTTTGTTTTGCCTGTCTAAAACCTTCATTCCCAAATTGAAATTTTATTTTCTCATAGTCTTCGTTTGTAAATGCCTTTACTTCTCTGATACCTGATATACTGTCTTCTAGTTGGGCATTTATGTCAGCGATTTTCAGCCGCGTATTCCTAAAAGCCTGCTCCATTTGCTGGTTTTTGCTTATAGAAAACCAAGCCATAAAAGGCATTATGGCAAAAATCAATAGTGTTAGCTGCCAATTTGTATTTAAAAGAATAAAAAAGGTGCCAATCAATGTAACTGATGCGATAAATAAGTCTTCGGGACCATGATGCGCCAGTTCCGATATCTCGTTTAGGTCATTGACGATCCTGGACATTATATGTCCGGTTTTATTATTGTCAAAATAAGTAAAGGAGAGTTTTTGTATGTGGTTAAAAAGGTCTTGGCGCATATCATATTCAATTTTGGTTCCAAGGGTATGACCATAATAATGGACGATGTATCCTAATATATACCTTATAATATAAAGGAAAAATAGGAATATTCCGATTCTAATTACCAATTGAATATTTCTCTGAGGCAGCAGATCATCTATAACAATATTAACAACCTTCGGAAAAACTAAATCCAGAAGAGATGCAAGAAAAGCGCTGCCGAAGTCCAATAAAAATAGCGGCACATGTGCCCTGTAATATTTTGTAAATTCCCGTATCATTTTTTCACCCTCAAGAATAATTCCAGCTAAAACCATTATAAGAAAATAAAAGGATAAAATCAATGGAAGTATATCTTATGGAATTTTGTTTATTTGCCCTGCATAATATGTTAAACTGTATTTATAGTGTGATATATTCAGATATTTGTTGAAGGGGAGGTAATATGTCTTGAAGTTACTTGTGAAAAACGGCGAGGTATTGCGTTTTGAAAAAGACAAGGCTGTGGTTGATAGGGTTGATATAGGTATTGAGGACTCAAAAATAGTCCAGATTGGAGAAATTAGCGAAGGTTTTGGTGCTGATAAAATCATTGATGCAAATAATATGTTAGTTATGCCGGGCTTTATAAACACTCACACACACCTTGCAATGAATCTTTTTAGAAATTATGCAGATGATATGCTGCTTCAGGATTGGCTTACAAAGAAGATATGGCCTCTTGAGAAAAAACTGACTGCTGAATCCGTTTATTGGGCATCTGTCCTAGGAATCGCAGAACTTATAAAAAGCGGCGTAACCGGATTTCTTGATATGTATTTTTTTGTAGAAGAAACCATTAAAGTCGCCCTGGAAACAGGAGTTAGGGCGTATATTGCAAGAGGACTTACCGATGAACCGTTAGGTATGGAATTTCAATTAAAAGAAACAAAAGAGCTTTATAGAAAATTTGACGGCAAGGATGGAAGAATTAAGATTTTTGCCGGTCCCCATGCTCCTTATACCTGCAGTCCGCGCTATCTCAAGAAGGTAAAGGCACTGGCGGATGAATTGGGTATAGGAATTCATATTCATCTTTCGGAAACGCGGCAAGAAGTAAATGACAGTATAAAACAATGGCGAAAGACACCGATAAAACATGTATATGATCTGGGGATTTTTGAAAGACCCACCATTGCAGCTCACTGTGTCCATGTTGATGACGACGATATCCAGATACTTAAAGAATGCAATGTAAGCGTAGCCTATAACCCTACGAGCAATTTAAAGCTTGCCAGCGGTTTTGCGCCTGTTGAAAAGATGGTAAAAGCCGGAGTAAATGTATCCCTTGGCACTGATGGGGCTTCATCTAACAACAACCTTAATATGTTTGAAGAAATTCACCTTGCATCAATAGTAAATAAATGCGTAAACAATGATGCTGTATCAATTCCTGCAGAAACTGCTATAAAGATGGCAACAATAAACGGGGCGAAAGCGCTTGGAGTCGATGGCGAACTTGGAAGCATAGATGTTGGAAAGAAGGCAGATATTATACTCATCGACCTAAATAAGCCTCACTTATGTCCTCTACACAACCCTCTATCCGCTGTATGCTACTGCGCCCAAGCATCTGATGTACACACTGTAATTGTAGATGGAAAGATACTTATGGAAAATTATGAACTTAAAACAATAGACTTAGAGAAGGCCATGTACAATACGGCGCGCTGCGCTCAAAAGCTAACAGGAGCTTAAAGCTGAAGGGATGTGAAAATATATGGAAAAAGCAATAATAGGCGGAACCGGAGTTTACGATATAGGCGAAGCCTGCTCTCGAGAAATCGAAACCGAATACGGATCAGTTACAATTGATGTGGTAAAAACAAAAAGCGGCGAAGAAGTCGCATTTCTTGCAAGACATGGGAAGGGACATTCGGTGCCGCCTCATTTAATAAATTACAGGGCAAATATCAAGGCACTAAAAGACATAGGTGTAAAATACATATATACCACCTGCGCCGTAGGTTCATGCAATGAAAACTTTGCCCCGGCAGATGTTGTAGTATTAAAGGACTTTCTTGATTTTACCAAGACGCGCCCTCTTACATTTTATGAAGGTGGAGAAAAGGGCGTTGTGCATGTTGCCATGGATGCGCCATATTGCCCGAATCTCGGAACAAAGTTTAAAGAATACGCAAAAACCATGGGCCTTAACATAAAAGGCGATGCAGTCTATGCATGCACTGAGGGCCCGAGATTTGAAACCGCCAGCGAAATCAAAATGTATAAAATGCTGGGAGCAGATATAGTCGGTATGACAAACGTGCCTGAAGTGGTCCTTGCCAAAGAGCTGGGCATGTGCTATCAGGCAATAGGAATTGTTACTAATTGGTGCACCGGAATAAAGGGCGATGTGGCAGGTCATGATATTAAAGGTGCAGTGGAGAGCAATAAGGCGCTTATTTCAGAAATATTTATGACAGTTTTTACTGAAGAAGAACTTTCCCAAGATGATTGCAAATGTAATGCTTCTTTAATCAAGCTATAATATGAATAAAAAATGATTGTTACTAAAACGGAGGAATAAAAATGAACGACGATTATGGTTTTGATACCCTTTCAATACACGGTAAAAATGAAGAAAATAATCCTGCAAATGCTTTAAATCCGCCAATATTCATGACATCTACGTATGTGTTTGATGATGTGCAAGATGCCGAAGATATAATGAATTTTAGAAAGGAGGGGTATTTATACACAAGAGGTAATAACCCTACTTTAAGGCTGTTTGAAAAGAGGATGGCAGGCCTTGAAGATGGCAGAGACGCTGTAGCATTTGCCTCGGGAATGTCTGCTATCACATCGGTTCTCTTTTCATTTCTTTCCCCGGGCGACACCTTACTTACCCATACAGTTCTTTATGGTTCCAGCTATACCGCAACCCATAAATTGCTTACAAAATATAAAATTAACTGCAAGAGCGTAGATTTTACGGACCTTGAAGCGGTAAAAGCTGCAATAGATGCAAATACCAAAGTCCTCTATTTTGAAACGCCGGCAAATCCGAGCCTTGACATCATAGATATTCGCAAGGTTTCAGAGATAGCGAAGGCTCACAATGCAAAAGTTGTAGTCGATAACACATTTGCGACTCCGTATTTTCAAAAACCACTTTCCCTAGGCGCAGATGTGGCAGTTCACAGCGCAACTAAGTATATTTGCGGCCATGGTGATGCGCTGGGAGGGGTAGCGGTTTCCAAAGATGTAGATTATATACGGGATTTGAAATTCGAGTATATGTGTGAATTTGGAGGAGTCATGAGTCCGTTTAATGCTTGGCTCATGCTGCGAGGCTTAAAAACTCTAGGTCTTAGAATGCGCCAACACGAGGCCAATGCAATTGCTATTGCAAAGTTTCTTAAAGGCCACCCAAAAATCGAATCTGTGATATATCCCGGACTTGAAACCGCGAAGGGTCACCTTTTAGCAAAAGAGCAAATGAGCGGCTTTGGAGCTATGATAAGTTTTGAGGTAAAAGGTGGTCTTGAAGCTGCAAAAAAATTCGTGAATAATGTGAAGCTGGCTAAGCTTGCAGTAAGTCTTGGAGATTGCGAGACCCTTATTGAGCTTCCGGCAGCAATGACTCATGCCGGCTATCCAAAAGAAAAGTTAAGAGAGTTTGGACTTACCGAAAGTATGGTTCGACTTTCGGTTGGGATAGAAGACGTAAAAGATATTATTGGCGACCTTTCAAGAGCTCTTGACACCTTAAACTAAAGTTTTGCAAGGAGATTTTAAGCAATGACACTAAAATTGGGCATATTTTCATGGTTTGGTTTTGTCATGCCTATATTCGAAAGACTTGATCTCATAAAAAGCGCCGGTTTTGAGGCAACTTCACTATGGTGGGAAGACGAAGAGGGAACACCTTGTATTCCTAAAGATGCAATGCCGGAAATGGTTAGAGAGGCAGGACTGTATCTGGAAAACATTCATGCCCCTTTTACTGATTCCGCTGATTTATGGAGCGAGAGCAAGTCCGCTCGACAAAAAATTCTAAAAGAGCATACGGCATGGCTTGAAGATTGCGCAAAACATGAGATACCTATTATGGTAATGCATATTGTAGAAGGAGATAAAATCCCAACTATAAATAAATATGGAATCGAAAGTTTATCTTACCTTACAAAAAAAGCCGAGGAATATAATGTAAAAATTGCGCTGGAAAATACAAAGATGACCGGAGGAATACCTTTTATATTATCAGAAATAGAATCGCCAAATCTAGGACTTTGCTATGATACTTCTCATGCAGTGCTAAATCACGAGGAAAACCTATTAGAAGACTTTGGTGAAAAATTAATAGCCTTACATATTTCGGATAATGATGGAAAGCGGGACAGACATTGGCTTCCCGGAGGTGGCACAATTAACTGGAATAAATTTACGGAGAAATTTCCCGCTAAAACGTTTCATGGAGGCTTAACCCTTGAGGTATATCCGACAGATGAAGAAAGTAAAGCAGGAGCAGAAGCTTTTTTACTAAAGGCATTTAAAAGTATTTCGCGATTAGCTGCAATGATTGATTATAAGAGGGAGGATATTGGTGTTTCCTGAGTGGAAAAATTGGCGACATGTTGTAAAACTTGATCCGGACAAACCGGCAGATGAATGGTTGGTACAGAAAGTTGTAGAAAGCGGCACTGATGCTATTGTTGTAGGAGGGACTCAAAATATTACACGACAAAATGTCCTAAAGCTTTTCAAACTATTAAAACCATATCCACTGCCTAAGGTTTTAGAAGTTTCTACGATAAATGCTATAACGTTTGGATTTGATGGTTACTTCATACCTATTGTTTTAAATTCCAATGATCCTCGGTGGATTATAGGGGCGCATAAGGAAGCTGTCAAACTTGTAGGCGACCTTATGGAGTGGGATGAAATTCTTCCCGAAGGTTATATCATACTCAATCCTGACTGCGCTGCTGCAAAACTTACTAAAGCTCTTTGCCCTTTAGGAAAAGAAGATGCCTTAGCATACGCAAATTGCGCAGAGCACCTTTTCTCCCTTCCGCTGATTTACATAGAATACAGCGGAACCTTTGGCGATACTGAACTTATTTCTCATATCAAAAAAGGAACTAATAAAGCGAAAATATTTTATGGTGGCGGGATTGATGATGCCAAAAAAGCAGAAATCGCAAGCAAATTTGCGGATACCATTGTAGTTGGAAACATGATTTATACTGACTCGATAAAAAATTTAAAAGACACAGTGAAAGCGGCAAAATCCACGAACCTAGAATTATAAAAAATATATGAAGGATTTTGCAAATTTTTGTGGAATAATATATTCACAAGACTTCATTCCGGGAGGTTGAAAAATGTCACAAAACCTGGATTTTAATATTAATCTTTATACAGATGGCGAAATGCTTTTCAATATTTTAAAGGTGTTTATAAGGGATTACAAAAATTCTACTTGGCCCCATGAAATTGAACGTGTCGAATTTGCAAAAAAATTGTTGGCGGATGCTCTAAGGGCTTATGAAGAAGGGATTAAAGCTAAGGAAGAGCGTATCCAACAAGGATTTTACATCGACCAGGACCTTAAGATTGTAGAAGATATGAAGGCTCGTCTTGATTATTGGAAGAATAAATACTATGAATTAGTTGGAGAGCAATTGTGATTAAGTTTTTTATCTAGTTTTAACGGTTTTTAAGCCTGCCTGTTTTTTGGCAGGTTTTTTACATTTTACAGATTCCTTGATTTTAGTAGGCAAACATATGTATAATATTAATAGTGCTTATGTTAATTGTTTTAATATGGAGGAAATTAGATGGAACTTACAAAACTTAGGGGACGCACTTACTATATCCAGGCACCTACCAATGTTGGTGTTTATAGATATAAAAACGGGTTATGCGCCCTGATAGACACGGGACTTGATAATACAACAGGCAGAAAACTTTTAGAAACATTGGAAGAAAACGGACTTAAGGTAAAGTATATCTTAAATACCCATGCACATCCTGATCACTTTGGGGCGGATAATTTTATAAAAGAAAATCAGCCTGCTTCGATTATAGGAGCATCACCACTAGAAAAGGTGTTTATGGAAAACAGCAATATGGAAAATATTATATTATATGGCGCTGCGCCGATGCCGGGACTTTCCACGCGAGTCTTGAAGGCTAAAGATACAGCAGCAGACATAGAACTTACGGAGGGTTTTGTTGAACTTGGCGACAAGAAATTTGAGATAGTACCTCTTGAAGGCCATACAATCGGCCAAATAGGAATCGTTACCGAAGATGGGGTTATTTTTTGCGGAGACGCCTTTTTTAGCGAGGATAAAATGGAAAAATATCCTCTGCCCTTTGTCTTTGATGTGGGAGCGCATTTGAAGACATTGGAGTTTTTACTTGAATCTAACTATGATTGCTACGTAATTTCTCACTGCGACGGACCGGTAGAAAACCCAAAGTCTTTAATACAAAAAAATATTGACAATATAAATGAGAATCTTGGATTGATAACCGATATTCTTTCTCAGCCTCAAACTAGAGAAGACTTGACAGAACTAATAATAAAAAAGTATGATATACCAATGAATATATCTCAGTACTTTATAACAATAACCTCTGTGAGTGCTTTTTTAACCTTTCTTCTTGAAAAACAATCAATAAGTATGGATATAATAGATGGGAAGATGTATTTTTATGTTTAAATCCCCGAGGGAGATGCAGTAAAGATGAATACTAAAAGAAATGATATAAGAAATATAGCTATTATAGCTCACGTAGACCACGGCAAGACGACACTTGTTGACGGAATGCTAAAACAGAGCGGTATATTTCGTCAGAACCAAAAAGTTGAAGAGCGAATAATGGACTCAAACGAAATTGAACGTGAGCGCGGCATAACTATTTTAGCAAAGAACACTGCAGTAACATATAATGGAATAAAAATAAATATTATTGACACACCTGGCCACGCTGATTTTGGCGGAGAGGTAGAACGGGTTTTAAAGATGGTAGACGGTGTTCTTTTGCTGGTCGATGCTTTTGAAGGTCCCATGCCTCAAACGCGTTTTGTGCTGAAAAAAGCGCTGGCGCTAGATTTGCCGGCAATTGTTGTGATAAATAAGATTGATAGACCTGATGCCAGGGTAAACCAAGTATTAGATGAGATACTAGAGCTTTTTATTGATTTAGGTGCAAATGACTCACAGATAGAGTTTCCCGTAATATATGCTTCTGCAAGAGACGGGTATGCGAAACTTGATTTAAACGACACGTCAAATGATTTAAAACCTCTATTTGAAGCTATAATAAACTATGTGCCAGCTCCTGTGGGGGACCCAGATGCTCCTGTCCAGGTGCTGATTACCACCCTTGATTATGATGAATATGTAGGCAGAATCGCCATTGGCAGAGTATTTCGCGGCACTATTATAGTTGGACAAGAATATGCGGTATGCAAAAAAGATGGGTCGATTGAAAAAGTTAAGATAAGCAATCTTTTTGAATTTAACGGCTTAAAAAGAGAACCTGCTGAATCTGCTACAGTCGGAGATATTATAGCTGTTACCGGCATCGAAGATATCGAAATAGGGGAAACTATTGCAGATGCGGAAAAACCTGAACCGGTGCCTTATGTAAATATAGATGAGCCGACTCTTTCTATGATATTTAGTGTTAATAATAGTCCTTTTGCAGGCAAGGAAGGGGAATACATTACTTCTCGGCACCTGAGAGACAGACTTTTTAAAGAAGCCAGAAGCAATGTAAGCCTTAGAGTCGAAGAAACAGACAGTCCCGATAAATTCAAGGTTTCCGGCAGAGGAGAACTGCATCTTTCTGTGCTGATAGAGACCATGAGGCGAGAGGGTTTTGAATTTCAGGTATCAAAGCCCACCGTAATCATGAAAGAAGTAAACGGCAAGATTATGGAACCTATTGAATCTGTTGTTATAGATGTTCCTGAAGCCTATGTAGGAATTGTTATGGAAAAAATGGGTATGCGGCGCGGCCAGCTCCTTAGCATGGAAAATCTCAGCGGCAACTCCGTAAGGCTTGAATTCGAAATTCCCACAAGAGGTCTTTTAGGCTATCGGTCTGAATTCATAACTGATACTAAGGGTGAAGGTATTATCAACTCGGTTTTTGCAGGCTTTGCCCCCTACAAAGGCGATATACCTACAAGAAACAGAGGATCCCTTATAGCCTTTGAAACCGGAGAAAGCAACACCTACGGTCTTTACAACGCCCAGGAGCGAGGAACGCTTTTTATCGGTCCCCAGACAAAAGTCTATGAGGGGATGATAGTTGGCGAAAACTCAAGACCAGATGACCTGGATATCAATGTTTGCAAGAAAAAGCATATTACAAATTTGCGCTCTTCAACTGCTGAAGAGACTTTAAGACTGACTCCTCCAAAAGAAATGACCCTCGAAAAGTGCCTCGAATTTATCGCAGATGACGAGCTTCTAGAAGTGACGCCGAAAAGCCTCAGGATGAGAAAGGCAGTGCTCTCCCGCCAAGATCGGCAGAAAATGAAAGGAAGAACAAGTAAAGTAAATTAACTAAACCCGTGACAATAAGCAGAAAAAGCAGTATAATTTAATTGTAGTAAATTTCACATGGAGGTGTCGACAATGGCGGTAAATACAGTAAAAGCAAAAGCTGATTGGAAAAGTGGCACTTTAGTGGAATGTGCGGCCAGAAACTTTAAGGTTACAGTTGATGAGCCTATAAGCGATGGCGGCACAGACACAGCTATGAATCCTGTTGAATTATTGTTATGTGCCCTAGGCGGCTGCATGAGTATTGTAGCAAGTTCCTTTGCTCCAAAATTTAATGTAGATCTTAAGGGTTTTTCAGTGGAGCTGGAAGGCGACATAGACCCTGACGGTTTTACAGGCAAAAATCCTAATGTAAGAAAGGGTTTTTCGGAAATCCGCTATAAAATGCATATAGTATCCGACTCTCCAAAAGAGAATATAGATAGATTGTATAAATTTATCGAGACACACTGTCCTGTAAAAGATACCTTGGCAGGAGTGCCGGTAGTTGGGACATATGAGGTTAAAGCTTAGTTAAATTTCTTCATAATGCCGCCGGAATCAGTTTCCGGCGGCATTATAGTATATTACCGAAACAAGAGGTGCTGTAATAGTGAACGAAAATCTCATATTAGTATCTAATAAATCACAGCCGAATGAACTTTTAATGTTACTTCTTGAAAATAGAGGAAGATATATTTCGGGCGAAAAAATCAGCAAAGACTTTGGTATAAGCCGCACAGCAGTATGGAAGCAAATAAATACATTAAGAGAGTGGGGTTATAAAATAAAATCCTCATCGCGCTTAGGCTATTGTATCGAAGAGCCGCCGGACCTCTTGCTTCCTGAAGAGATATGGTCGTCCTGCGATTTATCTATTTTGGGGAGCGAAATTTATTATTATTCACTTATCGACTCAACTAATAATGCGGCAAAAAAAATAGCTCAAGAAGGGGCGCCTGAGGGAACATTAGTGATAGCGGAAAGACAAAACAGAGGCAGGGGACGTATAGAAAGACAGTGGCAGTCGCCGCTGGGCGGAATTTGGCTTTCTGTGATTCTAAGACCTTATTTATTACCCCAAGACGCTCCAAAGCTTACCATTATGACGGCAGTTGCGGTAGCTGAAGCTATTAGGTCTGAAATAGAAATTGAAGCAGACATAAAATGGCCTAATGACATTTTAATTCACGGCAAAAAAGTATGCGGCATCCTCACTGAAATGAGCGCTGAATTAGATGCCGTAAATTATGTGGTAATCGGTGTTGGGATTAATGCAAATAACGACAGTTTTTCCGAAGAGCTAAAGGATATCGCTGTCTCCTTGAAGGAAGTAAAAGGACAGGAGATAAATAGATTAAAGTTGTTGTGTGCAGTTCTCAGAAAACTTGAGGATTATTACGAAAAAGCTGAGACAGAAGGGTTTTACGAGATACTTGAAAGATGGAAATCATTATGTGTAAATCTGGGCAAAAAAGTAAACATAAAAAGCATAAACGGCAGCTTTGAAGGAACTGCCGTAGATATTGATGAGTTCGGAGCTTTATTAGTTAAAAAACAGGATGGGGATATCGCAAGGGTATTAAGCGGAGATGTATCTTTGAGACAAAACGAAGATTAAGATCTAGCAGCTGCATATGTTTTTGCAAGTTCAAGGAGAGTGTCCCTGTTATTCAAAGATGGATCTTCCAAAACTTTATCCAGCAAAAAATTTAGGATTTCACCTATTTGCGGACCTGCTGGCATTTTTAGTTCTGTCATGATGTCTTTACCGGTAACTGCAAGATCTTTTATTTGATAGTCGCTGTTCTCTTCTTTAATAACTTCAAGATCCATAATCAGCTTTTTAAGTCCGGGAGAATAAATCGTATCGAACCCGCTGGCTATCTTGTCTGCTACACGCAGATCTATCAAGTCGTATATATTTTCCCAGCCCACTTTTGACACAAGCCTTCTTGCATCTGCCAAAGAAGAATCTTTAGTATAGTAAAACATGTGGTTTTCAATCAAGAGAACCACTTTTTTTATTGTTTTGTTGTCAAACCGAAGCCTTTGAAGGATTTTCTTTGCAACGGCTGCTGATTTGATTTGGTGTTTGGGGAATTTTATGCCATCCTCCCCGTTTACCGCTGTTGCGGGCTTTGCAATATCATGGAGAAGAGCAGCGAGCCTCAACGACAATGTGTTTCTTATTATTTTACACGCTATAAGGTTATGCTCTAAGACATCGACAGGCTTGTTTGAATGCATAACTCCCATGCCCGCCATAAGTTCTGGTATTATATAGTTCATGAGATCAGTTATCACGAGAGTTATTAGACCTTCGAAATTATAATCCGCCGTCAAGATTTTTGAAAACTCATCTCGTATTCGCTCCCAAGAAACAGTAGCCAGTTCGCAAGATTGTGCTTTTAAAGCATAAAGCGTAGAAGCTTCGATTGAAAAGCCAAGCTGTGCCTGAAATCTTGCTGCGCGCATGGCTCTCAACGGATCTTCCCAGATTCTCCTAGTTGAACCGGTGCACCTGATAACTCTCTTTTCAATATCGTCGATTCCGCCAAATGGATCTATAAGCTTATCTTCTATTGGGTCATAGGCAATAGAATTAATGGTAAAGTCCCGACGGGAAAGGTCGGTATATATAGTGCCGCCAAAAGTATAGTTAGGCTTGCGCCCTGGTGCGTCGTTTCTATATGGGGTTATTTCTACCTTTATGCCATCTTCTACTATAAGCATAGTGCCAAAATCTCCATAAGGTTTTGCATTTGGGAAAACTGACTTAATTTCATCTGGGAATGCATTAGTCGTTATATCAAAGTCGGAAATTTCTCTATTTATTATTATATCCCTTATTGTTCCCCCCACAACATAAGCCTCAAATCCTGCAGACTTAAGCTTAAGGCATATCTCTTTGATTTTAAACGGCAAATTAAACTGAATCATAACAAAACCCCAAATCGAGTATTTTTATTTATATTATACACTAATATGTATGCTTAACAAAGCAAAAAAAGGAATAGGATCGCGTCAAGTAATCTTAGGTTTTTTTTGTAAGACCTCTGCCAACCTTATATAAAGCAAGCAAAAGAAATTAAATCTGTTTTAACTTATTGATTTTAAATACTGCAGCTTT
>ERZ795062.171-NODE-171-length-59698-cov-13.247892_pt1 | contig 59698 bp, 57 predicted proteins | sample MGYA00375146_ERZ795062 | MGnify/ENA primary metagenome ERZ795062 (study PRJEB30191, sample SAMN05720281) | activated sludge metagenome | isolation source: Anaerobic digester | place: USA | collected 2015-07-16 ...
CCAGCACCGCCGGATCGATGTGATCGAGGTGCAGGTAGATGTGGTCCTTGTGCGGACCAACGCCGCGCCCTTCGCGGATTTCCATCGCCATCGAGCGCGAGACGACGTCGCGCGACGCCAGATCCTTCGCCGAGGGGGCATAGCGTTCCATGAACCGCTCGCCCTCGGAATTGGTGAGGTAGCCGCCCTCGCCGCGCGCGCCTTCGGTGATCAGCACGCCCGCGCCGTAGATGCCGGTCGGGTGGAACTGCACGAATTCCATGTCCTGCAGCGGCAGGCCCGCGCGCAGCACCATCCCGCCGCCGTCGCCGGTGCAGGTGTGAGCCGAGGTGCAGGTGTAGTAGGAACGACCATAACCGCCGGTCGCCAGCACCACCGCCTTCGAGCGGAAGCGGTGGATCGAGCCGTCATCCATGCACAGCGCGATCACGCCCCGGCACTCGCCGTTCTCCATGATCAGGTCGATCGCGAAGTATTCGATGAAGAAGTCCGCATCGTACTTCAGGCTCTGCTGGTAGAGCGTGTGGAGCAGCGCGTGGCCGGTCCGGTCTGCCGCGGCGCAGGTGCGCTGCACCGGGGGTCCTTCGCCCATGTTCTGCATATGCCCGCCGAACGGGCGCTGGTAGATCGTGCCGTCTTCGTTGCGGCTGAACGGCATCCCGGCATGTTCCAGCTCGAGAATGGCCTGCGGCGCCTCGCGCACGAGATATTCGATCGCGTCCTGGTCGCCCAGCCAGTCCGACCCCTTGACGGTGTCGTACATGTGCCAGGTCCAGTGGTCCGGGGTGTTGTTCTTGAGGCTGGCGGCGATGCCGCCCTGCGCGGCCACGGTGTGGCTGCGGGTCGGGAACACCTTGGTGATGCAGGCCGTCTTCAGGCCGGCTTCGGCGCTGCCCATCGTGGCGCGCAGGCCAGAGCCGCCGGCGCCGACGACGACGGTGTCATAGGTGTGATCGATGATCTTGTAGGCAGGAGCGGTCATGTGGCTCAGGCTCCGAGCGCGAGGCGAACGACGCACAGCAGGCCGAAGGCGGCCCCGGCGAAAGCGGCAAGGTTGAGCAGCATGATCGCCGCGAACTTGTTGGCGGTTTCGTGGACATAGTCCTCGATCATCACCTGCACCCCAAGGCGCGCGTGCCAGAAGCTGCCCAGCACCAGCAGGCCCAGGAGAATGGCCGAAAGCGGCTGCGAGGCCCAGGCGTGAACGCCCTTGAACGAGCGATCGCCCATCGCCACCAGCGAGCCCACCAGCCACAGCGCCGGCACCAGCGTGCCGATGGCGGTGAAGCGCTGCAGCAGCCAGTGATGCGAACCCGAATGCGCCGAGCCCAGCCCGCGCACCCGTCCGATCGGAGTTCCGTTACCCATGGTCAGCCAATCTCACGCTAGAAGGACGATCGCCCAGAAGGCGACGGTAAGCACCACACCCGCGATCGGCGTCAGCACCGACCAGAAGGCATTGCGTTCAAGTTCGTAACCCGCGCCGATATCCAGCACGAGGTGGCGGACGCCCGAGACGAGGTGGTTGAAGAAGGCCCAGGTCAGGCCAACCAGCACCACCCGCCCGTACCACGCGGTGGCGTGGCCAACGAAGGCGTCATAGCTGGCTTCCCCGCCGGCCAGCGCGGCCAGCCACCACACCAGCACGGCCAGGCCGGCAAAGGCCAGACCGTTGCCGCTGACGCGGTGCAGGATGGACACCAGCATTGCCGGCCCCCAACGCCAGATTTGCAGGTGCGGCGAAATCGGTCGGTTACCGGACCCGGCCATGTGACTTTTCCCCTTGGCTCTGGTGGGCGCACGCAGCACCCTTCGCGCATTCCCCATAGTCAAAACGAAGGCCGGTGCAAGCCGCCGCTTGGCGGTATTGCATCGAAGGCCTAGAGCAGGCGCCATGACCCAACCTGTTGCACTCGTCACCGGTTCCTCGCGCGGGATCGGCGCCGCCACTGCCGCCGCGCTGCGCGCGCGGGGCGTGAAAGTCATCGGCCATGCCACCCGCGCGGTCGATGCGGACACGATTCCGGCCGACCTTGCGGACCCCACTTCCCCCGCCAGACTGTGGGAAGAGGCGCTGCGCCGGGGCGGCGGGCGGATCGACCTGCTGGTCAACAACGCCGGGCTGTTCCAGGCCAATCCGCTGGACCTGTCGGACATCGCCTGGCTCGACAACTGGGAAGACACGCTGCGAATCAACCTGACCGCCGCTGCGGAGCTGTCGCGCTTTGCCGTGCGCCACTGGCTGGAGCGCGGCAGCGCCGGGCGGGTCGTCCACGTCGCCAGCCGCGCTGCCTATCGCGGCGATTCGCCCGATCACTGGCACTATGCCGCCGCCAAGGGCGGGATGATCGCCATGCACAAGACCATCGCCCGCCAGTATGCGGCGAAGGGCATCATGAGCTACGCGATCTGCCCGGGCTTCACCGATACGGCGATGGCGGGGGATTACCTCGCCAGCCGGGGCGGCCCCGGCCTGCTCGCCGACATTCCGCTGGGCCGGGTCGCCCTGCCGGAGGAAATCGCCTCCATGGCCGTCTTCTGCGCGCTCGACGCGCCGGAAAGCATGACCGGCGCGGTGCTCGACGCCAACGGGGCCAGCTATGTCCGCTAAAATGCAGAAGCCATCGGAAGGGGCGGTGCCATGAGCTGGAAACTCACCGCCCTCGCCCCGCGCGGCGTGATCGAGGCGGCGCTGCTGGCGCACGAGGACGCCTTCGACTGGGATCCGGACATCGTCATCTCCGGCAGCGAGATCGCCGAGGACAGGCCTGACGACTGGCAGCTCGAAGCCTGGCTTCCCCGCAAACCCCGCAAGGCCGACAAGGCCGCGCTTGCCGGGCTGTTCGCCAGCGACGCACCCGCCTTCATCGAGGAACAACTGCCGGAAACCGACTGGCTGACCTATAGCCAGCAAGGGCTGGAGCCGATCCGGGCCGGGCGCTTTTACGTCCATACGCCCGAACATCCCGCACTGGACGAACCGGGCGTGCGCGATTTCTGCATCCCTGCCAGCCAGGCCTTCGGCACCGGCCAGCACGCAACGACCGCCGGGTGCCTCGCCATGCTCTCCGCCATGAAGGCGCGCGGCGTGACGGCGCGCAACGTGGCCGATATCGGCACCGGCACCGGCCTGCTCGCCTTTGCCGCGCTGCACCTGTGGCCGCGCGCGCTGGCGACGGCGAGCGATATCGACGCCGTCTGCCTCGATGTGGTGGAAGACAATGCCCGCAGCAACGGCGTGGCGATGGGCGCGCGGGGCGGAGAGCTGACCATGCTCGTCGCCGACGGGATGGACCATCCGCTGCTGCAGGCACGCGGCCCCTATGACATGATCCTTGCCAACATCCTCGCCGGACCGCTGATCGGGCTGGCGCCGCACTTCGCGCGCAACCTGGTGCCGGGCGGGCACCTGCTGCTGGCCGGCCTGCTGGAAACGCAGGAGGCGCAGGTCCGCGCCGCCTGCCGCCGCGCCGGCTTGCGGCTGGCCGCGCGGATGGTCAATGGCGACTGGTCGATCCTGTGGCTGCGCAAGCGGCGCGAATGGTGATCACCCCGTGAACCTGCGCGATTTCCTGCTGCTGGTGGCAATCTGCCTGATCTGGGCGCTCAACAACGTGGTGAGCAAGCTCGTCGTGGGCATGTGGGGCGTGCCGCCGTTGTCCTTCGCCGCCGCGCGCTTCGTGCTGGTGCTGCTGGTCACCCTGCCCTGGCTGCGGCCGGTGCCCCGCCCCTTGTGGCGCATCCTGCTGATCGGGCTGTTCATGGGCGGCGGCAATTTCGCGCTGCTGTTCATCGGCCTGCAGACGGTGACGCCCTCTGCCGCGGCCGTCGTGATTCAGGCCGGGGTGCCGATCACCACCCTGCTGTCGATCCTGATCCTTGGTGAGCGGATCCACTGGCGCCGCGCGCTGGGGATCGCCCTGACGCTGGTGGGCGTGCTGGTGGTGGTCTGGCATCCGGCCATGGCCATATCCACCGGCCTCCTGCTGGTGCTCGGCGCGGCCTTCTCCGGCTCGCTGGGGGCGGTGCTGATGAAGCAGATGGACTCGGTCGCCCCGCTCAATTTCCAGGCCTGGATCGCGCTGGCCAGCGTGGCCGTGCTGCTGCCGCTATCGGCATTGCTGGAGCATGACGCGGTGCACCTGGCGGTCGAGGCCGGCTGGCCGATGCTGGCCGCGCTGCTGTTCTCCGCGCTGATCGTCTCGGTGGTGGCGCACACGGCTTATTATGGCCTGATCGCGCGTTACGAGGCGAACCTGCTCGCCCCGCTGACCCTGATCACGCCGCTGGCGACCATCGGCCTTGGCGTTCTGATCACCGGCGACTCGCTCGACACGCGGATGATCGTCGGCTCGATCATCGCGCTGACCGGGGTGCTGATCGTGGCGCTGCGCCGCACCGGCGCGCCGATCGCCCAGGCGCAAGAGCACTCCTAGCAGGGTCTCGCGTCAGGTTCAGGCTTCCAGCGCCTCGACCAGCAGACCCAGCGCGGCGCGGGTGAACAGGTCCATGTTGGCCATGCGCTCGTCGCTCTGCGTCTCGGTCACGCGGACCAGTTCGACGCCCGGGCCGACCACCGCGCAGCAGCTGAGTCCCGATGCCACGCCCATCGGATGCGCGCTGCCGCCCGCAGAGCCGGTTTCGGCCAGCCCCCAGTCCGCGCCGAACCGGTCGCGAATCGCGCGGGCCTGGAGCAGCGCGTAGTCCTCGGTTGCTGAGCGCATTCCGCGATAGGCCTCGCGCGGCAGGTCGAACAGCACGTCGCGCGCTGTCAGCGAATAGACCACCCCGCCGCCCAGGTAGAACGACAGCGCCCCCGGCACCGTCAGCAGCGTCGCGGACAGCAGACCGCCCGTCGCGCCATCGGCAATGGCGATCTTTTCGCCCCGCGCCTTGAGGGCCTCGGCAATCCGCAGGCCCAGCGGGTGAAATTCACTCAATGTCGCCATGTTCCTACCCCGCTGCCCTGACGATCTCGGCCCAGGCGGCCTCGTCGATAACCGGAATGCCGAGGTCTTGTGCCTTCTTGAGCTTGCTGCCCGCGCCGGGGCCGGCAACCACCAGGTCCGTCTTGGCCGAAACCGTGCCCGCGGCCCGCGCGCCCAGCTTTTCCGCCTGGGCCTTGGCCTCGTCGCGGCTCATGGTTTCGAGCGCGCCGGTGAAGACCACGGTCTTGCCGGCGACCTCGCTGTCCTTCGTCTCGACCACATAGGGCGGCGGGCTGACTTCGGAGAGGATGTCCTCCCACACCGCCACATTGTGCGCCTCGTGGAAGAAGTCGCCCAGCGCCTCGACCACGGCAGGGCCGATCCCGTCGATGGAGAGCAGTTCGGCCTTGGCATCCTCACTGGAAGCAGCCGCAACGGCAACTTCGCGCAGCCGTTCCAGCGTCACGAACCGCTTCATCAGGTCGCGCGCGGTTACCGCGCCGACATGACGGATGCCGAGACCGAACAGCAGCCGCGCGGCATCGGGCGCGCGCTTGGCCTCGATCGCGGCGAGCAGGTTGTCGACCGACTTGTCCTTCCACCCCTCGCGTTCGAGAATCGCGGAGCGGCGGCGGCGCAGGCGGAAGATGTCGGCCGGGCTTTCCAGCCAGCCAAGCGCGAAGAACTCGTCGATGGTCTTTTCGCCCAGTCCCTCGATATCGAGCGCGGCGCGGCTGACGAAATGCTTGAGCCGTTCGGTCCGCTGGGCCGGGCAGATCAGCCCGCCGGTGCAGCGCACGTCGACCTCGCCCTCCTCGGCCACCGCCTCGCTCTCGCACTCAGGGCAATGATCGGGAAAGGCGTAAGGCTGGCGTTCCGTCTCGCGGGTCAGGTTCTCGACCACCTGCGGGATCACGTCGCCCGCGCGCTGGATCACCACCCGGTCGCCGGGGCGCACCCCCAGCCGCGCGATCTCGTCGCGGTTGTGGAGCGTGACGTTGGCGACCATCACCCCACCGACGGAAACCGGGGTCAGCCGCCCGACCGGGGTCAACTTGCCGGTCCGTCCGACCTGGATGTCGATGGCTTCCAGCGTGGTTTCGGCGCGTTCGGCGGGAAACTTGTGGGCGATGGCCCAGCGCGGCGCCTTGGCGACAAAGCCCAGCCGATCCTGCCAGTCCAGCCGGTCGACCTTGTAGACCACCCCGTCGATATCGAACGGCAGGTCGGCGCGGAGATGCTCAATGGTGCGGTAATGGGCCAGCAGTTCCGCCGCCGAGGTGCAGCGCACCAGCTGCGGCGAGACTGGCAAGCCCCAGGCGGCAATGCGCTGCATCATCGCGTATTGCGTCGCCTCCGGCACCGCGCTCGCCGCGCCCCAGCCGTGGGCGAGGAAGCGCAAGGGCCGGCTGGCGGTGACGCTCGCGTCCTTCTGGCGCAGCGATCCGGCGGCGGCGTTGCGCGGGTTGGCAAAGACCTTGTCCCCCGCTGCTTCCTGCCGCGCGTTGAGCGCGGCGAAATCCGCCTTGGCCATGTAGACCTCGCCGCGCACCTCGAACAGGTCCGGGACTTCGCCCGCCAGCTGCTGCGGGATGTCGGCAATGGTCGCGACATTTGCGGTCACGTCCTCACCCACCTGCCCGTCGCCGCGCGTGGCGGCTCGCACCAGCCGCCCCTGTTCATAGCGCAACGAGCAGGACAGGCCGTCGATCTTGTCCTCCGCCGTCATCGCCACTTCGGCATCATCCGGCAGGTTGAGGTAACGCCGCACCCGCCCCACGAAGTCCTCGACGTCCTCGTCCACGAAGGCGTTGTCGAGGCTCATCATCCGCACTTCATGCGTAACCTTGGCGAGCGGCGATGCGGCGACTTCGTGCCCGACCTTGCGGCTGGGGCTGTCGGCGCGGACGAGGTGCGGGAACGCCGCCTCCAGCGCCGCGTTGCGCCGTACCAGCGCGTCATAGTCCGCGTCCGAAATCTCGGGCGAATCCTCGGCATGGTAGAGCCGGTTGTGGCGGGCAATCTCGCGCGCCAGCCGCATCAGTTCGTTGGCGGCTTCGGCTTCGGACAGGGTGGCGGGATCGGTCATTGGTCTCACTCCCCCTCCTCTTCAGAGGAGGGGGTCGGGGGGTGGTGTCTGGCCGGGTTCAACCAGCGATCCGGCTGACGATCAAGCGCGATCTTGAGCGCGGCGAGAACTCCGTCCAGGTTGCGCATGACCTCTTCGTTGGTGAAGCGGAGAACGCCGAAGCCGGTCCGCCGTCTCAATTCGGCATCGCGCCACTGGTCGCGGCCGGGATCATGCGTATCGCCATCAATTTCGATAGCGAGCGACTTGGCCGGACAGAAAAAGTCCACGATGCGCTCACCGATCAGTGTCTGGCGGCGGAACTTGAAACCATGGAACCGGCTGGAGCGAAGCTCCATCCAGAGCCGCCGTTCAGGCTCGGTCAGGTTCGAACGCATCTTCGCGGCGCGACGAAGCAGAAGCGCCCGGCGTCCACCACCCCCAACCCCCTCCTCTGAAGAGGAGGGGGCTTTGGTGGCGCAATCCCTCTCAATCATTTCCCGGCTGAGGAGAAGATGGTGTTAAGCCCGCGCTCCAGCGCCTGGACGACCAGCGTCCTCACGGCCTCGTCGCCGCTGTCGTACGGCGTGCCGGGGATGGCCGAGGTGTCTGCCCCCTTCTTGCCGAAGCTTGTGTAGAGCCGATGCCCAACAGTCGTGCGAATGGCCGCGGCGCCCGGCGCAGCGACATATTCAAGCACGACGTCATAGTGGTCCGTATAATATTTCGCCGATTTCGAACCGAACAAGCCAAGACTCAGATCCCTGCGGACATTCGAACTCTTCCTCCGGGCAAACTCGACCTTGTCGGCGAAGTTGTTGAACCGCACGTTCAGCACGGCGCCATTCGCGGCGGCAGCTTCCGACACTTCGCTGAAGTTGCCCGACCCCCGGATCGCCTCCAGCGCCCAGGGCTTCACCACGGCCGCCGCCTTGGGATTGGGAACGCCGTCACGCTGGAATTCGAAAACGACTTGCACCGGCGCGGGCAAGGCCGGGCTCACCTTTTCCTCGGGCTTCACCGTCCCAAGCTGGTTGTCGACAAAGTATCTGGGCGCGGCAGCCAAGGGCGCGGCCCACAGGAAAGCCAGAACGGCGCAAAAGATCGAACGCATGGCAGTCATTTCAAGGCCCTTCACACGACAGCTCAACAGACGGCAAGCAGGCTCAAACCCCTTCCAGCAGGCGATCCGCCTGGGCGCGGGCCTCGGGTGTGATTTCGGCGCCGGACAGCATCCGCGCGATCTCTTCCTGCCGACCCGCCGCATCGAGCAGGTGGACCGAGGTGCGCGTCACCGTCCCCTCGCTCGATTTGGCGATGACATAGTGCTGCCCGCCGCGTGCCGCGACCTGCGGGCTGTGGGTGACGGCCAGCAGCTGCGCGCCGCTGGCCAGCCGCGCCAGCCGCTCGCCGATGGCCGAGGCGACCGCGCCGCCGACGCCCCGGTCGATCTCGTCGAAGATGATCGTCGCCGCCCCGCCCTCTTCCGCGAGCGCAACCTTGAGCGCGAGGATGAAGCGCGACAGCTCGCCCCCCGAGGCGATCTTGGCGAGCGGCGCGAAGGCCGCGCCGGGGTTGGTGGAAATCAGGAATTCAACCGAATCGATCCCGTTTGCCCCCCAGCGCTCCTCGGGCAAGCGGGTGACGGCGGTGCGGAACCGCGCGGCGTCCAGCTTGAGCGGCGCAAGCTCTCCCGCCACCGCCTGGTCAAGCCGCGCGGCAGCGGCGGTGCGCGCCTCGGACAAAGCGGCGGCGCGCGTCCGGTAATCCTCGCCCGCCGCGCGCTCGGCCCGTTCAAGGTCGGCCAGCCCCTCTTCCCCGCTCTCAATCGCGTTCAGGCTGGCGCGCATCGTTTCCATCAGGCGGGGCAGGTCGTCGACCTGGCACTGGTGCTTGCGCGCGGCGGCGCGCAGTTCGAACAGCCGTGTCTCGATCCGATCAAGCGCGGCGGGATCGTGGGCCAGGGCTTCCTCGGCGCGGGCCAGCTTGTCCTCGGCCTCGGACGCCTCGATCACCGCACGGTCGAGCGCAGCGAGCGCCTCGGCCAGCAGCGGATGCTCGCCCGCGATCCGGTCGAGCCGCCGGGCCGCGCCGCGCAAGGAGGCCAGCGCCGAATCCGATCCGGCCCACAGCCGCGCGAGGGCCGCAAGGTCGTCGGTCAGCCGTTCGCCCTTCTGCATCGCGGCGCGGGCTTCGGCGAGCTGTTCCTCTTCGCCCTCCTCGGGCTGGAGCGCGGTCAGTTCGGCCAGGTGGGCGAGCAGCAGGTCGCGGTCCTCGCTGGCGCGGGCGAGCGCGGCGCGGGCGGTTTCCAGCGCGCTGCGCGCGGCGTGCCAAGCCTGCCATGCGGATTCCACCCCGGCCACATCGGCCCGCGCGAAGCGGTCCAGCAGCTGCCGGTGTCCGCGCGGATTGACCAGGCCCCGGTCATCATGCTGCCCGTGCAGCTCGACCAGATGCGGCGCCAGTTCGCGCAGCAGGGCAACGCCCACCGGCTGGTCGTTGACGAAGGCCTTCGAGGCGCCATCGGCCTTGAGCCGCCGCCGCACGATCAGCGGTTCGCCCGGTTCCACTTCGACATCCGCCTCGGCCAGGATCGCGGCGAGCGGTGCGGGCAGCGCAGCAAATTCGAAGCTGGCGGTAACGCTGGCCTGGTCTTCCCCGCCGCGCACCAGCGCGCTGTCGGCGCGGTTGCCCAGCACCAGCCCCAGCGCGTCGAGCAGGATCGACTTGCCGGCGCCCGTCTCACCGGTCAGCACGCCGAGCCCGCGCGCGAAGGCCAGGTCGAGCGCCTCGATCAGGACGATGTTGCGAATGGCGAGCGCGGTCAGCATGTTCGCGTGCTGTTCTAGCGAAGCCGTGGGCGCTCGTCACCATGGGAAAAGCGGGGTTTGAGCGGCAAGCCACAGCTTTTGCCGCTCTGGATTGCCGCAGGCTTCGCCCTCACAATGACGAACACCCATCGTCATTGCGAGGGCCGCAGGCCCGTGGCAATCCAGTTGCGACCTTACTCCAGGTTAGAACTGCGCCTTGATCGTCGCGCCGAAGGTGCGCGGATCGCCCGGCTGGCCGGTGATCAGCCCGGTGTTGCCGCCGGGCACGTTGAGCGCTTCGAAATAGTTCACGTCGAACACATTGCGGACCCAGCCGTAGACATCGATCCCGGATTCGCTGCGATAGCCGATCCGGACATTGTTGAGCGAATAGCCATCCACCCAGGTGTAGGCCGAGGGCGTGGGATTGGACGAGAAGTTCGAGCGGTAGTTGCCGTCCACGCCCAGATAGACCTGCCCTTCGCTGCCCAGCAGCTTCGCGGGGACATTGTATTCCGCGCCGTAGCTGAGGCTCCATTCCGAAACGCCGGGCAGGCGCTGGCCGGAAATGTCGCAATTGGCCGGGCTGTTGGTGCCCGGAGCGCCCGGCGCGCCGATCACCGCGCCGGTGCCGCCACCCGACAGTTCCGGCGGGCACGGCGCATCCACGAAGCGGACGTACTTCGCATCGGTGTAGGCGCCGCTGACATAGACGTTGAACCGCTCGCTCGGCCGCAGCGAGAAATCGACCTCGACCCCCTGGGTGCGGACCTTTTCGGCATTGGCGAGATAGCCGCGCACCAGCCCCAGGCTGCCGTTGGTGACCTGGGCCTGGTAGTCCCTGATATCGGTGCGGAAGACCGAAAGGTTGAACGTGGCCGCGCGGTCCAGGAACTGCGCCTTGATCCCGGCTTCGTAGTGGTTGATCGATTCCGGGCGGATGGTCTGCGCGGCCAGCGCCGGGGCGCCGGTGGCGTCGTTGGGCACGCCGTTCTGGTTGATCCCGAACGACTTGAAGCTCTTGGCGTAAGTGGCATAGGCCAGCACGTCGCGCGCCAGCTTGTAGCTGAGCGTCAGGTCATAGCTGAAGTTCCAGCGCGCGCCTTCGGGGGCATAGGACTGGGGCGTGAAGATCGCCAGCTGCGCCGCCCGCACTGCGCCGGTCTGGCCCAGCAGCACGGGATTGCCCTGCCCGTCGAACACCTTGCGGTCATAGAAGCCCTTCTTCCGGTCATAATTGAGCCGAACGCCGGGCTGGATGGTGAAGGCATCGGTCAGCTTCCAGCTGGCCTGGCCGAACAGCGCCACGCTGGTGTTGGTCAGGTACTGGGTGTTGAGCGCGGTCAGCCCGTCCAGCACCGTGGGATCGAGTGACAGCGCGTTCGACGGATTGATGTTCCAGCGGCTGGAGGCCTTGCCCTGCTGTTCGGTGCCCTGGGTATCGATGCGCTGGTGATAGGCAAAGGCGCCCAGCACGAAGTCCAGCCTGTCGCCGCTCTGCGAATAGCGGATTTCCTGGGTGTACTGGTTCTGCTGCGAGGGGTTCTGCGACTTGTCGACGATCGGCAGGCCGGTGAAGTCGCGGTCGTTCTCGGGCTTCCAGTCCCAGAACCGCCAGGCCGTGACCGCGGTCAGCTCGCCCGCGCCCAGCTTCCACTTGATCCGCAGCGAGGCGCCGCCGGTCTTGTTCCCGGCGTTGAGGTTGGCATCGATGTCGGTCAGGCGCTGGAACGGATCGGTGGAGACCACGGAATAGCCCTGCGCCGCCGCGAGCGCGGCGTACTGGCGATTGAGCGGGCGCTGGGTAGCGCCGGTGCGGACGTAGACCGTTCCGCAGCATTCCGGGTTCTGGGCGTTGAAATCGCCCGCCAGGCTGATGTCGAGATCATCGCTGGCGCGCAGCAGAACCTGCAGGCGCAGGCCCAGGTTGTCCTGTTCGTTGATCCAGTTGCCGCTGGTGACGTTGAAGATCGTGCCCCGGCGGCTGGTGCTCGATACGGCAAGCCGCGCGGCGATGTTGTCCGTCAGCGGGCCGGAAATGGCCGCCTTGGCCTGTTTGAAGCCCAGGTTGCCGATCGACACTTCGGCGCGGCCTTCGAAATCGAAAGTCGGCTGGCGCGTGGCGATGTTGATCGCGCCGGCCGTGGTGTTCTTCCCGTACAGAGTGCCCTGCGGCCCGCGCAGCACCTCGATCTGCTGGACGTCGAGGAAGTCGAACGTCGATGAGGCGGCGCGCGAGTAATAGACATCGTCGACATAGATGCCGACGCCCTGCTCGATCCCGTCGTTGGTCAGGCCGAACGGCGCGCCGAGGCCGCGGATGTTGGCGGCGCTGTTGCGCGGGTTGGAGGAATAGAAGGTCAGCGACGGGGCCAGCTGGGTCAGCCGCCCGACATTGAAGGCACCGGTGTTGTCGATATGGTCGCCGCCGACCACCGAGATCGCCAGCGGCACTTCCTGCGAGGTTTCCTGGCGGCGGCGGGCGGTGACGAGGATTTCCGATGCCTCATCGCTGGCGCCGGTTCCGGCGGAAGTGCTCTGCTGGGCCGCATCCGGGCCAGGTTCGGCAGCGAAGGCGGGAGAGGAAACGAAGGCCGCCGAAGCGAGCAGCGAAATACGGACGAACGAATGCATTGCCAATTCCTTGGTCAGGAGAATGGTCGCATCCGGTGGTCCGGTCTGGCCCAGTGATCTGTTGGTTAGGTGCCGGGGCGGTCATGCGCGGCCGCCCCGGCGGGTTGGTCGGTCAGGAGAAGCGCTGGCGCTCGGTAACGTCGAGTTGCACCACGCGGCCATCGTGGACGGTCAGCTGGATCGTGCCGAAGCGTAAGTCACCGATCGCCCTGGCAACGGCCTCGATGGGGGCCTTCCCATCCCTGTTCCGGTCTGCGTGTCGGGTAATGGGTCGCGGTGCGGCCTGGTCCGGCATGGACTGTCTCCTTTCGCCGCCCACTCTATCTCTACCATAAAAGTAGACAAGAGGAGTTTCACTTGTCGGCGACGAAGCGCAGCTTTCGTGCGGCGAGGTGATGGCGTGGCACGCGGGGAGGTTCCCCAAGGGATTCGCGCAGAGACGCGGAGGCGCAGAGACGAGAAAAGGTAGTTTGGCGCACGGACCCCAGGGATCGCACAGGATCTGGTGCCGCAGGCCCCAATCCGCCGTTCGTATCCGTTTCGATTCCGGATGAAAGCGCGGCTTCGCCGCAAAATCCTTTCTCTGCGCCTCCGCATCTCCGCGCGACCCCCTGGTCCCCGGCGCGGCGAGCCGACTCAATCCGCGAAAGGCGGCTCCAGGGTGATGTCGTCCGCCAGGGTCATCCGGTCGAGCATGGTCGCCATCTCGTCGCGCAGGGTCAGCATCAGCCCGCGCAGCCGGCACTCCGCCTCGGGCAGGCAATTGTTGCAATGTTCGTGGGCGTTGCGGCTGGCACAGGGCACCAGAGCCAGGCTGCCCCGGGTAAGGCGGATGATGTCGCCATAACGGATGTCGACCGGCGGCAGCGCCAGTTCATAGCCGCCTTCGCGTCCACGCGTCGAGACGACCAGCCCTTCGCGCACCATTTCGGCCAGGATCACAGTCAGGAACTTGCGCGGGATGTTCTGCGCTTCGGCGATCGCATCCAGCCGAACGGGCCCCTGCCGCCAAGTGTCGGCAAGGTGCTGGAGCGCACGGATGGTGTAGCGGGTTTTCTGCGACAGCATGGGCGCTGCCTATCAGCGCCCTGCCGAGCCAAATGTCAACCGGGGAGGTAGAAGGAACCCCTGCGGCTTATCAGCGGGCGGCCGTGCTGGGAGCGTGCTTCTGCATCAGGCTGAACGCCTTCTTGTACCACTCGCTGCCCGGATAGTTGGCGCCCAGCACTGCGGCAGACTTCTGCGCTTCTTCCGGAATGCCCAGCACAAGGTTCGATTCGACCAGGCGATAGAGCGCTTCGGGCGTGTGGCTGGTGGTCTGGTACTGGTCGATCACGTTGCGGAACCGCAGCGAGGCAGCCAGCCAGCGGCCCGACCGTTCATAGTGCCGCCCGATCTCCATTTCCTTGCCGGCAAGGTGATCGTTCACCAGGTCGATCTTGAGCCGGGCATCGGCGGCATAGCGGGTGTTGGGATAGCGGCGGGCGACCTCGGTCAGCGCCTCAAGCGCCTGCTTGGTGGTCTTCTGGTCGCGGGCGATGTCGCTGATCTGCTCGTAATAGCACAGGCCGATCAGGTAATAGGCATAGGGCGCGTCGCGGTTGCCGGGGTGGATCGACAGGAAACGCTGCGCGGCCTGGACCGACTTCGTGTAATCGCGGGCCACGTAATAGGAAAACGCGCTCATCAGCTGGGCGCGGCGGGCCCAGGGCGAATAGGGATGCTGGCGCTCCACCTCGTCGAACAGGGCGGCGGCAACCTTGGTGTCGCCGCGATCGAGCCGGTCCTTGGCCGCCATGTAGAGCGTATCGACGTCGCGCGCGACGAAGGCGGTATCCTTCGGCTTGTTGCCGCGCCCGGCACAACCGGAAGTGAACACCAGCGCCGCGGAGGCAGTGGCAAGGAGGGCGAGCTTCAGCGGTGAACGGGCGAACATGGGACAGGCCTATAACCAGCCCCGGCCTGAACGCCAAGTGAAGTTCATCGTTCTCTACCGGTCGATTACCGGGCCCAGCCACTGGCCGAGCCGCTGCTTGACCGCCGGCGCCGCCGGAGCGTTGCTCAGGTAGTAGGGCGGGAACAGCCGCATAAGGGGGCGGCTGGCGGTTCCGGCGGACCAGACCCTGCGCGCTTCCTCTGTCCGGCCGATCCGCGCCAGATAGGCCGCCTGCAGGTAAATGCGCCAGTTCGTCGCGCTGTCGCCCGTCATGATGCGCTGGAGCGCGGCCCCGGCGCCTGCGGTATCCTCGCGCATCATCGCGGCGATGTACTTGCCGATGAAATAGCGCGGCGGGGGCGAGGGATGGAATGCGATGGCACGGTCGATCTCGGCCTCGCCTGACAGGTCGTTCTGAAACACCAGCAGAAGCCCCACCGCGCTGTAGACGTCGGGGTTGAGATCGCCCGTCGCCGAAATCTCCCGGGCAACGCGGCGCAGCGATTCGACGTTCCCCATCAGGCCGTAGATCCGGGCCAGCGACAGCGCGGCGAGGCGCGATCCGGGATCGCGCGCGCGCGCCTGCTCGACAATGCGCAGCGCCTCGTTCAACTGCTCGTCACGGCGCGAGCCCGGCGGGTCGCCCAGGGTCGAACTGGCCAGTGTCCAGCCATAGATGGCTCCCGCCAGCGGATGGCGGGGCGAGTGCGCGTACCAGTCCTCTGCGCATTCCAGCAGTTCAGGGTCCTGGGCTGACCCGTCAGTCACCACCGAATTGCTGAAGCGCAGCCAGCAGTCGAACGGAGTGTCGGCGGAATTGCTGTTGCGCGTTTCGAGCGAGGTGACCGCGCTGGCATAGCCGAACAGGCTGAACACAATCCGCTCCAGCGCCAGCCGTTCGGCCGGTGTCGGCTCGCCATCGCCGGACAGGGCAATCGTCCCGGAGTAGAGTCGGCGGTTGCGCTGGCGGTTCACCAGTTCGACCTGGATGGCCTTGCCGCCCCCATCGGCGTGGGAGAGGGTCAGGATATATTCGGTCGTCGCCTCTGTGTGGTCCGCCACCCGGACCGAATCGTACTGGCTGACCGCATCCGCGAATTCCGCCGCTACCGTTGCCATGCGCCTGGCTTCGGCGGTCGTGGCGGAAGGAGTGACCTGGATCGCGACCAGCGGGAAATTGAGCTTTTGCCAGCGCGCGGCTGCGGCGCGGGAATCAAGGTAGAACCAGACCAATCCCGCCAGGACCAGCGCCGCAACCACGGCAGCCGCCGACCAGACCAGGCGCCTGCGTTGTTTCGGGGTCGGCAGCATGCCCGGCGCCGCGGGCGGCGGGACCGGTCCCTCGCGGTTGGGCCGCAATTGCACTTCGTAACTGCCCTGGGGGATCTCCAGCCGCCATTCGCGCTCCGCACCCGGACCGCGGTAGTACGCTTCCAGGGAGCGCCGCAGACGCGCCGTCAGGACGCGCGAATAGGTGTTGGTCTGGGCGTCGAAATCCTCGCTGCGGCCAAGGCCCTCTACCGCAAGGGTATAGGACTTGAGCGAGGCACCCTCGCCCGCCGCGCTTGCCTCGACGAGGTACTTCAGCATTCGCACCTGGGCAGGCGAGCGATTGAAAACAGGGTCCGCGACAATGGCTTCAAGTTCGCAAAGCAAAAGCTCTGCTACTGTGCCAAGGCGGGGCGTATCGAGATTCACGGTATCTCCCGTAGGATTCTATCTGACGGAACGACCCTGTGCTGACCAGATGAGGGAGTAACGCCCAAGTTGCAATGGCAGGGTAGCCAAAATGACTAGGCAGCCTGACAGCAGGCGATGGCGGTCACCTACCTGACGAAACGCAGCGCAGTTTTTATCTCTGTATTTCAAACCGTTGCTCAGTCCGAGCGTAGATCGCCCGGACTGCAAATTCTATTCATGGAACAGTTTCAGCGCCGCAGGGTTCCGGTTCTGGCGAGTGTCGAAACAGTTTCAAACTTCCGTACGGGCAGGACGCGCAGCATGGCAGCGCCGGGATAAGCCTTGAACATTTTTGTTATCGACACCGACTGGAAACGCCGCGGGCTAATGACCTTCAGCCTGAGCAAGGATGGGATCACCGCAGTCCCGCTCGTGCCGAGCGACGCGATCGACACGTCGAGGACCGAACCCCAGCTTTTCCTGGTTTGCGACCAGCCCGAAACGCGCGCCCTGCTGGCAACTCTTCCACCGCAGTCGGCGGCATTCTGCTATGCGGACGAAGTGCAGCTGCGCAATGTCGTAACTGCACTGCAGGCCGGCGCTGCGGACTACTTCGCATGGCCTGACGACTTCGGCGAACTTGTCGAGCGGATTCGCGAACTGCAGGCGCTGGACAGGCGCGAGGCGGCGAACGGCGCGACCTTCGGGGATCCGCGCTGGAACCCGGAACCGCGCCGGATGGGCGGCTATCCCAGGCAGACCAGTCTGGCCGCCAGCGGCGGCGTGGTGGTGGTGGACCACCCGTCCCGCCCCAACGTCATGCCGGTGCCAGAAGCAACCGCGACCACGCGCCGGCAGCGCGCGAACGATCTGTCCGCGCGCGAGCTCGAGGTGCTCCAGCTGGCATCGCACGGTCTTTCCAGCCAGTCGATCGCGGAACGGCTGGGCATCCGCCGCAAGACGGTGGAAGCCCACCGCAACAGTATCCTGATCAAGACCCGCTCCAACAACATGGCCGAGGCCGTGCGTTGGGGAATCATGGGCAGGATAATCTGAGACCGGGCTGCCGGGGAAACTACCCCCCTTCCCCGGCAGTCCGGCTTTTCTCCAACGACGCGGGGCCTATTCCTCGCCCATCCGCAGCGCGGCGATGAAGGCTTCCTGCGGGATCTGGACGTTGCCGTATTCGCGCATCCGGGCCTTGCCCTTCTTCTGCTTTTCCAACAGCTTCTTCTTGCGGGTGATGTCGCCGCCATAGCACTTGGCGGTCACGTCCTTGCGCATCGCCGCGATGGTTTCGCGGGCGACCACCTTGCCGCCGATCGCCGCCTGGATCGGAATCTTGAACAGGTGGCGCGGGATCAGGTCCTTCAGCCGCTCGCACATGTGGCGCCCGCGCGATTCGGCCACGCCGCGGTGGACGATCATCGACAGCGCATCGACCGGCTCGTTGTTGACGAGGATGCTCATCTTGACGAGGTCGCCCTCGCGCAGGCCGATCTGTTCGTAATCGAAGCTGGCATAGCCGCGGCTGATCGATTTCAGCCGGTCGTAGAAGTCGAACACCACTTCGTTCAGCGGCAGCTCGTACTGCACCTGCGCGCGCCCGCCGACATAGGTCAGGCCGGTCTGGATCCCGCGCCGGTCCTGGCAGAGCTTGAGGATCGAGCCGAGGTATTCGTCCGGCGTATAGATCGTCGCCTTGATCCACGGCTCGTCGATCTGCTCGATCCGGCTGGGATCGGGATAGTCGGCGGGGTTGTGAAGCAGAATCTCGCGCGCGTCGTCGGTCTTCGATTTGCGCAGCTGGATGCGGTAGACCACCGATGGCGCGGTGGTGATCAGGTCGAGGTCGTATTCGCGGGTCAGGCGTTCCTGGATGATCTCCAGGTGGAGCAGCCCCAGGAAGCCGCAGCGAAAGCCGAAGCCCAGCGCCGCGCTGCTTTCCATCTCGAAGCTGAACGAGGCATCGTTGAGCCGCAGCTTGGCGATCGATTCGCGCAGCTTTTCGAAGTCCGCCGCGTCGACCGGGAACATCCCGCAGAACACCACCGGCTGGACTTCCTTGAAGCCCGGCAGCGCCTCGCTCGCCCCGCCCTTCACCGTGGTGATCGTGTCGCCGACCTTGGCCTGGGCGACTTCCTTGATCTGCGCGGTGATGAAGCCGATCTCGCCCGGCCCGAGTTCACTGAGTTGCTCGATCTTGGGAGTGAAGCAGCCCACGCGGTCGATCAGGTGTTCGGTCCCGCCGGCCATGAACTTGACCTGCTGCCCCTTGCGGATCACGCCGTCGATGATCCGCACCAGGATGACGACGCCCAGGTAGGGATCGTACCAGCTGTCGACCAGCATGGCTTTCAGCGGCGCGGCGGGATCGCCCTTGGGCGGGGGAATGCGCTGGACGACGGCTTCCAGCACGTCCTCGATGCCAATGCCCGACTTGGCCGAGGCCAGCACCGCGTTCGAAGCGTCGATGCCGATCACTTCCTCGATCTCGTTGCGCACCTTTTCCGGCTCGGCGGCGGGCAGGTCGATCTTGTTGATCACCGGCACGATCTCGTGGTCGTGCTCGATCGACTGGTAGACGTTGGCGAGGGTCTGGGCCTCTACCCCCTGCGCGGCGTCGACCACCAGCAGCGCGCCTTCGCAGGCGGCGAGGCTGCGGCTGACCTCGTAGGCGAAGTCGACGTGCCCCGGCGTGTCCATGAGGTTCAGCTCATAGTCCCTGCCGTCGCGCGCCTTGTATTTCAGGCGTACGGTCTGGGCCTTGATGGTGATCCCGCGCTCGCGCTCGATGTCCATGTTGTCGAGCACCTGGGCGCTCATCTCGCGCTCGGTCAGGCCGCCGGTGAACTGGATCAGCCGGTCGGCCAGGGTCGACTTGCCGTGGTCGATGTGGGCAATGATGGAAAAGTTGCGGATCGCGGACATATCGGTCATGCGCGCGCCGTTAGCAGCACTGGGCGCCCCTGTCAGCCTAAGAGCGTCAGCCCTTGCGCGTCAGGCGACCCTGACGCTCTTCATGTTGGCCGGCGCCTGGCCGAATTTCGGCAGGCTGAGCGGCAGGCCGACGACCTGGCCGGGAATTGCGAGGCCGGGAATGGCCTGCGGCAGGCCGGCCTGGGCCAGGACATAAGGCGAAACGCGGTGGCGCGTGCACAGCCCCCCTGCCCCGTCGTCGACCAGCGGAATCTCGAATTCCAGCCCCTGCATCGATCCGGCCGAACGCCGCACCTTGGCAACGGCCAGCTGGCCTTCGCCGAAGTCGACCACGAACTGGGTGCCCAGCGGCACATCGAGCAGCCCCTCGACCATGCAGCCTGTGCGGGACAGGTTGCGCATCGTCACCTCGTAGCGGTGATCCTCGTGGATCAGGCCGACCTTGAGCAGGACAGTACGCCGTTCCGGGCGGTACTTGCTGGGACCGTGCGGTTCAATCACCCAGTCGCCGCTGACCATCGCATCGCAGACGTCCTCGAACGGGACGGCGGCGGCATAGATGTAACCCTGGATCTGGCTAACCCCAAGCCGCCGCATGGCATCCAGCTCGTCGTGCGCCTCGATCCCCTCGGCGGTCGTGTCCATCCGCATCGCCTTCGCCATGCTGACGATGGCGGCAATGATCGCCGAATTGCGGCTGCCGGGGTCGGTGACGCCCTGGATGAAGGACTTGTCGATCTTGATCTTGTCGAACGGGGCGTGCTGGAGATAGCCGAGCGACGAGTTGCCGGTGCCGAAATCGTCCAATGCCAGCCGCACGCCCAGCAGCTTGAGCGCCGTGAACATCTCTTCCGTCGCGGCCCTGTCGCCGAGGAAGATCGATTCCGTGAGTTCCAGTTCGAGGCGTTCCGGCGGCAGTTCAGAGTGGGCGAGCGCCTGCGCCACCAGAGAGGCAAAGCCGGGATTGGAAAACTGCGCGGCCGAAACGTTGACTGCCACTTTCACCTCGCCCGGCAGCCGCGCCGCATCCATGCAGGACTGGCGCAGCGCCCAATTGCCCAGCACCCCGATCAGGTTGGCTTCCTCGGCGATCGGAATGAAGATGCTGGGGGGAATGTCGCCCATTTCCGGATGGTGCCAGCGCGAGAAAGCCTCCAGCGTGACGACCTTGTTCGTCCGCGCATCGATGATCGGCTGGTAGGCCAGCCGCATCTGATCGCTGCCCAGCGCGTCGCGCAGGTCTTCCTCGATCTGGCGCCGCCGCTCGGCTTCGGAATGGAGGTCGCTCGAATAGAACCGGAACTGGCCGCGCCCGCCGCCCTTGGAAGCATAGAGCGCAAGGTCGGCCGAACGCACCAGCTCCTCGCTCGTCACCCCGTCATAGGGGGCGATGGCGATGCCCACGGAGGCCCCGATGACGCAGCGGCTGCCCTCGATCTGATAGGGCTGCGACAGCATGGTGATGATCGTCTTGGCAATCTCGCCCAGCCGGCCGCGGTCGTCGATGTCCGGCAGCATGATCTGGAATTCGTCACCCCCCAGCCGGCCGATCTCGAAGGACTTGTCGGTCAGGACCCGCTGCAGCCGCTGGGCGACCTGCTTGAGCAGCTCGTCACCCGCGGGGTGGCCCAGCGTGTCGTTGACCTGCTTGAAACGGTCGAGGTCGATCATCATCACGGCGCAGGGGCGGCCCGTGCTCTTGTAGGCGGTCAGCGTCGTGCCCAGCCGCTTGCCCATGCGGTGGCGGTTGGCAAGGCTGGTCAGCGAATCGTATTCGGCAAGGCGCGAGGCATCGCGGTTGCTCTGACGCTGGCTGGTGATATCGGCCCCGTTGCCGCGATAGCCGGTGAAGTCGCCGCTGGCGGTGAACTGCGGACGGCCGGAAATCGACCACCAGATCTCCGTCTCCTCGCTCGCCGCGCGGACTTCGAGTTCCGAGAAGGTCTTGCGGGCCGAAAGGATCAGTTGCAGCGGCCGTTCGACCGCGTTCTCCGCATCGCGTTCAAGGATGAAGAGCGACTGGATCGGCTTGCCGAGGATTTCCTCGCGCGAGCGGCCGATGGTCTGGGCCACGCATTCGGAGACATAGGTGATCCGGCCATCGGCATCGCTGGCCCAGAACCAGCCGATCCCGAGTTGTTCATAATCGCGCAGCAGCAGCAGCGCCTGACGCAGTTCCTGGCTGGATGCAGGCGGTTCGGAAGCGCGCTCGGCATCCCCGCCCTTGCTTCCCAGCAAGCCGCGCAGACGTCCAAAGGTCGATCCTTCCAGCTTCGCCATCGGTCCTGCCACCACCTCCCCAGATCAAGCACTGCAATTACGATGGTTTGATAAGCAGATATGGTTGCGATTTGGCTAACGCCGCAGCGCTCCTGGATCAGGCGGCATCCGCACCCGGCCGCGCGATCGACTGCCTGAGGCGGCCCGCCGCGCCCTGGCCCAGAATGGCGATGCGGCCCGCATCGTCCAGCGCCAGCGGGCTGGAGAACTCCACCCCCATCCGGTCTTCCTGGCACCAGCGCGCGGTGGCGGTCACGACGTGACCTTCTGACAGGATGATCCGGAAAATGGTTCCGGGCGGCACGTTCCACAGGCCTTCGACCATCGCTCCGGTGCTGGAGATGTTGCGGATCGTGCCGTGGTAATGCTGCCCGCCGTGATCCAGCACGACCTTGCGCAGCATCATCTGGCGCGTGGCGCGCGCGGCGCGCGGGCCCTTGGCGATCGCGGCCATGCCCCCGGCCAGGCGCTGGCTGGCCGCGTCCAGGCTAAGCGGCTTTTCGTAGATATATCCCTGGACGTGGCTGCACCCTAGCATCCGGACAAGATCCAGCTCGTCGAGCGTCTCCACCCCTTCCGCCGTGGTTTCCATGCCCAGCGCCTCGGCCAGGCTGACGATCGAGGCGATGATCGCCCCGTTGCGGCTGCCCGCGATAGTGGCGCCGCGCACGAAGCTCTGGTCGATCTTGATCTTGTCGAACGGCGCCTTCTTCAGATAGCCGAGCGAGGAGTAGCCGGTGCCGAAATCATCGAGCGCCAGGCGCACGCCGACCCGCTTGAGCGCGGCGAACATCGCGTCGACCCCATCATCATCCGACAGGAACACGCTTTCGGTGATCTCCAGCTCCAGCCGCGCGGGATCGACCTGGGCAGAGGCGAGCGCATGGGTGATGATCGCGGGCAGCGCCGGATTGGCGAACTGCAGCGGCGAGACGTTGACCGCCACCCGCACGTTGGCGGGCCAGCGCGCCAGGTCGCGGCAGGCGGTGCGCAGGGCCCATTCGCCGATCTGGGCAATCAGGCCCGAATCTTCCGCGACCGGGATGAACTTGGCCGGCGACATCCACCCGCGCGTGGGGTGCTCCCAGCGCAGCAGCGCCTCGAACCCTGTGATCCGCTCGGTCACGGTGTGCACCACCGGCTGGTAATGCAGTTGCAGCCCGCCCTGGGTCAGCGCATCGCGCAGGTCCTGCTCAAGCTGGCGGCGCTCTTCCGCATCGCTGTGCAAGTCCGGCGCATAGAAGTGATGGCGCCCGCGCCCGCCGTCCTTTGCCGCATAGAGCGCCAGGTCGGCATTGCGGATGATCGCCTCGGCCGTGACGCCGTCGTCCGGAGACAGGGCGATCCCCAGCGAGGCACCGATCACCACCCGGTGACCGTCGATCGAATAGGGTTCCGACAGGTCGCTGATGATCCGCCCGGCCAGCACCGCCAGATCCTCGCGCCGGCGGCGGCCCGGCAGGATGACCTCGAACTCGTCACCCCCCAGGCGGCCGACCCGCCCGTGGTCGCCCACCGCGCGCTCCAGCCGGCTGGACACCTGCTTGAGCAGCGCATCGCCGGCCGGGTGGCCCATGGTATCGTTGACCTGCTTGAAGCGGTCGAGATCGAGCAGGAACACCGAACAGGCGCGGTGTTCCATGTTCGGTGCGGTCAGGATCTTTTCCAGCGTCTGCGCCATCTGCGGCCGGTTGGCGAGCCCGGTCAGCGAATCGAACCGCGCCAGGCGCGTGGCGTGCGCTTCGGAGCGGCGCTGCTCGGTCAGGTCGCTGCCCGAGCCGCGAAAGCCCAGGTAATTGCCGAAGCCATCGTAGAGTGGGCGTCCGCTGATCGCCCACCAGCGCTCTTCCCCCGGGGTCGCCGCGCGCAGCGCAAGATCGGTGAACGAGGACCGGGCCGAAAGGTGGAAAGCCAGGGTCCGCTCGCTTTCCTGGGTCTCGCCATCGAGCACGAACAGTTCGGAAAAGGGCCGGCCCATCAACTGGTCCGAGTTCTTGCCCAGCGCCTCGCCGATGGTCGGGGAGACATAGACCAGCGATCCGCGTCGGTCGGTTTCCCAGAACCAGCCCTGCCCGGTCTGCTCGTAGTCGTGGAGGATCTCCTCGGCGCGGACCTGGGTGCGTTCGCGCTCGAGCTGGTTGCGCAGCGCGGCGCGGTCGGCCCGCGCCTGGCGGACCGCGGTATAGAGCCCCACCGACGCGCCGATCGCCAGGGCGAAGAAGGTGCCGCGGGTTGCGTCGATCGCGGCGGCACCCGTCCACAGGGCCAGCTTCGCGGTGACGATGCTGGTCACCCGGCGGTGCAGGATCACCGAGGCGAGGCCCGAGGCGACGACCAGGATGCCGACCGAGGCCTCCCAGCCGACGTTGTTGGCCACGGTCCAGTCACCGATCGCTAGGCCGAGCAGCAGCATTGGCAGGCCCACCACCGCGCCAAGCAGGACAGCGCGCTGGGCCGGCGTGTGCAGCCGGTCCTGCTCGATCCGCACGGCCAGGGGGGTCGCCCCCGTGATCAGGATCGCCAGCAGCGCACACACCGCCGCCACCGGCGTCGGCAGGGTCAGCGTGGCAATGCCGTTGAGCACGAGGATGCCGCCAATCACGGCCGCCATCAGCATCCAGCTGGGCTCGATCACATCCAGGGCAATGCTGGGCTGCGCATGGCGCCGGCCAGTGGCGACCTGGGCCGTCCGGCGCGCCTCGCGTGCGGGCGCAGGGCCCTGCTCGGGGCCGTTGGAGCCAGGACTCCCGGTCGGCCTGGCCGGGGCGCGAGGCGCCGCGCGCGCGGGATGCACGGCGTCAAGGGTCTCGTCCTGGCGGGCAGGCTGGGTGGCCATCGTGGTGGCGGCATGCGCCAAAAGCTTTTGAAAAATGATTAAGTCTGACGTTCGCGGCCAGCGGATTGTCGGTTGCCGCAGCGTCCGGACACGGCGCTTGAATTGCCCCCGCCTGCGGTGCATCCTGCACCAACGAAAAAGCAGAACGAACGGGAGATGGGATGGCCAAGGGGAATTCGCCGCTCGAAAACGAAGCTGCGCAATCGACTACCGCACTCGGCCCGCTGGTCGGCCTGGCGCGCGAGGATTTCGTCGGTGCGGTTGCCCTGCTGCTGCGAGAGACGGCCAGCGATCCCGCCCGCACCATGCGCCACGCCAAGACCTTTGGCGATGACGTGGTAAAGATTCTCACCGGCAAGTCCGACCTGGCACCCGAACCCAGGGACAAGCGCTTCATGGACCCGGCCTGGCGCTTCAACCCGTTCTTCCGCGCCGGCGCGCAGTATTACCTGGCCGTGCAGAAAGGCATGAAGAACTGGCTGGAAGAACTTGAACTGGACGAGTTGGAGCGCGACCGGGCCAATTTCATCTCCACCATCATCATCGACAGCCTTTCGCCCACCAACACCATGGTGGGCAATCCGACCGCGCAAAAGCGGCTGATCGACAGCGGCGGCCTGTCGCTGATCAAGGGGCTGAAGAACGCCTACAACGACATGGTCAACAACCAGGGCATGGTCAGCCAGGTCGACAAGCGCCCCTTCAAGCTGGGCGAGAATGTCGCCGCCTCGAAGGGCTCGGTCGTCTACCGTGACGAGATGATGGAGGTGATCCACTACGCCCCGGCGACGGCCGAGGTTCATGCGATCCCCCAGCTGACAATTCCGCCGCAGATCAACAAGATGTACATCAACGACCTGTCCCCGGAAAAGTCCGTGGTGAAGTGGCAGGTCGACAATGGCATCCAGTGCTTCGTGATCAGCTGGAAGAACCCGGTGAAGGAAAACGGCCACTGGGGGATGGACGATTATGTCCGCTGCTGCCGCAAGGCGATCGACGTGGTCTGCGAGATTACCGGATCGAACAAGGTCAACGTCTCGTCCGCCTGCTCGGGCGGGCAGACCGGCGCGGTGCTGGCCAGCAAGATGGCGGCGGAGGGCGACAAGCGGCTGGGCGCGCTGACCTTCATGGTCACCGTGCTCCATCCCAAGCAGAACGACATCGAGGCCGGCGCGCTGATGAGCGAGAACGGCCTGGCGCTGGCCAAGCAGCGCGCCGCGAAGAAGGGTATCGTCAAGGGCAATGACCTCGCGCGCGGCTTCGCCTGGCTGCGGCCCAATGACCTGATCTGGAACTACGTCATCAACAATTACCTGATGGGCGAGGATCCCCCCGCCTTCGACGTGCTGTTCTGGAATGCGGACGCCACCAACCTGTCCGCCTCGCTGATGGGCGATTTCCTCCATCTGTTTGAAACGCTTGCCTTTACCCGGAAGGGCGAGGTCAAGATGGCGGGCCACGCGATCGACCTGTCAAAGGTGAAGAGCGACCTGTTCATCCTGGGCGGCACCACCGATCACATCACCCCGTGGCGCGCCTGCTATCGTTCCACCCAGCTGTTCGGATCGAAGGACGTCACCTTCGTGCTCAGCCAGTCGGGCCACATGCAGGCGATCCTCAACCCGCCGGGCAATCCCAAGGCCAAGTATTATGTGTCGAAAAAGCCGGGCCTGCCGCCCGCCGATGTTGACGCGTGGCTGAAGGGAGCGGAGGAAGTGGCGGGCAGCTGGTGGCCGTTCTGGATGGAATGGCTGCAGGCACGCTCTGGCAAGAAGGTTCCGGCCCCCACGGCGCTGGGCAGCAAGCAGCACCCGCCGATGGAGGCCGCGCCCGGCCTCTACGTGCTGGACCAGTCCTGAAAGGACCACGCGAAGTGAACGACCTGACCGCCGAATTCTCGATGGAAACCGTCGGCGGAAGGACGCTGCGCGTTGCCCGCTGGCGCTGGAACCAGCCCAGCGAGCATCTGCCGATCCTGTTCTTCAACGGCATCGGCGCGAATATCGAGGCGGTCGCCCCCCTGGCCGAGGCGCTGACCGAGCGTCCGTTCATCATGTTCGACATGCCCGGCGTAGGCGGCTCGCCCGAACCCCTGATCCCCTACAACACCTTCACCATGAGCTGGACCGCCAAGGAACTGCTGAAGCGCTTCGGCTGCGATCAGGTGGACGTGATGGGGATTTCGTGGGGCGGCGCCATGGCCCAGCACTTCACGCTCCAGCACGGCGATCTCGTGCGGCGGCTGGTGCTGTGCGCGACCAGCGCAGGGATGGTCATGGTTCCCGGTAACCCGGCAGCCTTGACGAAGATGGTGAATCCCCGCCGCTATGTCGACGCGGCCTTCATGGAGCGGCATTTCCGCACGCTCTACGGCGGGCTGACCGGCGACAAGGAAGACCACATTGGTCGCCTGACGCCCCCCACCCCGCGCGGCTATGTCTACCAGTTGCTGGCGATGATGGGTTGGACCAGCGCCCCCGCCCTGCCCTTCCTCAAGAAGGAAACGCTGATCATGATGGGCGAGGACGACCAGATCGTTCCGCTGGCCAACGGCAAGATCCTGGAGGCGCTGATCCCCAACAGCCGGCTCGAGATTTTCGAACAGGGCGGGCACCTGTTCATGCTGACCCACCGCGAACAGACCATTTCCAGCCTGCGCGGTTTCCTCGACGCGCCGGAACGCACTGACAGAAAGGCCGCCTGATCCATGCGCCACATTGCGATTATCGGTTCCGGACCAGCGGGTTACTACACGGCGGAAGCAGCACAAAAGCAATGGGGCGAGGATGTTCGGGTCGATATCTTCGATATGCTGCCGGTGCCTTACGGCCTGATCCGCACCGGCGTTGCCCCCGACCACCAGTCGATCAAGGGCGTCTCGCGCCGCTATGAAAGCACTGCCTTGTCCGACAACGTCCGCTTCGTCGGCAATGTCACCGTGGGCGAGGACGTTTCGATTGCCGAATTGCAGGACCTGTACGACGCGGTGGTCCTCGCCACCGGCGCGCCGAACGACAAGGCAGCCGGCATCCCCGGCGAAGGTCTTGAAAACGTGTTCGGCAGCGCGGCCTTCGTCGGCTGGTACAATGGCCACCCGCAGTTCGCGAAGCTGGGGCCGGACCTGACCGCGAAGACCGCCGTGGTGATCGGCAACGGCAATGTCGCGCTCGACGTCGCGCGGATCCTGTCGAAAACGGCGGACGAATTCACCGGCAGCGACATCGTCGCCCACGCGCTCCACGCGCTGCAGAAATCGCATATCGAACGGATCGTGATCCTGGGCCGCCGCGGGCCGCACCAGATTGCCATGACGCCCAAGGAACTGGGCGAACTGGCGCACCTGACCCGCGCCTGCCCGCGCGTCGACCTGGCCGATCTGCCGCCAGCCGACGACGACCTGTTCCTCGAACCCGGCCAGCGCAAGTCGGTCACCCACCTGCGCAGCTTCGCCGCAATCCCCGAGGAATTCCGCTGCGACAAGCCGGTGGAGATCGACTTCGACTTCTTCGCCAGCCCCAGGGCGATCCTGGGCGAGGACCGCGTCACCGGGATCGAGGTGGAACGCACCGCGCTGGACAGCGAGGGCCGCGCCAGCGGCACGGGCGAGACCTACACGATCGACTGCGGACTGATCGTCACCTGCATCGGCTACAAGACCTCCCCCATCCCCGGCGTGCCATTCGAGGAAAGCGCGGGCCGCTTCGCCAACAACGAGGGGCGGATCGTCCCGGGGCTCTACTGCGTCGGCTGGGCACGGCGCGGTCCCTCCGGCACCATCGGCACCAACCGCCCGGACGGCTTCGCCGTGGTCGAGGCGATTGCCGCCGACCTGGACGCCGGGCTGCTGGGCCAAGGCGGCAAGCAGGGCCGCCCCGGCTTCGACAGGCTGGCCGAGGCGCGCGGGCTGGATGTCGTCACCTTCCGCGACTGGAAGAAGATCGAGGCGGTCGAGGAAGCCCGCGCCCGCAGCGGCGCCCCGCGCGAGAAATTCGTCCATGTCGAGGACATGATCAAGGCGCTCGATGGCTAGGCGCGACGGATAACGCCAAACGCCTTGCCGCGCAGGTCCGGCTCTGGCTTAATCGTCCGGTTAAGAGCGACGCCACGAGTCGCCACCGGGAGAGTCCTATGCCAACCTATGACCTGATCATCCGCAATGGCACCATCGTCGATGGCACTGGCGCACCGCGCTTTTCAGGCGACGTTGCCGTCAAGGACGGGCTGATCGCCGCCGTCGGCACGGTGCGCGGCGATGCGGCCGAGGAAATCGACGCGGGCGGAAAGATCGTCGCCCCCGGCTGGGTCGACATTCACACCCATTACGACGGGCAGGCGACCTGGGACCAGGAAATGGCCCCCTCCAGCTGGCACGGCGTGACCACGGTGGTCATGGGGAACTGCGGCGTCGGCTTCGCCCCGGCCTCTCCCAACCGCCACGAATGGCTGATCGGGCTGATGGAAGGCGTGGAGGACATCCCCGGCACCGCGCTGGCCGAAGGGATGAAGTGGGACTGGGAGACCTTCCCCGAATACCTGGACGCGCTTGAGCGGCTGCCGCGCACGGTCGATGTCGGCACCCATGTACCCCACGGCGCGGTGCGCGCCTATGTGCTGGGTGACCGCGAACAACCAGGCGCCGTGCCCACCGCCGAGGACATCGAGAAGATGTCCGCCATCGTCGAGGAAGGCGTGCGCGCGGGCGCGCTCGGCTTCTCGACCAGCCGCACCGTGCTCCACCGCTCGGTCGACGGCGAACTGGTGCCCGGCACCACCGCCACGGCGGAGGAACTGATCGCGATTGGCCGCGCGATGGGCAAGGTCGGCTACGGCGTGTTCGAACTGGCCAGCGACCTGCGCCGCGAATGGGACGAATTTGGCTGGATGGGCGCGCTCAGCCGCGAAACCGGCCTGCCGGTGACCTTCGCCGCGCTCCAGTCGATCGCCAAGGAGCAGCCGCTGTCCGAACAGATCGAGCGGATGCGGGCAGAGAACGACAACGGCGCCAACATCGTTGCCGCCATCGCGCTGCGCGGCAACGGCATCGTCATGGCCTGGCAGGGCACGGTCCATCCCTTCCGGATGCGCCCCAGCTGGCAGGCGATCGCGGACCTGCCGTGGGACCAGCAGCGCGCGAAGCTGCTCGACCCCGCGTTCAAGGCGCGGCTGCTGTCCGAAACCAACGACTACAGCCAGGTTCCGCCCGATATCATGGGCGTCGCCATGGTGATCAGCGCGGGCTGGGCCATGCAGTTCGAAATGGACGACGATTTCGACTACGAACCCGCCGCCGACGCCAGCATCCAGGCCCGCGCCGAGGCCAAGGGCGTGACGCCCGACGAATATGCATATGACCTGCTGTGCCGCAACGAAGGCACGGGCTTCATCTATCTGCCGATCCTCAACTATGCCGATGGCAACCTCGATTTCCTCGAAGCGTTGCAGGGCAGCGAGGATTGCGTCAATTCGCTGTCCGATGGCGGCGCGCACTGCGGCACGATCTGCGATGCGGCCAGCCCCACCTTCATGCTCCAGCACTGGGTGCGCGACCGCAAGCGGGGCGGCCGGCTGGGTCTGGAAGCGGCGGTCAAGCGCCAGTGCCTCGATACCGCGCGGCTCTATGGCCTGGACGATCGCGGCATGATCGCGCCGGGCTACATGGCGGACCTCAACGTGATCGATTTCGACAATCTCAAGCTGGGCCGCCCCTGGCTGGCCTTTGATCTGCCGGCGGGCGGCAAGCGCCTGCTGCAAAAGGCCGAAGGCTATGTCGCCACGATCAAGTCAGGCGTGGTCACGTTCCGGGATGGTCAGTGGTCTGGCGAAACCCCGGGCGGCCTGATCCGCGGTCCGCAGCGCGCTGCCATGGCGGAGGCCGCCGAATGAGCATTGTCGTCGTCCGCTGCGGCACCCCCGCCAGCCTCGACAGCCTGACCCCCGGGACCATGGCGGACCCGGGCCAGCCCGGCCCCGGCGAAATCCGGGTGCGGCTGCAGGCCAGTTCGCTCAACTACCACGACTTCGCGGTGGTTGCGGGGATGATCCCCAGCGCCGAGGGCCGCATACCGATGTCCGATGGCGCAGGCGTGGTCGAGGCGGTGGGCGAAGGGGTTACCGGCTTCAAGCCGGGCGACCTCGCCGTCTCGCTGTTCTTCCCGGATTGGAGCGACGGCACGCCGCCCGCTTCCGCCTTCACCCGCGTGCCGGGCGACGGGATCGACGGTTATGCCCGCGAGGCGGTGGTGGTGCCGGAGCACTGGTTCACCCGCGTTCCGTCCGGCTATTCCGCTGCCGAGGCGGCGACCCTGACCTGTGCGGGCCTGACCGCCTGGCGCGCGCTGTTCGTCGACAATGCGATCCGCCCCGGGCAGACCGTGCTGGTCCAGGGCACCGGCGGGGTTTCCGTGTTTGCCCTGCAATTCGCCAAGGCGGCGGGCGCGCGGGTGATTGCCACCTCCTCCAGCGATGCCAAGCTGGAGCGGATGAAGGCGCTCGGCGCGGATGAGCTGATCAACTACAAGGAGACCCCCGCCTGGGGGATGAAGGCGCTGGAACTGACCGGCGGCGCGGGCGTCGACTGCGTGGTGGAGATCGGCGGGGCGGGCACGCTCGACCAGTCGATGATGGCGACCCGCGTCGGCGGGCACGTCGCGCTGATCGGGGTGCTGGCGGGCTTCGCCGGTCCGGTCCAGACCGCGCTGCTGATGGCGAAGAACCTGCGAGTTCAGGGCCTGACCGTGGGCAGCCGCGCCCAGCAGCTCGCCATGATCGCCGGGATCGAGGCGAACGGAATCAGGCCGGTGATTTCCGACCACTTCCCGTTGGCCCACCTCCCCGATGCCTTCCGCCACCAGGCGGCGAACGCCCATTTCGGCAAGATCGTGGTGGATATCTGAGCCGGTCCAGCCCATAGTTTACCCAGAACATCGGAACGAACGGGTCGCCTTTTGCACGCACGCAACAAGGAGACGACGATGCCGCAATTCGTGATCGAACGGGAAATGCCGGGCGCGGGTTCGCTCGGGCCGGATGACCTCAAGGGCGCCTCGCAGGCCAGCTGTTCGGTTCTGCGCGACATGGGCCCGCAGATCCAGTGGGTCCACAGCTACGTGACCGACAACAAGATCTACTGCATCTACCGCGCGCCCGATGCCGAGATGATCCGCCAGCACGCCGAAAGCGCCGGATTCCCAGCGAACTCGATCCAGGAAGTGCGCTCGGTGATCGACCCGACCACAGCGGAATAGGGGCGCCGCTCTCGCGCGGCGGCCCGCTCACTGCAAGGGGATCAGCCCGCCGAGCGAGAGGGCGCCGCCATGCTGCGCAAGGCGCGGGTCGGTGGCGGGAACCTTGGCCGCACCCCAGGTTCCGTCCGGCCGCCTGCCGGTGACTACCGCTTCGTCAGCCGCGACGCTGCCCAGATCGACGTCGCGATCGGGGAAGATGGCAAAGACCCGGCTGCCCGCCGTCACCAGCACCTGCCGGCCGTCCGCAATCGCGCGCACCGCAAGGGCCTTGATATCGTCATACCAGGGCTTTTCGCGCCAACGGCCGGGCTGGCTGGCATCGACGTAGAAGTTCACGCGAAAGCCCAGTTCGCTGACCACCACGATCTTCGCTCTGGCCGGAAACCAGTGGTCTGGCACCGCATCCCAGATCAGGTAGCCGCAATAGAAGGTCCGGCACGGTTCGGGCCGCTGGTCATAGACCCGGCAGCCCTTGCCCACCGCGCAGTTGCCGCACCACGCGTCACGCGGCGTCGGCACTTCGGGAATCGCGAGGATTTTGCAGCACAGCGTGCAGGAAGCGCAGGCCCGGCCCTTGACGGTCTGGACCGCGCTCATCCGCCGCTCAGCGTCCGGCCTTTTCCAGCCGTGCAGTGCACTTACACCCGCATCGGCATCAGGACGTAGAGCGCGGGGCTCTTGTCGTCCTGACGGATCAGGGTCGGGGCGCCGGCATCGGCGAGGTGGAGTTCCACCGTATCGCCCTCGATCTGACCGAGGATGTCCTTCAGGTAATTGGCGTTGAAGCCGATCTCGAAGGGCTGCGAGGAATAGTCGGCCGGCACCTCTTCCGCCGCCGTGCCGTTGTCGGGCGAAGTAACGGACAGCGTCACCTTGTCATTCTCCAGCGCCATCTTGACCGCGCGGGTCTTTTCCGTGGCGATGGTGGCAACGCGGTCCACGCCCTGCCAGAAGCTCTTGGGATCGAGCCGCAGCAGCTTGTCGTTGCCGGTGGGAATGACGCGGCTGTAATCGGGGAAAGTGCCGTCGATCAGCTTGCTGGTCAGCACCACGCCGTTTTCACCGCCCAGGGTGAAGCGGACCTTGCTGGCCGACAGGTCGACCAGCACGTTGGTGTCCAGCGCCTCTTCCAGCAGCTTGCGCAGCTCGGCCACGCATTTGCGCGGCACGATCACGTCGGGCATGCCCTCGGCCCCGTCCGGGCGGCCGATGGTGAAGCGCGCCAGGCGGTGACCATCGGTGGCGGCGGCCTTCAGCTCCTCGTCGGTGACGTGCAGGAAGATGCCGTTGAGGTAATAGCGCGTTTCCTCGGTGCTGATCGCAAAGCGGGTGCGGTCGATCAGCTGGGCAAGAGTCGCGGCGGGCAGCTCGAAGCTGGTCGGCAGGTCGCCTTCGACGATCACCGGGAAATCGTCGCGCGGCAGGGTCGGCAGGCTGAAGCGGCTGCGCCCGGCCTTGACCGTCATGCGGTTCTCACCGGTTTCCAGGCTGACCTGGCTGCCATCCGGCAGCTTGCGGGCAATGTCGAACAGCAGGTGCGCCGACACGGTGATCGCACCCGGCCCTTCCACCGATACCGCGCTCATCGTTTCGACCACCTGGAGGTCAAGATCGGTCGCCATGATCCGCACTGTCCCGCCGGTCGCGGCCTCGATCAGCACGTTCGAGAGGATCGGGATGGTGTTGCGGCGTTCGACGACGGACTGCACGTGCGACAGGCACTTGAGCAGCGTCGCGCGTTCGATGGTGGCCTTCATGTCAGCTCGTGTCCCCTGCAGGCGCCGCGGCTGGAATCGCCGCAACGGCCCTTCATTTCGGACTGTCTTTCTTAACGCCGGGGGGCTCCCCCGCAAGCGCGAAGGCCGCGCGGCGGGGGGAAACTGGGGATAAATGCGGGTATTTCCGCGTTCAATCGTCATCCCGGCAGACGCCGGGATCGCTGCCACCCGAAGCTGACCGGCCAGCGGTCCCGGATCAGGTCCGGGACAACGCGGGTCCGGACGAGGCCTACGAAATCATCGCCATGCCGCCGTTGACGTGCAGCGTCTGCCCGGTGACGTAGCCGGCTTCCTTGCTGGCGAGATAGGCGACCGCCGCGCCGATATCCTCGCCCTCGCCCATCCGGCCCATCGGAATCCGGGCGTTGAGCGCGTCCTTCTGGGCGTCGGGCAGCACGTCGGTCATCGCGGTGCGGATGAAGCCGGGGGCGACGCAGTTGACCGTGATGCCGCGGCTGGCCAGTTCCTGCCCCATCGACTTCGACATGCCGACCAGGCCCGCCTTGGCCGCCGCATAATTGGCCTGCCCCGGATTGCCGGTCGCCCCGACCACGCTGGTGATCGAGATCATCCGGCCGAAACGGGCCTTCATCATCGGCCGCGCGGCGGCGCGCATCAGGCGGAAGGCGGCTTCCAGGTTGACCCGGATCACTGCGTCCCACTCATCGTCCCTCATCCGCATGGCCAGGTTGTCGCGGGTGATCCCGGCGTTGTTCACCAGGATGTCGATCTTGCCCAGGGTGTCGACCGTGGCGGGCACCAGATGCTCGACCTGTTCGCTGTTCGACAGGTCGCAGGTGATTTCCACGTGATCGTGGCCATAGGTATCGTTCAGCTCCTCGCGGAACGCGCGCAGCTTGGCCGGGTTGGTCCCCGAAAGCGCCAGCCGCGCCCCCTGCCGCGCCAGCGCGTGGCTGATGGCCGAGCCGATCCCCCCGGCAGCGCCGGTCACGAGGGCGGTCATTCCGGTAAGGTCGAAGAGGCGATGTTCCATGGGATAGCTCCGATCAGATTGGATTCACGCAGAGACGCAGAGACGCGGAGAGTCAACTTTGCGGGCGATGCGTTCCGGCAAGGACCGTCTCGTAGACGCTCTCCAGCAGGCCAGGACCAAGCGCCTTGCGTATGCGAATCGCCTGATCCACGACATCGGCACTGATTTGATCGACTGGCTTCACTGTTCCCCTCTGCGTCTCGGCGTAAACTTGGAGTCAGAGCCCCTTTGCGAGCGCTTCGATGTCGGCCATGCCTACGACACTGGTGACGTTCACGTCGCTGACGCAGCGGCCGATCATGGGCCCCAGGACCTTGCCGCCCAGTTCGATGAAGCTGTCGACGCCGGCGGCCTGCATGGCGATCACGCTTTCGCGCCAGCGGACGCGGCCGGTGACCTGTTCGACGAGCAGGCGGGCGACTTCCGACGGATCGGTGACGGGCGAGGCGGTGACGTTGGCGAAGACCGGCACGGTCAGCGCGCCCGGAGGAGTCCGGCCCAGCGCCTGCGCCATGGCATCGGCGGCGGGCTGCATCAGCGGGCAGTGGAACGGCGCGGAGACCGGCAGCAGCACGCCGCGCTTGATGCCGTGATCCTTGACCATGGCGACCGCGCGGTCGATCGCGGCCTTGTGGCCGGACAGGACGACCTGGGTGGGGTCGTTGTCGTTGGCAACGGTGCACACGTCCCCTTCAGCCGCCGCGTCGGCCAGAGCCTGGGCCTTGGCGATATCGGCGCCGAGCAGCGCGCACATTGCGCCTTCGCCCACCGGCACGGCAGCCTGCATCGCCTGCCCGCGCAGCTTCAGCAGCCGCGCCGTATCGGCCAGGCTGAAGGCCCCGGCGGCGCACAGCGCGGTATATTCGCCCAGGCTGTGCCCGGCGACGAAGGCCGCCTTGTCGGCCAGCACCAGGCCGCCTTCCTGTTCCAGCACCCGCAACACGGCAATGGCATTGGCCATGATCGCCGGCTGGGCATTTTCAGTAAGAGTCAGAACGTCTTCCGGCCCTTCCTTCATGATCTGGAAGAGGTTCTGGCCCAGCGCCTCGTCCACTTCCTCGAACACTTCGCGCGCGGCGGCGCTGGCCTCTGCCAGTTCCAGACCCATGCCGACCTTCTGGCTGCCCTGTCCGGGGAAAACGAATGCACGCATAAGATTGCTCCTTATCGGGGAGATAATGGTGCCGCCTCTAGAAGCGGCTAGTCCCCTCGGGCAAGTCCGAAGGGCACGATCCTGTTGGCAATGTCATGGCCGATGTCAGCTTCCCCGAGGAAGGCAATCGCGTGGCGCGCGCACCAGCGGCGGGCGATCGCCTCGCCATCCTCGCCGAACTCGACATCGTTTTCGGGTACGTCGCCGATCCGCCCCAGCCTGATCCCGGCGATCCCGCCCAGATGCGCGCTGAGGTGGAAGAACAGCCGATCGACCGCGTAAAGATGCTCGGCCACTTCCTCCAGCAGCACGACATGACCCGCCAGCCCCGGCATCAGCGGGGTTCCCGCCAGCATGGCCAGCGTGGTGAGGTTGAAGGCGGCGCGCGGATGGCTGTCCAGCGCCGGTTCCTCGCCCGAGCGGTCGCCCGCCAGCCACGCAAGCGTGCGGCGCACGGCCTCATCACCGCCGCTGCGGCGCACGTCGACCGGCATCGGCGCATGGACCGGCTGGCCGATCCGCGCCCGGTATAGCCCGCCCAGCAGTGTGCCTGCGTCCGAATACCCCAGCCAGGTCTTGCCCTCCGCCGGGGCCGCCAGCCGCGCGATCGCATCCTGCGCGATCCGCACCGCGCCATAACCGCCGCGCGCGAACCACACCGCGTCGAAGGTGGAATCGTTGCCGCACTCGACCAGCGCGGCGAGGCGCTGTTCGTCGGTCCCGGCAAAGTGGCCGTGGCTGAGAAAGCATTGCGGGTGGAAGTGCAATTCAAGGCCGGGATAGTCCGCCGCCAGCGCGGCCACCCGCGCGGCATCCTCTTCATGCAGGCGGCGCGACGGAGCGCAGATGGCGACACGGAGCATGCCTCCTTCCTAGCGCCCCCTGCCGGCCCGCGAAAGCCGGGATCGCGGGTGGTCGCTGGCAGCAAGCGGACCGGCGATTGCAGCGGTTGTATTCGCCTGCCCGAACGCATACCGCAGCGGCCATGACCGAACTTACCTCGCACCCCTGGTTCTTCTGCGGCATCGGCGGATCGGGCATGCTGCCGCTCGCGCTGATCCTGCGCGGCATGGGGGCGGAGATTGCCGGATCGGACCGCAGCCGCGACCAGGGCCGCACGCCCGAAAAGTTCGCCTGGCTGGAAAGCCTGGGCCTGACGCTCCACCCGCAGGACGGCAGCGGGATCACCTCGCCCGCGCAGACGCTGGTCGCCTCGGCGGCGGTGGAGGACACGGTGCCGGAAGTGGTGCGGGCGAAGGAACTGGGCTGCCCGCGCATGAGCCGCGCGGAATTGCTGGCGGCCCTGTTCAACGCAGCGCCCGTGGGCATCGCCATCGGCGGGACCAGCGGCAAGAGCACTGTGACCGGCATGGCCGGGTGGATCATGGACCGGGCGGGCCGCGATCCGACAATCATGAACGGCGCGGTGATGAAGAACTACGTCAGCGCCGACGCGCCCTTCGCCTCGGCGCGGGTCGGCGCGGGCGGCGCGTTCGTTTCGGAAGTGGACGAAAGCGACGGGTCCATAGCGCTTTACCGGCCCAGGGTCGCCGCGCTGCTCAACGTCAGTCTCGACCACAAGTCGATGGAGGAACTGCGCGCCCTGTTTGGCGACTTCCTGGCACGGGCCGAGGTGGCGGCGGTCAATTTCGACGATGCGGAGGTCCGCGCGCTGGCTTCCCGCGCCAGGCAACTGGTCAGCTTCGGGATCGAGAGCGCCGAGGCCGATCTGGGTGTTGCGCCGGGCAGCATCGCAGAAGGCCCCACTTCACTGTCCGCCACGGTCGAGGACAGGCGCGATGACACGGCCCATGGGCTGACCTTGCAAGTGCCCGGGCGTCACAACCTTGCCAATGCCCTCGCCGCGATCGCCGCCTGCAATGCGGCCGGCGTGCCGGTGGCAGAGGCGGTCGCCGCGCTGGCCAGCTTTGCGGGCCTGGCGCGCCGCTTCGACATTGTCGGCACCAGTGCATCGGGCATCACCGTGATCGACGATTTCGGCCACAACCCGGACAAGGTCGCCGCAACGCTGCGCACGCTGAAAAGCCAGCCGGGCCGGGTGATCGCCCTGTTCCAGCCGCACGGCTATGGCCCGCTGCGCCAGATGGGGCATGAACTGGCGGCAACCTTTGCGCGCCTGCTTGGGGACGACGACCTGACGATCCTGTGCGATCCGGTCTACTTCGGCGGCACGGTCGACCGCAGCGAGGGCAGCGAGCGGATCGTCGGCCTGATCCGCGAGGGCGGCGGCACGGCGGAATACCTGCCTTCCCGCGAGGATTGCGCCGCGCGGATCATCGCCCTGGCCCGCCCCGGAGACCGGATCGCGGTGATGGGCGCGCGCGACGATACGCTGACCCTGTTCGCCCGGGATCTGCTGGCCCGGCTGCCCTGAACCCCGCCAACTGGCGCGGCCCCCAGCCTCCGTTCGCTTGTGGAGACACGGTGGCGCCCACGTGTCTCGACAAGCTCGACACGAACGGAGGGGTGAGGTCTTTCAGTGCGCCGCCTTGCCGCGCAGCGCCTGGATCTGGTGCAGCGCCAGGGCCACAACCCCGCCCAGCCCCAGCCCGAACAGGCCGGAGAGCAGCGCCCCGGTCAGCCAGCCGAGCACGCCGCCCAGCGCGCCGGTTGCGTCGCTGACGGCATGGTGCGCCGCTTCCAGCAGATGTTCCGGCCCGGCCAGGCCCAGCTGCGCCAATTGGTGCAGGATGATGCTCCCGCCGACCCACAGCATGGCCGCCGTCCCGATCGTCGCGATGGCCGACAGCAGCAGCGGCATTGCCGCCACCATCCCCCGCCCCAGCGCCCGCACGGAGGCTGATGGCTTTCCGGCGAGGTGCAGGCCGGCATCGTCCATCTTCACGATCAGCGCCACCGCGCCATAGACCAGCACGGTGATCGCGATCCCGACCACCGCCAGCACCACGCCGCGTTCCAGCAGCGGGGTATCGGCCACCTCGGCGAGCGCGATGGCCATGATCTCTGCCGAAAGGATGAAATCGGTGCGCACCGCGCCCGACACGCGTTCACGTTCAAACTCGGCCATGTCGCTGATGGGATCGTCCAGCGTTTCGCCATGCTTGGCTCCGCCCAGCTTCTCAAGCACCTTTTCCGCGCCTTCGAAGCACAGGTAGGTGCCGCCAAGCACCAGCAGCACCGGAATCGCCACCGGCAGCAGCGCCGACAGCGCCAGCGCTGCGGGGAGGAGGTACAGCAGCTTGTTCTTCAGGCTACCCTTGGCGATCTTCCAGATGATCGGCAATTCGCGGTCGGGCGTGAAGTGGGTGACATAGGTCGGCGTCACCGCCGCATCGTCAACCACCACCCCGGCAGCCTTGGAGCCGGCCTTGGCCGCCGCCGCGCCGACATCGTCGAGCGAGGCGGCAGCGGCGCGGGCGATGACCGAAATGTCGTCGAGCAGGGCAACAAGGCCGGTAGGCATGAAAAAGGCACCGTCAGGAAATTGCGTGATGGCGCAATCCTGTGCGGCAGGCGCGTGCTGCTGGCAAGAGTGGAGGAGCGTGCCCTCCCCGGCATTCAGCGCAGGCACTTCTCCAGCATCACCAGGGTCGGATCGCCTTCGACCGCCCTGGGGGTGAAGCCCTTTTCGCGCTCAAGCTCGATCGCGGCGTGGTTCTCACGGTCCTCGATCGCGATCACCCGGCGCAGGCCGCGCCGCTGCGCTTCGGCGGCAAGCAGGTCGAGCAGCGCCCAGCCCACGCCCTTGCCGCGCCACTTGCTGCACACCGATATGGCGATCTCGCCGGTGTCGAGCGGATTGTCGCAGGCCAGCATGGCCGTGCCCACCACCTGGCCGGTGCCCTCGTCGAAGGCGATCCAGCTTTCGACGCGGAAGTGATCGACCTCCACCAGCCGCACCAGTTGTTCGTGGCCGACGTGGCGATAGGCGGTGAGGAAGCGGAAGCGGCGGTCCTGCTCGCTCACCCGGTCGAAGAATTCCTCCAGCAGCGGCTCGTCCTCGGCGCTTACGGGGCGCACCGCCAGCACGGCGCCCGACCGGGTCGGCAGTTCGGCAATGCGGGGGGCGTCTTGTTCGGCAATCATGGCTTGCTCCTTCTGGCTGGGGCCTTGTTAGCAGGTGCAGCATGGACGTCCTTGATGCGGCGCAAGTTCCCCGAAGCATTTTGCGCGCTTGCTTTTCGCGGGCATTCGGTTAAGGGCCGCCACTTCCCGCACAGCGGGGAAACCAAGAAAGCCGGAGGGGCCCCGCAATCGTGCGGATCAGCCAGCGATCGGTTAGATAGATAAAGGAAGCTGCCGTGGCTCTATATGAGCACGTGTTCCTGGCACGCCAGGACCTCAGCCAGGCGCAAGTCGATGCGCTTGCCGCCACCGCCACCGAGATCGTCGAAGCCAACCAGGGCAAGGTCACCAAGACCGAAACCTGGGGCCTCAAGAACCTCGCCTACAAGATCAAGCGCAACCGCAAGGCGCACTTCGTGCTGCTGAACATCGAAGCACCCGCCGGCACCGTTGCCGAGCTGGAGCGTCAGACCGCGATCAACGAAGACGTGATCCGCTGGCTGACCGTGCGCGTCGACGAGCATGAAACCGGCCCCTCGGTCCAGATGCGCAAGCAGGACCGCGAGCGCAGCCGCCGCCGCGACCGCGAGGAGTTCTAAGCCATGGCCCGTGCATTTTTCCGCCGCCGCAAGTCCTGCCCGTTCTCGGGCAAGAACGCGCCGAAGATCGACTTCAAGGACACGCGCTTGCTCCAGACCTACATGTCTGAACGTGGCAAGATCGTGCCTTCGCGTATCACCGCCGTTTCCGCCAAGAAGCAGCGCGAGCTCAGCCAGGCGATCAAGCGCGCCCGGCACGTGGGCCTGCTGCCCTACCTCGTGAAGTAAGGGAGGGACTTACCCCATGGATATCATCCTCCTCGAACGGATCGAGAAGCTCGGCACCATCGGTGACGTCGTCACTGTCAAGGACGGTTACGCCCGTAACTTCCTGCTGCCGAACAAGAAGGCGCTGCGCGCCAACGAAGCCAACCGCAAGGTTTTCGAAGCCAACCGCTCGAAGATCGAAGCCGACAACGCCAGCCGCCGCGCCGATGCCGAAAAGCATTCGGAGAACGTCGAAGGCCGGTCGGTCGTGCTGATCCGCGCTTCGTCGAACGCCGGCCAGCTCTATGGCTCGGTTTCGGTGCGCGACATCGCCGATGCGCTGAACGCCGATGGCGCGGACATCACCAAGGCGATGATCGTGCTGGAACGCCCGATCAAGACCATTGGCGTGTTCGACGTCAAGGTTGCGCTGCACCCCGAAGTCGCCGTGACCGTCAAGGTCAACGTCGCTCGCTCGCCCGATGAGGCCGAGCAGCAGGCTCAGGGCGTCGACGTGATCGCGGCGATGTTCGAAGACGACGCCGACGCCGCTGCCGCCTCCGCGAGCGAATTCGAAGCCGGCAACGGCGAAGAAGTCGAAGCTCCGGCGGCTCCGGCTGCGGCTGCGGACGAGGGCGACGAAGCCTGATCGCTTCGCTGTCTCGCAAGACACAGGGAAAGGGGCGCTGCGGCGCCCCTTTCTTTTTGCGCGGGGCTCGCAGGCGCTGCGATCCCTCGCTCGCCATGCCGACCACATCATGCGCCGAGTTGAAATATTGCAACAAGGGCGATATAGCCCCGCGATGGAAACGACAGAAAAGATCATCGCGGAACTGGTCCGCGTCTACGAAACCGCCCTCTCCACCCTGCGCAGCGACATCGCCGCCTTTGCCGCGGACGGCACCCTGCCCCCGGCCCAGCGCCGGATCGAGCACGCCTGGTGCTATCCCGAACTGCGCATCCACTACCAGGGCGTATCGACTCGCCCGGACCTTGCCCGCGCCTTTGGCCGGTTGCCGCGCAGCGGGACATTCTCCACCACGGTCACCCGTCCCGCGCTGTTCGCGGATTACCTGACCGAGCAGCTCGAACTGCTGGCCGACGACTACGAGATCGAGGTTGAGGTCGGCCATTCCGACCAGGAGATTCCCTTCCCCTACGTGATCGACGCCGCCTCCGGGCTTGGCGCGGTCAGCCCGCAGGAACTGGCGCGGCACTTCCCCTCGACCGAACTGTCCGCGATCGGCGACGAGCTGGCCGACGGGATCGAGCTGGGCCTGCCAGCCGAAACCATCCCGCTCGCCCTGTTCGACGCCCTGCGCACCGATTTCAGCCTGGCGCGGCTGGCGCATTACACGGGGACACAGGTGGAGCACGTGCAGCGCTTCATCCTGTTCACCAACTATCACCGCTATGTCGATGAATTCGTTGACTGGGCAGGTCAGCAGCTGGGCAGCAACGGCTATACCGCGCTGTCCGGCGCGGGCGGGCTCTACCTCGACGAGAAGACCGAGAATGCCCGCGACCGCCTGTCCGACACGGCCTGGCGGCGCCACCAGATGCCCGCCTATCACCTGATGCGCGACGACAAGATGGGCATCACGCTGGTAAACATCGGTGTCGGTCCCTCCAACGCCAAGACGATCTGCGATCACCTCGCGGTGCTGCGGCCCGAGGCCTGGCTGATGATCGGCCACTGCGGCGGCCTGCGCGATACCCAGCGGATCGGCGACTACGTCCTCGCCCACGCCTATCTGCGGGACGACCACGTGCTCGATCCGGTCCTGCCGCCGGAAATCCCGATTCCGGCGATTGCCGAGGTCCAGATCGCGCTGGCCCACGCGGCGGAGATGGTCAGCGGCGATGTCGGCGCGAACCTCAAGAAGCGGATGCGCACCGGCACGGTCGCCACCACCGACGACCGCAACTGGGAACTGCGCTACACCCATTCCTCGCAGCGCCTCAGCCTCAGCCGGGCCATCGGCATCGACATGGAAAGCGCGACCATCGCCGCGCAGGGATACCGCTTCCGCGTGCCCTACGGCACGCTGCTGTGCGTTTCGGACAAGCCGCTCCACGGCGAGATCAAGCTGCCGGGGCAGGCCAACCGCTTCTATGAGGAAGCGATCGCCGCCCACCTGCTGATCGGCACCACCACGGTCGACCTGCTGCGCGCGGAAGGGGCCAGGCTGCACTCCCGCAAGCTGCGCGCCTTCAACGAGCCGCCGTTCCGGTAAGGCCCTCCCCCGCTCGACACGAACGGGCGGGAGGGGCGGGCAAATCAGGCCGTCAGGAAATCCCGGATCGCGCGGCCCAGCTCCGGCTGGGTCACGCAGCCCATGTGGGTGCCCGGGATCACCGCATGGGTCGCATCGGGCAGCGCCCGCACCAGCGCGACCGGATCGCCATTGTCGCGGTCCTCGTCGCCGCAGACCACCAGCGTGGGCATGGTAAGTGCCGCCAGCGTGTCGGGCGCGGTATCGGTCATCGTCTGGAGCAGCAGCCGCGCCGCCACCCGGTCGACCTTCATCGACTTCATGAACTGCACAGTCATAAAGGCGGGATCGCCCATCCGGATCTGCTCGAACCGGTCGAGCACGTCCAGGAAGAAGGCCTGCCGCCCGCTCCAGCCCGCAAGCCCCTCCAGCCCCATGCCGCCCAGCACCAGCCGGCGCGGACGCAGGCCGTGGAGGACGCCGCGCACCGAGGTGCGCGCGCCCAGCGAAAACCCGCCGAGGTCGAAATCCTCAAGCCCCAGCGCGGCAACCAGCGCGATGAGATCAAGCGCCAGCACGTCAGCCGGATAGGCGGCCTCCTCGTGCGGCGCAGCGCTCTGCCCGTGGGCACGCAGGTCCGGCATCAGCACCTCGAAGCCCGCCTCTGCCAGCAGCGCGCCGTGGCCCCACTTGATCCAGTTCATCTGCGCGGACGAGAACAGCCCGTGGACCAGCACCAGCGGCCGGCCCGCGCCCATGCGGTGCAAGACGAGCCGCGCTCCGCCGTGGCCGGTGAACTCTTCGCTGCGGACGATCATGGTGGGCTCCCTTCGGTTCGCAGTCGCATTAGCGGGCCTGTTCCCCAATGTCATGCTGCACCGCACCATTGACATCTTAAGCGGGCTTAATATATGCCCCCTCATATGGACAACATCGGATATCTCCTCAGCGATCGCGCGCGCCTGCTGCGCCGCGCGTTCGATGAACGCGTGCGCGCGCTGGGGATCACCGGACCGCAGGCGCGCTTGCTGCTCCACCTGCTCCACAACGAAGGCGCGAACCAGGGCCACTACGCCGAACAGCTCGACGTGGAAGCGATCACCCTGTGCCGCATGGTCGACCGCATGGAAGAGGCCGGCATGATCGAGCGCCGCCGCGACCCGGCCGACCGCCGCGCCTGGCAGCTTTACCTAACCGCCCGCACCCGCGAGATGATCGACGAGGTCCGCGCCTGCATCGACAGCCTGCTGGAAGACATGCTGGCCGGTATCTCCCCCGCCGAGCGCGCCGAATTCGCGCGCTTGCTCACCCTGATCGGCACCAACCTGGGTGCCCGCCGCGACAACAAGGTTCCCGTCAATGGCTGAAGCCGATCCCGCCATTTCGCACGCCGACGCAACCGCGCTGGAAGCGGCCACGCCGCCTGCCCCGCGTCGCCACTGGGGCCGCCTTGCCGCGATGGTCAGCCTGCCGGTGCTGCTGCTGATCGGTGGCGGCGTCTATTGGGAAAGCCTGCAGGGCAAGGTCACGACCGACAACGCCTATGTCCACCTCGACAAGGTCTCGGTCAGCGCCCAGGTCGGCGGCAAGATCGTGGAAGTGCGGGTCAAGGAAGACGACATCGTCAAGGCCGGTGACCTGCTGTTCCGGATCGATCCCGAGCCGTTCCAGCTTCAGCTTGCCCAGGCCGATGCCGAGATTGCCGGCGCCCAGGCCAGCGAGGCCTCGCTCGCCGGGGCCAGCGCGCTGTCGGGCGCGGAAATTTCGGCGGCGCAGGAAGCCATCGCCTATGCCCGCACCAACCTGGAGCGGCAGGAAGCGCTGTGGAAGAAGGGCTTCACCACCAAGGCCGCCTATGACGCCGCCCAGCACCAGGTCGCCCAGGCGCAGGACCAGCTGGAAATCGCCCGCTCCAAGACCCGCGAGGCCGCTGCCAAGCTGGCCACCGGCAGCCAGGTTCCGGGCGTGTTCCCGCAGATTGCCGCCGCCCGCGTGCAGCGCGCCAATGCCGAGCTGAACCTGCGCCGGACCGAGGTGCGCGCGCCGATTTCCGGCCGGATCAGCCAGGCCGACCGCCTGCAGATCGGTCAGGAGCTTATCACCGGCCTCCCGGTCGTGACCATCGTCGCGAACGAGCAGGGCTATGTCGAAGCCAACTTCAAGGAAACCGACCTGGCCGACATGAAGCCGGGACAGCCTGCCGAGGTGAAGTTCGACGCCTGGCCCGGCGTCAGGATCAAGGCCCATGTCGCCTCGATCGGCGCAGGCACCGGCAGCGAGTTTTCGGTGCTTCCCGCGCAGAACGCGACCGGCAACTGGGTCAAGGTCACCCAGCGCGTGCCGGTGCGGATCGCGCTGGACGAGGCCCCGCCGCGCAGCCTGATCGCCGGCCTGTCCAGCAAGGTCACGGTCTACACCGACGGGCGCAAGCACTAAGCCGCAATGGCCAGCGCCGCCGCCCCCGCCCCGCGCCGCGCACGCGAGCCCGTCGGCCTGCCTCCGCAGGACGACGTGGCCATGCTGCCGGTCGAAAACAACGCCCTGCTGACCATCGGCATCATGGTGGCGGCCTTGCTGCAGGTGCTCGACAGCACCATCGCCAATGTCGCGATCCCGCACATGCAAAGTTCGCTGGGTGCGACCGCGGACGAGGTCACCTGGGTGCTGACCAGCTACATCGTCGCCACGGCCATCGCCATGCCGATTACCGGCTGGCTGGCCGACCGGATCGGCTCGCGCAAGCTGTTCATCGTTTCCGTCGCGGGCTTCGTGCTGTCGTCGATGCTGTGCGGAATGGCCCAGAATATCGAGGAAATGGTCCTGTTCAGGGCGATGCAGGGGGTGACCGGCGCGTTCATTTCCCCGCTGAGCCAGGCGGCGATGATCGATACCAACAAGCCATCGCGCCAGCCCCAGATGATGGCGCTGTGGGGCATGGGGATCATGGTCGGCCCGATCCTGGGGCCGCTGATCGGCGGCTGGCTGACCGAAAACTGGAACTGGCGCTGGGTGTTCTATGTCAACGTGCCGCTGGGCGCGGTGGCACTGGCAATCATGATGGCGGAACTGCCCTCGCGTCCGATCGCGCGCCGCAAGTTCGACCTTGCCGGCTTCGCGCTGGTCGGCATTGCCCTCACCTCGGTCCAACTGCTGCTGGATCGCGGCAACCACATCGACTGGTTCGATTCGCTGGAAAGCTGGATCTACCTGTTCCTGGCCATCTCCACTGGCTGGATGGCGCTGATCCACCTCACCACCACGCGCGAACCGCTGTTCAGCCGCGGCCTGTTCCGTGACACCAATTTCGTCATTTCGCTGGCCTTCATGGTCGTGATCGGCGTGGTGATGTTCGCCACCATGGCCCTGCTGCCGCCGATGTTGCAGCGGCTGTTCGGCTATGGCGTGCTGGACACCGGCTGGGCGCTGATGCCGCGCGGCGTGGGCACGCTGATGGCGATGCAGGCGACCGGCTGGCTGATCCGGCGCGGTTTCGAACCCCGCATCCTGGTGGCGGCGGGCCTCGCCGTGGCGGGCCTGTCGCTGTGGGAGATGTCGCAATGGTCGCTGGCGGTCGATTACCAGCACGTGGCCATGTCGGGCTTCATCCAGGGGATCGGCATGGGCATGGTGTTCATTCCGCTGAACGCCAGCGCCTTCGCGACCCTGGCTCCGCACCTGCGGACCGAAGGGTCGAGCCTGATCAACCTGTTCCGCTCGATCGGCTCCTCGATCGGCATCTCGATTGTCACCGCACTGCTTGCCCGCAACATCCAGCAGGCCCATTCGGACCTTGGCCAGAAAATCACCGGATCGGTCACCTCGATGATCGACGTCACCACCGCCGACCGCTTCCAGAGCGCGGGCGAGACGGTGATGCGGATGCTTGACCTGGAAGTGAACCGGCAAGCGGCGATGATCGCCTATATCGACAACTTCCACCTGATGATGTGGATGTCGTTCGCGGCCATCCCGTTGGTCCTGCTGATGCGCAAGGCCGACCTGACGACCGGCCCGCGCAGCCAGACACAGGACCCGGCCGACCTGCCGCACTGATCGGGCGGGCTGGTCGACCCTCCCCCCGAAGCTTGTTTCAGCCCTTCTGGAGGTGGCGCCGCCCCAGCAGCTCGGCGATCTGCACCGCGTTGAGCGCAGCGCCCTTGCGCAAGTTGTCGGACACGCACCACAGCGCCAGGCCATTGTCGACCGTCGGATCCTCGCGCACGCGGGAAACGAAAGTCGCGCCGTCGCCGACGCATTCGACCGGGGTGACGTATCCCCCGTCCTCGCGCTTGTCGACCAGCATCACGCCCGGCGCCTCGCGCAGGATATCCTGCGCCTGTTCGGCGGAAAGCTCGTCCTCGAACTCGATGTTGAGCGCCTCGGAATGGCCGACGAACACCGGCACGCGGACGCAGGTGGCGTGGACGCGGATCTTTGCTCCCAGGATCTTCTTGGTCTCGACCACCATCTTCCACTCTTCCTTGGTCGAGCCGTCATCCAGGAAGCTGTCGATGTGCGGGATGACGTTGAAGGCGATCTGCTTGGTGAACTTCACCGGCTCGCTGCTGTCGCCGACGAAGATGTTGCGGCTCTGCTCGAACAGCTCGTCCATCCCCTGCTTACCCGCGCCGGAAACCGACTGGTAGGTGGCGACGACCACGCGCCTGATCTTCGCGGCATCGTGCAGCGGCTTCAGCGCCACGACCATCTGCGCGGTGGAGCAGTTGGGATTGGCGATGATGTTCTTGACCTTGTAGCCGGCGATCGCATCGGGGTTCACCTCGGGCACGATCAGCGGCACGTCCGGGTCCATCCGCCAGAACGACGAATTGTCGATCACCACGCAGCCCGCCGCCGCAGCGCGGGGCGCATGGACCTTTGCCACATCGGAGCCGGCCGAAAACAGCGCGATGTCCCAGCCGGCGAAATCGAAATGCTCGATGTTGCGGACCTTGAGCATCTTGCCGGTTTCGCCGAACTCAATCTCGTCGCCGGTCGAGCGGGACGAGGCGACGGCGGCCAGTTCCTCAATCGGAAACTCCCGCTCGGCCAGCACGTTCAGCATTTCGCGCCCGACGTTGCCGGTCGCGCCGACCACTACCACCCGGTAACCCATTTGCATGCACTCCATGTCCCGGGACACCGTCATGCTGAACTTGTTTCAGCATCCATCGTGCCACACACGCATTGGCCTATGGGGATAGATGGACCCTGAAACAAGTTCAGGGTGACGATCAGATTCCGACTAGCGCCCCCCGCCCGGCCCCAGATGCCGTTCAAGGAAGGCAAAGATCGTCTGCCACAGGTGCACGCCGACTTTCGGGCCTGAAACGCGGTGGGTATAGCCGGGATAGAGCATCATCTCGAACGGCACGCCCTCGCCCTGCATCTTCGCGATCAAGGCAGAGCTGTTCTCGAACACCACGTTATCGTCGGCCATGCCGTGGACCAGCAGCAGCGGATCGGCGATCTTCGCGGAGTCCGGCAGCGCGCTGGCGCGTTCATAGGCCGCCGCATCGGTGCGCGGATCGCCCATGTAGCGTTCGGTGTAATGGGTGTCGTACAGCTCCCAGCGGGTGACAGGCGCCCCGGCGATCCCGGCGGCGTAGAGCCCCGGATCGGCCTGGAGCATCTTGATCGTCATGTAGCCGCCATAGGACCAGCCGTAGGTTGCGATCCGCTGCGGATCGACTTCTGGCAAGGTCTTGAGGAACCTCGCGCCGGCGGCCTGATCCTGCACTTCGACCCCGCCCATCGCCCGCCAGATGTGGCTGGCAAACTCCACGCCGCGCCCCTCGACGCCGCGGTTGTCGAGCTCGAACCAGATGTAGCCCTGGTTCACGATCGCCTGCTGCAGCGCCCCGCCCCAGCCGCGCGTGACGACCTGCGAGGTCGGGCCGCCGTAATGGCTGAAAAACACCGGGTAGCGCTTGCCTGGCACCATTGGCGGGGTGATCATCTTCCAGTGCAGATCGGTGCCGTCCGCCGCCAGAATCGTGCCGAACTTCGGCGCGCGGTGCGCGGCGAGGTAAGGCGCATAGGGATGGCTGGCATCAAGCCGGTTCTCCTCGACCCATTCCAGCCGCTTGCCCGCCGGGTCGGCAAGGTAGACCTGCGGCGGCTGCAAGGCCGAGGAGCGCGTCACCAGCAGCGCCTGCCCGCGCCGGTCCATGCTCGCATCGTGCATCCAGCCCGCCTCCCCCAGCGCGGTCAGCTTGCCGGGCCGGTTCAGGTCCAGCGCATAGAGCTGATGCGCCAGCGGATCGTCGCGGTTGCCGATCAGGAACAGGCGGCCCGCGGCCTCGTCCACCCCGACCAGCTTGGAGACCACCCACGGCCCCTGGGTCAGCTGGGTCCAGCGCCCGCCCTTGAAGCGGTAGAGATGGCCGAACCCGTCGCGTTCCGACCACCAGATCAGGCTGCCGTCCCTCAGGAACCGGTAGTTGTCGGTCAGGGTGATCCAGCTTTTCGGCGCGGCCTGCTCGCTCAGCAGCACGCTCGATTTGCCGGTGGCGGGATCGACGCTCAGCAGATCCAGCCGGGTCTGGGCGCGGTTCTGGCGCTGGACGTAAAGCGTCTTCGCATCGGGCGCCCAGTCGACCCGGGCGAGGTAGATGTCGGGATCGGCGCCGAGGTCGACCTTGACCCGCTCCTCCCCGCCGGGGCGCTGCACCCACAGTTCGACCAGCGAATTGGCGGTCCCTGCCTTGGGATAGCGCTGTTCGTAGGTCTTGGTCCCGTCCGCGCCGATTGCCGCGCGGGTGACGACGGCAAGCGGGCTGTCATCGACCCGGGCGATGGCGATGCGGCTGTCGTCGCTCGCCCACCAGGTGCCGGTGTGGCGGTCCATCTCCTCGTCCGCCACGAATTCAGCGGTGCCCCACGAGACGAGGCCGTCCTTCGCTCCGCCATCCGGCGTCACCTGCGGCGCGGCCTCGCCTGCCGCCAGTTTTTCGACCGTCTGCACAGCCAGGTTCTGATCCCGCACAAAGCTCAGCCACTGGCCCTTGGGCGACAGCGCCGGATTGAGCGCGCCCTGCGGCACGGCCAGGCGCCGGGCCTCGCCCTCCAGCGGCACCAGCCAGACCTCGCCATCGACGGGAACGAGCAGGTTCTTCCCGTCCGCCGCCCAGTCATAGCCGACCACGCCCTTGAGATCGCCGATCCGCAGCCGCTCGCGCTGCATCTTCTCGGCCTCGGTGAGTTCCTTGCCGGAGGATAGCTTCGCGCTGTCGACCAGCATCCGCCATTGCCGCGTGGTGCGATCATAGCCCCACAGGTCATAGCGCTCGCGGTCGTCCGGGCGGCTGCGCAGCAGGGTCAGCCAGCGGCCATCGGGCGACAGCTTCACCCCGCGCGGGACCGGACCATTCAGGCCGGGGCTGGCGAAAACGCGCTGGAAGTCCAGCACCGGTGCCGCCTTTGTCTCGGCGCTCACCGGAGGTTCTCCCGCATGGGCAGGAGTTGCGGAAAGGACAGTCGCGGCAAGCAGAAGGGCAGCAAATCGCATGGCAAGGCATTGATCCCGAAAACGACGAAGGCGCCCCGGCCGCAGCCGGGACGCCCTCTTAATGTGCTTTGCAGAGCTTAGGCCAGTGGCCTTGAGCCTGACTGCGCCATCAACCTTCGTTGCGGATGTCGCGACGTTCGGCAATGCGCGCGCGCTTGCCGGTGCGGCCGCGCAGATAGTACAGCTTCGCACGGCGCACGACACCGCGGCGGACCACGGCGATCGATTCGATGTTGGGCGAGTAGAGCGGGAAAACGCGCTCCACGCCTTCGCCGAAGCTCATCTTGCGAACGGTGAAGTTGCTGCCGATGCCCTTGTTGGCACGGGCGATGCAGACGCCTTCGTAGTTCTGAACGCGGGTGCGCTCACCTTCGATGACCTTCACGCCGACGCGGACGGTGTCGCCGGGGCGGAATTCCGGGATATCCTTGGCGGCCTTGGCAATTTCCTCGGCCTCGATCTGCTGGATCAGGTTCATGTGATCTCAGTCCTTCTTCTTTTGCCGCGCGCCAGAGGCAGACTGGACCCGAGCGCCCTCATGGCGCTCCCAAAGATCCGGCCTGCGTGACCGTGTATCGACCTCGGCCATGGACTTTCGCCAGGCCGCGATCTTCGCATGATCCCCCGATCGCAGCACTTCAGGGATCGTGCGCCCTTCCCACTCGGTGGGCCGGGTATAGTGGGGATATTCGAGCAACCCTTGTTCAAAGGATTCCTCGGTCCCACTCGAAGCCGCGCCCATTACGCCGGGAAGCAGCCGAATGCAAGCGTCGAGCAGCATCAGCGCCGCCGGCTCGCCCCCGGACAGGACGATGTCGCCGATGGAGACTTCCTCGACATCGCGGCCTTCGAAGATCCGCTCGTCAAATCCCTCGAACCGGCCGCACAGCACGGTGACCCCCGGCCCTGCCGCCAGCTCGCGCACGCGGGCCTGGGTGAGCGGCGTCCCGCGCGGCGTCATGGCGATCACCGGGCAGTCGGGCTGGAGCGCACGGGCGTGGTCGATGGCCTTCGCCAGCACGTCCACCCGCAGCACCATGCCCGCCCCGCCGCCAGCGGGCGTATCATCCACGGTGCGGTGCTTGTCGGCCGCGAAATCGCGGATCTGCACGGTTTCCAGGCTCCACTTCCCCTCCTCGCGCGCGCGATTGGCGAGGGAAACGCCCAGCGGCCCGGGGAACATCTCGGGGTAAAGGGTCAGAACGGTGGCGGCGAAAGTCATAGGGTCCAGTTCTCTACCCGCAGACCAGGCACATCGGCGAAGTCGGCTTCGTTGTTGGTGATGATCGTTGCGCCGACGCTGAGGGCATGGGCGGCGAGCAGGCGATCGAAGCGGGCGCGCTTGAAGGGGAGGCTGGCATAGGCACGCGCGGCGGCTTCATCGAAGGGCAGAAGCGGGATCGCCTTGATAAAGGCATCCAGCACTTCAGGCGGCGGCGCTTTGCCAGCATTTGTGCCATAAGCGACCTCGGCATAGCTGATTGCGGATATCGCGATTTCACCCGCATCGGTTGAGGCAATGCGGGCCTTGAGGCGCTCATTGCCCAGATCCATTGCATAGACAGCCGAATTCGCGTCGATGAGGTAGCGGATCACTTGGCTTTCCGCGCCTTGCGCGCCGCCTCACGCGCAGCGATCGTACTTGGGCGCTCCTCGAAATCCTCACGCGGCGCAAGCTTTATCCCGGGCGCCTTGCCTGCAAAGCCGCTGATGTCGATCTTGGGCTTCGGCGTCTCTTCAGGCTCGATCACGAACCCCGCCCGCTCCTCGCGCAGGACCATGGTCGAGCCTTCCTTGAGGCCAAGTTCCTTGGGCAGGCGCAGGGCGAGCGAATTGCCCGACTTGAACACCTTGGCGCGATATTCCTTGCCCATGCGAGGCCTCCGTATATACATCGCGTATATACATTCCGGGACAGACCGTCAAATGAAGCGCCTTCTCGCCCTCCCCCTGCTGCTCATCTCCACGTCCGCGCTGGCAGAGGAGATCGGCGAGTGCCGGTTCGACCGCGAGACGCTGAGCTTTGCCGGAACCCCGCTGGAGCAGGCCACCTGCCTGCTGCGCAAGATCGAGCTGCGCGGCGAAAAGAAGCCGCAGAAGCTGCCGAAGGTGCTGGTCCGGCTGATGCAGGATGGCGGCACCCCCGGCGCGGAGCAGAAGGCCGCCGCGATCGCCGCATTCCAGGAGCCGTACCGCGCCTATGCGCTCCTTCACGCCGACGCCCCCGTCTCGCAGACGCAGGCCGGCCTGCCGTTGGCCTATTTCGCGATCCACGACACCTCGACCCCGTTCTACGCGAACGAGCCCTTTCCCCGGCGGCTGGACCGGGACCCCAGGGTCAACAGCTTCGAACCCTACCTCGCCGGAGGGATCGCGCGCGAACCCGTCGCCCACATCTTCCTCAACCGCTATGGCCAGATCTGGCCGGGGCACGAATTTGCCGAAGGCTGGCGCGCGACCAAGCTGGAAAGCCGCGTGGTCGGCCCCGCGGCGCGCGGGCGCTTCGTCCATATCGAGACGGTCCAGCCGCGCCGCTTCCTGCCCGGCGCGACCACGCGCAAGGACACCTATGGCCCGAAACCCGGCTTTACCGGGGAGCAGTACCGCCAGCTTGCCGCGCTCTATGTCTATACCAGCGCGCGCGCGGGTCGCTGGCTGATCCCGGGCTTCCATGCCGCAATCGACGGCGGCATCCCTGAAGCCCACGACGATCCGCAGAACTTCGACCTGAAGCGGTTCGGCAGGGAAGTCGAAACGATCCTGCGCGCCGCGAAACGTTAGGGTCAGGACACTAGGCTCGGCGCACGGCCAGAAAGGCGGCGGGCAGGCCGACCACCAGCGCCACCATCAGGCCGCCGCCCAGCAGCGCGATCACCGGATAGATCGCCTGACCGTCATGGTCATCGACCAGAACCAGCACCATCGGCGGCAGCGCGGGGAGAAATCCCGCCGCCAGGGCTGCCATGGCGCTGCGCTGCAACGCGCTCCAATCCACGCGGTTGCGGCGGAGCCAGCGGGCAAGGGCAACGGCAATCCCGGTGGGAATAGCCACGCAATACAACAGGATGATGAACAGACCCATCGGGTCAGCCTAGCGGATCAGGCCTCGTCCGCATAGACGGCGGCAATCACCAGACGCTCCTCGTCCCACTCGGGCACGGCCTCTACCCGCATCGGCACCATGAAGCGCTTGCCGGGCTTGCCCTCGATGGCAGGGCGCTGGATTTCCAGCACGTCGCCCGCGCCAAAATTGTCGACCGCGATACAGGTGCCAAGCGCCTCGCCGCTGTCGGACACGGCGGGCAGGCCGATCAGGTCGGCGTGGTAGTATTCGCCCTCGCCCAGCGGCGGCAGGGCGGAGCGCGGCACGGTCAGCGCGGTGCCCCGCAGCCTTTCGGCGGCGGTCCGGTCGCCCACTTCGGCAAAGCGGGCGATCGCGCCGCCCTTGCCGTCGTCCTTCAGCTTTTCCAGCGTCAGGCTGGAATCGTTGAAGGCGCGGTAGCGCCGCAGCGCCGCCACGCCTTCACCGAACAGCTTGAGGCGGACCTCGCCGCCGACGCCGTGCGCACCAGTGACGGCGGCCAGCGTAACGGCGCGGTCCGTACCCAAGACTTAGCCTTCAGCCTGTTCTGCGGCCGGAGCTTCCTCGGCCGGAGCTTCTTCGGCAGCCGGGGCAGCAGCAGCGGCCTTGGCAGCTTCTTCGGCTTCACGGGCAGCTTCGATCGCGGCAGCGGCCTTCTCGGCCTTTTCCTCGGCGCGTTCCTTGGCCTTCTTGCCGGGTTCGCCCTTGGCCGGGTTCACAGTGGCAACGCGTTCCTTGATGCCGGCCTTGTCGAGCAGGCGGGCGACGCGGTCGGTCGGCTGCGCGCCGACGCCCAGCCAGTACTTCACGCGGTCCTCGACCAGGCGCACGCGGTTTTCATCGTCCTTGGCGAGCAGCGGGTTGTAGGTGCCGACCTGTTCCAGGAAGGCGCCGTCGCGCGGGGCGCGGCTGTTGGCGATGACGATCTTGTAATACGGGCGCTTCTTGGAACCACCACGCGAGAGACGAAGGGAAACAGACATTCAATTCACCTTTCAATCAAAGACTTGAAACTTATTTCTTGAGCAATTTGGAAAGATCGGGAGTGCCGCCACCGAGGCCCGGAAGCCCCCCCGGCTGGCCGCCGCCCAGGCCCGGCATGGCGGCACCGAGGCCGCCCTTGCCGAACAGGGCGCCCAGGCCCTTGAGCCCGCCCATCTTCTTGATCTGCTTCATCGCGCGCTCCATTTCCTGGTGCATCTTGATGAGCTTGTTGACGTCCTGGACCTGCACGCCCGAACCATTGGCCACGCGAATCTTGCGCTTGGCGTTGAGCAGGTCGGGCTTGGCGCGTTCCTTGGGGGTCATCGACCCGATGATCGCGTCCATGCGCAGCAGCACCTTGTCGTCCATGCCGGACTGCTGCATCGCCGCCTTGGCCTTCTTCATGCCCGGCAGCATACCCGCGAGCGCGCCGAGGCCGCCCATCGACTGCATCTGGCGCAGCTGCTGGCGCAGGTCGTTCATGTCGAACTGACCCTTCGCCATGCGCTGGGCCATGCGCTCGGCGTCTTCCTCCTGGATCGACGCGGCCGCCTTTTCGACGATCGAGACGATGTCGCCCATGCCGAGGATGCGGCTGGCGACGCGGCCGGGATGGAACGGCTCGATCGCGTCGAGCTTTTCACCGGTACCCGCGAACTTGATCGGCTTGCCGGTGACCGCGCGCATCGACAGCGCCGCACCGCCGCGCGCATCGCCGTCCATCCGGGTCAGGATCACGCCGGTCAGCGGCACCTGCGCGGTAAAGCTCTGCGCGACGTTGACCGCGTCCTGACCGGTCAGCGAATCGACCACCAGCAGCACTTCCTGAGGCGTCGAGATGCCGGCCACGGCCTTCATCTCGTCCATCAGCTGCTGATCGACGTGGAGCCGGCCCGCAGTATCGAGCAGCAGGACGTCGATCGCCTGAAGCTTCGCCGATTGCAGCGCGCGGGTGGCGATCTCGGTCGGCTGCTGGCCTGGCACGATCGGCAGGGTGGCAACCTGGACCTGTTCGCCCAGCACCTTCAATTGTTCCTGCGCCGCCGGACGGTTGACGTCCAGCGAGGCCATCAGGACCTTCTTGCCCTGCTTTTCGCGCAGCATCTTCGCCAGCTTGGCGGTGCTGGTGGTCTTGCCCGAACCCTGCAGGCCGACCATCATGATCACCACCGGCGGCGCGGCATTCAGATCCAGGCCCGGCGTATCCTGGCCGCCCAGCATCTCGACCAGCGCGTCGTTGACGATCTTGACGACCTGCTGGCCCGGCGTGACCGAGCGCAGGACGTTGTGGCCGACGGCCTGTTCGGTAACCTCGTCGACGAAGCGGCGCACCACCGGCAGGGCAACGTCGGCTTCCAGCAGCGCGATTCGCACTTCGCGCATCGCCTCGCGGACGTCCTGCTCCGACAGCGCACCGCGGCCGCGCAGGCGGTCGAAGACATTGCCAAGCCGATCGGACAGTGCGTCAAACATTCGGAACGCTACCTCAACGCGAAAAACGCCGGCGGGCGAAACCTCGCCGGCCAGCGTGAAGAACAAGTCCTCAACATCATGTATGAATGGTGGAGCCTAGCGGGATCGAACCGCTGACCTCCTGCATGCCATGCAGGCGCTCTCCCAGCTGAGCTAAGGCCCCATTCCACTCATCTTGGTCAGCCCTGGGAGGCCAACCTCAACCCCTTCCTCGTGGTCGGGACGCCGCCTCTAGAGGGGTCGTTCCACCTTGGCAAGGGGATATTTCGATTAATTATCGTCGCCGTCGCCATCCGAATCCAGACCGACGCCAAGATCGTCGTCGCCGCCCAGATCGACGTCGTTGTCCGGCGAATCGCCGTCATCGTCGATGTCCAGATCGGCATCGGCCAGATCGCCGTCTTCAACGACTTCGACCTTTTCCTTCTGGATTTCCTCATAGGGAATCGGCTGCTTCGACTTCAGCACCGGTTCGGCATGCCAGGCATAGCCGCATTCGATGCAGGTGATCGGATCGTCCTTGCCCAGATCGTAAAAGCGGGTGCCGCATTTCGGGCAGCCATGCTTGGCGCCCCATTCAGCCTTGACCATGTCAATTCCTCGATGCTGCCCGTGGGCCGGGGCCCGGGCGTAAATTCACAGCTTACTATTGGAGACGGCGAGCGCCATGTCCAGCGCGGCGCGCGCCTTGCCATAGCGCGCGCCCGCTGTCAAAAGCCGCGCGCATTTGCCGCCCCCTGTCCCGGAAAGACCCCAGCCCCGTGTCCAGCGCCGATCCCTCCGCCATGCGCCCGCGCCGCTTCCTGCCGGGAGCGCCGCTGCGCGGCACGATCCGGGTGCCGGGCGACAAGTCGATCAGCCACCGCTCGATCATGCTGGGCGCGCTGGCCGTGGGCGAAACCCGCGTTACCGGCCTGCTGGAGGGCGAGGACGTGCTGGCCACCGCCGCCGCTATGCGGGCGATGGGGGCTGAGGTTGAGCGCACTGGCAGCGGCGAATGGCGCGTCCACGGCGTCGGCGTGGGGGCCCTGCTCCAGCCTGGCCAGGCACTCGACATGGGCAATTCCGGCACGTCCACGCGGCTGCTGATGGGCCTGATCGCCAGCCACGGCATCACCGCCAGCTTCATTGGCGATGCCAGCCTGTCGAAGCGGCCGATGGGCCGGGTGATCGAACCGCTGAGCCGGATGGGCGCCGATTTCACCGCCAGTCCCGGCGGCACCCTGCCGCTGATGCTGCGCGGCGCCTGCCCCGCCGTGCCGATCGAATACCGCCTGCCGGTCGCCTCGGCCCAGGTGAAAAGCGCCGTCCTGCTCGCCGGGCTCAACACCCCCGGCGTCACCACGGTGATCGAGCCGATCCCGACCCGCGACCATTCCGAGCGGATGCTGCGCGGTTTCGGCGCGGAGCTGACGGTCGATGTCGAATCGGACGGCACCCGCGTGATCCGGATTCGCGGCGAGGCTGACCTGAAACCGCAGGTGATCGAGGTTCCGGGCGATCCGTCCTCCGCCGCCTTCTTCATGGTCGCCGCGCTGGTGGTGCCGGGCAGCGACCTCGTCATCGAGAACGTCGGCCTCAACCCCACCCGCGCCGGTCTGGTCGAAGTGCTGCGGGCGATGGGCGGCTCGATCGAGGAGCTGAACGCCCGCGAAGTCGGCGGCGAGCCGGTTGCCGACCTGCGCGTACGGCATTCGCAGCTGAAAGGCATCGCGGTCGATCCCGCCCTGGCCCCCAGCATGATCGACGAGTTCCCCGTGCTGTTCGTCGCCGCCGCGCTGGCGGAGGGCACCACCGTCACCACCGGGCTGGACGAGCTGCGCGTCAAGGAATCCGACCGGCTTTCGGTCATGGCCGAGGCCCTCTCCGCTGCCGGCGTGCGCCTGTCGGAGCAGGAGGACGGCCTGACCATCGAAGGCACCGGCGGGGATCCCCTCCCCGGCACGGCCAGCGCGATTGCCACCCATCTCGACCACCGCATCGCGATGAGCATGGCCGTGGCGGGCCTTGCCAGCCGCGCGGGCGTGGAGGTCGACGATACGCGCCCGATCGCCACCAGTTTCCCCCAGTTCGAAGCCCTGTTGGAGGGCCTGACGGGATGAACGAAACCGTCGCGAATGCCTTCGGCTTCGCCGGCATGGCCTGCATCATCTTCGCCTATGCCTATGCCACCCATGCACAGGCGGCCAATCCCTTTCTCCAGCACGGCACCAACCTGGCCGGTGCGGCACTGCTGACCGTCTCGCTGCTGGTCAACACCAACGTCGCCTCGCTGGTGCTCGAAGGGTTCTGGGCAGCGATCGCGATCTGGGGGCTGGCCAAGGCGTTTCGCGAACGGGGGAAGCAGGCATGATCATCGCCGTCGACGGCCCGACCGCCTCGGGCAAGGGCACTATTGCCAAGGCGCTCGCCGCCCATTTCGGCCTGCCGCATCTCGACACCGGACTGCTCTACCGCGCGGTCGGGCGGCAATGCGCGGTCAATGGCGGCGATCCGGGCAATCCGGCCGACGCGCTGGCGGCCTGCGCCTTTCCCGATTCGCTGCTGGACGATCCTGAACTCCGCAGCGAGGCGAGCGGCGGGCTCGCCAGCCGTGTTTCGGTCCACCCCGAGGTACGCCACGCGCTCTATGAACGCCAGCGCGCCTTCGCCATGCAACCGGGCGGCGCGGTGCTGGACGGGCGTGACATCGGCACGGTGATCGCACCCGAGGCGCAAGTGAAGCTGTTCGTCATCGCCAGCGTGCCCGCGCGGGCGGAGCGGCGCTTCAAGGAAATGCAAGCTTCGGGCCGCGCCGTCACCTTCGCTGAAATCGCCGCCGATCTGGAGGCGCGCGACCTGCGCGACAGCACGCGCGCCGAAGCGCCGCTGGTTGCTGCCGCAGATGCCGTGCTGCTGGACACCAGCGATCTGGGCAAGGACGCGGCCATTGCCGAGGCGATCCGGCTGGCGCAGGCGCGGCTGGGGTGATAGCCCCCTGGCGATGAAGTCGTTTCTCGCCAGCGCCGCCCTGATCGCCACTGCCGCCCTGATCGTCGCCCCCGGAGAGGCCGCGACGAAGCGCGGCACGGCGCAGGCGGCCCATGCCGCGCGCGTGGCCAAGGGCCTCGCCTTCGCGCAGGACCGCTGCGCCGCCTGCCACGGGGTGACCGCCAACGCGGGCTCGCCCAATCCGGAATCGCCCAGCTTCGAGGATATCGCCAACCAGCCCGGCCTGACCCGCACCACGCTGCGCCGGTTCCTGACCGATTCGCACAACTATCCCGAAGCCATGCAGTTCAAGGTCGAACGCACCGAAATCAGCAATCTGGCGGACTACATGCTGACCCTGCGCAAGCCGGGGTACAAGCCGGCGATCTGAGGGGCGCGACAACGCGCGGCCCTGCCCGCGCGCCTCCTTCGCTACCCCCCCCTCCCAACCACCGTCATGCTGAACTTGTTTCAGCATCCAACGTGCCGCTGAGACCGCAGGTGACTTCGCGAGCAAACCGCGCGGTTTGATGACTAATGTCGCGCCGGGCTTGTGGCGCCATGGATGCTGAAACAAGTTCAGCATGACGATGCGGATGGGCGACGTGGTTGGAAGGCCGGGACAAGCTTTGGAAGCCAGACCTGCAACCCGCCCTGTCCTACAGACCCCGCCCTGCGATAAACCGGCGGGATGCACCGCGCCCCGCCCCCCAACCACATTCAGTCAGACCCCTCCGACCGCCACCGGACAGATCCCTTCAGGACACTGTCCACTGTGTCCACCCGTTCAGGAAAACCCCGAATTTCCTTGCGCTCACGGGGTATCTGGCCTAGTGGCCGCCGGTCTGCCCGGGCCTGCCCCGAGTGGGCGCCCTGGGCGGCATCCGGCTCCCTTGGCAGTTCGGCCCTTTGGCCCGCGTCCGGCATGGTGCCGGCAGCGGAGAAAGACCGGCGGAAAAACCGCCTGGCCGGAAACACCGATGAACGAGGAAACTCAATCCATGGCATCTTCTGCCACCCCCACCCGCGACATGTTCGCGGCTCTCCTTGACGAATCGCTCGGCGGCGCTGCCGACGGCGGTTTCGAAGGCCGCGTCGTCAAGGGCACCATCACCGCGATCGAAGGCGACAAGGCGGTGATCGACGTCGGCCTCAAGAGCGAAGGCCGCGTCGCACTCAAGGAATTTGCCCAGCCGGGCCAGCCCCACGGCCTGAAGGTCGGCGATGAAGTCGAAGTCTATGTCGACCGCGTCGAGAACGCCGATGGCGAAGCCATGCTCAGCCGCGACCGCGCCCGCCGCGAAGCCGCCTGGGACAAGCTCGAAAACG